>Ga0208243_1000485_pt1 | contig 22169 bp, 19 predicted proteins | sample Subbio2Aug_QV12A_FD_184826 | JGI IMG/M metagenome (GOLD analysis project Ga0208243, IMG submission 184826) | Serpentinite rock and fluid subsurface biosphere microbial communities from McLaughlin Reserve, California, USA - CR12Aug_QV12A (SPAdes) | ecosystem: Environmental > Terrestrial > Deep... | reverse complement strand
CACCCTCAGGTGTCCGCCATCAAAATGGAATGCTGTCCGCCATCACCGTGGAACGGTGTCCGCCATGGCGGTGGAACACTGTCCGCCATCAGCCTGGAATCGTGTCCGCCATCGCGTGGAATACGCACATACACCGTCCGCTACTGGTCGTGATGGAAGAGGCACACCGATACCTATCCGGCGCCAAGGAAGACGGTCCGGCGGCCGACGTCGTGAAACGGATTGCCAAAGAGGGACGAAAGTACGGTATTGGCGCGATGGTGGTCTCGCAACGCCCAGCCGAGGTAGATGAGACCATCCTGTCACAGTGCGGCACGATCATGGCCTTGCGTCTTTCAAACCCTGAAGATCGGGCCCGGGTGAAGGGTGCACTTCCGGACAACCTTGGCGGGTTGGTGGATCTTCTGCCGGTGTTGAGAACGGGAGAGGCAATCGTAGCGGGAGAGGCTGCTCGACTGCCCGTGCGATGCCGCGTCACGCTGCCCGCTCCTGAGCACCGCCCCAAGAGCTCTGACCCCAAGGTCTCCGAAGCTTGGGCCACCAAGCGGATCGCAGAGGGGTACGACCGAGTCGTGGCCTCTTGGCGCGCGCAGAGAACTTTCGCGGTCGCGCGAGACCTTGACATCGTGCGAGTTCCAGTCGAAGACAAACCAGATCCACAGGGAGGTGAGCAATGAACCGAGAACCAGTTGCATCGTCCAATATCGTCTCAATCGGCTACGACGAACCGTCGCAGACATTGGAAGTGGAGTTCACGAGTGGCGGCGTCTATCAGTACTACAACGTGACGCAGGCGCTCTATGAACAGCTAATGCAGGCAGGTTCCAAGGGGCAGTTCTTGGCCTATCAGATCAAGAATGCTTACCCGTACTCCCGAGTCGGATAGGCCGTATCCCGTGCCAGCAGCGGTCACGAGGACCGATGTCCGATTGGTGCCAGTTACCGCGAATTCGCTTGCTTGGGCCGAGTGGCCGCTTTCGCTGCAAAGCGGCCACTAGCGACCACCGATAGCTGACAGACGCTGATACGACGGCAATGCGCAGATGCTTTCCCACAAGACGGATACCAAGGCGACCGGTACTACCTGCTTGCTGAGCCCTGCAAACCGTTATGAATAGGCCCAGAGCCGCTAACGGATCGTGTCAAACCATTGAGTGAGGGTAGGGTTTAGAACAAGCCGCACGCACGAAGGTCCCAGCCTAGCCGTAGCAGTACAAGAGTCGGCCCGCTTAGATGTGTTCACACCTGTGTACGCGATGTGATCATGCGTACAGATAGGGTGCAACCAAACCGAGCTCGTCCAAACGAAGCGCCAGTGCCCGCACCGAAACGCCAAAATGCCCTGCAAGGGGCTTAAAGCGGCAGCGATCGAACTGAGCAGCACGGGCTACCGCCTCGGCGAACATCACCGACCCCGCAGGCTGAGCAAAGAGCACTCGCTCATCAGCCTTGAGGTGAAATGCGACCGTTTCAGTGAGCACCAACGGGTGTTTGTCACCAAAACGAAGTTCAAACTGTTTGATCACCGCGTTGCGCGGCATCAGCAGGCACGCAGCGAAGTAGTCGGCCTCCCGTTCAATGTGAGACCGATAGTGGGAAACACTTCCGACCGCCATTTCCCGATGCAGCGTGCGGTCCCCGATGTTTGGGTGAAGGATGAAGTGCCCGATTTCGTGGGCAGCGGTGAACCGCTGGACTTCATAGGGAAACCGTCCCGATACCAAGATGGTTGACCGATCACGCTGCCAAAGACCGGCGGCTTCGCCTCCTCCTCGGTAATCGGTATCGAGTCGGTCTCGAGTCTCGTAAAACAGTCCACAGTGGTCTGCAACGTTTCGCGGGTCGAACAGCGTCGGGATGTCAGGCACGCCCAGCGGGTAGCGTACCGCCCGTTGCCCGTAGATTTCGACCTGGAGGCGCCGAGCCTCCTTCTCAATTGCCATCTTGTCCATAGCCACCTCGCGGATACACGACCAAGAAAACACTACGGGTAGTGTCTGAGGTGGATATTAAACACTAAATGTAGTGTTTTTGGAACCAACTCACTTGCTCCCTGAGCATGCAACACCTGGAAGCAAAACGGAGAAACCTGTGCGATCTGGCCCCGCATTCACCCACCGGCGCCCGACCATGAATCGGACAGTGATCCACTCACCACTCTAGCGGTTGCATTCCACCCGCAGCCGCCGCGCCGCGCCGCGACACTTTCGTAGACGGCCACGAAAGCCGCAGTTTTGAGGACTTCTACATCCTTGAGAACGGACCGTCCATGGCTTTACCCATCCATTGAACAGCATCGTTTTTAGCCAAGTGTGCATAGTGCCTCCGCACAGTCTCCTCCCGGTCATGCAGCGCCCAAGATGCGGCGACCCAGTCGTTCGGACTGGCCTTGAGAATGCTGGTGGCCACGATGTAGCGAAACGCGTGCGCCCCCACGCCAGGACATCCATGAAGATACCTTCGGGTCAATAGGTGCAACCTGCCAAGCAACGCGTCCTCAGTGAACGCAGCCCCCCGTCTTTCGGTAAGAAACAGCGCCTTGGTGCTGGTATTCGCACCTGCCAACACGGGCCGGTACTGCCTGAGATACCGCTCAATGTCTGGCCAGACCTCCTTGTGAACGGGCATCTGGTAGTCCCGGTCCTTGGCCGCCCCGTTCTGATTCTTGAGCTCCCGGCGGCTGACATGGATAAACCAGCTCCCATCTGCATCTCGGCGCAAATGCCCTGTGTTGTCCGGGGAGTAAGTCAATGTGCGCAGGTTCTTGTCCCGTAGCGGATTCGACGTAATGAGCTTGATGAGCAGGATGTCCCGTGCCCAGACCGCCTCGCGAATACCCCCCGTCAGCGGCCGTGCGGACTGCATGCGGATGACCATGTCAGCGATAGCGTCCAGCGGGTTGGGCAGTAGAAGAATGTGTTTGATGGGCTCGGTGGGCTGCCTTGATAGACCGGCCTCATCCAGAAGTTCAACACGCAACTTGGCCAAGGTATCGAACGTACGTTTGCACCGTGCGCGCCAAACTTCCTGCGAAGCGTCTAAGTCCTTTGAAAAGGTCTTCCAGCGCTGGGTCAGGTAGCCGGTAGTGGGGTTGACCAAGCTACTCACGAAGCGAATGAAGGACACAAGGCCCCCATGCGCCACGCCATCGGCTCTCTGACGCTTCCAGTCGATGAAATCACGCAAGTACTGACGGTCAACCAAATGACCCAGCGTTTGGGCTGCTTCGGCAGGCAAACCCACGCCGCCCTCCTCTACTGGCAACATCAACCACCCAAAAAACTGGGCACAGTTGTTCCATGCAACGCCTGCGGTTGCGACATATCGTCCCCTGTACCACTGCGCCCAGTTCGACGGCCGGGGCGCAGATCCGGAGGTGGTGCTGGTAGACCACCGGCCACGCACGCTTCGCTTCAGAGCCTCGCCCTCAGAATCTTCGCAGTCAAGTTCAGCCACCTTGTATTGCAAGAATTCGGCCCACTCGGTTCGCAGGCGGGGCGTGGGCTGTGTCACCGCATATGGGCGCTGCTGCAGCTCCCGCACTCGCTCCCGATACCTGATGGGGGTGGGCAGAACCTGCGGCTCACGAACGATGTGCGCTGGCAGCAGGTCTGTGAGTTGACCGGGGACAAGGCCAAGGTACCTCTCCAGTCTGCTGACGCTCTGCACTGACCGCTGGTTGGGCATATTGCCTGCACACCAGCGTCTGAGCGTTGAATCTGAGATGCCCGCTCCTTTTGCCACCCCCTTGACGGTTAGCCCGTTATCGAAGATGTCCAGGACGGCCCGCTGAAATGGAGTTGCCTGCTCGAGTGCTACTGCGCAATACTGGTCATGCTCGATAACGAGTCTTCGCCATATTGCAAGCAACGTGCGTCTATTTCGGGCGTAGTCGGCGCTTCTGCCTTCGGCGCGCAGTGCTTGCAGATGGACCTGCCAGTTCTTGTAATAGCTCGCGCGCAGAATTGAGCCAACCGGCGCATCCTCTGCGACCCCTCTTTCTTCGAGGAATGATTTCAATGCAGAATGAAGGTTGGGCACCGAGGAAGCAGAAGGCCCGGCACCAGATTCAATCTTTTTGGCAAGCAGCTTTTTGAGGTCAGTGAAGGTAAGTTTTGAAGATTCCATGCGGCGCTTCCGCGCACGCCCGATCGGCCGTCTGTGCACCGCTGCGAGGGGATTAAGCGGCACCCTGTCGATGTAATGCAGATCTTCCACAAGTGCTTGATTTGGCAGGGGAAAGATGCTGTTTATACACGACTGCTCCTTGGTAAGGGAGAGGTCCTGAACCGCATTAAATAAAGCCCGCAAAGGCAACACATGATGCAGTTCTCAAGACCTAAACAAGGCAGATCGAGCGAGCGATATTATTCTCGCCACTGGTATAAGCACCTACTTTATATGCACAACACCAATATCTATGCAGAGCAGTCTCAGAAAAAATCTCAGAGAATGACAATAGATCGTTAAAAATAAAAGAATGTATACTCGACGCTGACGGCTTAGCTGCGTCAGAAGTATTTCCGGCGAATTTAGGGGTGCCAATGAATTCGGCCCCTTCGAATTGACCACTTGGCTCATCAGATATCGGCTCCCCTGCGATGGCAACCTTTCGACCCAAGTCTCTTTCAACGACTCGCGACTACGGTGTCAGGCCCGATCGCGACGACTCACGTGCGGCAAGGGGTCCAATGGGCGACGATCGCTTCCGAGAGCTCATGGCTGCACTACGAGAATCTTTCGCTCAAGCGGATGGCGGAGAAGAGATGCGGGCTCGGATGAGAGAGCGCGAGCGTGAGCGAGAGGTCTGGTTGGCGGAACGCGCAGCAGCTATTGAATACATCGTGAGGAAGATGCAGCTGTTCAGGCTAAGTCCGGATGACCTCGCGTGAGCCAGACTCAAAGCCACCGAAAACTAACGGAATGCCTGCGATCAACCACCGGCTCTCAGGTCTAAATGAACAGACTCCAGCCGTTCGGTCAGCAAAGCACGAGTCTGTGCGCAGGACAAGCCTAGGTCGCCATCGCATGCGATGAAGTTCTGAGAGGTCCATGACGGCCAGCCACCAACATCGTCGTCTAGAGCGAGCCATCTCTTGGGTTTTCGGCGATTAACGTCCTCACAGACTTGCAGCCATCGGGGCTTCTCGCGGAATGAAGCCTCGGCCCAGACATCAGGGCCGAACACACATCGGTGATAGGTCCCGCCAATGAAACGCCATCCGAGGTCTTCTAGCAATCTCTTCAGCGTTCGCCCGTAGCCCGGCCTGACGCACCAGGAGCTGCTCAGGACACACCGCACTTCAGGAAACGGCCTCAATACTTCAACAAGGATGGGAGCCCATTCGAAGAGCACCCGCCCAGGCGCTCTGGAAGGCCAGATGTAGACGCCCTGCTTCGGATGAAGCATCACCCACTGGCTCTGAAGCACGCCATCGAGGTCGACATAGAGAACGACTTCTGCCGTTCTGGGTTGTCGAGAGGTTGCGGGTCCATGCATGTATGTCATTCCCTGCCTAGAGGTAAGGCAAGGTCTCTATAGGCAAGTCACCAACCAGTCCTTCTATCGACTTCGTGTCCCCAGTAAACCCCTGCCCGTGCGTTCTGCTGCTCGCCCAAACGTCAACCTCGTGAGGTTTGTCAACATCGCCAGACTGGGTGCAGAGTGCCATTTGAGATGTCCCGGGAACTTACAGCGCTGAATGCTCCCGGAGGGCTTTAGCCGTGCTCATCTAGCCTCGGTACAAAAGAAGTCAATGACCTCTGTCAAGCGTCGGGACTGATCCCTCAGCACTCAACATGTTCTTAGCCTGATACTCATTGATGGCGGCTCTCTTACTTGCCGCCTTACGAGTGTTCAGAGCGCCAGAGGTAGAGATGAATGAGGCTCGACTACAGCCATGGTGGGTACTCATATCGACGAGTAGCAAGCAATGATGTAGACGGCTCTGCGGCGAACCAACAACAATCCAATCGACTAGCTCGCTCAGATCGGTATGGGTCAGTCGGCTCTCAAGCGTGATCTTTGTCAGGAAGAGGCGCTGTCAACAAGGGCAAGAGCGTCTCGTTTTCCAAGTGAGAGTCGCTCTAGAAGCAGAGGGACACGAGAAGCTCGGGGCTCGGCTGCCCCAGACTCCCACTTCCAAATCGAAAGGGAGGACACCCCAAGGAGCTTGGCCATCTGCTCTTGTGTAAAACCCAGACGTACTCTTTGTGTTTTCAGTCGCTCCGCTGTGAAGAGCACCTTTCGACCAGGACGTCCCCTGAATGAATCGGCAACACGTTCTTCAACCTTGGGGCGATCCGCATCCTGGCTGCGGACCTGAGCCTTCGAGATCGTCCGGACTTCAGATTGCAAGGACTGAATATGCCTCTTGAGAGCGGCGACCTCGCTCCTCTGGAGAGTGGCGATCTTTCGGAGATAAGCTATCTCGTCACGAAGCTCTTTGCGTGCAACACGAGCAATCTCGCGTTTAAGAGAATCTGCGAAGGTGGTCATCGAGGAGATCCGGGTAGGTTGACTAGTAAGTTCCTGTGAGTGAGGCTAACAATACCGCTGCCGCCGGAACAGGGCTCCACATGCCGAAAAGTTACTTTACAGCGGGCCGTCCAGTATGTGAAGCCATTGAGTCGGTCCTACCTTAGTTTTCGACGGGTGGGTGAGGCGGTGGCTTCCGTCAAGGCCTCCACCATGCAGTTGGAAACATCCAGCAGCGAAATCGCGCAGGGCAACCAGGACTTGAGCAATCGCACCGAGAACCAGGCCAGCGCGCTGGAGGAGACCGCTGCCTCGATGGAGGAGCTGTCATCCACAGTGCGTCAGAACGCAGACAGCGCTGAACAAGCGAACAGGCTGGCACAGACCGCGTCTTCGATAGCGGCACAGGGCGGTCAGGTCGTGTCGGAGGTGGTTGAAACCATGAAAGGCATCGAGACCAGCTCAAAGAAGATCGCCGACATCATCGGCGTGATTGATGGCATCGCCTTTCAGACCAACATCCTGGCCCTGAACGCCGCAGTGGAAGCTGCTCGGGCTGGAGAGCAGGGACGAGGCTTCGCGGTTGTAGCTTCAGAGGTGCGCAACCTCGCGCAGCGTAGCGCTGGCGCAGCCAAGGAAATCAAGCAATTGATCACCGAGAGCGTGGACCGAGTTTCGAGCGGTACGCTGCTCGCCGACAAGGCAGGTAACACCATGGGCGAGGTCGTGGAGAGCGTGCGCCGGGTCACAGATCTCATGGCCGAGATCAGCGCCGCCAGCAAAGAGCAGAGTGATGGTGTGGCTCAGGTGGGTCAAGCCGTGACGCAGATGGACCAGGCCACACAGCAGAACGCGGCACTGGTTGAAGAGATGGCTGCTGCCGCAGGTAGCCTGCGGATACAGGCCGCCGACCTTGTGCAGGCTGTATCGGTCTTTCGTCGAACCAGTTAATGGGGGTTTGCAGCCGGCTGCGGTCAATCGCACAGCTTGGTGGTGGACTCCTGGCTGCTGCTTGAGGCTGGCTTCTGTCGCTGGGACATGGTCGGCGAATGTCAGTGTGCCCCCGGAACCTGCTATTCGCCTGCCGCGGGCTTCGCAGCGTTGTCAGCGAAGAAGTCCAGTACGGCTACGAGCGCAGGGTTGCGCGGGTCATCGCGCTCAACTAGCAGCCGTGGTGGACCGCGCCCGGGCTTCGGCCCTCGCAGCTGCCCGGCAGCTTTGCGCCCGCATTTACGTTGGCGCAATAGACCTGCTGCGCCTCGGGTACGACCACGGTGTCCTGCCCGCCCTGCAGCAGCAGCACGGGGCGCGCGGTCCGCTGCGCCGCCGAACCGTACGCTTCACGCGAAGCTGCGCAGGCCTTGGCCAACCAGTGCAGCGTAGGTCCACCTACGCGAGCGTCGCGGTGACCGCAGGTGTCGCCCACACAGGTGGCCTGGCGGTCGTCCCAGCGCCGCAGCAGGCGCGGCACGCTGTGCGACATGTCGTTATCCATGCGGTCGAATTGCGCCAGAAAGGCCAGACGCTCGGCATCGAAGCCGTCGCCTTGCACCCGCGCGCTGCTGATGACCTGTAGCGAACCCGGCAGCCGAATGGCCCAGTCGTCACAACAGGTGGACAGCACACGGTCTTTGCGGTGCACCTTGCCCTGCGCGACAGCGGGCTGGTGCGTCAGCGTCACCAGCGCGGCAGCCGCTACTGGTGAGTCAGCCCCGGTGCGGGCCAGGTTGAGCTAACTCACCGCGCCACGCATCGAATGTGCCAGAAAGAACAGCGGTTGGGAGTTCGGGCTGCGCCACTGCACCGCAATTGCCACGAACCGGTCAGGATCGCCGACCAAGTGTTCGAATTGGTCGACATGGCCCTTATCACCCTCGTCCGCTCCCTTAAGCAGCCGGAGTCGAAAAACCCTGACCGCGGTGGTCGTGTACATAAACCGAAAATCCGTTGCGCACCAAGTCGTGGATCACTTCCTGGTACATCGTCAGGCCTTCGGTAAAGCCGGGCACGATGACGACCCCGCCGTGTTGTTCGTCCAGCGCTTCGTAGAAACGATAGTGGATACGCACCGGGCGCGGCAACAGCCAGCCAGTTGGGGCGCCAGCTAGAGCGCTGACAGTCACGTGCGATAGGCGGGTGTCCATCGGTGAAATCACGTCTAAAACTCAGGAAGAATGATGTTTGTCTCCCCGTTCAAAAATCGGACTGCGTAAAGGGACGGACAGGAGACATCTTTATTGTCCACCTCCAGCTCTACGAAAAATTGGATTCCATTTGCTTTCTTCAAGGAGGCATTCCATAGAGGCGTCTCTTATGCAGTTTTCCCCTTCAAGTTTGAACGCAATCGCATCTTCTCCAAACATGTTGTCGGCACAAGATTCATAAACCACATCCATCCATCTGACCCCCCAACGAGAGTCGTCAGCCAAATCAAAGCGACCTACCTGCAAAATAATCAATGACCCAAAGGTCTTCAGCATATTTAAGAGATTTTCCTCCCAAATAACAAACGTAGTCTGGATCTGACTTTTCGTACTTGAATTTTGACGATGAATAACGATGTACCAGTGGCTTGGCGGAGAAAGATGAACTGCTTGCCAGTGGTTCGCCTCCGGAGGATTCAAGCCGGGAGGAAACAGGAATCGGTACTGGGGAAAAGTCACAAACATCGCAGATCACCGTACGGGTAGGAAGAATGTGTATTGGGTTATCACTCCCCCGAGATCTTCACCATCGATCAAACTCTAAGCAAGAAAAATTCATTACGAAACTACTCCCATCAAAACGCTTGGCAACTCGTGAAGCCTCCGGTTGAGGCACAAGCCAAAGAAGGAAGTAGCGGGTTTTTGTGATGGCCAGGAGGCGCACTGAGAGATTTAGGGCGTCGGCAGGGTGCAGTGCTGGGATCGACATCCGCCTACGGCACTCCAGATGCTCCTACGACCAAAGGCGCAGTGCTCTGAACCAGCGCCGAACTGGACGTGATAAGGGCGCCACACCGGACGAGCGTGAAGGAACTGTGACGGTGAGGAGCGTTACAACAACGATGCGGGGTCTGGTTTTGTCGCAGTTTTGTCGCATGTTGGAGACCACTCAGGACCACCAGCAGTGATATTTGGCCAAACACCCACGCAAAGTTGAGTGCAGTTGCTACACGAGAAAACCGTTGAGCCACAACGACTTTTTTGGGAGCAGTACCGGGGGGAAAGCAAAAAGCCCGCTGCTCTTTCGAGCAACGGGCTTTTGAATAAATGGTCGGCGTGGCGGGATTCGAACTCGCGACCCCTTGCACCCCATGCAAGTGCGCTACCAGGCTGCGCTACACGCCGACAAGCCTCGCATTATAGCTGGCGAAACTGGCCCTCTCAGGGCGTGATGCGAAGAAGTTCACGGATTTCCAGCAGCTCGCGGCGCACGTCGGTCCAGACACCTGCCGGGGCGCTGATCACGGGGGCGGTGGTCACCTCGTCATCGAGCTCGTCGTCGTGGATGACGCTGTCGAGTTCGACCACGTCGATCGCTTCTTCATCGCCATGCCGGCGCTGCTCGCGCTCGGCCTGGGCGATTTCCTGCAGCTTGTTGCGTGCACCGCTGATGGTGAAGCCCTGGTCGTACAGCAGCTCGCGGATGCGGCGGATCATGAGCACCTCGTGGTGCTGGTAGTAGCGCCGGTTGCCGCGCCGCTTCATGGGCCGAAGCTGGGTGAACTCCTGCTCCCAGTACCGAAGCACATGAGGCTTGACGCCGCACAGCTCCCCGACCTCACCGATGGTGAAGTAGCGCTTGGCCGGGATGGGGGGGAGCGTTTTTTCCATTGAAAATCAAGGCGGTACGGACCGAACCTTGAAATTTACTCTAACACGCTGGCAGTGCCTACCGGCGCGCGAAGTTGTGGGGGAAACGTGACGAAACCGCCCGCGCTGCGGCAGCGCAGGCGGCCAGACGGTCGCCGATCAGGTGCCGACGGCAGCCGCCTGCACCTGCTCCTTGAGCTTGGGGCTGGCGTGGAAGGTCACCACGCGGCGGGCCTCGATGGCCACCGGTTCGCCGGTGCGCGGGTTGCGCCCGGGGCGCGGCGCCTTGGTGCGGATCTGGAAATTGCCGAAGCCCGAGATCTTGACGTCGGTGCCTTCGACCAGGCTGTCGGTGACCAGATCGAAGAAGGCATCGATCATGTCCTTCGACTCACGCTTGTTCAGACCGATCTGGTCGAACAGCAGTTCGGCCAGTTGCGCCTTGGTCAATGCCGGGGTTTCCAGGCTTTCCACTGCGAGTTCCATGCGGTGTTCCCTTGCGTGTTCAGGCGCGCAGACGGGCACCCACCCGCTGCTGCAACGATTCGAGCGAGGCCTTCACGGTGGCCTCGATGTCTTCTTCGGTCAGTGTAGCGTCGTCCCGGCTCAGAATCAGACGAACGGCAAGGCTGCGTCCGTCCGCCGCCAGGCCGCCGCCCGCGCCACCGGCCTTGGGGCGGTAGACGTCGAACAGCCGGGCCTCGCGCAGCCAGGGGTTGCCGGGCGCGTGGATGGCCGCCATGACCGCGTCGTGCGTGACCGCTTCCCCCACCACGATGGCCAGGTCGCGTTCGACCGGCTGGTGGCGGCTGACCGGCTGATAGGCCGGCACCGGGCGCTCCAGCACCGCGTCCAGATCGAGCTCGAAGAGCACCGGGGCGGCGCTCAGGTCGTGGCCCTGGCGCCAGCGCGGGTGCAGCTCGCCCACATGGCCGATGCAGCGCTCGCCCAGCCAGACGCTGGCGCAGCGGCCCGGGTGGAGGGCCGGGTGTTCGGCGGCACGGAAGCTGGCCTGGTGGGGCGCCAGCAGGGCCTCGACATCGGCCTTGACATCGAAGAAGTCGACCGCGCGCGGGGCTTGCCCCCACTGCAGCGGGGCCACCGGGCCGAAGGCCAGGCCGGCCACGCGGCGCGGCTGGTCGAAGCCGGCCACCGTGGTGTCCGAATCGGTCACCGAGGCGTCCTTGCGGAACACCCGGCCGAGCTCGAACAGGCGCACCCGGTCGGCACGGCGGTCCAGGTTGAACTTGAGCACCTGCAGGAGGCTGCCCAGCAGCGACGAACGCATCACGCTCATCTGGCTGGCGATCGGGTTGAGCAGGCGGATCGGGTCGGTGTTGCCGGCCAGTTCACGCTCCCAGCGCTCTTCCACGAAGCTGAAATTGATGGTTTCCTGGTAGCCGAGGGCGGCGAGCTGGCGGCGCACCGCGAAGCTGCCGCGCCGCGCCTCGGGCCGGATCTTGGCCGTGATTGGAGCCAGTGGCGGGGTCTGCGGCAGATGATCGAAGCCGATGATGCGCACCACCTCCTCGATCAGGTCTTCCTCGATCTGCAGGTCGAAGCGCCACGAGGGCGGCACCACCGTGACCGTGCCCTCGCCTTCGCTCACATTCAGGCCCAGGCGGCGCAGCGCGCCGGCGCATTGTTCCTGCGACAGCGGCATGCCGACCACGCGGTTGGCGCGGGCCACGCGCAGGGTCACCGGACGCTGCTCGGGCAGCTTGACCGTGTGATCGTCGATCGGGCCGGCCTGGCCACCGCAGATGTCCAGCACCAGCTGGGTGATGCGCTCGATGTGCTCGACCGTGGTGGCCGGGTCGACACCGCGCTCGAACCGGTGGCCGGCATCGGTGCTGAAGTTGTAGCGGCGCGAACGGCCGGCCACCGCCTTGGGCCACCAGAAGGCCGCCTCGATGTAGATGTTCTGCGTGTCGTCCGACACCGCGGTGGCGTCGCCGCCCATGATGCCGGCCAGCGATTCCACCGCCTGGTCGTCGGCAATGACCCCCACCGTGCCATCGACGGTGATGGTGTTGCCGTTCAGCAGCTTGAGCTGTTCACCCTCACGGCCCCAGCGCACCTGCAGGCCGCCGTGGATCTTGTCGAGGTCGAAGATGTGCGAGGGGCGCCCCAGCTCGAACATCACGTAGTTGGAAATGTCCACCAGCACCGAGACGCTGCGCTGGCCGCAACGGGCCAGCCGCTCGACCATCCAGGCCGGGGTGGCCACGCGGGTGTTGACGCCGCGCACGATGCGGCCGCTGAAGCGGCCGCACAGGTCGGGCGCCTGCACCTGCACCGGCAGGCGGTCCTGCAGGGTCACGGTGGCGGCCGGGAACTCCGGTTGCACCAGCGGTGCGCCGGTCAGGGCCGACACCTCGCGCGCAATGCCCTGAATGCTCAGGCAGTGCGCCAGGTTGGGCGTGAGCTTGAGGGTGAACAGCATGTCGTCCAGACCCAGCTGTTCGCGGATGTCGCGGCCCACCGGCGCATCGGCCGGCAGCTCCAGCAGGCCACCGTGATCTTCCGAGAGCTTGAGCTCGCGGGCCGAACACAACATGCCCTGGCTCTCCACGCCGCGCAGCTTGCCCAGCTTGATGGCGAACGGCTTGCCGTCTTCGCCCGGGGGCAGCTCGGCGCCCACCAGGGCACACGGCACCTTGATGCCGACGCGGGCGTTGGGGGCACCGCACACGATGTTCAGGGGGCTGCCCTGCCCCACGTCCACCTGGCACACGCGCAGGCGATCGGCGTTGGGGTGCTGGACGGCCTCGACGATCTCGCCCACCACCACGCGGGTGAAGGGCGGGGCCACCGGATGCAGCTCTTCGACCTCCAGACCGGCCATGGTCAGGGTGTCGGCCAGTTGCTGGCTGGTCAGGTCGGGGTTGCAGAAGGCGCGCAGCCAGGATTCAGGAAATTGCATGGGTTCAGCTCAACAAGACTTCAACGGAACTGCGAGAGGAAACGGACGTCGCCGTCGAAGAACAGGCGCAGGTCATTGACGCCATAGCGCAGCATGGTGAGCCGGTCCGGGCCCATGCCGAAGGCAAAGCCGATGTACTTCTCGGGGTCGAGCCCCATGTTGCGCACCACGTTCGGATGCACCTGGCCGGAGCCGGCCACTTCCAGCCAGCGGCCGGCCAGCGGACCGCTCTGGAACTGGATGTCGATCTCGGCGCTGGGCTCGGTGAACGGAAAGAAGCTCGGGCGGAACCGCAGCACCAGATCGTCGCTCTCGAAGAAGGTGCGGCAGAAATCGGTGAAGACGAACTTCAGGTCCTTGAAGCTCACGTTCTCGCCGATCCACAGGCCTTCGCACTGGTGGAACATGGGCGAGTGGGTGGCGTCGCTGTCCACACGGTAGGTGCGGCCGGGAGCGATCACGCGGATCTCGGGCATGGGCTGCCCCGCATCGAGTGCGGCGCGGTGCCGCTTGACGTGCTGCACCGCATGGCGGATCTGCATCGGGCTGGTGTGGGTGCGCAGCAGGTTGGGTGCACGCTCGCTGCCGCCTTCGACATAGAAGGTGTCGTGCATGGAGCGGGCCGGATGGTCTTCCGGCGTGTTGAGCGCGGTGAAGTTGAACCAGTCGGACTCGATCTCGGGGCCGTCGGCCACCTCGAAGCCCATGGAGCCGAAGATGGCCTCGATGCGCTCCAGGGTCAGGCTCACCGGGTGCAGGCCGCCTGCGCTCTGGCCACGGCCGGGCAGGGTCACATCCAGCGCCTCGGCCTTGAGCTGGGCCTGCAGTTCGGCGTCGGCCAGCGCCTGGCGGCGCTCGGTCAGCGCGGCCTCGATGGCCTGCTTGGCCAGGTTGATGGCGGCACCGCGGGTCTTTTTCTCGTCCACCGACAGGGCGGCCATGCCCTTCATCAGCTCGGTGATGCGGCCGGACTTGCCGAGGTACTGCGCCTTGGCGTTTTCCAGATCGGCCGGGGCGGTGGCCTGCGCAAACGCGGCGCGGGCGCTGTCGACCAGTGCGTCCAACTCGTTCATGTGTGGGGGCTGTGTGCGATACCAAAGAAAAAAGGGATTGAAGCCGCGAGGTGTTCCCTCAAGCCCCAACCCCTTCGAGCGGCAGGTGGCCAGGCCACCCGTCCGTGAATCAAGCGGCCAGCTTGGCTTTGACTTGCTCCACGATGCTGCCGAAAGCCGCCGGATCGTTGACGGCCAGATCGGCCAGGACCTTGCGGTCGATCTCGATCTGGGCCTTCTTCAGGCCGTTGGCGAACTGGCTGTACGTCAGGCCGCAAGCACGGGCACCGGCGTTGATACGCGCGATCCAGAGCTGGCGGAACACGCGCTTCTTGGTGCGGCGGTCACGGTAGGCATATTGCCCGGCCTTCATCACCGCCTGTTTGGCGATGCGGAAGACGTTACCGCGGCGGCCGCGGAAACCTTTGGCCAGAGCCAGGACTTTTTTGTGTCGGGCGCGAGCCGTGACACCACGTTTGACGCGAGGCATGTGTGTTCTCCTGTTCGTCGTTGATCAAATGCCCATGCCGGGCAGCATCTGTGCCATGTGACCCATGTTGGTCTCATGCACGGTGACTGCTCCACGCAGGTGGCGCTTGTTCTTGGTGGTCTTCTTGGTCAGGATGTGACGCTTGAAGGCTTGACCGCGCTTGACGGTGCCACCGGGACGAACGCGAAAACGCTTTTTCGCGCTGCTCTTGGTCTTCATTTTGGGCATCTTCATGCTCCTTCTTGATTTGTGCTCGTGAGGCGCCGCGAACCTTCCGCGGACTTGCTGGCCCCGAGCCACTTTTGTTCGGCCACCTTTCGATGGCCGTTCGGGTCAGGGCACAAGGCCCTACCCCGGTACCGCGCGGGGGACCAACCCCGCACAGACCGTCTTTCGCCGACAGCGGTCAGGCCGTCTGGCTGGCCGAAGGCGCTGCCGCCTCGGCCGGTTTGCTGGTTGCGCCCGGCTTCTTGCGGCCCGGGGCAATCATCATGATCATCTGGCGACCTTCGAGCTTGGGGAACTGCTCCACCAGGATCGTGTCACCGAGGTCGTCACGGATGCGGTTCAGCAGGGCCAGCCCCAGTTCCTGGTGCGTGATTTCCCGGCCGCGGAACCGCAGCGTGATCTTGCATTTGTCGCCTTCATCCAGAAAACGACGGATGTTGCGCATCTTGATGTTGTAGTCGCCGTCATCGGTACCGGGACGGAACTTGATTTCCTTGATCTCGATGACCGTCTGCTTGGCTTTGGCTTCCGCCGCCTTCTTCTGCTCCTGGTACTTGAACTTGCCGTAATCCATCAGCCGGCAAACCGGGGGGTTTGCGGTGGCTGCGATCTCGACCAGATCGACATCCAGCTCGCCGGCCATGCGCAGCGCTTCCTGAAGACTGACGATGCCCAGAGGCTCGTTCTCGGGGCCGTTGAGGCGGACCTCGGGGGCCATGATTTCCCGGTTCAGGCGGTGTGCGCGCTCTTCACGCTGGCGGCGGTCGCGAAAGTTGGTAGCGATGGTTTGTTCCTTGCGTGGGCAGAAGTTGAAAAGGCGGCGTTCATGCCGCCACCAGCCAGCGCCATGGGCTCCGCGGCTGATGGGGCAAGGTCGAATGCAGGGAATCAGACCCGAGCGGCAACGTCGGTTGCGACCCGTTGGGCGAAGGCTTCCAGCGACATGACCCCGAGGTCTTGGTTGCCTCGGGCCCGCACAGCCACGGCGCCAGCGGCCATTTCCTTGTCACCCACGACAACAATGAAAGGCAGCTTTTGCAACGCGTGCTCCCGTATTTTATACGTGATTTTCTCGTTGCGGAGGTCGGTGACCACCCTAAGCCCTTGATTCTGCAGCGTTTTCGCCACCTGCCGCACGTAATCGGCCTGTGCGTCGGTGATGTTGAGCACCGCCACCTGGGTCGGCGCCAGCCAGGTCGGCAGCGCGCCGGCGTGCTGCTCGATCAGGATGCCGATGAACCGCTCCAGGCTGCCCACGATGGCCCGGTGCAGCATGACCGGGCGGTGGCGCACGCCGTCTTCGCCCACAAACTCGGCGTCCAGCCGCTCCGGCAGGTTGGGGTCGACCTGGATGGTGCCGCACTGCCACTGGCGGCCCAGCGCGTCCTTGAGGGTGTATTCGATCTTGGGGCCGTAGAAGGCGCCCTCGCCCGGCAGGTACTCGAATTCGCAGCCCGAGGCTTTCAGGCCGGCGGCCAGCGCGGCCTCGGCCTTGTCCCAGCTTTCTTCGGTGCCGATGCGCTTTTCCGGGCGGGTCGAGAGCTTGTACAGGATCTCGGTGAAGCCGAAGTCCTTGTAGACCTTCTGCAGCAGCGTGGTGAAGGCGGTCACCTCGCCCTGGATCTGGTCTTCGGTGCAGAAGATGTGGCCGTCGTCCTGGGTGAAGCCGCGCACCCGCATGATGCCGTGCAGGCCCCCGGTGGGCTCGTTCCGGTGGCACTGGCCGAACTCGCCGTAGCGCAGCGGCAGGTCGCGGTAGCTCTTGATGCCCTGTTTGTAGATGAGGATGTGGCCCGGGCAGTTCATCGGCTTGAGCGCGTAGTCGCGCTTTTCCGATTCGGTGGTGAACATGTTCTCGCGGTACTTGTCCCAGTGACCGGTCTTCTCCCACAGGGCCTTGTCCAGGATCTGCGGGCCCTTGACCTCCTGGTAGCCGTTGTCGCGGTAGACGCGGCGCATGTACTGCTCGACCTCCTGCCACAGGGTCCAGCCCTTGGGGTGCCAGAACACGGTGCCGGGCGAATGTTCGTCGAGGTGGAACAGGTCGAGCTCGCGACCGAGCTTGCGGTGGTCGCGCTTCTCGGCTTCCTCGAGCATGGTCAGGTACTGCTGCAGGTCTTCCTTGCTGGCCCAGGCCGTGCCGTAGACCCGCTGCAGCATCTCGTTGCGGTGGTCGCCACGCCAGTAGGCGCCGGCCACCTTCATCAGCTTGAAGTGCTTGAGCTTGCCGGTGCTGGGCACGTGCGGGCCGCGGCACAGGTCCTCGAAGCCGCCTTCGCGATACAGGCTCACGTCTTCATTGGCCGGAATGCTGGCAATGATCTCGGCCTTGTAGTGCTCGCCCATGGCCTTGAAGTGGGCCACGGCCTCGTCGCGGGGCAACACCCGGCGCTCCACCTTTTCGTCCTTGGCAGCAAGTTCGGCCATGCGCTTCTCGATCGCGGCCAGGTCGTCCGGGGTGAAGGGGCGCCTGTACGAGAAGTCGTAATAGAAGCCGTTGTCGATGACCGGGCCGATGGTGACCTGCGCGTCCGGGTACAGCTCCTTCACCGCGTAGGCCAGCAGGTGGGCGGTGGAGTGGCGGATCATCTCCAGGCCGTCGGCGTCCTTGGCGGTGACGATGGCCAGCGACACGTCGCGGTCGATGGTGAAGCTGGTGTCGACCAGACGGCCATCCACCTTGCCGCCCAGCGCGGCCTTGGCCAGGCCGGTGCCGATGGAGGCGGCCACGTCGGCCACCGTCACCGGTGCGGGAAAGCTGCGTTGCGAACCGTCAGGAAGCGTGATCTGGGGCATGGCGGAGTTCGGAAAGACGAGGATCGCGGCCGGGGCCGCGCCGGCAGGCACCCGGGAGCGGGCCTGCGGACTGCAAAGCCGGCCATTTTCCCACAAGCCACCGGCGGGACGCGGCGTCAGGGTCGGTGCAGGCCGGTGTGCAGCGCACTGCCCCGCAGGCGTTCGCCCAGCCAGACGGCGCCAGCGCGGGTGAGATGCACCCCGTCTTCCGACAGCAGATGGCCGGTGGGGCCGACCGCCGGGCATGCTTGTCCACCCTCGCACACCATGGTCTGCACATCGACGAAGCCGTCGATGCCGAGCGCCTCGATGGCCTTGTGGGTCTGGTGCGTGATGCCATCCGGCGGCTGCCGCCACGCCTGCCGCTCGGCCGCCGTGAGTGCGAGCAGTTGGTTCACGTCGGGCCGACCGAAACTCTTGGGGCCCAGCAGCAGCACCCGCCCCTGCGTGATGCGTTGAAGCCGGCCGACCGAGTCCTTCAGCCAGGGCACCTGCCAGGGCTGCCAGTACGAGGCCAGCACGACCACGTCGGCCGCTGCCACCCGGGCAAGCAGGCCCGGACTGCGGTAGCGGTCGACACCATCGCAGGCCGCGCCCAGGCCCGGTGGCAACACCTCGGCTTCGGGGCGGTCCAGCAGCAGGTTGCCGCACTCGGCGGGTATGCCGTGAAAGGACACCTGCAGGCCGCGGTCCAGCCCGGACTCGTGCAGGGCATTGATGAGGTCCTTGCCGAAACTGTCGCCCACCACCAGCACGCGGCGGCCACTGCCCTCGGTGAAGGGCACCGCCTCCACCGAACGGGTGTGGGCGTGCAGGTACTTCTTGGCGTCCTTGCGGCTGAGACTGACCAGCGGCCGGTCTTCCGGTGCAAACCGCCACAGGATGGTGCTGGTGTACTGCTCGGCCAGCCCGCCGGCGAACAGCACACCGGCCGAAGCCACCCCCAGCGCAGCGACCCCGCGCCGCCCCAACCCCCAGTCGGGCCGGACGTTCTGCACCCCGTGCCGCCAGGGCAGCTCCACCAGCCGCCAGCTGAGCCAGCCCAGCAGCAGGACCAGGGCGATCAGGGCCAGCGACACCCACAGGCCGGCGCCGCCACCATGCAGCCAGCCCCGCAGGTGCGCCAGCGCAAACACCGGCTGGTGCCACAGGTAGGCGCTGTAGCTGATCAGGCCCACCCCGGTCAGGCCGGGCCAGGACAGCAGTCGGGCAACACCGGTGCCCGCGCGGGCATGCAGCAGCAGCAGGGCGGTGCCCGCCACCGGGGCCAGCGCGTACACCGAAGGAAACGGCAAGCTCTCGTTCAGCAGCACCAGGGAGCCCAGCAGCAAGGCCAGCCCGACCCAGGCCAGCACCGGCCAGGTCGGTGGGCGGCGGCGCTCGATCGCGGCACACAGGCTGCCGGCCAGCAGCTCCCAGAAACGGGACAGCGAGAAGAAGTAGTTGGCCTCGGGCTTGTGGCGCCACCCCCACTCGCTAACGGCCAGGCTCAGCAAGGCCATCAGCACCACGCCGGCCGCCACGGCGCGCATCCGGCCGAGCCGCCAGAGCAGCAGCAACAGCAGCGGGAACAGCAGGTAGAACTGCTCCTCCACCGCCAGGCTCCAGGTGTGCAGCAGCGGCTGTTCGGCCGCGTTCGGCGAGAAGTAGCCGAAGAGGCTCCAGAAGTAGGCGTTGGACAGGAAGATGACGGTGGACGCCTGTGCCAGCGCATGGTCCTTGAACTGCGAAGGCGTCATCAGGAAGGCCGCGGCCACCCAGCAGACCGCCAGCATCACGAACAGGGCCGGCAGGATGCGCCGCACACGGCGGGCATAGAAGCGGCGGAAGCTGAACGAATCCGACGCCAGCTCGCGCAGCAGGATGCCGGTGATCAGATAGCCGGAGATGACGAAAAACACGTCCACCCCGGCAAAGCCGCCCGGCAGCCAGCCCAGGCCGGAGTGGGCCACGATGACGGCCATCACGGCGATGGCGCGCAGTCCGTCGATCTCGCGTCGGTAGGCCGCTGCGGCCGGCTGTTCTCCCTGGGGTGCGGTCATGGCGCGATTCTCCCCGAAGCCCGGGTGCCCCCTGCCGGCCACACCGGCGCAAAAAAGCCCGGGACCGGCCCGGGCTTCGTGTCTCCTCTTCCGCTCTGTGGCGGACCGGGGATCAGTGGAACTGCTCTTCTTCGGTCGAGCCGGTGAGGGCCTTCACGCTGGAGGAGCCACCCTGGATGACGGTCGTCACGTCGTCGAAGTAGCCGGCGCCGACTTCCTGCTGGTGCGACACGAAGGTGTAGCCCTGCTCGCGCGCCTTGAACTCGGGCTCCTGCACCATGTTGACGTAGTGCTTCATGCCTTCGCCGCGGGCATAGGCGTGGGCGAACTGGAAGGTGTTGAACCAGTTGATGTGGATGCCGGCCAGGGTGATGAACTGGTACTTGTAGCCCAGTGCCGACAGCTCTTCCTGGAAGGCGGCGATGGTCTTGTCGTCCAGGTTCTTCTTCCAGTTGAAGGATGGCGAGCAGTTGTAGCTCAGCAGCTTGCCCGGGCAGGCGGCCAGCACGGCCTGCGCAAATTCGCGGGCGAAGCCCAGGTCGGGCGTGCCGGTCTCGCACCACACCAGGTCGGCGTAAGGGGCGTAGGCCACGCCACGGCTGATGGCCTGCTCCAGACCGTTCTTGACGCGGTAGAAGCCTTCCTGGGTGCGCTCACCGGTGAGGAAGGGCTTGTCGTTGGCGTCGTGGTCGGAGGTGATCAGGTTGGCGGCTTCGGCGTCGGTGCGGGCCAGGATCAGGGTGGGCACACCCATCGTGTCGGCAGCGAAGCGGGCAGAGATCAGCTTCTCGATGGCTTCCTGGGTGGGCACCAGCACCTTGCCGCCCATGTGACCGCACTTCTTCACGGCGGCCAGCTGGTCTTCGAAGTGCACGCCGGCTGCGCCGGAGGCGATCATGTTCTTCATGAGTTCGAAGGCGTTGAGCACGCCGCCGAAACCGGCTTCCGCATCGGCCACGATGGGCAGGAAGTAGTCGATGAACTCCGGCGAACCCGGCTCGATGCCACGGCTCCACTGGATCTCGTCGGCACGCTTGAAGGTGTTGTTGATGCGGCGGACCATGGTGGGCACCGAGTCGTAGGCGTAGAGCGACTGGTCGGGGTACATGGTCTCGGAGGTGTTGCCGTCGGCGGCCACCTGCCAGCCCGACAGGTACACGGCCTCCAGACCGGCCTTGGCCTGCTGCATGGCCTGACCGGCGCTGATGGCGCCGAAGGCGTTCACGTAGCCCTTCTTGGCGCCACCGTTGACCTTGTCCCACAGCTTCTCGGCACCGCGCCGGGCCAGGGTGTGCTCGATCGGCTGGCTGCCGCGCAGGCGGACCACGTCGGCGGCGCTGTAGCCCCGCTTGACGCCCTTCCAGCGGGGGTTGGTGGCCCAGTCTTTTTCGAGGGCTTCGATCTGTTGGGCGCGGCTGAGTTGCTGATTCAGGGATTGCGGCATGGTGGTGCTCCTGGAGGGGTTTGAAAACGGTGGGCAGAACCGGCAGCGGGTCCATGACCATGGCGGTGCCGTTGGGTTGACTGTAAGTCTTATAGAAGACCTTGTGAAGCTCTTATGTCTTATATAAGAGAAATAATTTTCTTCAGGAAAATCAATGGTCTAAGCTATAAATTTTCTCGATGCGGAATTCGTTTTCTTGGATTGAGAAAAATTCTTGCAGCGCAACAATTCGACTTTTTGCATGGCGGAATGCAAATCTTCCATCCTGAAAACACGGCAGACGCGTCGGGCATCATCGGCGCCTTCCTGTCTCTGCACGCCGCACACATGACCGTTTCCACCCTCCCCCGCTGGATGGCCTATGCCTGTCTGGCCCTGAGCATGGCCCTGGTGGGCAGCTATGTGGCGCTGTCCAAGCCGCTGGTGCTGGTGTTCCCGGTGTTCCTGCTGGCCTGGCTGCGTTTCGGTGTGGGCGCGCTGGCCATGGCCCACTGGCTGCGCAAGCCGGCCGACGAGCCACCGATGACGCCCCGCACCCGCTGGCTGCTGTTCCTGGAGTCGTTCCTGGGCAACTTCCTGTTCTCGATCTGCATGCTCTACGGCGTGAGCCTGACCACGGCCGTGGCGGCCGGGGTGGTGATGTCGTCGATTCCCGCCGTGGTGGCGGTGTTGAGCTGGATCTTTCTGCGCGAGCGCATCGGTGGGCGCAGCCTGGCCGGCATCGCCTGCGCGGCGGTGGGCATCGGCCTGTTCTCGCTGCAGAAACCGGCCACGCCGGAGGCTGCCGGCTCGCTGGCCTGGCTGGGCAACCTGCTGGTGTTCGCGGCCGTGGTGTGCGAGGCGTCGTATGTGGTCATCGGCAAGCGCCTGACCGACGGCCTGGGGCCGCGCCGCATTTCGGCGCTCATCAATCTGGTGG
>Ga0208243_1000484_pt1 | contig 22174 bp, 19 predicted proteins | sample Subbio2Aug_QV12A_FD_184826 | JGI IMG/M metagenome (GOLD analysis project Ga0208243, IMG submission 184826) | Serpentinite rock and fluid subsurface biosphere microbial communities from McLaughlin Reserve, California, USA - CR12Aug_QV12A (SPAdes) | ecosystem: Environmental > Terrestrial > Deep... | reverse complement strand
CCCCCCAGCCGCTTCGCGGCCGTGCGCCGGTCGTTCTCCAGTTCCAGCACGTTCTGGAACACCGGAAAGCCGCTCTCGGCCCGCGAGATGCGGAAGCTGTCGGTGAAGCCCAGCCGATTGCGCCAGCAGGCGAAGGAATTCTCCAGCCGAACGATGTACTCCGACACGATCTGCGCCACCAGGCCGTGCGCCTGGAGCTTCGAGCGTTCGTCGCGAAGGAAGACGTCGAGACCGGCCAGCGCCGCCGCGATCGCGTCGAAGTATCGGCCGGCGGCCGTGTCAGCAGGTGTCATGTCTGCGCCATCCCGTGAATCCGGCCGCCTGAGGTCAGGCGCCGGTCTTCACGTAGTCGGCGGCATTGTGCTTGCGCAGCACTTCCTCGAAGCGTCGGGCGAAGGCGTCGTCTGCGAGCTTCTTGCGGCGCTGGATGTCGGCGGTCGCAACCATGTTCTTCTCGTGCAGTTCGAGGAGATCGCCGATGTGCTTCTGGGCTGCGGCCCCGATGCCGGCCATGGTCTGCTCGGCCGTCGTGTCGACCTGGCTGCCCAGCGTGTTGATCTTGTGGGCCACGTCCTGCTGCGCGGCGGTCTTCAGCGAATCCTCCAGCGCCTTGTAGAGGACGATGCGCTGCTCGGTGTCGATGGTCAGCTTGTTGATCAGCGTGTTCTGCGCCGCGATCTGGTTGTTGAGCGAGTCCACGAAGGTCTGGAACATCGAGGTGTAGCGCTCCAGCGTCTGGCTTTCGGCCAGCAGCTCCTGCTCCTTGGCCTGGCGCTCGTTGTATTCGGTGGCGAGCTTCGAGCGCTCGGATTCCAGTTCGGTGCGCTGCGTCTGGTCCGTCGAGGCGGCGATGCGGTTCTCGATGTCGAGCAGCATCGGGTTCAGCTCCTCGATGCGCTTCTGCGTGGCGGTCAGGTTCGCGATCGTTCCCTTGCGGCGCTCGATGACCTGCGACAGGCTGGCCTCGGAGGTGGCGTAGCGCTGGTCGAGCACTTGCTTCTGGGCCTTGAGGATGCCCACGATCGTATCCGACTTTGCAAGCAGCTCCTGTAGGTTGCCGGCGAGCGACATGTTGCGGACGCGCTCGGTGCGCATGCGCTGCTGGCTCTGCTTGGAGAAGATCCCGACGAAGCTCTCCCAGCCGGTGTAGTTCTTCATGCTTTCGAACTCGGCGCCGAAGACGTTGGTGGCGTCCTCCAGCCCGATGATCAGATCGGCGATGTTGCCTTCCATGACCTTCTGCTGCTTCAGGACGTCCTGGATCCGCGCATTCTCGATGTCGAACTCCGCATCGCCGATCGCCTTGTCCGCCGTGGCGAACTTCTCGAGAACGATGCCGGAGTTCTCGATGCGCGAACGCATGTCCTCGACCACTTTTCTGGTCCGAGCGATCTCGGCGTCGAAATTCTGCAGTGTTGCCATGGCCACCCTCCGGCTGCGTTCGCTTGCTGTGCAGAATATATGGATCGATTGTTTCGATTGAAAGTCGCCATCTCTGAAGGGCGCAGCATTCGGCGGCACGAAAAAGCCCGCCCCTCGTGGAGAGGCGGGCACCGTCGTTCCATCCGGAACCTCCGGCCGTCAGCTATACGGCGAGTAGCACTGCTGCCGCGGACCGTTGTAGGGCTGGAACGTGTTGTCCGAAGCCCGGTAGGACCGGTAGCGGTCATAGCACCACTGCACGTGCGCGCTGCCGCTCGGGCGCACGGTCACGGTGTTGTTGTTCAGGGCGCCGCCGATGATCGCCCCTGCCACGAAGGCGGCCGGCGGGAACCAGAAGCCGTTGTAGCGGCGATATCCCGGCCGACGCTCGCGGTAGCCGCGGTGGTTGTTGTAGTAGGCGTAGTTGCCGCGGCGCTCGAACCGCGCCTCGCGACGGTCCTGCCGTCGTTCGAAACGGTTCTCGCGGCGCTCCTGGCGGCGCTCGAAGCGGCGTTCCCGGTCTCTGCGGTTCTGGACCTGGATCACGTCGCCGGCGGCCGACTGCGCCTGGGCGGGTTGTACGAGGAGCGGCGCCGCGGCGGCGGGCAGTGCGGTGGAAGCCGTCATGGCGAACGCAAGGGTGGCGCAGAGCGCGGATGTGAACCTTCTCATGGATATGCCTTTCGAAGCGATGTCCCTAGGCCGGAGATACGTCCAGCGGCCGCGATCGTTCCATTACATCGCGGTAATCATGGAGACTTCCGGTTTCGATCAGCGTGCGAAGCCGATGAAGTCCTCCGGCGACCAGCGCCCCATTTCCTCCTCCCAGTGCCGGCGGCAGAGCGAAACGTACACGTCCTTGCCGATCGCCACCTGATCGCCTTCGCGCGCCACCCTGCCGTCGGGGCCGAGTCTGACGACCATGGTCGCCTTGCGCCCGCAGCGGCAGATGGTGCGGACCTCGCGCAGTTCGTCGGCGATCGCCAGAAGAGCCCGCGAGCCCGGAAAGAGGTTGCCCTGGAAGTCCGTGCGCAGCCCGTAGCACATGACCGGGATTCCCAGCCGATCCGCCACGCGTGCCAGTTGCCATGCCTGGTCCTCTTCGAGGAATTGCGCCTCGTCGACGAACACGCAGTGGACGGTTGCGCGGCTGTGATGCTCCGCGATCGTGGCGAAGAGGTCGTCGCCGTCGCGAAACATGCGGGCGTCGGATTCGAGCCCGATGCGGGACGAGATGTAGCCCGCGTCGTCCTTGCGGTAGTGGCCGGCCACGAACAGCATCGTCGACATGCCGCGCTCCCGGTAGTTGTACGACGCCTGCAGCAGCATGGTCGACTTGCCGGCGTTCATCGTGGCGTAGTGGAAGTAGAGCTTGGCCATGGCGCCTTTAAGCGCAGATTCCGCGGGGAGGGGAGTCCGGTGGTCCGGGGAAGCCGCGCCGGCGGTCCGTCATCCACGGCAAAATGCGCGACCGCCCTCCCTTGGCGTAAGCTGGCCACCGCATGGCGGGTATGCGGCTTGAAACGCCGCCGAAATGATGTTTGGCTCAGGTCATGGGCCGCGGGCGTCCGGACGCACCGTCCAGCCGCGCAGCCGAACAAGGGGAGTTAACCAGGATGAAGCTCGCAAAGACCACAATGCTCGCCTTCGGGCTGGCAACGGCACTGTCTTCCGGCGTGCTGGCCGCCGATGCGGACAGCTGCAAGGAGGTGACGTTCTCCGACGTCGGCTGGACCGACATCACGGCCACCACCGCCACCGCTTCCGTCCTGCTCGAGGCGCTCGGCTACGAGCCTTCGACCGAAATCCTCTCCGTGCCGGTCACCTATGCCTCGCTGAAGAGCGGAGACATCGACGTGTTCCTCGGCAACTGGATGCCGACGATGGAGGCCGACATCGCGCCCTACCGGGAGGATGGGTCGGTCGTCACGCTGGTGACCAATCTCGAGGGCGCCAAATACACGCTGGCCGTGCCGAAATACACTTACGACAAGGGCCTCCAGAGCTTCGCCGACATCGTCAAGTTCAAGGACCAGCTCGACGGCAAGATCTATGGCATCGAAGCCGGCAACGACGGCAACCGCCTGATCCTGGACATGATCGCGGCGGACAAGTTCGGCCTGGCCGGATTCGAGGTCGTGGAAAGTTCCGAGGCCGGCATGCTGTCGGCGGTCAAGAAGGCGGCGGGCGGCAAGGAGGACATCGTGTTCCTCGGATGGGAGCCGCACCCGATGAACGCCAATGTCGAGATGTCCTACCTGTCGGGCGGCGACGACGTGTTCGGCCCGAACTACGGCGGAGCCACCGTGCACACCAACGTGCGCAAGGGTCTGGTGGAGGAATGCCCCAACCTCGGAAAACTGCTGACCAATCTCGTCTTCTCGCTGAAGATGGAGAACGAGATCATGGGCGCCATCCTCGATGGAGGGAAGGATCCGGCCGATGCGGCGACCGCCTGGCTGAAGGCGAATCCGGAGGCGATCGGTCCCTGGCTCGACGGCGTGACCACGCTCGACGGCGGCGATGCGATGGCTGCCGTGAAGTCTGCGCTGGGCATGTGAACCGTTTTCGCTTCATATGACGAACGGAACGGCGGCTGGTCCGGGGGCCTGCCGCCGTTCCGTCCAAAGCCACCATGGGGGTAGCTCGAAATGGATCCGGTCTCGGAGTGGGTCGCCGACTACAAGATACCGATCGGTCGGTGGGGCAAGCAGTTCTTCGACTTCCTGACCGACAATTTCGAGTGGTTCTTCGATTCCATCGCCGAGGGGCTCACCTTTCTGCTGGACGGCCTCGTCGATCTGCTGCTCGCCGTCCCGCCGGTGCTCATGATCGCCATGGTCGCGGGCTTCTCATGGTGGCTGAAGAAGTCGTGGAAGCTCGGGGCCGGCGTTGCGCTCGGCCTGCTCTTCATCGTGAACCAGGGCCTCTGGAAGGAGACCTGCGAGACGATCGTCCTGGTGGTCGGAGCGACGGCGGCCTCGATGGCCCTCGGGGTGCCGATCGGGATCTGGGCCGCCCACAGCGAGCGCGTCTACCGCATCCTGCATCCGTTGCTCGACCTGATGCAGACGTTGCCGACCTTCGTCTATCTCATTCCGGTGCTGATCCTCTTCGGGCTGGGCATCGCGCCCGGCATGATCGTCACGGTGATCTTCGCCATGCCGGCGCCGATCCGGCTCACCTATCTCGGCATCACGTCGGTGCCGAAGCCGATGATCGAGGCGGGCGAGAGCTTCGGCGCGACAAGGAGCCAGCTGCTCTGGAAGGTGGAGCTGCCGGCCGCGCTTCCGACCATCATGGCCGGCCTGACCCAGTGCATCATGCTGTCGCTGTCGATGGTGGTGATCGCGGCGCTGATCGGGGCGAACGGCCTCGGCAAGCCCGTCGTCCGCGCGCTGAACACCGTCAACATCCCGCTCGGGCTGGAGGCCGGACTGGCGATCGTGGTGCTCGCCATCATCCTCGATCGTGTCGCCCGTATCGGGGAAGGGAAGGCGCGATGAGCACGGCGGTCGAATTCAGGCATGTCGACATCGTCTTCGGCGACGATCCGCGCGAAGCCCTGGCGCTGCTCGACGCCGGCGCGACGCGCCAGTCCATCCTCGAGAAGACCGGTTCGGTGCTGGGCTGCGCGGACTGCAACCTGACGGTCGAGGAAGGCGAGATCTCGGTCCTGATGGGCCTGTCCGGCTCCGGCAAGTCGACCTTGCTCCGCGCGGTCAACGGCCTGAACAAGGTCACGCGCGGCGAGGTCGTCGTGCACGACGGCGACTGGTCGGCGGACGTGGTTTCCTGCGGCGGCGACACGCTGCGCAAGATCAGGCGCGAGTGCGTGGCCATGGTCTTCCAGCAGTTCGCGCTGCTGCCCTGGCGGACGGTCGCGGAGAATGTCGGCTTCGGCCTCGAACTCGCCGGCGTACCGGAAAGGGAGAGACGCGAACGCGTGCAGGCCCAGCTCGAACTGGTGGGCCTGTCGCAATGGGCGGGGAAGTATGCGCACGAACTCTCGGGGGGCATGCAGCAGCGCGTGGGTCTTGCCCGTGCCTTCGCCACCGAAGCGCCGATCCTTCTCATGGACGAGCCGTTTTCCGCGCTCGATCCGCTGATCCGAACGAAACTGCAGGACGAACTGCTGCAACTCCAGGCCGACCTCAAGAAGACCATCATCTTCGTCAGCCACGATCTCGAGGAGGCGCTGAAGATCGGCAACCGGATCACGATCATGGAAAGCGGCCGGATCGTCCAGTCCGGCGCTCCCGAGGAGATCGTCCTGAAACCGGCGAACGACTACGTCCGCGACTTCATCGCCAACGTCAACCCGCTGTCGGTGCTGACTGCCTGGAACGTGATGCGGGACCGCCGCGACCTCGTGCAGGCGGGCGAGGGCTGGGTCTGGCTGGACCGGCGGCAGACCACGCGCTTCCAGCTCGACGAGAACCAGATGGTCGTTGCCGCGGAGAACAACGGGCAGCCCGCGATCTGGTCGTCCTGCGACGACGTCGAGACGCTGCCGCGCGACCGGCCCCCCGTGTTCTGGGCCAAGCCGGGCACCTCGCTGAAGACCGTCATGCACGCGATGCACCAGTCCCAGACGGCACCCGTCGCGATTTTCGACGAACAGGCCCGCTTCATCGGGTCGATCGGGGTTCGCGACGTCCTGCGCGCCGTCTTGCGTCGTTGAAGGAACCTCATGTACCGGTTCGGCGCCCATCAGCAGGTGGCGAACGTCCTGACCGCCGATGGCCAGTCCGAAGCAGGACGTGACGGGTGCAGCGGGAAGGCCGGTGAAGGGGGACGACCAACGTGGGCTCGGTAGCGTCGCGATGATCGGGAGGTCCTACGCCGTGGCGCCGTTCCCGCGCCTGCGCCGGTTCGGCCCCATGGGGCTGTCGGCACGGTTCGCCATCGCGGTCGTCCTGGCGATGACGCTTTCGGGCCTGACCGTCGGAACCGTGGTGAACCGGATCATCGCGCAAGCCGCGATCGCCAATGCGGCATCCGCGACGGCGCTCGTCATGGACGGCGTGCTGTTTCCCATCGTTCGCGAGGTGGACGAGAGCGGCAGCCTGCCGATCGGCGCGGGCGACGCGCTGGACACCATGCTCTCCGTGGGCGCGTTGGGCGGCAGGATCCACTCGATCAAGCTCTGGAGGCCCGACGGCATCGTCGCCTACGCGCTGGACCGGACCCTGATCGGCAGGCGGTTCGAGATGTTCGCCGCGCTTGAAAGGGCCTCGCGCGGCGAACTGGTCGCCGAGATCGAGGAACTGGACCACGCCGAGAGCGAGTTCGAGCGGGAACTCGGCGTTCCGCTGCTCGAGGTCTACGCGCCGATCCGCGACCCGTGGAACGGGAAGATCCTGGGCGTGGCCGAGTTCTACGAGAATGCTGCCGTGCTCGTCGAGACGCTGCGTCAGGCCACGCTGGTGGTGCTTGCGATCACCCTCGGCACCACGCTGCTGATCGGCACGACGCTGTTCGGCATCGTGCACCAGGCCAGCCGGACCATCGAGCGGCAGCGGCGCGATCTTCGTGCCCGCACGCATGAGGCGGAGCGGGTCTCGGAGGTGAACCGGCAGCTGCGCATCCGCGTCCAGCGCGCCGCCGCGCGCGGCCTCGCGTTGAACGAGCGCCACGTCCGGCAGCTCAGCGCCGACCTGCATGACGGCCCGGCGCAGCTCATCGGCTTCGCAGCGCTGCGCATCAGCAGCCTGAAGGACGTGCCGCCGTCATGGCAGCCCGAATGCAACACCATCAAGCAGACCCTCGACGAGGCGATGCGGGAAATCCGCAACATCTGCGCGGGGCTGTCGCTACCGGAGATCGGTGGACTGGAACTCGGCGAAGTGCTTCGCAGGGCGGTGCAGGCCCATGAGCGCAGGACGGGGACGCATGTTGAACTGGAAATCGGAAAAATCGACGGAATCGTCGCTCCTTCTATGAAATATTGCGCATACAGATTCGTCCAGGAAGGGCTCAACAACGCCTACAGGCATGCCGAGGGACGCGATCAGTCCATCACATGCGAAACCCGCGACGGAGAACTTTTCATCATGCTCAGGAATGGACCGGCCGTATGCCCGTGTCTGGAGGACGGCAAGCGGCCAATGGGGTTGGTCGGGCTGCGCGAGAGGGTCGAAGTCCTCGGCGGCACCTTCGGCTTTTCGGCGCAGCCGGATGCGAAGGTTGAGATGTGGATGTCGCTTCCGTTCAGCGTCGGAGAGACGGATGAATAAGAAGATCAGCGTCATCGTCGTCGACGACCACCCGCTCTACCGGAGCGGCGTGCTGCGCACGCTCGAGGACGACGGAGGCTTCGACATCCTCGCGGAAGGAAGCGATGCCGTCACCGCCGTGCAGCTTGCGATGCAGCACAAGCCCGACCTGATCATCCTCGACATCTCCATGCCGGGGAACGGGCTGGAAGCCGCCCGGCGGATCGCCGAGGTCGTGCCGCGCACCCGCATCGCGATGCTGACGGTTTCGGAAGCCGACGACGACATCGTGCGCGCGCTCGATCTCGGCGCGTCCGGCTACATCCAGAAGGGCGTGGGCGGACCCGATCTGGTGCGTATCGCCAAGAGCATCGCGATGGGGCAGTCCTATGTCGCGCCCGGCCTTGCGGCGCGCCTCCTCGTCGGGATGCGGGCCCGCACCGGCGGCACGCCGGCGCATGCCGATCTCACGGCGCGCGAGGAGCAGATCCTGCGGCTCGTCGCCAAGGGCCTCAGCAACAAGGAGGTCGGGCGGTCCCTCAACCTGCAGGAGAAGACCGTCAAGCACTACATGACGAACATCCTGCAGAAGCTCCAGGTCCGCAACCGCGTCGAGGCCGCAATCAAGGCCGGCGAGATGTGGGGCAAGGTCGGCTGAACCGGCCCTGCCGCGCGGCGCAGCGAGGCCGGGCGTCCAGCCGCGTCCTGTCGCAATCCGTGCATTCGGCGGCTGTTTTAGGACGGCGGGACCGGTGCGCCCGCGTTCATATCGCGACCACGCGGGAGGAGGATCCCCGCGACCGGAAACGAATGCGGGGGGAGACGCAATGGCCGACGTGAAGTCCGACATCGAGATCGCGCGTGCTGCGAAGAAAAAGCCGATCATGGAGATCGGCGCCAGACTGGACATCCCGTCCGAGCACCTTCTTCCCTACGGCCACGACAAGGCCAAGATCTCGGCAGAGTTCATCGCCTCGAAGAAGGCCGGCAGGGACGGCAAGCTCATCCTCGTCACCGCGATCAACCCCACGCCGGCCGGCGAGGGCAAGACAACGACGACGGTCGGTCTCGGCGACGGGCTGAACCGCATCGGCAAGCGCGCGATCACCTGCATCCGCGAAGCCTCTCTCGGACCGAACTTCGGCGTCAAGGGTGGTGCTGCCGGCGGCGGCTATGCGCAGGTGGTGCCGATGGAGGACATGAACCTCCACTTCACGGGCGACTTCCACGCCATCACAACCGCCCACAACCTTCTGTCGGCGCTGATCGACAACCACATCTACTGGGGCAACGAGCTCGGCATCGACACCCGCCGCGTCATGTGGCGCCGCGTGATGGACATGAATGACCGCGCCCTGCGCGAGATCATCTGCTCGCTCGGCGGCGTCGCCAACGGCTATCCGCGCGAAGCCGGCTTCGACATCACCGTGGCCTCCGAAGTGATGGCGATCCTGTGCCTGTCGACTGACCTCAAGGATCTCCAGAAGCGGCTCGGCGACATCATCGTCGCCTATCGCCGCGACAAGACGCCGGTCTATGCCCGCGACCTCAAGGCCGACGGCGCCATGGCCGTGCTGCTCAAGGACGCCATGCAGCCGAACCTCGTGCAGACGCTGGAGAACAACCCGGCCTTCGTGCATGGCGGTCCGTTCGCCAACATCGCGCATGGCTGCAACTCGGTCATCGCCACGACCACGGCGCTCAAGCTCGCCGACTATGTCGTCACCGAGGCGGGCTTCGGTGCCGATCTCGGCGCGGAGAAGTTCTTCGACATCAAGTGCCGCAAGGCCGGTCTCAAGCCGGCAGCGGCGGTCATCGTCGCCACCGTCCGGGCGATGAAGATGAACGGCGGCGTCAAGAAGGAGGACCTCGGCAAGGAGAACGTCGAGGCGGTGAGGAAGGGCTGCGCCAATCTCGGCCGCCACATCGAGAACGTGAAGCAGTTCGGCGTGCCCGTGGTGGTGGCGATGAACCACTTCACCACCGACACCGACGCCGAGATCCAGGCGATGAAGGACTATGTGGCGGGGCAGGGCTCGGAAGCGATCCTGTGCAAGCACTGGGCCCTCGGCTCGGCGGGCATCGAGGAACTGGCGCACAAGGTGGTCGCGCTGGCCGAATCCGGCGCCGCGCAGTTCTCGCCGCTCTATGCCGACGAGATGCCGCTGTTCGAAAAGATCGACACCATCGTGAAGCGCATCTATCGCGGCTCGGAGGCGATCGCCGACAAGAGCGTCCGCGACCAGCTTCGGCAGTGGGAGGAGGCAGGCTACGGCCATCTGCCGGTCTGCATGGCCAAGACGCAATACTCGTTCTCGACCGATCCGAACCTGCGCGGCGCGCCGACCGGGCATGCGGTGCCCGTCCGCGAAGTCCGGCTGTCGGCCGGGGCCGGCTTCGTCGTCGTGATCTGCGGCGAGATCATGACCATGCCCGGACTGCCGCGGAACCCGTCGTCGGAGAAGATCTTCCTCAACGCGGACGGTCAGATCGAAGGGCTGTTCTGAAGGCGGCGGCGCGACAGCGGGCGGCGGTGCCGACGCGCCCTGTGAAAAGACGGCGGATGCGCTAGATACGGCCCGAACTCGAGGGTCGAACGCATGCCATCCCGCTGGTCCTGGCTTATCTCGCTGCTGGGGCGCCGCCTGTGGTTCAGGGCGGCGCTGATATCGCTGCTGGCGATCCTGGCGCCGCTCGTGGCCATCATCGCGGCGCCGGTCATCCCGCCCGGCCTGGCGGATCGGCTCGGTGCCGACTCGGTGTCGCAGATCCTCGACATCCTCGCCTCCAGCATGCTGGCCGTCACGACGTTCTCGCTCACCACGATGGTGTCGGCCTACTCGGCCGCCACCACCAGCGTGACGCCTCGCGCGACCAAGCTGATGATCGAGGACACGACGTCCCAGAACGTGCTCGCGGCCTTCCTCGGCTCGTTCCTCTTCAGCCTCGCCGGCATCATCACCCTGGCGATGAACCTGCAGGGCGAGCGGGGGCGCCTCGTGCTGTTCGTCTTCACCCTCATCGTCGTCCTCATCATCGTGGTGACGCTGGTGCGCTGGATCGACTACGTGGTTCGGCTGGGACGGGTGAACGAGACCACCGAGAAGGTGGAGAGGGCGATCGAGGAGGCGTTGCGGGTCCGGCGGCAGAGGCCTGATCTCGGGGGGACGCCGCTGCCGGCGGGCAGCGACCGTCTGGCGGGTCATGTCCGGCCGGTGCTGATCCCCGCGGTCGGATATGTCCGGCACGTCGACGCGCCGGCGCTGGCGGCATGGGCCGAGGCGAGGGACACCACGATCAGCCTCGCCGCGATTCCCGGCACGCTGGTCGATCCCACCCGGCCGGTGGCCTACCTCGGCGAACTCCCGGACGAAGAGGACCTCGAGCCCATCCGCCTCGCCTTCTCGCTCGGACGGGAGCGAAGTTTCGACCAGGATCCCCGCTTCGGCTTCTCCGTCCTCGCCGAGATATCGTCGCGCGCGCTCTCGCCTGGGATCAACGATCCCGGAACCGCGATCGACGTGATCTCGAGGGCGACCCGTCTGCTCGCTCACTGGGACGTGGCAGAGGATCGCGCGGCCCCCCGGTACCCACGGCTCCACGTGCCGGCGCTGACCGCCGAGGAACTTCTGGACGACGTCTTCACGCCGATCGCCCGCGACGGGGCCGCCCTCGTGGAGGTCCAGATCCGGTTGCAGAAGGCCTTCGCCGTCCTGGCGCGGCAGGGCGGAGGACGATGCCGGGAAGGCGCGCGGACGCACAGCCGCCTGGCGCTCCAGCGGGCCGAGCAGGCGATGACGTTCGAGCCGGACCGGGAAAGGGTCAGGAGCGCGGCCAGGGAGGTGACGGATTGATCGCGACATCCTCGTTCAGCAGGCTGGTCCGGGGCATGCGCGAAGGCCGGACCGCGGTGGTACCGGTGGCGCTTCTGGCGATCGCCGCGCTCGGCGTCCTCGCGTTCCTCTCGATCGCCGACAAGGTGGCGGAAGGCGAGATCGCGGCCGCGGACGAGTGGCTGTTCCACCTCTTCCGCAACGCATCGGATCCTTCCGCACCCCTCGGTCCGCCATGGCTTGCGGAAGCGGCGGCAGAGATCACCGCGCTGGGGGGCTATCCGGTGATCGTGCTCGCCGTCCTCGTCGTGGTGGGACTGCTCCTCGTCACCCGACGATATGGTCCGGCGCTCTACACGGTTCTCTCGGTCGGCATCGGCGCGCTGGCTTCGCATGTGCTGAAGGAAGTCTACGAGCGGCCCCGGCCGACCCTCGTCGAGCATCTCGACATCGTTCATACGGCGAGCTTTCCGAGCGGACACGCGATGGTCGGCACGGTGGCGTATCTGACGCTCGCCGCGCTGGTGGCGCGCTTCGTGGCCGACTGGCGCGTCAGGATCTACGTGGTGTCCGTCGCGCTGTTCATGGCAGTGCTGATCGGGCTGACGCGGGTCTATCTCGGCGTCCACTGGCCGAGCGACGTCGCCGCCGGCTGGGCCCTCGGAGCCGCCTGGGCAAGCGTTGCCTGGCTGGTGCCGTCGCTGGCGATGCGGCTGCGACGCGGCAACGGCCGGTAGAGCACACGCACGGAGGGGCCGCCGCCCGCGGGGACCGGGAGCATTGCGCCCGGGTGCCGCCGCCGCATCCGCCGTCCCGCCGGATCGCGCGCGCGACGGGACCGACGAAGCCGCTTGCCGAAGCCCGTTTTGGTCGCTATTGGAATCGTCATGTCGACGAACCTGATCGCGCGGAACTGGTGGTGGGGCTGCTAGCAGCGGCCTGAACGCACGCGCGTGTACGTTCAACGAGATAGATGGCCGCTTCGGATGCTCCGGGCGGCCTTCGATGTTTTTGGCTCCCGGCGCTTCCGCCAAACACGACGGAGACGGAAATGACGGTGGAAGTGCTTGAGAACGGTGCGGAGCGTTTCGTGACCGCCGGTGGCGTCACGATCATCCGACAGCGCCACGAAACAGGCTACGACGGCGCGATCGAGGCCTATGTCGACGGTCTCAATGCCCGTCGCGGCGCGGTCTTCTCGTCGAACTACGAGTATCCCGGCCGCTACACGCGCTGGGATACCGCCATCATCGATCCGCCGCTGGTCATCTCCTCGCGCGGGCGCACGATGCGCGTCGAGGCGTTGAACGGCAGGGGCGAAGTCATGCTGCCGGCCGTCGCCGCCGTCGTGGCGGCCCTCCCGGAGGTCGAGGTCGTGGATCGCGGTCCGCGGCTTCTCGTCCTCGAGATCGCCGTGCCCGGTCGCGTGTTCTCGGAGGAGGAACGGTCACGGGTGCCGTCCGTCTTCACCGTGCTCCGGGCGATCGTCGGGTTCTTCCGGACCGACAACGATCCCAGCCTCGGCCTCTACGGCGCCTTCGGCTACGATCTCGCCTTCCAGTTCGATCCGGTGAAGCACTCGCTCGAGCGCAAGGAGAGCCAGCGCGACATGGTGCTGTTCCTGCCGGACGAGGTGCTGGTGGTCGATCATCATGCCGCGCGCGCCTGGCACGATCGCTACGACTATGCCGGCACGGGCTGGAGCACGGAAGGCCTCCCGCGCGACCGCGTCGAGGAGCCGTTCCGGCTGGCGGACCGCATTCCGCCGCGCGGCGACCACGAGCCCGGCGAATATGCCAAGCTGGTGCGCAAGGCGATGGAGAGCTTTCGCCGCGGCGACCTGTTCGAGGTGGTGCCGGGCCAGATGTTCTACGAGCGCTGCGAGACGCAGCCGTCGGAAATCTCGCGCCGCCTGAAGGCGATCAATCCCTCTCCCTATTCCTTCTTCATCAACCTCGGCCAGGGCGAGTACCTCATCGGCGCCTCGCCGGAGATGTTCGTGCGCGTTTCCGGCCGGCGCGTCGAGACCTGTCCCATCTCCGGCACGATCAAGCGCGGCGACGACGCCATCTCCGATTCCGAGCAGATCCTGAAGCTGCTGAATTCGAAGAAGGACGAGTCGGAACTGACGATGTGCTCCGACGTCGACCGCAACGACAAGAGCCGGGTCTGCGAGCCGGGTTCGGTGCGTGTCATCGGGCGGCGGCAGATCGAGATGTATTCGCGGCTCATCCATACGGTCGACCACATCGAGGGGCGGCTGCGCGAGGACATGGACGCGTTCGACGCCTTCCTGTCCCATGCCTGGGCCGTCACGGTGACCGGTGCGCCGAAGCTCTGGGCCATGCGTTTCATCGAGCAGAACGAGAAGAGCCCGCGCTGCTGGTACGGCGGTGCGATCGGCATGGTCCATTTCAACGGCGACATGAACACCGGCCTCACCTTGCGGACGATCCGCATCCAGGACGGCATCGCCGAAGTCCGCGCCGGCGCGACGCTGCTCTATGATTCGGTTCCCGACGAGGAGGAAGCCGAGACCGAACTGAAGGCTTCGGCCATGCTCGCGGCGATCCGCGAGGCGGGCTCGAGCAATGCAACCCGGCAGGAGCGGCAGGCGGCGCGGGTGGGCGAGGGGGTTCGCATCCTGCTCGTCGACCACGAGGACAGCTTCGTCCACACGCTTGCCAACTACTTCCGCCAGACCGGCGCCATCGTCACGACGGTGCGCACGCCGGTGGCCGACGAGGTGTTCGAGACGGTGCAGCCCGACCTCGTCGTCCTGTCGCCCGGGCCGGGCTCTCCGAAGGATTTCGACTGCGCGACGACCATCCGCAAGGCGAGGGGCCGCGACCTGCCGATCTTCGGCGTCTGCCTCGGGCTGCAGGCGCTGGCCGAGGCCTACGGCGGGGAACTGCGCCAGCTGCACATCCCCATGCACGGCAAGCCGTCGCGCATCCGGGTGACGAAGCCGGGAGTCGTCTTCTCCGGCCTGCCGAAGGACGTGACCGTCGGCCGCTACCATTCGATCTTCGCCGATCCGGTGCGGCTTCCCGACGAGTTCATGGTGACGGCGGAGACGGAGGACGGCGTCATCATGGCCTTCCAGCACAAGCGCGAGCCGATCGCGGCCGTGCAGTTCCATCCCGAGTCGATCATGTCGCTCGGACAGAACGCCGGCATGCGGATGATCGAGAACGTGGTCGCGCACCTCCCGCGCAAGGCCAAGGTGAAAGCGGCGTGATTGCGGACGCCCGCCCGTCGGGCGCGCCGCGGAGAGACTGAAAATGCCCGTCAAGCAGCGAATCCGGCGGCTCGCCTTCGCCTCGATCTTCGTCGCCCTGGGCGTGATGGCGCTCAAGTTCGCGGCATGGCGGGTGACCGGCTCCGTCGCGCTCTACTCGGATGCGCTGGAATCGATCGTCAACGTGATCGCGGCGGTTGCGGCCTACTGGGCGATCCGCGTCAGCCACAAGCCCGCCGATGCCGACCATCCGCACGGCCACCACAAGGCGGAGTACTTTTCCGCCGTGACGGAGGGCGTGCTCATCGTGCTGGCCAGCGTGCTGATCCTGCGCGAGGCCTGGACGGCGCTCCAGGCGCCGCGCCTGATGGACGAGCCGTCGCTCGGCCTCGCCATCAACGGTCTGGCGGCGGTCGCCAACGCCGCCTGGGCCGCGGTGCTGATCCGAACCGGCCGGAAGGAGCGGTCGCCGGCGCTGGAGGCCGACGGCCACCACATCATGACCGACGTGGTCACATCCGTGGGCGTGATCATCGGCCTCGTCGGCGCGATCCTGACCGGCTGGGCCTTGCTCGACCCGCTGCTGGCCATCCTGGTCGCCCTCAACATCCTGTGGCAGGGCTGGCGGGTGATCGGCCAGTCGGTGCAGGGGCTGATGGACGTCGCAGCCGATCCGGACGACACCCGCAAGATCCGCGACATCATCTCGCTCAATTCGAAAGGCGCGCTGGAGGTCCACGATCTCAAGACGCGGATCGCCGGGCGGGCCACGTTCATCGAGTTCCACCTCGTCGTCGACAGCACCATGACCGTCGGCGAAAGCCACGTCATCTGCGACCGCATCGAGGCGGCGCTCCAGGCCGAGATCCCGTCGGTCCGCGTCATCATCCACGTCGAGCCCGACGACGAGGCGAAGCTGCCGCCCGGCACGACGGCGGTGCCCTTCGCCTGAGCACGGCAACCCTCGGCGGGATCGATCGTCGCTTCGCCTCTTGACCTGATGCGCATTCGTTCTTCATTTGTTCTGTATGACCAGAACGATCGACACCGTCGGGCGAGCCGCCCGGCACGACATGCTGATCCGGGTGGAGTGCGGCCACTGCCGCCATGTCGGCCACCTGCGTGCGCACGACGTCGCCAAGGTCGTGGGGCAGGGACGCTCGATCGACACGCTGCGCTTCGTCTGCTCGCGCTGCAATGCGCGCGCTGCCAAGGCGGTGCCGATCGAGTATGACCGGGACCGGCCGCCGAAAGTGATGATCTGGGTTCCGATGGAGTTCCGCCGCTAGGCTTCAGGCGCGGGAGAGGTTCGATGCCAGTTCGCGGAAGGCGGCGCGCAGACGTTCACGGTAGGCCGTCTTGTCGAACCGGTAGTGCCCGACCGAGGCGGCGAAGCTGCCGGGATGGAGAAAGATGTCGCTGCTCTCGGGCACCGGGTCCTTCGGCGCGTCGATCGTGGTGAAGTAGTCGTCGAACTTGAAGCGTCCGCCCTGCATGTCGCGCGATGGCGCCACCCAGACGTTCGGGACGCCCAGGGCATCGGCGACGATGACGCCGTGCAGCGACTGGCTGACGACGACCTCGCAGGCGGCGATGTCGTCGACGACCTTCCAGACCGGCGCGGCGGGATCGATCAGTCTGTGTCCCCTGACGTTCCAGGATCGCCAGCGGTCGACGGACCGGACGTGCGGGACGAAGCCGAACCGGTGGCTCTTCCGGGCCGGCCGCTCGACGAACTCGCTCACCAGCACCGCCGGATCGCCCAGCAGCACGTCGTCCGGCGCGGATGCGAGGGCGCGCAGCGAGAGTTCGCCGCGGACGGAAACGGCGCGGGTCCGGATCGGGGTTCCGACAGGCTCGATCAGGCCGCTGCCGCAGACGATGGAGGCGACGGTCGCCTTGGAGAGGATGCTGCCCATTCCGAGCACGTGGGGCGCCGACCGGTTCGGCTCGAACCGCACCGCCTCGCCCGTCAGGCGCTGGAACAGGTCAGGGGTCAGGTCGTCGCCGAAGTTCGGGCGACCGACGTGCCACCACATCGGAAGCCCGCGCGACGCCAGCCGCCAGCGCCCGTACCGCAGATACTTCTCGATCTTTCCGGACAGGCGCTTCATGGCTCTCTCCACCGCATCAGCGGCCGGACATGGCTCTAGCCGAACAGGTTGCGGGCGCGGGTGAAGCCGCGATAGGCGGTGCGGGCCACGGCCCGCGCCACTTCGCGCACGACCGGCTTGTTGTTCGCCTGGATGGTCGATCCGCCGAGATCGCCGGAAACTTCCCGGATCAGCACCGGCCGCAAGGCATAGACCGGCAGCCGGTGCAGCCAACGCATCTGGACGAAGACGTCGACCGGCCGATCGAAGGTCTGCGTCCGCGCGAGAAGTTCGCGGGCGGCATCGCGACCGATCCACTGCATCATCATGTTCAGCCCGGGCGAACTCTCCCGCACGATCTCCAGACCGTCCGCTGAGGCCACCACCTGGCCGGCGGCCGACCGGAACTTGTTCGGGAAGCGCACGATGTCGCCCGGCGAGGCGAAGCGCGTCACCAGTTCCAGGGCCGCCGGCAGGCGCGCCATGTCGACCTCGACGTCGTCCTCCATGACGAGGCCGCCGTCGGCATGCCCGTCGGCGATCGCCTGCCATGACAGCCGGTGGGACAGGAAGCAGCCGATCTCGCCCTTCGACAGACGGAACGGATAGGGCGGCCAGTGGATCGTCCGGCGGTAGGTCGCCTCGATCTCGCCCTTCGACAGGCGCGCCCCCGCCACCGCATCGAGGATCCGGCAGGGGATCGGCAGGCGCCCCGCGAGGCGTTCGACCTGGGGCCATCGCCCGGCGGCGTCCTTCAGATGGATCACATAGGCCTGCACATGGTTCTCCGATGCATCAGGCCTCTGAGCCGCGGCGGAGCCAGCCAGGCCGCCGCTGCTGCTTCCTGATGCGCGCATGGTCCTCGAAGGGGTGTTCGTAGAGCCCGCAATCGCGACAGCCGCCGCTCATTCCGCATTGGTCGTTCCAGCAGTTCACGTCAATGTCCCAGGCGAGCGCGATGCGATCCAGATGCAGGTTGCGCGAACCCTTGAGCAGGATCAGATCGTCTGCCGTGGCGGCCCTCCGAAGGTATTCCGCGACGTCTCGAACCGCAGGGAAGCCGATGAAACGCCCGCTGGCGACCGCCTCGGCATCTGCCCGCGACCGGTGGGCATTGTCGCCGACGAAAATCACCTGGTCGGCGCAATCCGCCGCCTTTCGGTAGGCATCACGATACTTCGGCACCGGATTTCCCGGATAGTCCGAGATGTGGCCGAGCACGATACGCTTGAAGCCGCCTTCCAGGCGGGCGAAGGCGTCGAAGGACAGGAACAGCGTGTCCCACGGCGCCTTCGCCGTGTCGAGGACAAAGCGCGGGCCGTCCGCGGTCTCGAAAAGGCCGAAGCGGTCCTGCACGCCTTCGAACCCCTCGATGCGCTCGGCCACCAGCGCGGCGGGGACGCCGAGTTCGAGCGCGGTGACCGCCGCGGCCGCGCAGGCAAGCCAGAAATGGTCGGCAAGGAAGCGCGTCCGCAGGGAGAGCACGCCGCGGGGGCCCTCCACGCCGACGAGCAGGCCGGCGGATCGAGGCGGGAACCCGGCGGTGACGCGATAGTCGGCCTTCGCGTGCCGCGCCAGGGTCACCACGCGTTCCCGGGTCCGGCCTGCCATCGCCGCCACGAGGTCGTCGTCGGCGTTGAGCACGGCGAAGCCGCCCGGCTGGATGGCCTCGACGAGCCGGCCTTTCTCCGCCGCGACGCCTTCCCGGCTCCTGAAGCTCGAATAGTGTTCGCGGGTGACGAGAGTGACCACGCCGACCGTCGGACGCACCAGGCGGCTCAGGGTCTCCATGTCTCCCTTCTGGCCGACGCCCGTCTCCAGCACGACGCAACGCGTCCTCGAGGACAGCCGCCGCAGGCATCGCTCGATGGCGGGGCGCGTGTTGGCGAAGATCTGGCTTTCGGTTGGCGCATGGCCCGCCAGGATGTGGGCGAGGAGCACGGCCGTCGTCGATTTCCCGGAACTCCCCGTGATGCAGATGAACTCCGCCCCGCTCCGCATGCGCGCCAGGCTGGCGGTCCGGTGCTTGATCGGCTGTTCGACATAGGTGCCGAACAGTCGCCTCAGGCCGCGCCGGACGACGGAGTGCGGCCGGCTCATCCGCGGCTCGGCTTCGAGAATCCGCGCGGGACCGGGGCGTGGTCGCGGTACGGTCCGGCATCTCCTTCGGTCAAGGCGCACCTTCCTTTCGCGCTAGACGGCACCACGCTCCCGAGACCCCGTCGTGGAACTCCGATGTGGGCGCGGCTGCGGTTCCCAGAAGACATCTGTTCGAAAACCTGCCGCAAGTAAAGGACACAGCGGCAGCCAATACGGCTGCGGTCGATCCCCCGGGGAACGAGACTCGCCAACCCCATATCATAATCAAGCCTTGTTTTTCCCCCTGCTTTGGTGAGATGTGCATTCTGGCGACGCTTCGATCGGCCGGATCGACACTCGCGCGAGGGAAGACGCGGCCGTAACCTTTGCGTGTGGGCGGCCGTCGCTTGCGCCTTTGCCTGCGGCTGCAGGCGATTATTCTGCCGGACGAAGCGGAGCGGCCGCCGGTCAACCGGTTTCTCGCGCTGCGGCGGCGGCATCGATCGGAGCCTGTGGCCTTGGGCTGGACGACATTTCGATTGGCACGGGCGGCGATCGCGTCCTGGTTCAGGGCCTTGCGGCTCCGGCGGCGTGCGCGCACCGCGGTTCTGTGGCGCCGCCTGATGCGGCCGGATCACGTCGTTGCGGTGACGGGCAGCGCGGGCAAGTCGAGCGCGGTGGGACTGATCGCGCTGGTCCTCGGGACACGGGCGCCGACCCACGTCTCGATCGGGTTCAACACCGCCGGCGCGATCGCCAAGAACATGGCGCGCGCGCGGCGCAGGCACCGCTTCTGGGTCAGCGAGGTCAGCGGCCACGCCCCGGGTGCCATCGACATGGTCGCCGGCTTCCTCGGCCACGACGTCGCCGTGGTGACCACGATCGGGCTCGACCACTACAGGAACTTCCGCTCCCGCGAGGCGGTTGCCGCCGAGAAGGGCCGGCTGGTTGAACTGCTGCCGTCCGGCGGCCTCGCGGTCCTGAACGCCGACGAACCGCTGATCCTGGCCATGCGGGACCGCAGCGTCGCGAGGGTCCTGACCTTCGGCCGCTCGGCCGCGGCCGACATCCGGCTCCTCTCGTGCGAGGGACGGTTCCCGGAGCCGCTTCGCCTGGAGATCGAGGACGGCGAGGGCGTCACCGCCGTCCGGACGCAGATGGTGGGCGAGCGCTGGGCCACGGTGGTGCTCGCAGCCTTCGCGGTCGGACGCGGACTTGGCATACCGGCGGGCGAATGCGCGCGCGCCGTCGCCGCATGGCAGCCCCATCCGTGGCGCGATTCCGTCCACGCCTACGCCAACGGCAGCACCATCGTGGCCGATACCTACAAGGCGCCGCACTGGAGCCTGGCCAGCAGCCTGGCGATCGTGCGCGACGCCCGGGCCGACCGGAAGACAATCGTCGTCGGCACCATGTCGGACATCGGCGGGACGACGCGGACGAAATACCTGAACGTCGCGCGCGAGGCGCTCGACGTCGCCGACCGGGTGATCTTCGTCGGACAGCAGAGCGAACGCGTCGGCCGGCTGAGGGCCATGGCCGAGGGGCGGTTGCTGACGTTCGAACGGGTGGAGGAACTGGCGGCGCATCTTTCCGCCACCGCGGTTCCCGGCGAACTGATCTACCTGAAGGGATCTCTCTCGGATCACCTCGAGCGCGTCGTGCTGGATGCCCTGGAGCCGATCGCCTGCTGGGTGGAGGCCTGCGAGGTGAGGACGTCCTGCGTCGCCTGCCGCCGCCTCTACCATGACGGCCGCCGCGCGCCGGAGGGAACGATGCCTACCGCGAGGCCCGCCAGTAACGGGCCCGGTGCTTCGCGCGCTTGAGCCGCTGCCCGAGCGCTCCGGTGTCGAGGCCGGATCGCCATCGCCTCGCCCCGTCATAGGTTGCAAGCGCCCGGTCGACGTCCGCGACGAGGCCTCCGCAACGGCCGGTCGCGGATGCGGCCGCGCGCAGATGGACATATTCCGACCGCGTGGCGTCGTCGGCGACATGGAAACGGTAGGGCGCATCGCGCGGGTGGCGCGGGAAGCCCGGCGCGTCGTCGACGGCGTCGAGCACCTCGAGGCAGGCCATGGCGAAATGGCACTTGGTGCAGCGGCCGCAATTGACCCGGGGATCGGAATTGCAGATGTGCAGATGCTCCATCAGCACCGGCTGCGTCAGGATCGACCGGATCTTGTCGAGGCGCTTGACGAGGCCGTGATGCTCGATGCGCGCGCCCGGCGTTCCCAGCAGCGGGTCGAGGGCGGGATGCGAGCCCCAGGGCGTGGACCAGGACGTCTCGTCGCCCGAAGAGGCGATCAGCATCGTCTCGAACCGGTCCGCCAGGAGGTGGCGGATCGCGGCCATGGCCGATCCGTGGAACTCGATCCAGCCGAGATAGGGCTGCATCACGGCGCGCACGTTGGTCTCGATGACGACCGGCTCGAGACCGTAGGCGGCCGCGGCGCGCGAGAGGGCGGCCACGAGTCGCTCCCCGGCCGGCCCCGGCCGCCCGGGCGCCGAAGCGTCGACGATCGTGACGAGAGCGTCGAGGCGGTCCTTTTCCTGCGCCAGCGAATGAGACGAATCGATGCCGCCCGAATAGAACAGCGCGCTGCCTCGCCCGGCCGGATAAGCCCGGTCGGCGGCGTCGGCCGTCACGGGAACGGTCCGGTAGGCGGGGTACCAGGAGCGGAGCAGGTCCTGGATCGCAGCCGCACTGGCGAGGAGCGCCGGGTCGACGGGCCCCGCCACACGCAGCGGCGCGTGGACCTCCATCGCCGGGATCAGACCGAGGCAGAGCAGGGCGCCGGCGTTGGCCGCGAGCGGCGCAGTCTCGCACCGGAAGAAGATCGGTCCGATCGGCCGTCGCCCTGCCGTCAGGCGGATGCGCGCCTCGTGCGGTCCCGCCGAGCCGTCGAAGGCGAGGTCGAGCGTCGGAAGCATGTCAGGACGTCCGGGCCGCGGCCGAGACCCGGCGCAGCGCGTCGGCCTTGCGCATCCAGGCCGCCACCTTTGAGGCGAGGGTGCGGCGCCGCAGCCGCAGCCGCGCGTCCCTGACGTCGATGTCGACATGCGCGGCCGAGAGCCGCGGTGCCGCGCCCGACGCCGGTCCGATCATGCGGCCGAAGCCGGCAAGAAGGACCGTCTTGCCGCCGGGGAGGGTGCAGTTCAGCCCGCCGGTGTCGGCAACGGTCTCGCACAGCCGGATTGCGCGGGCAGCGTCGATCGCCGGGCCGATGGCGAGTTCCGCCCGCGCCGGGCGCCGGTAGCTGCCGCTGCCCGCCGGCTGGGGCGTGGCCG
>Ga0208243_1000482_pt1 | contig 22247 bp, 17 predicted proteins | sample Subbio2Aug_QV12A_FD_184826 | JGI IMG/M metagenome (GOLD analysis project Ga0208243, IMG submission 184826) | Serpentinite rock and fluid subsurface biosphere microbial communities from McLaughlin Reserve, California, USA - CR12Aug_QV12A (SPAdes) | ecosystem: Environmental > Terrestrial > Deep... | reverse complement strand
CCGCAAGGATCGCATCTTCGTCTCCGGCGCCCAGGCCATCATCCGCATGCTCCTGATGCAGCGCGAGCGCGACCGGCGGGCGGGGCTTGCCACCGCCGGCTTCGTCACCGGCTATCGCGGGTCACCCCTCGGCGGCCTCGACCAGCAGCTCTGGAAGGCGAAGCGGCAGCTTGCGGGCGCCGACATCGTGTTCCAGCCCGGCCTCAACGAGGAACTCGCGGCTACCGCCTGCTGGGGCTCGCAGCAGACCGAACTCCTCGGCGAAGGCCGCTACGACGGCGTCTTCGCGCTCTGGTACGGGAAGGGTCCCGGCGTCGATCGCGCAGGAGACGTCTTCCGGCACGCCAACCTCGCCGGGTCGTCGCGACATGGCGGCGTGCTGGCGCTGATGGGCGACGACCACACGGCCGAATCGTCGACCAACGCGCATGCGACCGAGCTGCAGTTCGTCGACACGATGATCCCGATCCTCAATCCGGCCGGGGTGCAGGAGATCGTCGACTACGGCCTGCTCGGCTATGCGATGTCGCGGTTCGCGGGCACCTGGGCGGCGATGAAATGCGTCAAGGACAACATCGAGTCCACCGCCTCGGTCGACGTCTCGCTCGATCGCCTGAGCATCGTGCTGCCCGAGATCGACATGCCGTCCGGCGGACTCAACATCCGCCACGAGCTCGACCAGATGGGCCAGGAGGCGCGGCTGCACAATTTCAAGCGCGCGGCCGCCAGCGCCTTCATCCGCGCCAACGGCATCAACCGGATCGTCTATCCGGGCGGCGCGGACGCCAGGATCGGCATCATCACCATCGGCAAGAGCTATCTCGACGTGCGTCAGGCGCTGGAGGACATCGGCATCGACGAGGCGCGGGCCAACCGCCTCGGCGTGCGGCTGTTCAAGCTCGGCTGCCCCTGGCCGCTCGACTTCGAGCACCTGCTCGACTTCGCCCGTGGCCTCGAGATGATCGTGGTGGTGGAGGAAAAGCGGTCTCTGATCGAAGCGCAGGTGCGCGAACAGCTCTACGGGACGGGCATCCAGCCGGTGGTGGTGGGCAAGCGCGACGAGCACGGCCACACGCTCTTCCAGCCGCAAGGGGCGCTCGATCCCAACGAGATCGCGATCGCACTCGGCGAGCGCGTGCTGCGCGTCGTCGGCCATGCCGACGACATCGCGGCCCGGGTCGCACAGCTCAAGCAGTTCCAGGCGATGCTCGCCGAAACGAAGGACGTGGGCGTGCGCACGCCCTATTTCTGCTCCGGCTGCCCGCACAACTCGTCGACCAAGGTGCCGGAGGGATCGCTGGCCGGCGCCGGTATCGGCTGCCACTTCATGGCGCTGTGGATGGACCGCAAGACCGTCGGCTTCACGGCGATGGGCGGGGAGGGCGCGCAGTGGATCGGCCAGGCGCCGTTCTCGAAGCGCGAGCACCTGTTCCAGAACCTCGGCGACGGCACCTACAACCATTCCGGCTCGCTGGCGATCCGCTTCGCGATCGCGTCGGGCGCCAACATCACCTACAAGATTCTCTACAACGACGCCGTGGCCATGACCGGCGGGCAACCGCACGAGGGCGGCCTCTCGGCGCCGATGATCGCCGAGCAGGTGCGCGCGGAAGGCGTGGAGCGTATCGCCATCGTCACAGACGAGCCGGAGAAATATGCCGCCCTGCCGGTCCCGACAGGCGCGACGGTGCACCACCGCGACGATCTCGACGCCGTGCAGCGCGAACTGCGCGAGGTGAAGGGCGTGTCGGTGCTGCTCTACGACCAGACCTGCGCGGCCGAGAAGCGCCGCCGGCGCAAGCGCGGCACCTTCCCGGATCCCGACAGGCGGGTGATCATCAACGAACTGGTCTGCGAGGGCTGCGGCGATTGCGGCGTGCAGTCCAACTGCGTGTCCGTGCAGCCGGTGGAGACCGAGTTCGGACGCAAGCGGCGTATCGACCAGTCGAGCTGCAACAAGGACTTCTCCTGCCTGAAGGGCTTCTGCCCCTCGTTCGTCACGGTGCACGGGGGCAGGATCCGGAAGGCGGCAGGCGCTGCCGGCGGTGCCGATCCGCTGGACGGGGTGCCCGCGCCGAGGGTCGCTGACGCCGCCAGCGGCTGGGCCGCCATCATCGACGGAATCGGCGGGACAGGCGTGGTGACCATCGGCGCGGTGCTCGGCATGGCCGCGCACCTGGAAGGCAAGGGCTGCGGGCTGATCGACATGGCCGGCCTGGCCCAGAAGGGTGGCGCAGTCTTCAGCCATGTCCGCGTGGCGGCCACGCCCGAAGACATCCATGCCATCCGCGTCTCCGCCGGAAAGGCCGATCTCGTCCTCGGCTGCGATCTCGTCGTGTCCGGGTCCAGGAAGGTTCTCGGCGCCGTGCGCGAGAACCACACGATCTTCGTCGCCAATACGGCCGAAGTGATGCCGGGCGATTTCGCCCGCTCCGCCGACTTCTCGCTGCCGACAGAGCGTCTGCGCAAGGCCATCCGAACGGCGGCCGGGGAGAACCGCGCCCACTTCTTCGACGCGACCCGGACCGCCGCGGCGCTGTTCGGCAATTCGCTCGGCGCCAACATGTTCATGCTCGGCTTCGCCTGCCAGCTCGGCGGGCTGCCGGTATCCCCCGAGGCGATCGAGAAGGCGATCGAGCTCAACGGGGAGGCCGTGCCGATGAACGTCAGCGCCTTCCGCTGGGGCCGGCGCGCGGCGCACGATCCGGATTTCGCGCGCGCGCGCGTGGCTGCCGCAACGTCCGGACAGGACGAGCGGACGCTGGCGGTCGCGCTGGACGACATCGTCGCACGCCGCTCGGCCTTTCTCACAGCCTATCAGAACCGCGCCTATGCCGAGCGCTACGAGCGGCAGGTGGCGGCGGTGCGGGCGGCGGAAGAGAGGGCGAAACCCGGTTCGACGGCGCTCGCCGAAACGGTCGCACGCAATCTTTTCAAGGCGATGGCCATAAAGGACGAGTACGAGGTTGCCCGGCTCTACACGGACGGATCCTTCGCGCGGCAGGTCGCGGCGCAGTTCGAGAATTTCGAGCGCCTGGAATTCCATCTCGCTCCGCCGATCCTCGGACGCACCGGCTCGGACGGCAAGCCGGTGAAGTCGTCTTTCGGTCCCTGGATGATGACGGGTTTTCGCGTCCTGGCGCGGCTCAAGGGCCTGCGCGGGACCGTGCTCGACGTCTTCGGCCGGACCGAGGAGCGGCGCATGGAGCGCCGCCTGCTCGCGGACTACGAGCGGGACGTGGCCATGATCGTGGGCCAGCTGACTGCGGCGCGGCTCGACGCTGCCTGTGCCCTGGCCTCGGTGCCGTCGCTCGTGCGCGGCTTCGGCCACGTCAAGCAGGCCAACGCGCAGAAGGCCGAGGCGGAGCGCAGGCGGCTCGCCGAGCGTTTCTCGCAGGCATCCGATGTGCTGCAGGCGGCCGAATAGCGGGTCGACGTTCCGCCGCCGCCGGCGCGTCGGGCTTTCGTCTCCGCCCGACCCGCGCCTAAACGTTTGTTAATGTGAATGTGCGACAGGTTCGCATACCAATCGGTCGCCCGCAGTGAAGCACAGCAAGGACACCATCCCGGAAGACGTCTACGTAGGGTTCGTCCGGTCGCTCTTCCTCGACCCCGGAATCCTGCTGATCGGCGCATGCTGTCACGGCATCATGGGCATGATGGTCTACCTGCGCAGCAACGAGCCGATCTATCTCGTGCTGACCGTGCTGATGCTGTTTGCGGGTCTATACCGCTACGTGGCCATGCGCCAGGTGCAGGCGGCGTCGATCACGGAGATCACGACCGCGGTGGCGCGGGAGCGCTACTACATCATCGCCGGTACCGTCCAAGGCGCCGTCATCGGCCTGTTTTCCTTCTGTGCCGTCTATCTCTACTCCGACGAGTTCAGCGAACTGGCGGCCGTCTCGGTCGCCATGGGCGGTGCAATCACCATCGCCGGGCGCAACTACGGCTCCAGGAAGATGGTCGCGATCCTGTCCCTGACGACGATCGGGCCGATCGCTCTCGCGCTGATGCTGAAGGCGGATCTCTACAACTTCGTGCTCGGCCTGTTCATCGTGCCGTTCATGATCATCATCATGAAGCTGGCGGAGCTGGTGCGCGACGTGCTCTTCACGGCCATAAGCGAGCAGAAGAAGGCGACCAAGCTCGCGCAGCGCTTCGATCGTGCGCTCAACACCATGACCCACGGGCTGGTGATGCTCGGTCCCGACAGCCGGGTGATCGTTGCCAATGCCGAGGCGGCCGAGCTGATCGGCTTGGCCAAGACCGACAGGCTGATCGGGCGCAGCCTGAAGGCACTGCTGCTGCGCGGCGCGGCGGGTGGGCTGATAAGCCGTCGCGACTGCAGCTTCATCGAGGCGCAACTGACGCTGGCGCTGCGGGAAGGCTGCGGGCGCAAGCTCCTCGTCGGCCTGACCAACGGCCGCTACCTGGAGTTCTCGGCGCGCGAAGGAAGCGACGAACTCAGCGTCATCACCTTCGAGGACGTGACCTCGCGCGTGCAGGCGGAGGAGAAGATCCGCACCATGGCGCGGTACGACAGCCTGACCGGTCTGCCCAATCGCGCCTATTTTCACGAGATCGTGGCCGAGTGCATGGTCACCGGGGACCGCGAACGTCTCTGCGCGCTCGCGATCTTCGACCTCGACGACTTCAAGAACATCAACGACACGCTCGGCCATCCGGTCGGCGACGGCCTGATCTACGCCATCGCCGAGAAGCTTGCCTTCTTTGCCGACGACGACGTGAAGATCAGCCGTTTCGGCGGCGACGAGTTCGTCATCTATTTCGACAGGATCGAGGACGAGAACCACCTCGGCATGCTGCTCGACGGCATCTTCGAAGGCCTTCAGGAAGAGGTCGACGTGGCCGGTCACGCGCTGCGGGCCCAGTTCAGCGCCGGCGCCGTTTTCCTTCCCGTCAGCTACGACGACGCGGAGGGCATGATCGTCAAGGCCGACCTCGCGCTGTACGAGGCCAAGGAGACCGGCAAGAACAGCTGGCGGCTGTTCGAGGCGACGATGGATGCGGCGTTCCGGCAGAAGCAGATGCTCAAGGCCGACCTGCGCAACGCGGTGCAGGCCGGGAGCCTGCGCGTGGTTTTCCAGCCGATCATCGACATGAAGAACATGTCGGTCATGACCTGCGAGGCGCTCTGCCGGTGGGACCATCCCGAACTCGGGGCGGTGTCGCCGGGCGTCTTCATCCCGCTGGCCGAGGAGATGGGAATCATCTCCGACATCAGCATTCAGGTGCTGAAGGCGGCCTGCCAGGAATGCGCCAAGTGGCCCGAGCCCATCGGGGTATCGGTGAACCTGTCGGCACGCGACTTCCGGACGGCGGGCATCGTCGCGCACGTCCGGGATGCGCTGGCGAATTCCGGCCTGCCACCGCACCGCCTCGAGGTCGAGGTGACGGAGACGGCGATCCTCGACGACAAGCTCTCGACCCGGACCTATCTCGAGCAGATCCGAGGGCTTGGCGTGCAGATCGCGCTCGACGATTTCGGGACCGGCTATTCGAGCCTCAGCTATCTGCACACGCTGCCGCTCGACAAGGTCAAGATCGACCGCTCGTTCCTGCAGGACATCACGTCGGACGACCGGTCGCTCGAACTGCTGTGCGGCATCGTCTCGCTGTCGCGGAAGCTGGGTCTGACGATCACCATCGAGGGCGTGGAGACGTTCGAGCAGCTCAAGCTGCTGTCGTCCCGAGTCAAGCCCGACCTGCTGCAGGGCTTCCTGTTCGGCGCCGCGCTCAGCGCATCGGGTATCGAGGCCATGTCGAAGACGAGCGTGCCGTTCGGCGAGGACATCTCACGGCTGAGGCTGTTCGCCGGCCGATAGCCGCAGGTCTGACGCTTCGTCGATCTGCCGCGGCCCGATCCCGCCGCAACTTCAAGCGGCGTTGCGGGCGATCGGCGGTCCCGTCTCCATGTCGCCGACGGCGACACGACGTCGCAGGCAAATCATCATGTTGTCGCAGGCTCCGAGGTGTTACCGGAGGCTGCGCGCCCATCGGTCGGCATTTCCTTCCTCTCAGCTGCTGATTGTGAGGTCCGAAAGCGGCGCAGGGGCGCTGTTGCATTAACGTTAACAAGAGGTAAACGAGACCGGACCAATTTTCGGCTTTACTGAGCGCAACCTTAAGGTACGGTTCGCACAGGCGGCGTGTACGGGGACCCATCGAGATGACCGTGGCAGTTGACAGCAGCAATCTCAACCGCTCCACCGCGGTGGTCCGAAACGTCGGCGGATCGGCCTTCGCCGACAACGTGGCGGCGCTTCTCGAGCGCGCAGAATACAGACGTTGCGAGAAAGGCGAGGATCTCGAGGCGATCTACCGTCTCCGCTATAAGGCCTACCGAAACCATGGCACGGTTCCATCGTCGGTCGAACGGATCACAACTGACCGTTACGATGAATCGCCGAACTGCTACCGCTTTGGCGTATGGCTTGACAATGAGCTGGTCAGTACGGTGCGCCTGCACCACCTGACGCGCGAGATGCCTTATTCCTCGGTCATGGACGTTTTTGGAGACGTCATTGCTCCGCGGCTGGAACGCGGCGAGACCTTCATCAACCCCACGATGTTCGCTGCCGATCCGTACTACGCCACTGTTTATCGTGCGCTGCCTTACGTGACGCTTCGTCTCGCGGTGGTGGCCAACAGCTATTTCGATACCACGAGCTGCATGTGCGTCATCCGCAACGACCATACGGCCTTCTACAAGCGCGTGTTCGGGGCAGAGCAGGTCGGTGAGCCAAGGCCGCATCCGTCTTTCACCGTCAACGTCATGCTCTACGACTCCCCCTGCGCCATCAACATGCAGCCGACCCTGGACCGCTTTCCCTTCTTCCGGTCGACCGCGCTGGAGCGCCGGCTGCTGTTCGGGCGTGCCGCGAAGGGGGAGGTGGGGTCGCTGACGATCCTGCCGACCGCGCGCTACATGAAGAACGCGGCCTGAGCGCGCCGCTGCGCGGCGGCCAGACGTCGGCTTGTATCGCGGCGGCGGAGCGGCTTAAGCTCCGCTTGCGAGCCGCCGCCCCGGGCGGCGCCGGCGATGAGGCACGATGAACCCACGCGAAGACACCGTACGAGCCGCCCTCTGGGCCAGCGAGCTGTCCGACGACGAGATCGAGCGCGCCGCGCGCGGACTGACCGAGCGCAGCTTCGCCAAAGGCACCTATGTCTGTCATCGCGGCGACAGGCTCGACTACTGGACCGGTGTGCTCGAAGGCCTCGTGAAGGTCTCGGCGATCTCGCGCGGCGGCAAGCCGATGACGTTCGCGGGCGTCACGACCGGCAGCTGGTTCGGAGAAGGCTCCGTGCTCAAGGGCGAGCCGCGCCAGTACGACGTCGTCGCGATCCGCGACACGCGGCTGGCCATGCTCAACCGCGGCACGTTCGACTGGCTCTACGAGAACAGCAAGGGCTTCAACCGCTTTCTCGTGCGTCAGCTCAACGAGCGGGTCGGGCAGTTCATCGCAACCATCGAGCACGATCGCATCCTCAGCCCCCGCGCCCGCGTCGCGCGGCACCTGTCGTGGTTCTTCAATCCCGTGCTCTACCCGCACGTGCGCACCGAGATCGCGATCTCGCAGGAGGAACTCGGACTGCTGGCAGGCGTCTCCCGCGCCGTGGCCAACCGCTCGCTGCAGGAACTTGCCGACGAGAAGCTGATCGCCGTCGAGCACGGCCGGATCCGGGTCATCGACCTCGAAACATTGAAGCGATACGAATCCTGATCGCGCCGCGCGACTCGATCGCTCTGCACGGGGAGCGGCTATCGAATGATATCAGGGGGTTGCGCGACGTATAATGCGCATCGCTAGCAGAGCAAAGGCACCCGCGTCTGTCAATCGCGAAGTTGCTTCCAGGGGCGCGACATGGGAGCGTCGCGTCTCGAGGATGCCTCGCCAGGCGGGGCGCGGATGGCACCGGCGAGGCATGGTTGCATTGCCAACTTGCACGTGGGGGCACGCCGGGTCATAAACATCGGACCAACCGCCGGAGAACAAGGCGGGGTCCCGGGAGGAACTCTGGAGATGCTCGCCAAGGCTAAAGCCGGCACCACGCTCGATACCTTTCCGAAGTATCTGGTGCTGAACGCGGAGCGTTTTGCGAATCGTCCGGCCATGAGGCACAAGGATCTCGGGATCTGGCAGGGCTGGACCTGGAAGCAGCAGCTCGATCAGGTGCGCCGCTTCGCCATCGGGCTGTCGCTGGTCGGATTGAAGCGTGGCGACAAGGTCGCCGTGGTGGGATCCAACAGGCCGCGCCTCTATTGGAGCTTCGCGGCGATCCAGTCGCTTGGAGCGGTCCCGGTTCCCGTCTACGCCGATTCGGTCGCCGAGGAGATGGCCTACGTGCTCGACCATGCGGAGGTCCGCTTCGCCGTGGTCGAGGACCAGGAGCAGGTCGACAAGCTGCTGTCGATCGCCGAGAAGGTGCCGTCGCTGAGGGAGATCGTCTACGACGAGACCCGCGGGCTGCGCGACTACGACCACACGCATCTCCATGCCTTCGAGGACGTGCAGGACAGGGGCAAGTCGGCCATGGACGCGTCGCCCGAGGCCCTTGCGCTGTGGCAGGCGTCGGTCGACCAAGGCAGTGGAACCGATCTCGGCGTCATCCTCTACACGTCCGGCACGACCGGCCGCCCGAAGGGCGTGATGCTGTCCAACGACAACCTCGTGAAGTCGGCGCTGCACGGCAATGCCTTCGACAGGCTAGGACCCGACGAGGACATCATCGCATATCTGCCGCTGGCCTGGGTCGGCGACCATGTCTTCTCCTACACCCAGTCCTACACGGCCGGCTTCTGCGTCTCCTGTCCCGAGAGCCCGGAAACGGTGACGGAAGACCGCCGCGAGATCGCTCCAACCTATTTCTTCGCCCCGCCCCGCGTCTTCGAAGGACTGCTCACGGCGCTGATGGTGCGAATGGAGGACGCCGGCCGGCTGAAGAAGAAGATGTTCGACCACTATCTCGCGCATGCCCGAAAGGTGGGCGAGAAGATCCTCAACGGCGAGCCGGTGGGGCTTCTCGACCGGTTCCGATATTTCCTCGGCGAGATCCTCGTCTACGGGCCGCTGAAGAACCGCATGGGGATGACGCGGCTGAGGGTCGCCTACACCGCCGGCGAGGCGATCGGTCCGGAGCTGTTCCGCTTCTACCGCTCGATCGGGCTCAACCTGAAACAGCTCTACGGCCAGACGGAAGCCTGCGTCTACATCACAGCGCAGCCGGACGGCAACATCCGCGCCGACACGGTGGGCGTTCCCTCGCCAGGCGTGGAGATCAGGATCGCCGACAACGGCGAGGTGCTCTACCGCTCCGAGGGCACCTTCGTGGGCTACTACAAGAACGACGAGGCGACCCGCGCCACCAAGACGCCGGACGGCTGGGTCCACACGGGCGATGCGGGCTTCATCGACGCGGAGGGGCATCTCAAGATCATCGATCGCGCGAAGGACGTCGGCAGGCTCAGGACGGGCGGACTGTTCGCTCCCAAATACGTCGAGAACACGCTCAAGTTCTTTCCCGACATCAAGGAAGCGGTCGCCTTCGGCGACGGGCGCGACTTCTGCGCGGCCTTCATCAACATCGACCTGCAATCGGTGGGAAGCTGGGCCGAGCGGAACAACGTCTCCTATGCGTCCTACCAGGAGCTCGCGAACCACCCGGAGGTGTACCGCATCGTCGGGACCCACGTCGAGGCAGCCAACCGCAAGCTTGCCGCGGAACCGATGATGGCGTCGTCGCAGATCCGCCGCTTCCTCGTCCTGCACAAGGAACTCGACGCGGACGACGGCGAACTGACGCGGACCCAGAAGGTCCGGCGGTCCTTCATCGCCGAGCGCTACGGGGAACTGATCGAAGCGCTCTACGACGGCTCGACCGAGAAATACGTGGAGACGGAAATGACGTTCGAGGACGGCCGGAAGGGACGGGTGCGCGCGACGGTGCGCATCGTCGACGCGCCGGTCTTCGGCGTCGCCGCCACGCCCGTGAGGGAGGCCGCAGAATGAACCGTCACGTCGATCCCCGGGCGACGCTCCCGGACGCCGACGGCATCGCCAAGGGCGAGGTGCTGCTCGACGTGCGCAACGTGTCGCTGCGCTTCGGCGGCGTGAAGGCGATCAGCGACATCTCCTTCGACATCCGCAAGGGCGAGATCCGCGCGATCATCGGTCCGAACGGCGCCGGCAAGACGTCGATGCTCAACGTCATCAACGGCTTCTATACCCCTCAGGAAGGTTCGATCGTGTTCCGCGGCAAGGAGCGCCAGAAGATCGCGCCCTACGAGGCGGCGGCATCCGGTATCGCGCGGACGTTCCAGAACGTGGCGCTGTTCAAGGGCATGTCGACGCTCGACAACATCATGGCCGGCCGTACGCTTGCCATGAACCGCAACTTCTTCTGGCAGCTGCTCTACTACGGACCCGCGCTGCGCGAGGAGATCGCCAACCGCCGCAAGGTGGAGGAGATCATCGACTTCCTGGAGATCCAGCACATCCGCAAGACGCCGGTCGGGCGGCTGCCCTACGGGCTGCAGAAGCGCGTGGAACTGGGACGTGCGCTGGCGGCCGAGCCGTCGCTCCTGCTTCTGGACGAGCCCATGGCGGGCATGAACCTCGAGGAGAAGGAGGACATGAGCCGCTTCATCCTCGACGTCAACGCGCAGTTCGGCACCACGATCGCGCTGATCGAACACGACATGGGCGTGGTGATGGACATTTCCGACCGGGTGGTGGTGCTCGACTACGGCCGCAAGATCGGCGACGGCACGCCCGACGAGGTGAAGTCCAGCCAGGACGTCATCGATGCCTATCTCGGCGTCTCGCACTAGGAGGGGACCATGCTGCACCAGATCTTCGTCGACCCCTTCGTCCAGATGGCCGAGATGCCGGATTTCCTGCTGCAGGTGGTCTGGGAGGGCTTCGTGGCCGGCGTTCTCTACGCGTTGATCGCGCTCGGCTTCGTCCTCATCTTCAAGGCCTCGGGCGTCTTCAATTTCGCCCAGGGAATCATGGTGGTCTTCGCCGGCCTCACTCTCGTCGGCCTGCACGAAGCCGGCGTGCCCGCCTACCTTGCTCTTCTCCTCGCCGTCGGGGTGATGGCGGTGCTGGCCATCGCGGTCGAGCGTTTCGTGATGCGCCCGCTGGTCAACCAGCCCGACATCATCCTGCTGATGTCGACCATCGGCATGACCTATTTCCTCATCGGGCTCGGCGAATTCGTCTTCGGCGGCGAGCCGAAGAAGATGATCACGCAGGAACTCGGCCTGCCGACGGGGTCGACCGAGATCGAGATCGGCGAGCGGGGGCTCGTCATCCTGCAGCACATCGACATCGCCGCGGCGGTCATCGCCATCATCATGGTCGCGGCACTGGCGCTCTTCTTCAACAAGACGCGCATCGGGCGGGCGCTGCGGGCCGTGGCCGACGATCACCAGGCGGCCCAGTCCGTCGGCATCTCGCTCAACCAGATCTGGGCGATCGTGTGGTTCGCGGCCGGCATCGTCGCGCTCGCCACCGGCATCATGTGGGGTGCGCGTTCCGACGTGTCCTTCGCGCTCGAGATCGTCGCGCTGAAGGCGCTGCCGGTGCTGATCCTCGGCGGCTTCACGTCTATCCCCGGCGCCATCGTCGGCGGGCTGATCATCGGCATCGGCGAGAAGATCGGCGAGATCTACTGGGGCCCGCTGGTCGGCGGGGGTATCGAGAGCTGGCTCGCCTACATGATCGCGCTGATCTTCCTGCTGTTCAGGCCGCAGGGCCTGTTCGGCGAACGCATCATCGAACGGGTCTGAGGGGGAGCGGCGCCATGTTCTATCGCGAGGCAGGGCAGTTCAAGACGTCCTACGCGGCCGACCAGCAGGTCTTCCCGATCCTGCAGGACCGCATCGGCGTCGCCGTCATCCTGGGCATCGCCATCTTTGTCGTGCCCTTCGTCGCCAACGACTTCTTCCTGTCGGCGATCGCCATTCCGTTCCTCATCCTGGCGCTGGCCACGATAGGGCTCAACGTGCTGACCGGCTATGCCGGACAGCTGTCGCTCGGAACCGGCGGCTTCATGGGCGTCGGCGCCTATGCCTGCTACAAGCTGACGACGATCTTCCCCGACGTCCCGATCGTCGTGCACGTCCTGCTGTCGGGCTTCGCGGCGGCCGGGATCGGAATGGTGTTCGGCCTCCCATCGCTGCGGATCAAGGGCCTCTACCTGGCGGTGACGACGCTGGCGGCGCAGTTCTTCCTCGAATGGTGCTTCATCCGCGTCCCCTGGCTCTACAACTACAATGCCTCCGGCGCGATCGAGGTGCCTGGCCGCGAAATCTTCGGCGCAATGGTCACCGGCGCCTCCGCGGGCAGCGTTCCGCGCTACTTCACGGTCCTCGCGATCGTCATCGTGCTCACCGTTCTGGTGAAGAACCTGCTGCGCGGGCGCATCGGGCGGCAGTGGATGATGATCCGCGACATGGACATCGCCGCCGAACTGATGGGCGTGCGCCCGCTCTACGCCAAGCTGTCGGCCTTCGCCGTCTCGTCCTATCTCTGCGGCGTGGCCGGTGCGATGTTCGTGTTCTTCTATCTCGGTGCCGCCGAGCCCTCGGCCTTCTCCATCACCCTGTCCTTCCAGGTCCTGTTCATGGCGATCCTCGGCGGGCTGGGCTCGCTGGTCGGCTGCTTCTTCGGCGCCGCCTTCATCTGGGCGCTGCCGATCATCCTGCGCGCCGGGCCGCCCCTGATCGGGATTCCGATCGCCGCCGAGACCGCATTCCACATCACCTCGATGATCGTCGGGGCGCTGATCGTGGCCTTCCTGATCCTGGAGCCGCACGGCCTCGCCCGGCTGTGGCAGATCGGCAAGGAGAAGCTCAGGGTGTGGCCCTTCCCCTACGCGTGAGGGTCGCGCCGAAGCATGCCTGCGTGAGCAGGACGACAGCCTACGATCCGGACGTCGAGCCTCGACCGGATCCTGCTGGAGGAAGAGGCTCAAACACGGCCTTGTGGCCAGTGCAACGGGAGGAACGACATGAGACTGAAATCGCTGATTGCGGGCGGCATCCTCGCCGCGATGGCGTCGACGGCGGCACCGCCTGCCTTCGCCGAGGACAGCGTCTACGTGCCGCTGTTCAGCTACCGGACGGGTCCCTTCGCCGGATCGGGCATCCCGATCGCCAACGGCATGAGCGACTACCTGACCATGCTCAACGAGCGCGACGGCGGAATCAACGGCGTCAAAATCGTCATCGAGGAATGCGAGACGGGCTACGACACGCAGAAGGGCGTGGAATGCTACGAGCAGGTCAAGGCCAAGAACCCGCTGGTGATCTCGCCCTACTCGACGGGCATCACGCTGCAGGTCATCCCCAAGGCCGGCGTCGACAAGATCCCGGTGCTGTCGATGGCCTACGGCCTGTCGGCCGCGGCCGTCGGCAACGTCTTCCCCTGGGTGTTCAACCCGCCGGCGACCTACTGGGACGGCGCTTCGGCGATCGTGGCCGACATCGCGCGGCGCGAGGGCGGGCTGGAGAGCCTCAAGGGCAAGAAGATCGGCTACATCTACCTCGACGCCGGCTACGGCAAGGAGGCGATCCCGCTGCTGGAGGACTTCTCCAAGCAGTACGGCTTCGAGCTCACCCTCTACCCGGTCCCCGGCAAGGAGATGCAGAACCAGTCGTCGCAGTGGCTGAATGTCCGTCGCGATCGTCCCGACTACATGATCATGTGGGGCTGGGGCGCCATGAACCCGACCGCGGTCAAGGAGGCGGTCAAGATCCGCTATCCGATGGACAAGTTCTACGGCGTGTGGTGGTCGGGCGGCAATGACGATGCGGCGGCCGGCGGCGAGGACGCCAAGGGCTACCGCACGCTCAACTTCCACGGGGTCGGCAGCGACTATCCGGTGATCCAGGACATCAAGAAATACGTCGTGGATGCGGGCAAGAGCCAGGTCGACCCGGCGAAGTTCGCCGACAACCTCTACAACCGCGGCGTCTACAACTCGATGCTGATCGCGGAAGGCATCCGCCGCGCGCAGGAACTGTCGGGCAAGAAGGTGATCGACGCGACCGACATGCGGGCCGGGCTCGAGAACCTGAACGTGGACGAGGCAAGGCTGAAGGAAATGGGCATGGAAGGCTTCGCGGGAGCGCTCAAGCTCTCCTGCTCGGACCATTCCGGCCATCATCAGGTCTATGTCGTCGAGTGGAACGGCAAGGACTGGCAGAAGTCCGGCGAGTGGTTCTCGCCGATGACGGAGGTGGTGCGTCCGATGCTCGAGAAGGCTGCGGAAGAGTACAAGACCGCCAACGCGCCGTGGCCGGAGCGCACGGAACCCTGCCTTTCGAACTGACGCTGCCGCAAAGGCCCCGGTCCGCCATCTCGGCGGACCGGGCTTTCACCACCGGGGAACCATCCGCATGACAGCCGAAACGACCGGAGCCGCCGGGGCAAGCCCCGATGCCGCGACCGAGGCCATCCTGTCGGTCAACAACATCGAGGTGATCTACAATCACGTGATCCTCGTCCTGAAGGGCGTGTCGCTCACCGTGCCGCGCGGCGGCATCGTGGCGCTTCTTGGCGCCAACGGGGCGGGCAAGACGACGACGCTGAAGGCGATCTCCAACCTCCTGCATGCCGAACGCGGCGTGGTCACCAAGGGCAACATCCTGTTCGAGGGCGAGCGCGTCGAGGCGCTGTCGCCGAACGATCTCGTGCGGCGCGGCTGCATCCAGGTGATGGAGGGCCGGCACTGCTTCGGCCATCTGACGGTGGAGGAGAACCTGCTGACCGGCGCCTTCACGCGCCGCGACGGTTCGGCGGGCATCAAGCGCGACCTGGAGATGGTCTACGACTATTTTCCGCGCTTGCGCGTCAGGCGATCGTCCCAGGCCGGCTACACGTCCGGCGGCGAGCAGCAGATGACCGCCATCGGCCGGGCGCTGATGTCGCGCCCCAAGATGATCCTGCTAGACGAGCCGTCGATGGGGCTCGCGCCGCAGCTCGTCGAAGAAATCTTCGAGATCGTGCGCAAGCTGAACGAGGAGCAGGGCGTCTCCTTCCTGCTGGCCGAGCAAAACACCAACATCGCGCTGCGCTATGCCAGATACGGCTACATCCTCGAATCCGGCCGCATCGTGCTCGATGGCGACGCAAAGGCGCTGCGCGAGAACGAGGACGTCAAGGAATTCTATCTCGGTGTGGCCGGCGACGGCCGACGGTCGTTCAAGAACGTCAAGCACTACAAGCGGCGCAAACGCTGGCTGGCGTGAGGGACCAGGCGCGGAGTCGACGGGACGCCGCGTCCTTCAGCCCATTGAGGTTTCGAAGGTCAGGTCAGCGTAGAGATCCGACAGCGGCAGTTCCGCGTCGATCTCGGGCAGGTCGATGACGGCGTCGAGCCCCGTCAGCTCCCCGTACGTCCATTCGCCGTCGACGCGTCGCCAGACGGTCACCTGCGGTGCCTCCGAATCGACGAGGAGGATCACCCTGATCGCCGGGTGACGCTTGTACTCCTCGAGCTTCTGGAAGCGGTCGTAGCGCATGGTCGAGGGCGACAGGACCTCGACGACGACGCGGGGATCGGCTGTCGACATCGAACGGTCCTGCGGTTTACCGCACTCGATCGACACATCCGGACGCCGCGCGCCGCGAAATGTCGTAATCGACTGATCGGACGTCCGGGGGCGGCACCCTTTTCCTCGAAGCCGGTTACCGAGGGAGACGATGATGTTCACGGTGATCGTGTCATGGCGCGCCGTGGCGCCCGTCATCGCCTTGACGGTGAGAACCGGCACCCCGTCGACGAGTTCGTAGTTCCTGTCCTGGCGCTGCTGCCAGTCGAAGAACTCCTCGACCGTCATTTTCTTCTGCTTCGACTGCGACATCGGCGATCCTCGGCAGTGCTCGCGCAATGCGGACCCTATCAGAACGGAAAGCCATGCTGAAGGGGCGGCCCGGATGCGGCTTCGCGCGCCATTGCCCTCGCCGCGGCTTTTCGATATGTGCGCACGAGGATCTTGCAACGGGGTTATCCGATGGCTGACAACACGCCGACCGGGCCGGTCGAAATGGGCGCCGAGATGGACTATTCGGAGCACGAGAAGACGTACTCCATGTTCATCGCGATGGCGAAGTACGGCACCATCCTGTGCGTGTCGCTCCTCGTGGCCATGGCGTTCGGCTTCTTCGCCGGCGGCGGCTTCATTTCGTCGACCATCCTCTTCGTCCTGCTCGTCGCCGTCGCCTCCTACCTGGCACGCTGAGCCGGGCCGTCCTCCCGGCCGGGAGGAGAGGCGTGGGTCCAACCGGAGAGGAGCAGGCGGTGGGTCAGACAGTTTTCGTACCGAACGAAGCAGGACCGGGGGAGCCGCGCGTCGCGGCTTCGCCCGATACGGTCAAGCGGATCAGGGCGCTCGGCCTCGACGTGGTGGTGGAGGCCGGCGCCGGCCGCGCCTCGCGCATTGCCGACGAGGACTACGCGAAGGCCGGCGCCGGCATCGGCACGGCGGCCGACGCCGCTCGGGCCGACATCGTGCTGCGCGTGCGCCGTCCGGCCGACACGGAACTCAAGGGCTACAAGCGCGGTGCAGCGGTCATCGCCACGATGGATCCCTACGGCAACGAGGGCTCCGTTGCCGCCATGGCGCGGGCCGGCATCACCGCCTTCGCGATGGAATTCATGCCGCGCATCACCCGCGCGCAGGTCATGGACGTCCTGTCGAGTCAGGCGAACCTCGCCGGCTACCAGGCGGTCATCGACGCGGCCGCAGCCTATGACCGGGCGCTGCCGATGATGATGACGGCGGCCGGCACCGTCCCCGCCGCCAAGGTCTTCGTCATGGGCGCGGGCGTCGCAGGGCTGCAGGCCATCGCCACCGCGCGGCGAATGGGCGCGGTCGTCACCGCCACCGACGTGCGCGCGGCCGCCGGCGAACAGGTCGCCTCGCTCGGCGCCAAGTTCATCATGACCGAGGCGCTGAAGGATGCGTCGGGCAGCGGCGGCTACGCCCGCGAACTCACCGACGACGAGAAGAAGGCGCAGGCTGCCCTCGTCGCCGAGCACATCGCCAAGCAGGACATCGTCATCACCACGGCGCTGATCCCGGGGCGCCCGGCACCACGGCTGGTCTCGGCCGACATGGTCAGGTCGATGCGGCCGGGATCGGTGATCGTCGACCTCGCCGTCGAGCGCGGCGGGAACGTCGAGGGTGCCGTCGCGGGCGAGGTGGTCACCACCGCCAACGACGTGAAGATCCTCGGCCATCTCAACGTGGCGGGGCGGGTCGCCGCATCGGCCTCGCTGCTCTATGCGCGCAACCTGCAGGCGTTCCTGGAGACCCTCGTCGACAAGACGACCGGGACGCTTTCGATCAAGGCCGACGACGAACTCGTCAAGGCGACGATGCTCACGCAGGGCGGTGCCATCGTGCATCCGAACTTCGCTTCGGTGTCGCTCGAGCCGGCTGCGCCGGAGGAGCTGGCCGAGGCCGCTCCGGACCCCGACATGGCCGCCGCCGCCGCGGGCGCCGCTCCGAAGAAGAAGGCTCCGGCCCGGCGCGCCGAGCCCAAGGGCAAGTCCGAGGGAGGGGTTTGATGGAAAAGACGGCTCTCGAACAGGCGCTCGACCAGCTCGACCAGGCCTCGGCCGCGGCGCGGCTGGCGCTGGACCAGGTCCAGGACGCCGCCGACGCCGCCGGCATGGCCGCGCATGCGGTTTCCGGAGGGGCAGTCGATCCCTTCGTCTTCCGCTTCGCGATCTTCGTTCTGGCGATCTTCGTTGGCTACTACGTGGTCTGGTCGGTGACGCCGGCACTCCATACCCCGCTGATGGCCGTGACCAACGCGATCTCCTCGGTCATCGTCGTCGGTGCGCTTCTGGCGGTCGGCATCTCGGCCTCGGGGCTGGCCACCGGCTTCGGCTTCGTGGCCCTGGTTCTGGCCGCGGTCAACATCTTCGGCGGCTTCCTCGTCACCCAGCGCATGCTGGGGATGTACAAGAAGAAGGAGAAGTGACGTGAACGCCGACTTCGCCTCCTTCCTCTACCTCGTCTCCGGCGTGCTGTTCATCATGGCGCTGCGGGGCCTGTCGCATCCGACGACCAGCCGCCAGGGCAACCTGTACGGCATGGTGGGCATGGGCATCGCCATCGTCACGACGCTGGCGCTCGCGCAGCCCTCCATGGGCGGCTTTTCGCTGATCGTGCTCGGCCTCGCCATCGGCGGCGGCATCGGTGCGGTGACGGCGCGCCGCATCGCCATGACGTCGATGCCGCAGCTCGTCGCCGCCTTCCACTCGCTGGTCGGCCTCGCGGCCGTGATGGTCGCCGCCGCAGCGATGTACGCACCCGAAAGCTTCGGCATCGGCACCGTCGGCGACATCCACGCACAGGCGCTGGTCGAGATGAGCCTCGGCGTGGCGATCGGCGCGATCACCTTCACGGGATCCGTCATCGCCTTCCTGAAGCTCGACGGCCGGATGTCGGGCAAGCCGATCATGATCGGCGGACGTCACCTCATCAATGCGGCGCTCGGACTGGCGCTGGTCGCGCTGATCGTCATGCTGGTCATGACCGAGAGCTATGCGGTGTTCTGGCTGATCGTCGTCGCCTCGCTGGTTCTGGGCGTGCTTCTGATCATCCCGATCGGCGGCGCCGACATGCCCGTCGTCGTGTCGATGCTGAACTCCTATTCGGGATGGGCTGCGGCGGCGCTGGGCTTCACGCTCGGCAACCTGGCGCTGATCATCACCGGCGCGCTGGTCGGCTCGTCGGGTGCGATCCTGTCGTACATCATGTGCAAGGGCATGAACCGATCCTTCATCTCGGTCATCCTCGGCGGCTTCGGCGGCGAGACGGCGGCGGCCGGCGGCGACGACGGCATCCAGCGCACCGTCAAGACGGGTGCCGCCGACGACGCGGCCTATCTGATGATGAACGCGCAGAAGGTGATCATCGTGCCGGGTTACGGCATGGCGGTGGCGCAGGCGCAGCATGCGCTGCGCGAACTCGCCGACAAGCTGAAGGCCAACGGCGTCGAGGTGAAATACGCGATCCATCCCGTCGCCGGCCGCATGCCCGGCCACATGAACGTGCTGCTCGCCGAAGCCAACGTGCCCTACGACGAGGTCTTCGAGCTCGAGGACATCAACTCGGAGTTCGCACAGGCCGACGTCGCCTACGTCATCGGCGCCAACGACGTGACCAATCCGTCGGCCCGCGACGACAAGTCCTCGCCGATCTACGGCATGCCGATTCTCGACGTCGACAAGGCGCGCACCTGCCTCTTCGTGAAGCGTTCGCTCGGCTCGGGCTACGCCGGCATCGACAACACGCTGTTCTACAAGGACGGCACGATGATGCTGCTCGGCGACGCCAAGAAGATGACCGAGGAGATCGTCAAGGCGATGGACCACTAGGCGGACGTGTCCGTCAGGTGCGTCGGCCGCTCCTTCACCGATCGACGAGAACGCCGCCCCGGCCGACCGGGGCGGCCTTCTTCGGCCGACCGGGGCGGCGTTCTTCGTTCGTGAACCTGGCAGGGCGGGAGGCTTCGCCCGCTACTGTGCGGAGCGGAGCTCGAAGCGGCTCACGCCGACGGCGAGGTTCAGGCCGGTCTGCGCCTGAACGCTGAGGGGCTGCAGCGTGAAGCTCTGGTCCGATCCGCCGACCAGCAGGTTGGCGCCGACGCCGACGCCGGCCGTGGCCTGAGCACTCGCACCGACATAGTCTCCCGAAAGCGCGCCGGGCACGTAGACGTCGGCAGTCGGCGCCAGGACGAGCCACTGCATCAGCGATGCGCCGGTGACGCCGACGTCCAGTCCGAACTTGGAGATGTTGCCGAAATACTGCTCGGCGGGCAGCGCATCGTCGGCCGGATCGTAGGTGCAGCTCACGTCCTTGCTGGAGCCGATCACGAAGCCTGCACCGCCCTCGACGAGACAGTCCAGCACGCCGATTTCGACGCCTTCCTGCGCCTGTGCGGAAAGAGGAAGCACCAGGATGGCGCCGGCGGCGAGTAGAGTGCGTGTGAACATGGATCGAACCCTCTGCTGATGGCCGGGGAATGCCCGGCGCTCGGCAAAGGTTCCGACCGCAGCCGCGTGATCCGGGAGACCGCGCGGCCTCAGCCGCTGCGCGTCCTGTCCAGCCCGGAGATGGCCGGCGCGTAGCTGGGATCGAGCCTCAGCGACTGCTCGTAGGAGCGCCGCGCGCGGGCCTTGTCGCCGCGCTTCTCGTAGACGAGCGCCTGGTTGGCCCAGCCCTCGGCATTGGATTCGTCGAGCTTGATGGCGGTGTTGAAGTCGGCGAAGGCGTTGTCCTCGTCGCCGAGCGCGAGATAGGACACTCCGCGGCCATTGTAGGGCTCGGCTGCGTCGGGCGCCATCGAGATGGCGGTCGAAAAGTCCTCCAGCGCGAAGCTGTGCTGACCCTGCGCCTGGTAGAGCAGGCCGCGATTGTGGTAGGCGCGCGGGTCGGTGGTGTCGAGCTTGATCGCCTGCTCGAAATCCGCGAACGCCTCGGTCGGCCGTCCGGCGAGGCGGTAGAGATTGCCGCGGCCGATATAGGCGGTGTCGTAGCTCGGATTGAGCTGCAGGGCGCGATTGTAGTCCTGCAGCGACTTTGCGTTGTCGCCCGAAAAGCGCCAGATCAGGGCACGGTTCGCGTAGGCCTGGTAGAAGTTCGGGTTGAGCTGGATCGCCGTGTCGAAGTCCTTGATCGCCTCGGGGTACCGGCCTGCCTTGCCGAAGGCGGAGCCGCGCACGTTATAGGCATTGGGGTCGCTCGGCGAACGGTCGATGACCGCGGTGAGGGAAGCGATGTTCTCGGCAGAGCCCTGCGCGGTGTCGATCGACGCGATCTGCGCGGCCGGCCCGGACGAGGTCTGGCATCCCGACAAGAGGAGGCCTGCGCCCAACAGCGCGGCAGCCGCGATCGCGCGTCGCGAAGCCGTGTGGTTGCTCTTCATTCCATACATCTCGATCTTGTTTCCCGATCCGCTCGCCGCGCGAGTGCCCCCGTCGCATCCAGAACCGGCCGCGGCAGAGCCGTGGCCCGAAAAAAGAAAAGGTGGCGGCGATTCACATCGCGCCACCTTCGGTATCGCCTGAAAAAGTCGAAAGCTTGACCGGTCTCAGCGGGCCGGAGCCGGGCGCGGGCCAGCGACGAGGCCTTCGCGCTGGGCGCGCTTGCGGGCGAGCTTGCGAGCCCGGCGCACCGCTTCCGCCTTCTCGCGGGCGCGCTTCTCCGACGGCTTCTCGTAGTGACCGCGCATCTTCATTTCGCGGAAGATGCCTTCGCGCTGCATTTTCTTCTTCAGTGCGCGAAGCGCCTGGTCTACGTTGTTGTCGCGGACGAGTACCTGCACGGGCGTTCCTGTCGATCCAGTTCGGTTTGTCAGTCGAAAATGTTCTGCAGCGCCCGGCCAAGGGGCATCCGCACGCGGCGGGCTTTGCCGCGAGTGGGCGCCGAATACCAGAATCAGCCGGGTTTGTCCATCGTCAAAACCGCCATCGGCCGCGGCGGTGCTACTCCGCGGCGTGGGGCAGATCCGCCCCCGTATCCGGCGCATCGGGGTCGCCCGCGAGCGTCTCGCACGCGAGGTCGGGGAAGGCGGCGATCCGCTTGCCGTGAAAGTCGGTGCGCATCACCAGAAGCCCGCGTTCCTCGAAGAAACTCAGAAGCTTGCGGGCCCGGCGGGCCGAATGCGTGCCATAGGCGCGCGCGATCACCGCGTCTGGCGGGCACGCCGCGCGCTCGATCGCCGCCCGTGCCACAAGGAGGAACACGCCCTGGAGGTCGTCGGGAAGGGACTTCGACAGTTCGAGCGCCGTCTGCCAGGCGGATCCGTCTTCCGGCTCGCCATCGAGCCCCGCCCGCGCGACGGCCAACCCGCGGCGGAAGGCGCGCAGCGGGAGAGGTTCGCCCGGAATCCGGCGGATGCGGCAGCGCACGAGGAAATCCTGGTAGAGCACCGCATCCGAGCGGTAGGCGGCGTCGGGATCTTCGAGGATCTCGCGCATCACCGAGCCGAGCAGCCGCTCGCGCTCGGCCTGGTCCACCTCGGGCAAGGCTTCCTCCTGTTTCGCCGGCTGCGGCTGAAGCTGCGGCCGCGACGCCGTGAGCTGCGCGAGGATGTCGGCGGTCGGCGTGGGCGGGGGCGGCGCCTGTCTTCGCGGCGGGGCGCGCAGCTCCTCCGGACCCGGGGTGAAGATCAGGTCGGCGGCGGTCTCCG
>Ga0208243_1000481_pt1 | contig 22293 bp, 23 predicted proteins | sample Subbio2Aug_QV12A_FD_184826 | JGI IMG/M metagenome (GOLD analysis project Ga0208243, IMG submission 184826) | Serpentinite rock and fluid subsurface biosphere microbial communities from McLaughlin Reserve, California, USA - CR12Aug_QV12A (SPAdes) | ecosystem: Environmental > Terrestrial > Deep... | reverse complement strand
CACCCTCAGGTGTCCGCCATCAAAATGGAATGCTGTCCGCCATCACCGTGGAACGGTGTCCGCCATGGCGGTGGAACACTGTCCGCCATCAGCCTGGAATCGTGTCCGCCATCGCGTGGAATACGCAACTAGGCACCAACCGACCGTTCTCGCCAGAGGCGGGGGCAGCAATGGGTAGAGTGCTCGCGCTTGACGTCTCTCACAACGGTCACATGCTTAGCGACGGCGCGAACGTCAGCAAGCTGGCTCTGATCGGCTGTTCGGTTTGTGAGCGCGGATGGCCGTTTGCGCTGCAAAGCGGTACCTTGAGCTCTTTTGGCTTCTCAGAACCGACCGTAACTGGCTCCAGCTGCCAAAGCCAAGGCACTCCTGTTCCGCTCAGCAGCCACACCCAGCCAACGCCCGCCAAGACGCACACCTCCACGACTCGGAACGCCCGCAGTGAACACGATTCAATGTTGAGTGGCGCATAGTGAAAACTTGAGTGACGTTCCGCATCCGCAGCAATTTTCACCGCTCGGACCTTGAAAACCCCCTGCCCCACCCTTATGATTAGCACTCGCTGGAGATGAGTGCTAACACCACACAACTCCCCGATCCGGCCCCTGGCCGGCTCCAGCCTCCATTCCAACCCGTTCCTTTTCAGGAGATGCAATGAAACTTCGCCCTCTCGCCGATCGCGTGATCGTCAAGCGCATTGACAGCGAAACCAAGACCGCCTCCGGCATCGTCATCCCCGACGCCGCCGCCGAGAAGCCCGACCAGGGCGAGGTGCTGGCCGTCGGCCCGGGCAAGACGAACGACAAGGGCGAGACCAAGGCCCTGACCGTCAAGGTCGGCGACCGTGTCCTGTTCGGCAAATACAGCGGCCAGACCGTCAAGGTCGACGGCGACGAGCTGCTGGTCATGAAGGAAGACGACCTGTTCGCGGTCGTCGAGAAGTAATCCTTCTCGCCCTCATCCACCCCCATTCACTGAATACGGAGAAATCAACATGGCAGCAAAAGACGTCATTTTCGGCGGCGAAGCCCGCGCACGCATGGTCGAAGGCGTGAACATCCTGGCCAATGCGGTCAAGGTGACCCTGGGCCCGAAAGGCCGCAACGTGGTGCTCGAGCGCTCCTTCGGCGCCCCCACCGTGACCAAGGACGGCGTGTCCGTGGCCAAGGAGATCGAGCTCAAGGACAAGCTCCAGAACATGGGCGCCCAGATGGTCAAGGAAGTCGCTTCCAAGACCTCCGACAACGCCGGTGACGGCACCACCACCGCCACCGTGCTGGCCCAGGCTATCGTGCGCGAAGGCATGAAGTACGTGGCCGCCGGCATGAACCCGATGGACCTGAAGCGCGGTATCGACAAGGCCGTCGAAGCCCTGATCGCCGAGCTGAAGAAGGCCTCCAAGCCCACCACCACCAGCAAGGAAATCGCCCAAGTCGGCTCCATCTCCGCCAACAGCGACTCCAGCATCGGCGAGATCATCGCCAATGCCATGGACAAGGTCGGCAAGGAAGGCGTGATCACCGTGGAAGATGGCAAATCGCTGCAGAACGAGCTGGATGTCGTTGAAGGCATGCAGTTCGACCGCGGCTACCTGTCGCCCTACTTCATCAACAACCCCGAGAAGCAGGCCGCCCTGCTGGACAACCCCTTCGTGCTGCTGTACGACAAGAAGGTATCCAACATCCGTGACCTGCTGCCCACCCTGGAGCAGGTGGCCAAGGCCGGCCGTCCGCTGCTGATCATTGCCGAAGACGTCGAAGGCGAAGCCCTGGCGACCCTGGTGGTCAACACCATCCGCGGCATCCTGAAGGTCGTGGCCGTCAAGGCACCGGGCTTCGGCGACCGCCGCAAGGCCATGCTGGAAGACATCGCCATCCTGACCGGTGGCAAGGTGATCGCTGAAGAAGTCGGCCTGACCCTCGAGAAGGTGACCCTGGCCGACCTGGGCCAAGCCAAGCGCATCGAAGTGGGCAAGGAAAACACCACCATCATCGACGGCGCCGGCGCTGCTGCCGACATCGAAGCCCGCGTCAAGCAGATCCGGGTGCAGATCGAGGAAGCCACCTCCGACTACGACCGCGAGAAGCTGCAGGAACGCGTGGCCAAGCTGGCCGGCGGCGTGGCCGTCATCAAGGTCGGTGCTGCCACCGAAGTCGAGATGAAAGAGAAGAAGGCCCGCGTTGAAGACGCCCTGCACGCCACCCGCGCTGCCGTGGAAGAAGGCATCGTGGCCGGCGGCGGCGTGGCCCTGCTGCGCGCCCGCCAGGCGGCTGGCGAGATCAAGGGTGCCAACCCTGACCAGGACGCCGGCATCAAGCTGGTGCTCAAGGCCATCGAAGCCCCGCTGCGCGAGATCGTAGCCAACGCCGGTGGCGAGCCGAGCGTGGTGGTCAACGCCATCCTGGCCGGCAAGGGCAACCACGGCTTCAACGCCGCCAATGACACCTACGGCGACATGATCGAGATGGGCATCCTGGACCCGACCAAGGTGACCCGTACCGCTCTGCAGAACGCCGCCTCCGTGGCCAGCCTGATGCTGACCACCGAGTGCATGGTGGCCGAGGCCCCCAAGGATGACGCTCCGGCCATGCCGGGTGGCGGCATGGGTGGCATGGGCGACATGGGCGGCATGGGCATGTAAATGCCTCGGCCTTCGGGCCGGCCCATCCAGGCAAAAAGCCCCGCGATCGCTCGCGGGGCTTTTTTTCGTCTGCTGGAGGCGCGGGGGTTCAGCCCATCATGGCTTCGAGCTTGAGCGTGTCGGCCACGAAGGCGCGGATGCCCTCGGCCAGTTTCTCGGTGGCCATGGCGTCCTGGTTCAGGGCGAACCGGAAGCCGGCTTCGTCGAACTGGACAAACGCCATGTCGAGGTCCTGTGCCGCCTGTGCGTCCAGCGCCCGGGCGAGCGGTGCATCGCTGGCTTGCAGCTGGGCCAGCAGCTCGGGGCTGATGGTCAGCAGGTCGCAGCCGGCCAGTGCGGTGATCTGCCCGACGTTGCGGAAGCTCGCGCCCATCACCTCGGTCGCGATGCCGAACTTCTTGTAGAACGCATGGATGCGGCGCACCGACTGCACCCCCGGGTCGTTCGGGCCGGCCATGGCCGCTTCGTCCCAGGAAGCACCCGCCTGCTTCTTGTACCAGTCGTAGATGCGGCCCACAAACGGCGAGATCAGCTGCACCTTGGCCTGCCCGCAAGCCACGGCCTGGCAGAACGAGAACAGCAGGGTGAGGTTGGTGTGGATGCCGTCGCGCTCCAGGCGCTCGGCCGCCTGGATGCCCTCCCAGGTGGCCGCGATCTTGATCAGCACCCGGTCGACATGCACGCCCTGCCCCTGGTACAGATCGATCAGGCGGCGGGCCCGGGTCACGGTGGCTTCGGTGTCGAAGCTCAGCCGGGCATCGACCTCGGTCGAGACACGCCCCGGAATGTGCCGGAGGATTTCGCAACCGAAGCGCACCAGCAGATGGTTCATCACCTCCTCCTTGCCCAGATGACCGAAGCGCGAGAGCGCGTCGGCGAGCAGGAGTGCGTAGTCGGGCTTCTGGACCGCCTTGAGGATGAGCGAAGGGTTGGTGGTGGCGTCGCGCGGCGCGAAGGCAGCGATCTGGTGGAAGTCGCCGGTGTCGGCCACGACGGTGGTGAACTGTTTGAGGGCTTCGAGCTGATTCATGCCGCGATTATGCGGGGCTCAGGTAATAAAATTACGCAACTTCGCGCAACCCCATACAACTCCCATGCTCGACCGCATCAAGGCTTCGCTGCCATCGCTCGCACCCGCTGAACAACGGGTCGGCAAGCTGGTGCTGTCCGACCCCCGAAGCTTTGCCAGCCTGCCGGTCTCCGAGCTGGCCGAGCGCGCCCATGTCAGCAAGCCGACCGTGGTGCGTTTCTGCCGCAGCATGGGCTACGACGGCCTGTCGGACTTCAAGCTCAAGCTGGCCGGCACGGTGAGCGAGGGCGTGCCCTTCATCCACCGCAGCGTGGACGTGGACGACAAGACCAGCGACGTGCTGGTCAAGGTCATCGACAACACGGTGGCCGCCTTCCTGAAGTACCGCAACGACGCCTCCACCCACGCCATCGAACGCGCGGTGGACGCCCTCATGGCCACCTACCGCAGCCGGGGCCGCATCGAATTCTTCGGCGCCGGCAACTCGGGCATCGTGGCGCAGGACGCGCAGCACAAGTTCTTCCGCCTGGGCATCAACGCGATTGCCTACAGCGACGGCCACATGCAGGTGATGAGCGCCTCGCTGCTGGGGGCGGGTGACTGTGTGGTGATCGTCTCGAACTCCGGCCGCACCCGCGACCTGATGGACGCCGCCGACATTGCCCGCCAGCACGGCGCCACGGTCATCACCATCACCGCCAGCGGCTCGCCGCTGGCCAATGTCGGCCACATCCACCTGGCGGCCGACCATCCCGAGGGCTACGACCGCTACAGCCCCATGACCTCGCGCCTGCTGCACCTCATGATCATCGACGTGCTGGCCACCTGCGTCGCGCTGCGCATCGGCGGTCAGCAGCTGCAGCCGCTGCTGAAGGAAATGAAGAACAACCTGCGCAGCAAGCGCTACACCTGAACGGGTTCAGGCGGGCGGGAGCGGCAAGCCCTGCTCGATCAGGCTGGCATGCAGGGCGGCCCCCAGGGGCAGCACTTCGTCGTTGAAGTCGTAGCGGCTGTTGTGCAGGAAGCAGCTGCCGATGCCGTTCTCGGCGCCCTGCCCCAGCCGCAGATAGGCCCCTGGCTTGACCTGCAACATGAAGGAGAAGTCCTCCGCGCCCATGCTTGGGTCCATCGCCCGGTCCACATGCTCGTGGCCGACCAGTTTTTGCGCCACATCGGCGGCGAAGCGGGCCTCGTCGCGGGTGTTGATGGTGGCCGGGTAGATGCGCTCGTACTTCACATGGGCCGAGGCGCCCAGACCCAGGGCCACGCCGGAACACACCTCGTTCAGACGGCGCTCCACCATGGCCTGCACCTCCGGGTTGAAGGTGCGCACCGTACCCACCAGCGTGGCCTTGCCCGGGATGACGCTGAACGCCCCCAGATCGCCCGCCTGCATGGCGCACAGGCTGATCACCGCGCTGTCGATCGGCCGGATGTTGCGCGAGACGATGCTCTGCACCGCCGTGATGATGTGCGCTGCCACGAGCACCGGATCCACCGTCTGATACGGGTGCGCCCCATGGCCGCCCTTGCCGCTGATCTCGATGGTGATGCGGTCGGCCGAGGCCATCATCGGCCCCGGGTTGATGCCGATGCTGCCCGGTCGCATCTGCGGCCAGTTGTGCATGGCAAACACCGACTGCACCGGAAAACGCTCGAACAGACCGTCTTCGATCATGGCCTTGGCGCCGGCAAAGCCCTCCTCGCCAGGCTGGAAGATCAGCACCGCGGTGCCGTCGAAGTTGCGCGTTTCGGCCAGGTAGCGCGCGGCACCGATCAGCATGGCGGTGTGCCCATCGTGACCACAACCGTGCATCAGGCCCGGCTTGGTCGACTTCCAGGCAAACTCGTTGGCCTCGGCCATGGGCAAGGCATCCATGTCGGCGCGAAGCCCGATCATGCGCGGGCTGTTGCCACGGCCGCGGATGGTGGCCACCACGCCGGTGCGACCGATGTCGGTGTGGATCTCGTCTACGCCACAGACCTTGAGCGTCTCGACCACCCGGCGCGAGGTGTAGTGCTCCTCGAAGCCCAGTTCGGGGTGCGCGTGCAGCTCGCGACGCAGTGCGGTGAGCTCGGGGTGAAAGGCAGCAATGTGCGCAAAAGCGCGGCTGTGGGCCTTGATGCGGTTCAGTGCCATGGGCGGGCGGTTCAGGGTTTTGCGGGCTGAAGGCTGACCGTACCGTACCAGGCGGTCAGGCGGCTGCGGGTGTTGTCGGTGTCCGTCATCAGTGCGATACCCACCAGCGGCCCGGGTTCCTCACCAAAGGCCAGTCGGTAGTCGGCCTGAACATTGCGAACATGGTCCCGCCACTGTTGCAGATGGCCGGTGCCGCTGTCGAGCACCAGTTTGCGGATGCGGTCCGAACGCGGGTTGAACACCACCGAATCCACCGGGTGCTGGGCGCTCCAGACATAGGCCAGCGTCGCATAGGGCAAGGGCTCGCCGGTGAGCAGCTGCGTGAGGTCGGAGAGCCGATGCTGCCGCGCTGTCCAGCGCGAGCGGTCGCCCTCGAACGCCAGCAACACACCCACCGGGGAGTCCGATCGGTCCACATGGGCCAGATCACCATCACTGGGCAAAGCATCGGCACGCCAGCTCAGCCGCAACTGCAACGGCCCGGTGAGCCCGTCGCTGGCAACGGACACGCGCTGCCGAAGGATGCTGACCGAAGAGTCGGCCTGCACCCGCAGCGCCGGGCGGCCATCGACCTGCGCTGGCTCGAAAGGAACATACCGCTTGCTGGGCAGCGGGAAAGGCTGCCAGACCACGCCGGACCAGGGCGTGACCAGCAACCGATTGGGGGCCACTTCGGACGTGGTTGGAACCTTCAGACCGGTCTGGCACCCCGTCAGCAACAGCACACCGGACACCAGGATCAGCCATCGGGTCGCTGGGGCGGGCAACATGGAACGGAGATTCATTCGATGGAGATGGGTCAGGACTTTGTGCAGGTGCAGTCCTACATTGTCCTTCCCAACCCACTCTCAAGGAGATTTCATGCGCAAGTTCCTGATCGCTGCCCTGTTTTCACTGGCCAGCCTGTCCTGCATGGCCGGTGACGACGTCAACAAAGCCAGCGCTGCCGACCTCGACAGCATCAAGGGCGTCGGCCCCGGCACCTCGACCAAGATCATCGAAGCCCGCAGGGCAGCACCCTTCAAGGACTGGAACGATCTGGTCAAACGCGTGCCCGGCATCGCCGAAAAACGCGCCGTGAAGCTTTCGGCAGAAGGGCTGACCGTGAACGGCGAAGCGTACAAGCCGGCCTACACCCAGACCGTGGCCAGACCGTGGCCAGACCGGCGGAGCGCAAGTCGGTCGAAACCAGGACCCCGCCTGCAGCGTCCGGAACGCGCTGATCGATCGGCATTCCGTCCGGACATAAAAAAACCCACCGCTTGCGCGGTGGGTTTTTTGCTTCAGACGGTGTGCTGACGAATGTCAGCACATCGATCAGAAGGTGTGGTTCAGACCAACGAAATAACGGTTGGACTTCTCGACCGACACGCCAGCAGCTGTCTCTTCTTCAGCTTTTGCCAGGCCGGCATACACAGCGGTACGCTTGGACAGCGCGTACTTCAAGACAGCAGAATAGCCGGTGGTCTCGTTACGATCAACACCGTTCACCTTGACTTGGGACTCGGCGTATCCAACACCCAGGGTCAAAGCAGAACCAAACGGGACTTCAGCGCCGATGTTCCACTCGTTGGCCTTGGCGTTGCCAGCCACGGCGGTGGACGTGGCCTTGACAGTGTTGTAGCCAGCCAGAACCTTGGCCACGCCGAAGTCGTAAGACCCGTTGATCAGGGTGTAGGAAGTCTTGCTGACAGACTGAGCGGTGCCGCTGATCAGCTGACTCAGGGCCGGGCCGTTGAAGGGAGTGTTGGACGCATCAGTCACAACTGTAGCAGCGGCACCGGCATTCTTGTCCTGCTGGATCTGGTGGGCCAGTCCGGCGGCGATCGGGCCGTTGGCGTAATTCAGGCTGAATGCGGTGATGCTGGAGGCACTGGTGGTAGCGGTTTTATCTTCGCCGAAAGTGTAGAGAGCGGAAGCAGTCAATCCGCCAAACGAAGGGGTGGTGTACTGGAGACCGTTGGTGGTGCGGTCGGTGTAACCGCGCCAAACGCTGAATGAGGAGGAGAAATTGGCGGTGAAAGTGTCGTTGATCAGAAAGCGAGTGTTGTCATAAGGGGTCCAGACGCGGCCCAGTTGCACTTCACCGAAACCGCCAGACAGGCCGACCCAGGATTGACGATCCCCCAGGCTAGTGGCTGCAGGTTGGTCGAGGCCGACAGTGGTCTCGATCTGGAAGTTGGCCTTCAGACCACCGCCCAGATCTTCCGTGCCCTTGAAGCCCAGACGGCTGGTGGCGAGGCCTTCGTTGCTGGCCATCTTGCCGAAGCTGCCGGCGGTCACGCCGTTGGTGGTGTTCTTTTGCGAACCAACCCACACATCCAGCAAACCGTACACGGACACGCTGGACTGGGCCATGGCGACACCAGAGGAGGCCAGGACGGCCAGGGCAATCAGGGACTTTTTCATGGATAACTTCCTTTTGGAGTTCTGCAACACAAGCGTTGCAGGTTGATGAAACTGACGGCGAATCTTAGAGCGGACGACGACAACCTCTACGGGTATGCCCTAGAAATTCGCGATATTCGTTGCGGTGCAGCAACAAAAAAGCCCGACGCTTTCGCGCCGGGCTTTGCTTCAGATGACTGAATTGCCTTCGATGGAAGGCAATCCGGCGGATCAGAAGGTGTGGCTGATACCGATGTTGTAACCGGTGGAGCGGCCGTTGGCGGCGCCGGTGGTGGTCGGGCCGGAGAGGACGAAGCTGCCGCCGTTCTTGTTCTTCTGCGAAGCCACGGTTGCGTACACGGCGGTGCGCTTGGACAGGTCGTAGATGTAACCCAGGGCGAACTTGGACACCTTCGGATCGGCGTTGGCCGCAGCCGCGGTCAGGTCGAACTTGGAGTTGTTGTACGAAGCACGCAGGCGGCCAGGGCCGACAGGTGCGATGACACCGATTTCATAGTTGGTGATCTTGGCCAGCGATGCGCCGGTGGCCTGAACACTGGCTTTCTCCTGGCCAAAGTTGGCCATGACCTTTGCGATGCCGAAGTCGTACGACACGCCGCCAACGACCGACTTGTGCTTGGCGCTGGTGGTCAGGCCGGCGACCGGCGTCGCAGTTGCCGGCGCAGTGAAGGTCAGGGCAGCGCCGCCGTCAGTGGTGCTGAAACCGACTTCAGCAGCCAGAGGACCGCCGGAGTAGTTGATGCGCAGGCCAGCGCTGCGGCCAGCGTCGTTGCCGGCGGTAGCAACTTCGTCGAATGCGTACTGGCCCTGCACCATGAAGCCGGCCATGCGCGGCGAGGTGTAGGTGATGGAGTTGTTGTTCCAGATGTTGTTGGTCTGGCCGGTGGCAGCGTGTGCGTTGGCGCGGTTGATGAAGCCGTAACCGTTGCCCACACCACCGGTGCCGAAGGGCGAGAACAGGAAGCCAGACCAGAAGGTGGTCGAGTACTCACGGCCCAGGCGGATTTCACCGAAGCCGCCGGACAGGCCGACCCAGGCGCCACGATCGCCGATGGACGAAGCGGCAGGGGCGTCAGCAGCCAGGCTGGTTTCGACCTGGAAGTTGGCCTTCAGACCGCCACCCAGATCTTCCGTGCCACGGAAACCCAGACGGTTGGTGGTCATGTTGCTGCTGGTCAGACCGGTGTTGTCGGTGCCAGTGCCGTTGTTGTTCACGCTGGTGAAGCCGACGTCTACCACGCCGTAGATGGTGACGCTGGACTGGGCCATGGCAGCGCCGGTGGCGGCGACGGCGGCCAGGGCGATGAGGGTCTTTTTCATGGAAAGGTTCTCCAAGGGTTTGATGAAAGGCCGGCGGTCTTTTGCAGCCGGGCCAACCTCCGTAACAGGAAGCTGTTAGGGATTCCATCAGAAACATTTGCCCCCCGCCACGGGGGAATCCCCTTTTGTGCCCCGGCGTGGTGCCACTGTTGCACCATTACGACGACCTAAGTGGTAACCCTTGGTGCATAGGTATTCATTCAAATCGAAGGACCGACGCTGAAGATGACCGAGGGGTTTTTGCTGCGCTGCGGCAAGTTCGCCGGACAATGGCGGTGGTTACCGCGCGATACCGCATCAACCTGTGGAACCGACCATGCCGAACTTCACGCCCGTGGACTCCCTTCTGACCGCCGCCGATGCCGCTTTGCGCACCTTGTTCGTGCGTCCGGCGGCCTCCAGGCCCTGCCCCACGTTACCGTCACAAAGCGACGGGCCGCTGTCGGCCGACGAAAAAGAGCTGTCGGGCGCACTGATGCGGGTGAATCACGTGGGCGAGGTCTGCGCGCAGGCCCTGTACACGGCGCAGGCGGTGGCGGCCCGCTGGCCGTCGGCCACTTCCGGCCGGGGCAATGAGGCGGTGGCACGCCAGCTTGAAGCTGCCGGCCGGGAGGAGACCGATCACCTCGCCTGGACGCGCACCCGGCTCGACGAGCTGGGCGCCCGGCCTTCGCTGCTGAACCCGCTCTGGTACGCCGGCGCGTTCGGACTGGGTCTGCTGGCGGGGCGCATGGGCACGCCGGTCAGCCTGGGGTTTGTGGTGGAGACCGAACGGCAGGTGGAGGCGCACCTGGCCAACCACCTTGATCGGTTGCCGCCGAACGACCACGCGTCGCGGGCCATCGTCGCCCAGATGAAGGACGACGAAGCACGCCATGCACGGGAGGCCCAGCACGCCGGGGCGGCGGAACTGCCGGCGCCGGTGAAGGGCTTGATGCGGGCCGCTGCCAAGGTGATGACCACCGTGGCGCACCGGATCTGAACGCCCTGCGGCCGGTCAGGCTTCGATCAGGTCGAAGCTGGTGGTGATCTCGGCGGTCTTGGCCAGCATGATGCTCGCCGAACAGTATTTGTCGTGGCTCATGGCAATGGCCCGCTCTACAGCGGTTGCTGGAATGCCTTTGCCGGTGACGGTGAAGTGCATGTGGATGCGGGTGAACACCTTGGGATCGGCGTCAGCCCGCTCGCTGGTGAGCTTCACGCTGCAGCCCCGCACGTCGTGCCGGCCCCGCTTGAGGATGAGTACCACGTCGTAGGCGGTGCAGCCGCCGGTGCCGGCCAGCACGGTTTCCATGGGACGAGGCGCCATGTTGGCGCCGCCGTTCTCAGGTTTGGCGGCGTCGGGAGCGCCGTCCATGGTGATCACGTGACCGCTGCCGGTCTCGGCCACAAAACCCATGGCGGATCGGGTGCCGGTGGCGCCGGTCCAGCTGACGGTGCATTCCATGTCTGTCCGTTCGTCTGTGAAGCGGCTCCGTTGGGGACCGCACTCTAAAAAAATGGGGCCGATGGCCGGGCTGGATGTTGCATCGCAGCATGGCGTCGGTATACTCGCGGCATTGTATTGAAGGTTGTCTCCTCTACCCTCCACGGGTGGATTCAAACCCGGTCCAGTTCGCTGGTCCGGGTTTTTTTTCGCCGGTCGATATGATCCCGGCATGCCCAAGTCCGTATCCCATGGCGCAGCCCCGACGGCTGCGCACCTCACGCCGGCCGACTACCTCAAGAAGATCCTGACCGCCCGCGTGTACGACGTGGCGGTCGAATCGGACCTGCAGCCGGCCACGGCGCTGGGCCGCCGGCTGCACAACACGGTGCTGCTCAAGCGGGAGGACCAGCAGCCGGTGTTCAGCTTCAAGCTGCGCGGGGCCTACAACAAGATCGCCCACCTCACGAAGGAACAGCTGGCCAAGGGCGTGATCTGCGCCTCGGCCGGCAACCATGCCCAGGGCGTGGCCCTGAGTGCCCGCAAGCTGGGCATCCGGGCGGTGATCGTCATGCCCACCACCACGCCGCAGGTGAAGATCGATGCGGTCAAGGGCTTCGGTGGCGAGGTTGTGCTGCACGGCGACAGTTACTCCGACGCCTACACCCATGCCCTGACGCTGCAGAAGAAGCAGGGCCTGACCTTCGTCCACCCGTTCGACGACCCGGACGTGATCGCCGGTCAGGGCACGATTGCCATGGAAATGCTGCGCCAGCTGCAGAGCCTGGGCACCGACCGGCTGGACGCCGTGTTCGTGGCCATCGGCGGGGGCGGCCTGATTTCCGGGGTGGCCAACTACATCAAGGCGATCCGGCCGGACATCCGGGTCATCGGGGTCCAGATGACCGACTCCGACGCCATGATGCGTTCGGTCGGCGAAGGCGAGCGGGTGAACCTGCCGGATGTCGGTCTGTTCTCCGACGGCACCGCGGTCAAGCTGGTGGGCGAAGAAACCTTCCGCATCTCGCGCGAGCTGGTGGACGAGTTCATGGCGGTCGACACCGACGCGGTGTGCGCCGCCATCAAGGACGTCTTCATCGACACCCGCAGCATCGTGGAGCCGGCCGGCGCCATGGCGGTGGCGGCCATCAAGGACTATGTGGCCCGCCACAAGACCAGAGGCCAGACCTATGCCGCCATCCTGTGCGGCGCCAACATGAACTTCGACCGGCTGCGCTTCGTGGCCGAGCGGGCCGAAGTGGGCGAGGAGCGCGAGGCACTGTTCGCGGTGACCATTCCCGAGGAGCGGGGCAGCTTCCGCCGCTTCTGCGAGACCATCGGCGGCCTGCCGGGCGGGCCCCGCAACGTGACCGAGTTCAATTACCGCATCCACGACGGGAGCAAGGCGCACGTGTTCGTGGGCCTGACCACCCACGGCAAGGGCGAATCGACCAAGATCGCCGCCAACCTGCGCCGCCAGGGCTTTGAAACCCTGGACCTGACCCACGACGACCTGGCCAAGGAACACATCCGGCACATGGTGGGCGGGCATTCGCCGCTGGCCCACGACGAGCGCCTGCTGCGCTTCGTGTTCCCGGAGCGGCCGGGCGCCCTGCTGAAGTTCCTGAGCCTGATGCGGCCGACCTGGAACATCAGCTTGTTCCACTACCGCAACCAGGGCGCCGACTACGGCCGCATCCTGGTCGGCATGCAGGTGCCGGCCAAGGACCACAAGGCGTTCGACCGGTTCCTCGACGCGCTGGGCTACCCGTACGTGGAAGAGACACAGAACCCGGTCTACCGCCTGTTCCTGCAGACCTGATTCACACCCGCCACGCTGCCGCCATGGCTTCCGGTGCTCTTCCCCCGCTGCGCAGCCGAGTGGCACCGCTGCCGCCCGATCTGGTGCTGCCACCCGTAGTTCACACCCGGGACAGCGCGATCGACGCGGCGGTCAGCGAGCAGCTGCTGCTGACCGGACAACCGGCCCATGCCTTCGGGCGCCTCGGTGATCTGAGCCGGCAGATGGCGCGCATCCGGGCCGGCACCGCGTGGTCGGCCAAACCGCCCCAGCTGCTGGTGTTTGCGGCCGATCACGGGCTGGCCGACGAAGGCCTGTCGGACGAGCCTCAGACCACCACCGGCCAGCGGGTGATGGATCTGCTGGCGGGCCGCACACCGGTGAACCGGCTGGCCCGTCAACACGGCGTGGCGCTGACCGTGGTCGACGCCGGCCTCGGCCATGCCCTGCCGCCGCTGCCGCCGCCGGACGCCATGCAGGCCACGCTGCAACTGCGCAAGATCGCCTATGGCACCCGCAATGCACGGCTGGGGCCGGCGATGTCGGTGCCGCAGGCGGTGGCAGCGCTGCATGCCGGCATGGACCTGGTGCGCCAGCTGCCGGGCGATGTCCTGATGCTGGGCGACACCGCCGTGGCCAACGAAGGCAGCGCGGCGCTGCTGCTCTCCCGCCTGTGCGGTGTTCCGCTCTCCGACGCGTTCGCCCCCGGCATGCTGCAGATGATGGAGACCGAACCGGCGCTGTGGCAGAAGCGGCTGGACGTGCTGCTGGCCGTCGGCACCCGGCACCGCCACGCGGTGGGGCCGGTGGCGGCACTGGCCGCGCTGGGGGGCTACGAGATCGCCATGATGGCCGGGGCCATGCTGCAGGCGGCCAGCCAGCGCCGGCTGGTGCTGCTGGACAGCGTGGCCGCCGGGGCTGCAGCGCTGATCGCAAGGGGTCTGGTGCCGGCGGTGGGCGACTACCTGGTGTTTGCCCAGCGCAGCGCCGAGACCGGACACCGGCTGATGCTGATCCATCTGCAGGCCCAGCCGCTGCTCGATCTGGACATGCGGGTCGAACAGGGCCTGGGCTGCCTGCTGGCCTGGCCGACCGTGCTGGCCGCCCGCAGGCTGCTGGAGTCCGGGGTTCAGTGAAGGCGTGAGATCAGCCAGCGGCGCTGGGCAGCCAGGCGCTGCACATCGCGCCAGCTGCTGCACTGCCGCGAGAGCACCGGCCAGATCCGCAGCAGCAGTTCGCACTCGGCCAGGGTGTCGGCGGCGGCCTGATGACGGCGCGGACACTGGATGCTGAAATGCGCCATCCATTCGTCCAGCGACCGGGCCTGCACCTGTTCGTGCGTGACCGCGCACAGGTGCTCGATGTCGACCCAGGGGTTGGGCAGGGCCCGACCCAGGTGCTCGCGGCAGTGGCGGCCGATCAGGGTCTGATCAAACGCGCTGTGGAAAGCCAGCAGCGGGTCGCTGCCCACGAAGTCGGCGAAAGCCCGCAGGGCTGCCACCGGCTCGATGCCGGCCAGCTGCGACTGCACGCCGATGCCGTGCAGCAGGATGTTGTCGCGGCTGGAGGCCTGCTCCTGGCGCAGCACCACCTCGAAACTGTCGGCCAGTTGCACATCGATGCGGCGCGCGGCCCAGTCCACCCGGACGCCGATGGCCGCCATGGCAAGCAGCCGGTCCCGGTGCATGTCCAGGCCGCTGGTCTCGACATCGACCACCACCCAGCGGGCATGGCGCGCCTCGGGCACCGGCCGGGCCGGCCCCACCGCTTCGCGCAGCCGACGCAGCCAGCTCATCGTTCGTAGTCCAGCCGCACGCGCTGCTGCAGGGTGCGCAGCACACGCAGGGTTTCCTTGAGGATGCGGCGGTCGATGTCGTTGAGGCTGCCGACATCGATGCAGTTGGGGTTGTCGCCCACTGTGGTGCCGTCGAGCTGGGCATGCAGGCGCAGCAGCTGCAGGAACTCGAAGCCGCCGATCCAGGCCTCGGACTCGCCCTCGGGTACGCCCAGCATCGGTCCCACGGCCTGCAGCCGGTCGCGGGTGCCGGTGGCCGTAACGCCGTGGGCCAGCGCGTAGAGCCGGGCCACATCGACGAACAACGCGGTGCCTTGCAGCTTGAGGTCGATGGTTTCCTTGCCGCCGATCTCGGTGCTGTCGATGCTGCCCAGCCAGTTCAGGGGCGCGGCGCGCTGGAGCGAGTTGACCGCCATCTGCCGCAGGAAACGGGGGTTGATGCGGGCCAGCCGCTGCACGCCTTCGCGCAGGGTACGGGCCAGCGCGTCGTTGCCGGCCAGCGGGCGAAAGTCGAAATAGATGCTGGCATTGAGCAGGTCCTGCGGTGCGCCCTGCTCGATCCAGCCGGCAAAGCGTTCCTGCCACTGCGCCAGCGTGAGGCAGCAGGCCGGGTTGCTGGCCATGATCTGGCCCTTGCACAGCGGGTAGCCGCAGGCGTCCAGCGCCTGGTTGATGTCGAGCGCCATGGCCAGCGCGGCGGCCGCCGGCAGGTGCGGGGCCAGGATGAGGGCGTTGTCCTGGTCGGTGGCGATCGTCTGCTCATGCCGCCCTTCGGAGCCCAGCGCGATCCAGCAGAAGTCCTGCTGGTCGATGCCGTGGCGCGCCGCCATGATGTCCACCAGCCTGGCGGCCAGCACATCGTTGAGGTGGCTGATGAGCGCGGTGAGCTGCTGGGCGTGCACGCCCTGGCCCAGCAGCGTGCGGGCAAACCGACGGATGTCGTGCGCCACCACGCGCAGCGTTTCGACATCGGGCGCGTTGCGGATGCTGCTGCTCACCTGCTTGAGGCTCAGGCGCTGCAGGGCGAACAGATCGCGCTCGGAGACCATGCCGATCACCCGGCCCTCCTGGGTGACCGGCACATGGCGGATGCCCTGCGCCGACATCAGCAGCGCGGCGTCCTGGGCGGTCTGGTCGTGGCGCAGCGAATGCACCGGGCTCACCATCACCTGCGCGATCGGCGCATCCAGCGGCACCTCGGCCAGCGTCACCCGGCCGAGCACGTCGGAGCGGGTCAGGATGCCGAGCAGTCGCTGCTGCGCGTCGACCACCAGCATGGAGCCGATGCGCTGGGCCTGCATGACGGACAGCACCTCGCGCAGCGGCGTCTCGGGCAGGCAGGTCACCGGGGGTTTCTGCCCGGTCTGGCCCAGTCGGGACAGCGGGGTCTCCAGCGACTGCTCGGCCAGCGCCTGGGACGAATAAGCCACCTGCAGGGCGGCCCGGGAGAGTTCCAGAAACTTCAGGATGCGGCGGTTCAGAAAATCACCGAACAGCGCGCTGCGTTCGGCGAGTGCCTGCATGGCCTCGACCGGTACGGCCAGAACGAAGGTGTCTTCCGTGGCGCTGTAGCTGGTGGTCGGCGCCCGTTGTGCCAGCACCGCACTGATGGGAAACAGGTCCCCGGCCTCGTATTGGAACGCCCCGCCGGAAACATCTGACAAGCCCCGTTTGCCGGTCACGGCACCGCGGCGGATGAAGAACAGCTCCCGCACCGGACCATCGTCGGGCGAGACCACGGTTTCGCCCGGCGCGAAGTAGGCCTGGCGGGATGCGGCCACGAACTCGCGCACATGGGCCACATCCATCTCGTTGAACGGCGCATGCCGCTGCAGCTCGTCGCCCAGGTTGACCAGCAGGCTGCCGGACGGCCGCAGGTGCTCGGCAGCGGGGTCGATGGCGTCGGTCCGCCCGGTCATGTCGGGTGGGGCGTCAGGGCGCCGGATCGGGCAGGCGCAGCTCCACGGTGGGCGCGCTGCGGGTGGAAGGTGCCAGCCGGGCGGTGCGGCCCTGGACGGAGTGCAGCACCAGACCCTCGTCCACCGCCATGCCGATGCGGAACGGCCGCGCCGGCCGGCCGGCCACGGCAATCAGCGCGGCCACGCCGTCACCCCGGTCGCCCACCACGCCTTGCAGCACATGGCGGGCATCGCCGGCGGCCAGCGGGGCGGCGTCGTCGGGCACAGCCTCGCTCGACCCCAGCGCACCCAGCGCGCGGGCCACCGCGGCGCCATCGGGTGCCGCCGGCGCAGTGGCCGGTAGTGGCACCGGTACCTCCGGCGAGCGCCCGAGCAGTTGCAGACCCCAATAGCCGGCAGCCAGCCCGGCCAACAGCCAGAGAACGACCCCGGTGGTGGCCGGGGCCCAGCGCTGCAGTCGGCTTGTCATGTTCATGCGACATTATGATCACCGAGCCGTGACAGAACGATCACGGCATGGACCCTCAGAACGGAGACCGCCGTGCCCTCCCCCTCCCGTCCGACCCCCCTGCGGACCCGCCTGCCGCGCGCCCTGGCGCGGGGTTTCACCCTGATCGAGCTGATGGTGGTGCTGGTCATCATCGGCGTGCTGGCCGCCCTGATCGTGCCCAACGTGCTCGACCGCGCCGACGATGCCCGGGTCACCGCCGCCCGCACCGATGTGAACAACCTGGTGCAGGCGCTCAAGCTGTACCGGCTGGACAACCAGCGCTACCCCACCACCGAACAGGGCCTGGCCGCGCTGGTCAACCGGCCGAGCGCCGCGCCGGCACCGACCAACTGGCGGCGTTACCTGGACAAACTGCCGGCCGACCCCTGGGGCCGGCCCTACCAGTACATCAACCCGGGCGTGCACGGCGATGTGGACGTGCTCTCGCTGGGTGCCGACGGCGCCCCCGGCGGCGATGGCCTGAACGCCGACGTCGGCAGCTGGCAGTGAGGCGGCCCGCCCGCTGAGCCCGCATGCGCGCCCACCGCGGTTTCACGCTGCTGGAGCTGATGGTGGTGGTGGCGCTGATCGCCCTGGCCACCACCAGCGTGGTGGTCAGCCTGCGCGACAGCAACGAGACCCGACTGGAAACCGAAGCCCTTCGGCTGGGCGCCCTGCTCGACGCGGCCCGGGCCCAGTCGCGCACCAGCGGCGTGCCGGTGCTGTGGCGGGCCGGCACCGACGGCTTCGGGTTCGGGCCGGCGGGTGCGGCCACCCCGACCGCCTCGACACCGGTACCCCAGCCGAAGCCGTGGCTGCATGAGGGCACCACGGTGCAGATCGTGCAGCCCGCCGAAGCCCGCTGGCTGGTGCTGGGCCCCGAACCCCTGACCGTGCCGCAGCGCATCGAACTGCGCCTGGGCGAGGCCCGGCTGACCCTGGCCAGCGACGGCCTGGGGCCGTTCAGCGTGCTTCGGGGCACACCATGAAGGCGGGCATGAAAAGCCCGCGCGGCTTCACCCTGATCGAGGTGATGGTGGCCCTGGCGGTGGTGGCCGTGACCCTGCTCGCCGGGCTGCAGGCCAGCGCCGCCCTCACCCGGGCCAGCGAGCGCCAGGAGGAACAGTGGCTGGCCGAGATCTGTGCCGCCAACGAGCTGGCCCGGCTGCGGCTGGTGCGCCAGCTGCCCGGCACCGGCACCACCACCGTGGGCTGCGAGCAGGGGCGGCGGCAGCTGCAGGTGCGGCTGACGGTGCAGACCACCCCCAACCCCAATTTCCGGCGCATCGACGCCGCCGTGCTCCGGCCCTCGGCCGATGGCGAGACCGACGCCGGCACCCTGCTGCAGGTGTCCACCGTGATGGGGCGCTTCTGATGCGCCCGCGCGGCTTCACGCTGGTGGAGATGCTGGTCGCCATCGCGGTGATGGCGGTGGTGGCGCTGCTCGGCTGGCGCGCCATCGACGGCATGCAGCGCGGGCGCGACATCAACCGCGACCACGCCGCCGGCCTGCAGCGGTTGCAGGCCGCCACCGGGCAATGGACGGCCGACCTGGATGCCCTGATCGACACCGGCGAGATCCGGCCGATCGATTTTGACGGCCGGGTGCTGCGCCTGACCCGCAACGACGCGCTGCAGTCCCGGCTCGACAGCGAAGGCCTGCGGGTGGTGGCCTGGGCCCGACGCGACAGTGCCGGCGGTTCGCGCTGGATGCGCTGGCAGTCGGAACCGGTGCGCAGCCGCGAAGCCCTGGCCCGCGCGTGGCAGGCGGGTGGCGACTGGGGGCGCGGCGGGCAGGCCACCGAGGGCGTGGTCGATCTGCTGCCGCTGACCGACTGGCAGATCTATTTCCACCGCGGGGGCAGCTGGACCAACCCGCAGTCGTCGATCGGCAACGAAACCCCGGCCAGCGCGTCTTCGGCCTCCACGGCGGCCAGTGCCGAACTGCCGGCCGGGCTGCCGCCCGACCTGGCCAAGGCAGCCAGGGCGGCCGCCGAAGCGGTGGTGAATGACGCCGTGGTGAACGACGCCGCCCCGCTGGTGTCGGACGAAGCCCCGCCCGCCGCCAGCAGCCGCACGAACGCGTCGGTCGTGCCGGACGGGGTGCGCCTGGTGCTCGACCTCGGTCCCGGGCTGCCCCAGGGCGGACGCCTGCGCATCGACTGGGTTCGCCCGACGCTGGAGGCCGCACGATGAGGCCACACCGGCACCAGCGCGGCGCAGCCCTCCTGCTGGCCATGCTGATGGTCACGCTGGTGGCGGTGCTCGCCAGCGCCTCGCTCTGGCAGCAGTGGCGGGCCATCGAGATCGAACGGGCACAGCGGGTGCGGCTGCAGGCTGGCTGGCTGCTCACCGGCGCGCTGGACTGGACACGCCTGATCCTGCGCGAGGATGGCCGTGCCAACCAGATCGCCGGCCAGCCCGACCACCTGGGCGAACCCTGGGCGCTGCCGCTGCAGGAAGCCCGGCTGTCCCGCTTTCTGGCGCTGGACGCCAACGAGCGCGGCGACGAACTGCTGGAGGCCTTCTTCTCCGGTGAGGTCATCGACCTGCAGTCGCGCCTGAACTTCGGCAACCTGGTGCGCCAGAGCGGCAGCGGCAACGAACTGAAAGCGGAAATCTCCCCGGTGGACCTGGAAGCCTTCCGGCGCCTGTATGCGCGGCTGGGTCTGCCGGTGGGCGAGCTGGAAGCCGCCGCCCAGGCCTGGCGGCAGACGCTGCAGCAGGCCCTGACCGACCCGCGCCCCTCGGCCACCGCCCTGATACCGCAGCGCTTTGCCCAGTTGCGCTGGCTGGGCATCTCCAGCGCCAGCCTGGCGGTGCTGGAGCCGCACGCCACGCTGCTGCCCGGCCGCGCGCCCCTGAATCTGAACACCGCATCGGCCGAGGCACTGGAAGCGGCCATCCCCGACATCGACGCCACCCAGGCCCGGGCGCTGGTGCTGGCCCGCACACGCCAGCCGCTGGTCACCCTGGCCGAGGCGCGCCGCGCGCTGTTCGGCGACCGGGTGGTGGAGGGCAACCCGCTGTCGGAGATCTACCACGACGTGCGCAGCCGCCATTTCGAGATCCGGGGCCGGCTGCGGCTGGACGACATCACCATCGAGGAGCGCTCGGTGGTGCAGCGCAGCAACCAGGGGGTGAAGGTGCTGTGGCGGGAGCGGTTTTCGCGCAGTTGACAACGCTGCGGCCGAATCGCTGCAGGGCCGGACGCCATTTGTCACACGGCTTCCCTAGAATGGTCATAAACCCCGTGGAGTAATGCTTCGGGGTGACTTTTCGGCCTTTTCTGCGGCCCCGTGGCCCCCCTTCTGTGCTCATCGTCTGTCCTGTCGAATTCGAGGCCGGCGCGGCCGTGCGCCCCACCAGCGAGCTGGACTGGGTGCAGCCGGGCCCGGACGCCGCATCCCCCCGCCACGGTCGAGGGCCGGTCTCGTTGTTGCCGCGCGGCGACGACGTGGTGCTGGTGCTGCCCCCGCTGGCGGTGTCGTGGCATGCGGTGGCGCTGCCGCGCATGCCGGCCAACCGGGTGCGGGCGGCGCTGGACGGCCTGCTGGAAGACCGGCTGCTGGACGAGGTGGACCAGCTCCACCTGGCGCTGGAGCCGGGTGGTCGGCCGGGCCAGACGCTGTGGGTGGCCGCCTGCCGGCGCGAACCGCTGGCGGCCTGGCTGGCCTTGCTGCAGGAAGGCGGACACCGGGTGGTGCGCATCGCGCCGGCCCTGTGGCCGCAGGCCGAGGGCAGCCCGCCGTCGCACTGGGGCTTTGAATGGCAGGGCGAAGCCTGGGTGTCGCGCCAGGACGACCAGGGGGTGACCTGCCTGCCGTTGGCCGGCATGGCCGCACTCCCGACCCCGACCGAAGCCGGCGCGCGCTGGATGGCCGACGCCCCGGTGGCCGGCGCCACCGAGGCCGCGCTGCAACGCCCGGTGTCGGTCGTCACCTGGCCGCAATGGCTGCAGCGCAGCGCCGAAGGCCCCTGGAACCTGGCGCAGTTCGGCTTCAGCCTGAGCAGCAGCGCACGCCAGGGCCAGAAGATCGGCCAGTGGTGGCAACAGTTCTGGCGCGCCCCGGCCTGGCGCCCGGCCCGCCTCGGGCTGGCCGGGCTGGTGGTGGTGCAGCTGCTGGGCTTGAACCTGGCGGCCCAGCAGGAACGGCGGTCGCAGGCGGCGCAGCGCGCTGCCATCGATCAGGTGCTGCAGCAGAACTTTCCAGCGGTCACGCTGGTGCTCGATGCGCCGGTGCAGATGCAGCGCGAGGTGGAGCGGCTGCAGCGCAGCGCCGGTGTGCTGGGCCGGTCCGACCTCGAATCGCTGCTGGCCGCGCTGGGCGCGGTGCTGCCGGACAACGGCGCCCTGCCCACGCCCGACCAGATCGCCTTCCGCGACGGCCAGTTGCGGCTGGACGGCTGGCGGGTGGAAGCGGCCCGGCTGCAGGGTCTGCAGGACGGTCTGGCGCAGGCCGGCTGGCGGCTGCAGACCGACAGCGAGGGCCTGGTGCTGACGGCCCTGCCCACCGGGGAGGCCCGCCCATGAACGCCCTGACCTCGTTGCTGGCACCGCTGCGAGAAGAAGCGCGGCAACGGCTGTCGGCACTCAGCGCCCGCGAGCGCCGCCTGCTGGCCGTCATGGCAGGGGTGGTGCTGACCGGCCTGTTGCTGGCGGTGGCCGTCTTGCCGGCGTGGCGCACGCTGGCAGCAGCGCCGGCGCAGCAACAGGCGCTCGACCTCCGCATGGCCCGCATGCAGCAGCTGGCGGCCACGGCCGCCGGCCTCAAGGACAGCGGAGCCGCGCAGGCACCGGCGCCGTCGGAGGTGCAGCGCTCGCTCGAAGCCGCCACCGCGCGGCTCTCGGGCAGCTCGCGGGTGAGCATCACCGCCGGCCAGGCCACCCTGGCGGTGCGCGACGCCGAACCGGCTGCCCTGGCGGCCTGGATCGAGCAGGCGCGCATCAATGCCCGCATCACGCCGGTCACGGCCGAGCTGCGGCGCGGCGACGACGGCCGCTGGAACGGCACCCTGGTCCTGAGCGGCCCCGCCACGGGCGGCAACTGACACCCCGGCCCCATGCGCACCGCCCCCGCCATCGCCCGCCCTGCCCTGTTGTGGGCAGCCGCCGTGCTGGGCCTGCTGCTGGCCCTGGCTTTTTTTGCGCCGGCCCGCTGGCTGACCGACCGCGTGACGCAGGCCACGGCCGGGCAGGTGCAGCTGGTGAACGCGCGCGGCACGGTCTGGAACGGCTCGGCCGATCTGGTGCTCAGCGCCGGTGCCGACAGCCGGGACCGCGCCGGACTGCCCGGCGGCCTGCAGTGGCGGCTGCGCCCC
>Ga0208243_1000480_pt1 | contig 22295 bp, 19 predicted proteins | sample Subbio2Aug_QV12A_FD_184826 | JGI IMG/M metagenome (GOLD analysis project Ga0208243, IMG submission 184826) | Serpentinite rock and fluid subsurface biosphere microbial communities from McLaughlin Reserve, California, USA - CR12Aug_QV12A (SPAdes) | ecosystem: Environmental > Terrestrial > Deep... | reverse complement strand
GTGCTCTATCATACCCAACCCGGTTCCATTGTTTTATTCCATGATAGTGCCAAAGCCTGGGATCGGATGTCGGTGGCATTGCCCAAGGTGCTGGAGTATTTTTCGGAGAAGGGGTTTCGGTTTGAGGGAATTTAGGATGTCAGATTTCAGATTTGAATTTTGAATTTTGAATTTTGATGTCTGATGTCTGATGTCTGATGTCTGATGTCTGGTGTCTGGTGTCTGGTGTCTGATGTCTGATGTCTGATGTCTGGTGTCTGGTGTCTGATGTCTGGTGTCTGGTGTCTGGTGTCTGATGTCTGATGTCTGATGTCTGATGTCTGATGTCTGATGTATTTATAAAGGTACATAACTGCTTTCTTTCCGTTAACTATCAACTTACAACTGTCAACTATACTCTCTCTGCTATTCAAAAAAAATAGCCGAAGTAGAAACTTCGGCTCTGCTTTTAATCCGTACCCTATGAAAACAATCTTTTCCCGATTTAATCGGGATAATCATTTAAATCGCCTGTTGATTTTTTACTCACGGGATACGACACTAATAACGCAGGGCATTATCCTTTTATTTTATACGGATAGAAAAAAAATTAAATACTGGACTAAATCGTTATTTATTATGAATTTTGTTGAATGATGCTGATTGATACACACTGTCATTTATATTCAACCGAATTCGGAGATGAAATATCCGATATTATCGAACGAGCTCAAAAAGTCGGCATCAAGAAATTTTACCTGCCAGCTATAGATAGTGAAGTGATACGAGCTATGCTGGATCTCGAAGCAGCTTATCCCAACGTATGTTTTGCTATGATGGGACTACATCCTTGCTCAGTGAAAGAAAATGTTGATGAAGAACTCGCTATTGTACAGGATTGGCTCGACAAAAGAGATTTTGTAGCTGTTGGTGAGATAGGGCTTGATTTTTATTGGGATAAAACCTTCGCTGCAGCGCAGAAAAAAGCATTCGATCTACAAATGAGTTGGGCATTGGCCAGGAATAAACCCATCGTTATTCATACCCGTAATGCCATGCAGGAAACCATTGACATGGTAAAACCCTATGCAAAAAAGGGGTTAAGAGGCATTTTTCATTGTTTCAGTGGAAGTCATGAATCGGCGATACAAATCACGCAAATGGGGTTTTTATTGGGAATCGGGGGAGTTTTGACCTATAAGAATGCAGGTTTACCCACCGCTTTGGAGGGAATTGGGTTGGAACACCTTGTATTGGAAACCGATGCTCCTTATTTAAGCCCTGTTCCCTATCGAGGCAAAAGAAATGAAAGCAGTTATCTCCTGGAAATAGCCGTCAAATTGGCGGAAGTAAAAAAAGTCTCTTTAGAAGAAGTTGCATCGATTACAACTGCAAATGCTCAAAAAATATTCGGAAACTGAGTGGTTTAGCGCTATTTTTGCAGTCCTTAAAAAATAGGTTTTCTGCTATTAAGTGGATAGCATAGAAATCTTAGAATTTATGGAGAGGTGTTCAGCCTAGGCGGATTGAAGGAGCACGCCTGGAAAGTGTGTATACGGGAAACCGTATCAAGGGTTCGAATCTCTTCCTCTCTGCAAATAGTTCTTTATCTAATTCATTACACAGAGAGGTGTCCGAGTGGTTGAAGGAGCACGCCTGGAAAGTGTGTATACGGGAAACCGTATCGAGGGTTCGAATCCCTTCCTCTCTGCCAGAATCAATTTAATAAGATATACTAAAATTAAAAAAGCCTGCAAAATCAAGTGTTTGCGGGCTTTTTGCTTTTTAGCATTACCCCAATTTACCCCACTTTACGACCCTAGTTGAGCGCGTAAATCGTGGAACTCACTCCATTTTACAAAAGACGCACTAAAACTTACGCAAGTCATTCTTTATTAACACTTTATAAGAAAGCAACTATCGATTTCAGGTATACAATAAACCTAATTTTATCATCTTTCAAAGTGCGTAAAATGGAAAAAAGTTTTGGGTTGTTTTTTTACCTCAAAAAATCAAAAAAAATCAATGGAAGTGAGCGTCCTGTTTATTTACGTGTAACAGTAAATGGGGTTGCTTGTGACATTTCTCTCAAAAGGAAATGCGATTCGAACTCTTGGAATACAAATGCAGGAAGAATCGATGGAAAGACAGAACAAGCTAAATCCTTGAATTCTTATCTGGATGTTTTACAAAGAAAAGTATATGAAGCTCGTAAACAATTGGAGCAAAATGATCATCCTGTAACGGCCGAAAACATTAAGAAGGTTCTATTGGGACAAGAGATCAGTACCCATAAATACATGTTAATGCAAATTTTCAAACATCATAATGATCAAATGTCACAACTCGTTGGAATAGAATACGCCCCCGGAACTATAGAACGATACAATACGTCTTATAAACATACCCTATCCTTTTTGGAATGGAAGTATAAAGTAGTAGATATCGATATTAATAAACTAGATTATGAATTTATTTCTGAGTATGAGTTTTGGTTTAAGAGTGTTCGAAAGTGCGATCATAATACAACCATGAAATATTTGAGCAATTTTAGAAAAATTGTCAACCGTTGTTTGTTAAATGGCTGGCTGGAACGAGATCCGTTTCTTAAATTTAAAATGACCAAGCGGGAAGTAGAAAGAGTGGTATTAACAGAGTCTGAGTTGCAAGTATTATCAACTAAACAATTCTCCGCCGAAAGACTCAATTTAGTTAGAGATATTTTTTTATTCAGCTGTTATACCGGATTAGCTTATGCGGACGTTCAAAAACTAAGACGTAGTGAAATCATTATTGGTGTTGATGGAGAAAAATGGGTGGTGAGTCGGCGCCAAAAGACGGACATTACTGCAAAAATTCCCTTACTACCCCCAGCTCTTAAAATCATTAACCAATATTCCAACCACCCACAATGCCAATTACAAGACCGGATTCTGCCTATTTTGAGCAATCAAAAAATGAACGCTTATTTAAAAGAAATCGCTGATCTCTGCGAAATACCTAAAAATCTGACTTTTCATATTGCTCGACACACATTTGCCACTACTGTAACGCTCAGTAATGGTGTGCCGATTGAGACGGTTTCAAAAATGCTAGGCCACAGAAATTTAAAGACGACTCAGCATTATGCAAAAATATTAGACATGAAGATCAGTGTCGATATGAAAGAACTACGAAATAAATTATTTAATTAATAAGGAAGGTTTTCAATAAAAATCATTTTTAAAATGATAAGCTAGAATTCTAAATTTATATGAAACATCCAAAATGGTCTTAACAGGTTAATAGTTTGTGTGTTAATACTATTTTGAGTAAAATTTATATCAGTAAACTGACCATTGTTAAATAAATTATTACCAGAGAGCATAAAACTTAATTTATCCGGCTTGATGGTATATTTTAAAAGTACTTCCCCTAAATAAAGATCATTCGAAAAGCCGACCCTCTTCTGTTTTGTATATAGAACCTTAGACTGTAGTACCCAACGATTGGTAAATCGATATACTAGATCTGTTGTGTATTGGTAAATAGTATTTTTCCCCTCTCTTTTGAGTGGTGTATTTTTATCTATTACTTGAGAACTCCAATTAATTTGTGCTAGAATACTAGCAGTAAGCTTGGAAGTTACCAAGGTTTTCAACCTAGCAGATACTTTCGAGTTGGTAAAGTGTATAGTGCCCACTAGATTATTTGTGCTATAATAACTAGCAACACGATTCAAATTTGTAGAAATATCCAACTGACTTTTAATTTTTGATAAATATTTTGTTGCAAAAAAGAGAAGTCCGGAAACTCGTGCATTCCGACCAAAGAAAAAATTGTTGTTGACAGAATATAATGCTGTTGGGTTTAAATCTGACAAATACAAAAGGGGAGCTTGAGAATAAAATACACTCAGATTTCCAAATAGCCTCCGACGACTCACATTTGAATAGGAATAAGAAGCGGTGATGTTTTTTGAAGTGCCAACTTGCATATTACTATTCCCTTTATTTATCAAGTTGCCACTCGAAAACAAAAGCCCTTCAGAAAGATTGGATACAGACGGCAAAATATTTTTAATATCTGCACTAAGATTGAGTCTGCTTCTTTGATTAAAAGTAAAACCAAGACCCAATGAGGGCAGATATTGACTATACTGTTTTTGAAGACCTACATTATTATTAGAAAACAAAAGATTTCCAATTTCTAAACGTTGTGTACTACGAAATATAATTTTGGGAGAAACTCTCACTTCATAATTAAATAGTGCTGAAGAGATATTAGACTTCAAATTTGCATCATTCAAGTATAAGCTATTAGTGAGATGAAGAGTTGAATCGGTTTTGACAAGTGATGCATTTGAGAAAAGTCTCACTGTATTAGAGGAGTGAATAATTTCACCAGACCAACTGCTTATTTTCTTCCTCGTAGTAATTTTGGCCTGATAGATCATCTCATTGCCGCTGCTGGATACAAATGAATGTAGTTGATCGAAACCACTATAACCAGTAAGAGGATCATAGATATCTGAAGGAAATAGAATGGGCATTGTTTTTGAGTTAAAAACAACTTGCATCGCCCTAATATCAACAATTTTGTTGCTATCAAGCGAAAATGAGAAACCCAATTGTTGTTGAAAATGACGGTGTCGATCAACAGAAGTGGTGTAAGTTTCAAAGGATTGTCTAATGTCTTGTAAGCTATCTACTTGTTGATTATTAGATATAGTCGCCTTATACACCAACTGGGTAGTTGCTGAGGGGGATAGCAAAACTTCTGAAGATGCATTGAGTGCCGGAATATGCTTTTGAAGGAACTGTTTGTTTTGAATCACTAAATTGCTACCTGAAACAGTATAATCCAAAATTTGCTGTTGAGCCTGTTGGTAAACGTCTCGATAATATTGGAGAACAGATTTTATTTGTAATTTTTTGTATGGCTTGTATAAAAAATTATTGGTAACCACCTCTGTATGGTTCTCTACCATTTTATTCTTTGGTATGATAGCCGACCGAAAATCAACAACAGTAGCTACTGCACTAGGTGTACTTCTCGGAGATAAATCAAATTGTATAGCATCTTTATTATTCTTTAATAATTCTGGAAGATTAAAATTATTGCCCAGTATTTCAGAAGCAAGCAATCCTGTATTATTAAAATTTGTGGTGGTGACTGATTTAAACTTAGGAATTAATGAAACAATATTTTGTCGAACTTTATAGAACTCAATACCGGGTTGTAAACTTATACCAGCTTCTTGAGAGCCAATTACTTTATATAAATATTTTTTATTGAACTTTAAATTGATTGCTAAATCCTGCCCCTTCTGTAAACGATTACTCAGGTAAGTTTTATCGTTATAGTTCTGGATGAGTTGAATTTTTTCTATGCCCTTGGGACTTAGATTTTGTGTGAGTGTATTATAATCCGATCCAAACAAATCATCATCTTCGATTAATATAGTATTCACTGGCTTACCATTGTAGGTAACCCTACCATTATTAACAGAAAAACCCGGAATAGCTGTTAAAAGTTCACCTACATTCGACTCGAGTCCCTTCTTAAATGCATCTACCCTAAAGGTAGTAGTGTCACCGGAAATTGTGATGGGAGGACTCGTGTATACATTAATTTCAGGTAATCTAGCTGTATCGCTATAAAGAGTAATATTCTTTTGTAGATTTTCATTAATAACTAAAACCGGGAAACCTACTTTTTTATACCCCAGCAATTCACACTCAAGCCAATAGCTTTTTGAAATTGCAGGAATTTTGATACGGTAAGCACCCTGTACATTGGTGATGGCAAAATATCGAGGCAACCCATTTGCGGAATCTTTCAACTTAATGATGGCATTGGAGATTGGCTTATTGTATTCGTTAAACACAGATCCTGCAACATCAATTTGTGCGAATGAGAAATGACTCCAGACTAGAAATATAAATAGTAACAGATATCGGATAGGTCTATATATAGTCATAGCACTAAAATTGCTACTACTTAAGTTACGGGTTATTCCCTTTTAACTTTTGCATATTTTTTAGGTCCTCTCTCATTTTAGTTGCCTTTTTATCTGCTTCAGCAGCACTAATTAAAGGTAGCTCTTTGCACTTGGATAGAGCAATAATGTCATTACTTTCTAAAGGAAGTTGAACTGAAACAGCGCTATAACTATGGTATTTAGAATCTGCACCTAATACAATACCAGGCAGACCGAATACATTTCTTGGTCCATATGAAAGAGGGATCTCAAGTGTAAACCATGCAGTAAATTGGCGAAAATAGCTATCCTCCCAAACCATTTTACTAGTAGCTTTCTGGCAAAGAAAGCCCAGTATGCGCATTGTATCCGACTGTAATTCCCAATTAAAGTCTGGCAAGGAATCAACACGACAAAAATTTAATGTGCCTGTAACCCAAGGTCGATAATACAACATTTCACCATTAGGGCGGTAACTATACTGAAACCGTGTGTTATTGTACATGTCAATAAGTTCTTTAGACATTCTTTGAATCTCATCTGAACTAACGTTGAGTGCCTTAAGTTTTTCATTAATTATTATTGGATCCGCCTCCGTTTTCGTATCAATGACAAAAGCAGAAACTGTATCATTAAAATATAACCAGGATGTATCGATTTTATCTGTGCTGCCGGGCAAATACAAGCTTTTCTTCAGGGTGTTTACATAAGTGATTTTACCAGAAATTTTTTGAGCAGTGATTAAGGAAGTAGTTAAGGAGACCCCAACTAGCAAAAAAATGACATTTAATTTCATAAAATAATTAAGGGCATTGAATGAATTAATGAATTAATTTCTAACTACATCCCAGGAGGCGGTGGAGGGGGACACTCACCTCTTCTATCTTGAATTGTTACACCATTAAATGGATCTTCAGAACAATAAACATAAGTTGAAGTTCTTGTTTCACCATTTCCACAATCCTCAGTTAAGGAAAGGGATTGCAATGTGCAAGAAAACATTAGTTTATTAGTCTGATTCTCAGATTTATCCTTTAAGGAGATTAAACTAACTTCCTTTTTACCATTCTCAACGCCTTTACCAAAGGAAAAGGTAAAAACGGTACATACTAAGATAATTGATAAGATTGTTTTTTTCATAGTTTGATGATTTATTTTGCCCTTAATTATTTTTCATTTATTCCTCAATACTAACTACCCTAAATTTTGAACATTTTAGAAGTCAAGCCGTAAATAGGGGGAGAGGTTACAGCAACAGCTTTATAGGGTAATACGTTTCATTTACATATTGAAGATTAAAATGAAGTTATCTGATTAAAGTATGTGTTATAATAATTTGAGGGAAAATCCTCATACCTATGCGATTTGACTATGATGAATTCAACTTTATTACTGTTAATTAAATCATTAATTGAATTATGCAACCATCTTTTAAAGTCAATCATTATTATTTTGGTAAGAATCCAGTTTCAATGGCGTATAAAAGTAACCCCGCTCTGCTATTAATTTTTAATTTCTTAAATAACTCATCTCGGTATCTATCAGCAGTTTTTGGGCTGATAGATAATTGATCAGCTATTTCCTTATAGGTCAAATTTGGATTTGCACATAGATTTAGAAAATCGATTTGCCTCGGCGTTAAGGAAACGAGATTTTCTTTGATCAAATTAAGTTCACTAATATTTACTGATTGAAAACTATCGTCGACTGATAAAACGAATTTCCCCTTGGCTACACTGGTAATTGCATCAATAAGAGCATTCGCTTTAATGCCTTTGCTTAGAAAACCACTAGCACCTGCCTCGACTATGCTGCTTACCAAATGAAAGTGGGTAAACATCGATAAAACAACAATTCGAACTGAAGGATATTTATTTCTTAACCTTTCAATTAAGCCTTTTCCATTTAGTTTAGGCATTTGGAAATCAGTAACGATAACATCAGGAATATTTTTTCCTGACTTTATTTTTGATAGAAATTCTTCACCGTCGGCAGCTTCAATTGAAATTGAAAAAAATCCAGAGACTGTTAATAAGGTCCTTAATGAAGTTCTAAATAAATCATGATCATCAATTAACCCGATTGTAATCATACAATAGTTTTCAAGTTAATTGCTAGGTCGAAATGTTTGGGGGAGAATATTTACGATAGCAATGAATTATACCATACCATTTCGCATGTGCACTAATTAAAATTACGAAAAAGTTTAATTCAATTTTTCTTTTCGTATTGGGGGTTTTACCCCATATAAATAATATGTGAAGTAGTTAATTAACCGAAAATATCCAAAGTCAGTGATGGTATGAAGCGGTTGAAAGAAAAAATGTGAAAGGATTCATTTTAATTGATGGAGTATTCTAAACAATGGAAAAGATCCATATTCTAGAAGTTAACCAAGAGTATGTGTAATTAATCTTACTAAGGGGAAACTTACAATAAGATTTGAGGTGGATTATGTTCTTGCATTAGACTATTTCTGTCAGAATAATATTTATAATCAAATAATAAATTATAGCAAAGCGGATAAATATAGGTTGCGCCTGCAAAATTTGAAATGCTTTTAATTATATTAATACATAAGATCCGATAACCGAAATAAGTAAGGTAACTTTTTTAGATTATTAGTATATTGATTAAAATGTTTCTTCCTTTTAAGTAGTTGGCTTATTCATTATACTACCATTATTGGACTATTTGTTATAGTAATTTGTTTAAATAGTACAATAACTTAGACCTACTACATCAGAGTTTATTTTTCTTAAAATTCTCAGCCTGTTCAAATATCTCTGTATACACTTCATCTCGTTTCACCGGGGGATAATCAAATTCATCTAGGATCAAAATTAATTCCACCTTTAGAGCAGACTTAATATCATCTCTTTTATTCCAATCCGGAAACTTTGCTTGACTGTCCACAACAATTTTTACCGCTTTTGACAAGTCGATAAGTTTATCCTCTGGATAAGAAAAGTCATATTTCTTACAAAGCTCTTTTAAAATGTCATAGAACGCCTTTTCTTCAAAATCTATCCCTAATTCGTCACCCGCTTTAAATTCTTTGTGGACTTCCCATATTAAATTTGTCAATGCATCTGCCATTTCCTCATAAACCTCACTTCTCAATATGTCATTTGCATCTCGATTGTTGTATCGTTCAACTAAGGCCTGCATTTTTTTAGAAAAGTCAATACCTTTTACTTTATTTACCTTTCTAATTTCTCCGATAACTTTTGCTAGCAGCTGTTGAAGTAATTTGATTTTTGTGTTAGGTAATCTTATTTTTTCAATCTTTGCCAAATATTCTTCATCAAAAATGTCTTGTTCTGTTTCATCCCCTAGTTTAAAAATTTCTTCTACTCCGTCGCTTTGCAATGCTTCCTTAATCATTTCTCGAACCTTCGCGTTCATTTGTGCGGTGTCTGGCGCATTGCCTTTAGTGAGCTTGAAAACAATGGAACGAACTGCTAAATAAAAATGGGTGAAGTCTCTTTCAGACTGTGTTAATTGTTCGCTTCCTGCACATATATCATAAGCGGCTTTCAATCGCTTCACCAAGCCCATAAATCGGGTCTCAAATTCTTTGGTTTGTTGAACATATTCTGCAGCTAAATTCAAAATATTTAATTGCTGAATGGCTGTGCCATTGAAATATTTTGAACTATCAAAGGTGTGAAACAGTTTAGCTAAAAGGTCTAAATGATTTCTTGCTATGATGATGGATTCTGCAATGTCTTCAAAATTATCTTTATCGCCTTCGCTGTATTGCTTCAACGCTAAATTCATTTGCTTTTTGATACCGATATAATCAATAACCAACCCTTTATTCTTTCCTTCAAACTTGCGGTTTACTCTTGATATGGTCTGAATTAAATTGTGTCGTTGTATTGGTTTATCAATATAAATACTATCTAAGAACGGAACATCAAAACCAGTGAGCCACATGTCTACCACAATGGCAATTTTAAAATTTGATTTTTCGTTTTTGAATTGGCGGTCCAATTCTTTACGTTGTTCTTTTGTTCCCAATAAATCATACATTTCTTTCGGGTCGTCTTGTCCTCTGGTGGCAATGAGTTTGATTCGTTCTATGGGTTTCAGTTCTCGTTTGTCTTTGTCCGTTAGGACTGCACCTTCTTCGGCTGCTCGTATTTCGTTCCATTCAGGCCTTAATTCCAAAATATTTTTATACAACTCATAAGCAATTTCACGAGTGCTGCATACAAACATTGCTTTGCCTTTTACGGTTGCACCTTCTGAAATTCTGTTTTCATAATGGTTTACAAAGTCCTTGGCAACTTCTTTCAAACGGTCAGGATCACCAATAATGGCATACATCTGAGCCATTTCTTTTTTGCTCTGCTCAATCTGATTTTCATTGCTTCCAATCTCTGCACACTTGGCATAGTATTCTTCAATTTCTTTGAGTTTGGAATTATTCAATAAGACTTTTGCTGCTCTACCTTCATACACAATTCTCACGGTGATTTCATCTTTCACCGATTCTGTCATTGTATATGCATCCACTACTTTTCCGAAAACATCAAGTGTTGCATCTATTGGCGTTCCGGTGAAACCTACAAATGTGGCATTGGGTAACGAATCATGTAAATACTTTGCGAAACCATAGGTTTTGGTGACGCCTTTTTCGGTTACTTTTACTTTTTGGTCAAGGTTTACCTGGCTTCTGTGTGCTTCGTCTGAAATACAAATGACATTTTTTCTATCTGTGAGTAGTTCGGTATCTTCTGTAAACTTGTGAATGGTAGTTAAGAAAACGCCTCCGCTTTGTCTGCCTTGAATTAGTTCTCTTAGATGGGCTCTACTTTCAACACTTACCACTGTGTTGTCTCCAATGAAATTTTTAGCATTTACAAACTGACCAGAAAGCTGATCGTCTAAGTCGGTTCTATCTGTGATTAATATAATGGTCGGGCTTTCAAAGTGTTCACTTTTCATTAAAAGCCTTGTCAGATAAAGCATGGTAAAGCTCTTACCGCAACCTGTGGCACCAAAATAAGTTCCGCCTTTTCCATTTCCTTCGGGTTTTTGGGCTTTTTTTATATTGTCATATAATGCACGTGCAGCGTAGTATTGCGGGTAGCGACATACAATTTTCTCGTTTTTCTTTGAGCTGTCAGGGATGTAAATGAAGTTACGAATGATGTCCCGTAAACGGTTTTTATGAAACATTCCCTGAATGAGTGTAAACATACTGTCAATACCATCTGCGTCTTTTGCCAAACCAGATACTCTTCGCCAAGCATAAAAAAATTCATAGGGCGCAAAGAATGACCCTGCTTTGTTGTTTACACCATCACTGATGACACAAAATGCATTGTATTTGAATAGCTCCGGTATATCTCTATGGTAGCGAACAGTTAATTGCTTGTATGCATCATAAATAGTCGCTTCTTCCCGAATGGCAGATTTGAACTCAAATACTACTAGTGGCAAGCCATTGATATAAACAATACCATCAGGAATCCGCTTTTCATTGCCTGTTATTTCTAACTGATTAACGAATTTATAAATGTTATTGTCAGGCGGATATTGTTCCTCAGGTTCTGCTGCTAAGGAAATTAACTCATCTGCCTTCGGTTGCCTGTGTTTATTTAAGCCAGCGTAATTGATTAACTGAATGTAAATGTCTTTTTGGTTGCGGTCTTCACGTTTAAGGATGAAACCGTCTGAAAGCATTTTTAAAAATGTTTTGTTGCTTTCGTATAGGTCAGAAGATGAAAGTGATTTGAGTTGAAGAATGATAGATTTAATTTCGTTTACGGTAATGCCTTGCACATCGTATTGACTAAATAAAAAGGTTTGCAAATCTTCTTCAATCAATACTTCTTCGGGCTTACGAGTTATCGTAATGCCTAAGTGGTGGGAAAATCCTTCTTGACCCAACAATTCAGTAAACGCTTTTTCTAATTTTTCTTCGGTGAATTTCATTATCTATCGTTTCAACCAGTCTTTAAGTGATGTAAGTCGCTTATTTCCATTTTCAAGAGGAGTTTTAACATAGTAACCTTTTGCTATTACTCTACCATCCAAATATTTTCCGTTCCCATTTTCGTATTCTATGTATGGATAAATTTGTAAATATTCAGCCCCACTAAAATTTTGAGTTGTTCTATTTATTGGGAACAAAGCAATATGTTCAATATATTTTTCTGCATCGCCTAAACCTAACTCCCAATTACACCATTTTGAATTTATGGCATTTGGAGTTGCTACAAGAATGAATTTATGTGAAGCTTTAATTTTCTCCTTTAAACGGAGTGCTGTTTTTGCATTCGTATAGGCAGGCATATCTTCATCCATCCAGTCAACATATATTTCTACACCCTCTGAATTCAGAAAAGCGACAACATCTTGGAGAATTTCTAACTCATCGTGCTTATGAGATAGAAATATCATAGGTTTAGTCTTATCTCTTGATGCACTTTCATTTAAAGTAACAACATCATTTTTCGAGAAGGTTTTAGTTCTTGACCTATAGCTTGCAAGTTGGGATTCAGTTATGTAACTCATTTGGATTAAATATTTTTCCTTAATTCAAATTCTTCCTTTTTATCTCGTAACTCGACAGCTTTATCAATATATTTTGTGGGATTTTCGATAAAATCTTCCCATTTAACAGAATCAATATAAGAATAATCACCGCTGTATATCCATTTTCCATTGCAAACACTTCGATTCGGATTCTTTACATTAAACATATTTTCTCTTAGTATCTCAAATAGTATTCCGGTGTTTAGCATCCTACAATTACACTCAGGGTCATATGTAATGTAATAAGAGTATGAGCCTAACTCATCAGGTAATACAACTGCGATAACTCCGTTTGTTTTGCTTTTTTGCCCTTGCCTATCTTGTTGTTTTAAGGAGTAAGAAATCTCCCAAGGTATCCATTGGTCTTTTTCAGCTTTGAATGGTTCTTTCATTCCCTTAGAGATTAAAACAATTGTTACACTGCTGTAAAATATCTTATCACCCAGTTTGGAACCAATAGTTGAGTCTGCAAGTGTCTCCATACTTTCACCATCATCTTCACCTTTATAGATGTGGTCTTCTTTTTCCAATTTTTCTGCAACTCTGTCAACATAGTGACGAACAGTAGTAGTGATTTTGCGTTTCATTTTGGTTCCGAGAAAGTCAACAATCTCAAAAAGTCCAAGGTCTTGAACTTGTGCATCGGAATACTTGTATGAAACAAAAACATTTCTGGCCATATTTTTAAATTTTATCAATTAACAAATCTTGAAAAAGCGACATATAAGCATAGTCATTTTCAAGTCTTGCATTTTTAGTTTCAGTTGGTAGGTATTTATTATAAACAATTTTTGCTGCTGCTCCTGTGCTTGCAATTGGCAAAACAAAGGCTTGTGGTTGTAATTCACGAAAAAGCTTGAATTCATCTTCGATTCCTTCCATTCCTCCAATAAATATTCCAGCGACAAATGAGTTTTCTGTAAACATTCGTTTCCTCATCAAAAGCAAACTGGCATCTTTTTCAAATTTGTTTTCAGTGAATATTACATTTTGAAACTTATTGTTGTCTTCAGGAAAATGCTTCTCAAAGAATAAGGATTGGTATAATGTAATGTGTTCTTGGATATTTAAATTAAGCCTTTGCATTAAATGATAGATTATTGGAGTGATTGAAGGATGACCACCCCATATTAATCTATGCTTTGGCAGCACTACAGTTGTTAAGGCAATCACGGCATCACGAATTGCAATTATATCAGCAGTATCAAAATACTTTTCGTCTCTTTCCTTAAATGGAATACTTGCAGATAAAAAGATATTTTTTAGTTTTTGCCTAGCCATACTTCAAATTCTTGTTTTTTGATTGTTTGAACGTCAAGCCACTTGTTAAGATAGTCCAAGTGTTTAAGCCACTTTTCTCTTATTCTCACATTGTCATAAATCAGATATACCTCTTCTACTGAATATTCTTGAATTTCTTTCTTCAATTCAGAAGACTGATTGTAATCTGTTGATTGTGGAATACCTACTGACGGAATGAAAATTCTTCGTTTATTTTCCTTTATATTTTCAGTAATAAATCTTTGTGGCTGAACCGTCATAGCCTTACCGTATTTTTTAGCAATATTCAAAAAGTTGGTAATGAGACTATCTTGTCTTGAAGCCAAGTTTCTTGCTCGTAATGATTCAGCTTGTTGGATAATTTGCAATACTTTTTCCTGGGTTAGCTTGGAAGCGTCTTTGTCAGTGAATTTATTCTCTAAAAAGTCCTCAGGTTTCAGATTAATTGGGATACAAACTTCCGCCATTTTTTCAAGTTTGTGATTTGGCCAAACTAGTTGCAATACGCCTATTTGCTTGGCACTTGCTTCTGCTATTTCCTCTTTGCACCATTTTCGTTCTAAAAAACCTTCCGTATTAAGCAAAACAATCACATCGCAATCTGTCATTCTATGCCACAACTCATCTTGAAAAGGCTCTCCTTGCTTAATTGAATGTGTATCAAGGAAAACATCAAAATTATTTCTTTCTAATGCTTCGTATAATTGTATGGCAACTGATGTTGACTGATCTCGTCTGTAGCTAATAAAAATCTTTCTTGTGTTTCTTAGTTTGCCAAAAGACTCAAGTATCAAATTCACAATTTTATCCTTTTCATTCGCAGAATATCTTAAGCCGTTTTGATTTCCTAATATTTCAGGTATTTCAGCAGTAAACGAATTGTGAAAAATGGGGAGAATGATATTGCCCTCATTTAGCAGCCTTTCAATTTTATCTAAGTCTTGAAAGTTGCCCGATTGACTGCCAAAGTAAATTGTATAAGTGGGCTGGTTACCTTTATAGAGAGCTTCAAAATCTCGGCTATATACAATTTCATAGAAATTCGCTTGCAGTTTAAGTTCTTCGAGCCTTTTTAGGAAAAGGTCTGATATTTCGTTCTCAGTTCCATCAAAACTGCCAAGTAGTATTAGTTGATATTTAAAATCCATAGTCTAAATATTATACTGTTTCTAATTTCATACTCTCCACCACACCTTTCATCAGCACAGGGCAAAGCGGTTTAATGGTGTTTATCAATTGCTCATTGATGCGTTTGCGCGTTTCCAAAGTGTGGTAAATCGTCACTATGGCTTCTTGAACTTTTATGTCGGGAATAGGCAATTTTACATTGCACATATCCGCCCAATCAAATGTTTCTCTTGCACTACCCCAAGAATGAAATCTTGCGTAACGGTCAAATTCAGGTCTAGCAAACCACAAATACAAATATTCAGGAAGCAATTCTGAAGTTTTCACAACTCGAAAAACTGTGTATATGGCTGAAACAATACAAGGTTCAGCCGTATTCATAGCCAAAGCAATTTTATCGCCACGCCTTGAAGTATCTGATACATAAACAAACTCTCCGGTTCTTACGACTTTGTAATTATGAAAACTAAGTCCGTTTGTATTGGCTTTGGTTTCTATCAAAACTTTATTGGTTGATACGCCTTGTAAAAATGTTACTTGCAAATCACTGTTCCTCTCATCAGATTGCTCAATGTAATCTCCGAGCACTTTGGATTCTTCCGTTTTAATCAGGTTTTCAATGTAGCTGTCGCAAATCAATTGCAAATCAGACAAACTGTTTTCGTAGGTTTTTTGGTTAGTGAGTAAACCATTATAAAGAGCAACAAACTTGCGTTGTTCGTTAATATCAGGAATCGGGATTTGTATTTCGCAAAAGCGTTCCCATTCTAAGCTTGCTCTTACACTGCTATCACTAATAAACCAACCGTATCTGTCTGATTCTGGTCTTTGAAACCACATCATCATATATTCGGGCAACAGTTTATTTTCATCATTCACTTCAATTACCAAATAAGCAGGGGAAATAATGGCAGGTTTATCATCTCTATATAAAGCCAAACGGATTGTTTCGTCTCTGCCTACTTGCATTGCACTATATGCAAATTGTCCTTTCTGAATGATTTTGTATTTTGATAAATCCGTTTCAGAAGTATTGGCAACCGAAGGCATAAAATTCTTGGTAATGTTTATGCCCAATAGATTTGTAACCGCCAAATCTTTATTGCGGTTGTCTACCAAATGAATATAATCGCCAATACGCTTATAACTCATAGCCCAAAGTTTTAAAAGCGTTTATCAATTGTTCCTGCGATCGCTTTTCTTCTTGCAAAAGGGTTTTGAAATCCTTTTGTATGCGTTTCATTTCGTTGTCGAAATCTATTTCGCTGTCTCGGTCAATAAATTCGATGTATTTACTTGGTACTAATGAAAAATCGTTTGCCTGTATTTCTTCAAAACTTGCAGAGTAGCAATACTCAGGCACATTTTTGTAGGTTTTCTTGTAGTCGGCTTGTTGCCAATTATGGTAGTTCTCTGCTACTTTGGCAATGTCTTCTTCTGTAAGCTCAATAAACTGCTTTTCAAATTCCTGTCCCCAACGCCTTAAATCCATAAACAAAATTTCTTTTTCACGGTCACGGTAGTTTTTCTGCTTACCGTTTATTTCAACCGTTCTTGCTTTTTTGTTTTTGTTCAAAATCCAAAGCGTAACGCTAATGTCGGTGGTGTAAAACGTATCTCTAGGAATAATCACAATCGCTTCCACCAAATTATTTTCAATCAGTTTTCTACGGATTTTATATTCTTCGCCACCACCACTCAAAGCCCCATTAGCCAAGATAAAACCTGCAATTCCGTTTTCGGAAAGTTTGGAAACCATATTTAAAATCCAACCATAGTTGGCGTTACTTTTGGGTGGCACATCATAACCTCTCCAACGTGGGTCGTCAATCAATTCATTTTCACCTCTCCAGTCTTTTTGGTTAAAAGGCGGGTTTGCCATTATATAATCGGCTTTCAGGTCTTTGTGTTGGTCGTCTGCAAAAGTGTCGGCATCTTTTTCACCAAGGTTGGCAGAAATTCCCCTAATGGCAAGATTCATCTTTGCCAATTTGTAAGTAGTTTTGGTATATTCCTGTCCGTAAATGGAAACTTCTTTTTTGTTCCCATGATGTGCTTCAATAAACTTGATTGACTGAACAAACATACCTCCCGAACCACAAGCAGGATCATAAATGATTCCCTTGAAAGGTTCAATCATTTCGGCTATCAGGTTTACAATTGTCTTAGGTGTATAGAATTCTCCTTTCCCTTTTCCTTCTGCAATTGCAAACTTTTTAAGGAAGTATTCATACACACGTCCAACCAGATCTTGTTCTTTGTCTTTGAGCGTATTTATACTGTCAATTTCGCTAATCAAAGAAGCTAGTTTGGTGATGTCCAAACCTAAGCGAGAAAAGTAATTGTCGGGTAAAGCTCCCTTTAAAGATTTGTTGCCTTTTTCAATATTGTGGAGTGCAGTATCTATGATTAATGCAATATCATTCTGCCTTGCCTTTTTTACAATGTAGCTCCAACGGCTTGTTTCTTCCAAAAAGAACACATTGTCTTTGTTGTAAAACTCAGCCATTTCAATGTATTTCTCTTTGCCGTCGGCAATTAATTTGGCTCGATGTTCTTCAAACTTGTCGCTGGCAAATTTTAAGAAAATGAGGCTCAAAACTACATGCTTATATTCGGCAGGTTCTACACTTCCTCTTAGTTTGTTGGCTGCCTCCCAAAGGGTAACTTCAATTGCTTTTTCTTTCGTTTCTTTTTTTGTAGCCATAATCTATAAGGACTGCTTTTTATCATTCAGGATTTCCTGAAATTATCGAACTATTTATTTTAATTCAGGCATTTGAAATATAATGAAATTCGGTAAAATTAGATATAACGGAATAGCAATAACATTCAATTCTTTTGCGATATACCTAATTCTTGGGTCTCAATATCACTGAGCTATTATCACAACAGAAATAATGCAATGATTACCATTTATCTATAACACCTAAGATATGGGGGAGTCTTAGAATGTGGTGCTATATCAATTATTCAGACTAATTTATTGCAGCTTTTTATCAACAATTAATTACTTCGTTTTTTCCAATAGTTGTCTTAATAACTCCATTTTCTCCTTTTCGGCTTCTAATAAACGCTCGTATAATTTTCTATTTTCTGAAATTTCTTCAGCCCATTTATCTAATGGGTTAAAAGTGCAATGATGATTTACGGCATTTAATGTTGAGTTGTCATGACTCGTGAATGTGTTTGCTATAACACTTACAGCCGCATTTTCATCAAAATTTTCAATGGCCTCTACAGGTACTTTCAGCACTTTAGCCACTTGTGACAATAAATCTTCCTCAATCACATCTTTCTGCTCCAATAAAGAAACTTTACGTTGGTTCCAATCATCGCCTAATTCAATGGCTAAGGCTTCTTGTTTGATACCCAACATTTCCCTAAAACGCTTCACATTCCTTCCTTGATGTATAGTCTTTTCCATGGTCTAAAATCGTTTCAACAAATATAATAAAAGATCGACAGGTAAAATACCGGGGTAAATGCCCTTCTTTTAGCTAAAATACCTATCTGCTAGGTAGGATAGTCATGGCTGACTTGAGAACTTAGGGCTAAAACTTACACCTATGAATGAGCGATTAAAACAGCAGATCATGAGGCAATATCCTGAATGGCATTACCAACCATTAAGACTTACCGTAGCTGAAATGGAATCGCCTTTAACTGTTATTGGTCAGTTTTTTGAATGCTATCACCTTCCACAAATCAGGTCTTGTCTTAAAGAAATGGTCTTTGATGCCATTTGTATGGATGACAACGATGCGCCAAGTCATTTTACAACACAGGACGATGTAGAAAAACTGATTGAAGCGGCTTGGCTGATTCATCAAGAAGCAAAAAAGAAAAGTTGTAAAAATGAAGAGGGGATTACTAGTAGTGAACCTACCCTTCAGCAAGAAATTGATATTACATCAGAGCAATACAAGGTCATTCATGATTTCTTCGAATCTTTTACCCTTTTACAAGCTAGGAGCTATCTATTGTCCACATTGAAAGCTGCGGAAAGTAAGTATGTGTGGAGCAAGTCTACCCCCAATGATCTTCTGTTCTTTTTTGATCATCTGCGTCAGTTATTATCAGCGGTCTATGACATAATAAGCAAAAACGATATTATTCAGCACCTGGTGTTGCCCAAATCAACCGGCAATCCTGATCTTGCTCAATATCACCTCTATTGCGGAAACTATGATCAACCCAATCCTTGGGAGTATGTTCCGCATTGCCTTAGTGTTAAAGAGTACCGTGATCCCTATAAAGCGCTACGAAAAATAACCAAAGAATACTCATTAAAGGATTGGAAGGAGATATTGCATTATCTAATGAACCATGCACTTGCGGCAAATAGTCTTGCTGAAATGGGAGTTCATCTTGAATTGATTGGAATTTCAGAAAGCTTACAAAAAATGCTGGAAGCCTGTCATTTAATTGATGTTCGAGCATTCGTAAAACCAAATACTCATGGAGACGAATAGCAGCCATCCATTGAAAAATAATTTACAGTTCGGGCATTTGAAGCAACTGATTTCTCTCGTTGAAAAAGTTGTCATACCTGATGTTATCTACTTGTTAGGATCTGCTTCGACTAAGAAAACTATTACCAGTCTATTTTGCCCTTCGGGATATGAACCAGCGTTAGGAACTGACTATTTTATCCTTGTGTTGTTAAATGATTTTCGAGAAAAATCAATCTCTCAATGGCAGGATCAAATTGAACAAGTCTGTAATGTTACTATACCAGTTTCTTGCATTGTTCTAGAGACAGCTACGTTCCATCAATGGCTGAAAATAGGTCACCGTTTTGCTCGGCTTGTGGCTCAGTCTGGAGCAGTGATCTATAACCCTCAAAATATATCTTTTTCTCCTACGGGTGATTATGATCCAATCGTTGAAAGTTCAATCATAGAAAGGCAGTACCAAGCTGGTTTTTCGAAGACCCAAGAATTTTTGGCAGGGGCTGATCTTTACAGGATTCGAAAACACTATTCACTTGCTTTGTTTATGCTACATCAGGCAACTGAACAGGCTTTAGGAACCCTACTAAAAAAAGGGATGGGCTACTACTGTTGTTCACACAATATCGAACGATTGTTGCGATATGTCAGTTGGGTGGATGGGCAGGTGCGCGATCTATTTCCCATGTACACGGAATCAGAAAAGAAATTATTTACGTTGCTGCAAAAAGCTTATATCGATAGCCGTTACAGATTGGATTATACCGTCCACTATCAAGACCTTGTGACAATTACAGAAAGGGTTAGATTGCTAGTCAGAATTCTAGAAAACTGGGGTAAAAAATCAGTTTCTACATTTCCACCTATAACAGTGTCTCATTGATCATTTTATGGTTCGTTTAAAATCTGCTCCATTGCTTTTTGTCTATTCTTATTTTGTTGTAAATAATAGGTTTCCCAAGCCCTCTGGTACTTATTCATTTCTGCTCTTTTTGATAGCCATTTATCCCCCAACAGATAGGCGTATTTAGCGATACAAAGTATCACTAACCAAAAGAATATTCGACCGAATACCACTTTATAATAGTTGAGGGTTCCATGTTCCGGGAAAAGCAAAATCCTGAACTCTCTTTTTACAGGTTGTAACGGATTGGATAATTCTTCTTTTAAGGTATTTAACCTTGAGAGTATTGATACCGAAAATGTCTCTTTTTGTTGCTTTAATTCTTCCTTTACACTCTGTACCAGTTTATTATTTAGCTCGATTAATTGATTGATTTGTTTCTGTTCTTCCAGTACTTCTATGAGTACCGTTTCAATGATTTCTTTTTCCATAAGGCTTAACTATAAATGTTGAGATGGGGAACGTTTTTTCTTTCTTTTCTTCTGTAGTAATAATTGTGGCGAATGATTGAAATCCGTCTCTGGACGAAGTAAGATTTCAAGGGTGTTAGTTGATCCAACAGAAGGGTCTTCTATTGTGTTTTTTTGCGTGCTTATTGGACGAGAAATTCGATCTCTTTGAAGACTATTTTCTTTTTGTAATTGCTGGCGAATCAAGATTTGTTTTTGGTTATGTGACAACCCTAATATCTTTTCAATGGTTGCAAGCGAATAACCCAATTCACTTCCCTTCGCATACATCTTTTTTGAATCTCGAAATGCGATGCCCCTGCCTTTTATCAATTCATATCCTTTTGAGCGCATCAAACTTTCAAAATCTGGATAAGATTTGGCTTGTAATAGCGAGATCCGGATGGCTGTTTTCATGGATTCTTTTCGGCTGTCAAAACGAGGAATGGAGCGGTTAGAATGTGGCAGAAATGCTTTGGGACTGAGTACACTTTGTAGTTGGTATTTTTCTTCCATTTGACGACAGAAGGCAGCAATTTTTTTATAGTTATTGCTATCGCTGAGCGTCTTTCCATCAAAGTCTATTCGATTTACCACGATATGCAGATGTAAGTGATGGGTATCGTTATGGGTAACTGCTATGTATTGATTTTTGTCAAAACCTAAGGCTTGGGAACAGTCCTCTGCCATTGCTATCAGTGTCGCTTTTTCCAGGTTTTCTCCAGGGGATAAACTTAAGATTAAATGCATGACTGGTTTAGTAAGTTTTGGATTCAATAATCGCACTTCATTGAACTGTTGTATGAGTTCTTTTCGATCTCCAAAACACTGGTTAAAATGGATCAATTCTGCTCGCTTTTGAGTGGATAATTCTGGGTCATTATGGAGCTTATTTTCAAGTACATAACCAATGCACCCACGAAAGGATTTTCCTATGATGATTTTACCGATCATTTCAGGTGATTTTTAATGTCCATAGCGAGCTGTTTTACCATAGTGCTTAACTGTTGTAATTGTGCTCTTTCCAGTGCGTTTAGTTCATCGAGTTGGTTTCTTTTTTTAGCGATTTGATTTAGGTTGGCAGCTAGGTGATTGAGGGTACCAGTGAACTGTAAAATCTCTTTTGGGAGAGTCATTTTAGGTCTGTCAACTTTACAGCCTAATCCTAGATTTCTTAAGAATTCAGAAACGGTTAAGCCAGCGTATTTTGCTTTTACTTGAATCGTTTTCTTTTCTATAAAGGAACATTTTACGCCAAGCAGTTGATTGCGCTTTATAGGCTTGACAGGTCTTCCGCCTTTATTTCTTTTAGCTTGTTGTCTCACAGTATCTGTACTCATCACTTTCTGTATTTGCATGGTTTCAAGCATCTCCTTTATGAATCCGCCTGAGGCGGATGAATAAAGCCAGCGTTTCGGTTAAACCGAAACATAGCTGGCTCCTTCAATTTTTTATAGTCGTCTCCCTAGCCTTTGGGATCGTTTATTGAATTCATATTCTTTGATCAGGTATTCATTTAAATCTTTGTACTTAGTATATAGTAGACTTTCATCCTTGTATTGACTACCGAGCTGCAACATCTGTTG
>Ga0208243_1000479_pt1 | contig 22307 bp, 19 predicted proteins | sample Subbio2Aug_QV12A_FD_184826 | JGI IMG/M metagenome (GOLD analysis project Ga0208243, IMG submission 184826) | Serpentinite rock and fluid subsurface biosphere microbial communities from McLaughlin Reserve, California, USA - CR12Aug_QV12A (SPAdes) | ecosystem: Environmental > Terrestrial > Deep... | reverse complement strand
TCGTCACGCTGTTCATGCCGCTGCTGATCGAGCGTTTCGCCCGGCGCTGGGTCTACACGGCCGGCGTCGGCGGGCTGATCCTGGGGGCGCTGCTGTTCCTGACGCCATGGCTGTGGAGCCAGATGGCCGGCATGCTGTGCCGCGTGATGGGGGCGAGCGCGCTGTCGATCACGCTCAACCTCTACATCATGGACCATATCCGCAAGACGCAGTTCATCCGTTCCGAATCGATGCGGATGGCCTGGTCGACCTTCGCCTGGACCGGCGGCCCGACGCTCGGCGTCCTTCTCTACGTCAACTACGGCATCCTCGCCGCGCAGGCGGTGCCGATCGCGACCGGGCTGCTCCTGCTCGGGCTGTTCTGGTTCTTCCGGCTGAGCGACAATGCGATGATCCGGCCGGGGACGACCCGTCCGGCGAGCCCGCTCGCCAACATCGGCCGCTTCATCCGGCAGCCGCGGCTCCGCCTCGCCTGGCTGATCGCCTTCGGCCGCTCCTGCTTCTGGACCACCTTCTTCGTCTATGCGCCGATCCTGATGGTCACCTCGGGCCAGGGCGAACTGGCCGGCGGCATGATCGTCTCGGCCGGCAACGCGCTCTTGTTCTCGGCGCTGATCTGGGGCTGGGCCGGCCGCCGTTTCGGCGCGCGCAACGTCATGTCGATGGCCTTCCTCGTCACCGGTGCCATGCTGGTGGTAGCCGGCACGGCCGGCAGCGAAGCGCCGATCGCCGCCGCCGTGTTCCTGCTCCTGGCCGCCTTCTTCTGCATCGCGCTCGACGCGCTCGGCTCGACCGCCTTCATGCGCAGCGTGCGCGTCTGGGAGCGCGCCCGCATGACGGCGGTCTACCGCACCTATCTCGACCTGTCGGAACTGCTGCCGCCGCTGGTCTACTCCGTCACGCTCGCCTTTTTCGGCCTCGGCTCGGTCTTCGTGACGCTCGGCGTCTTCGTGGCGGCCTGCGGCGTGGTGACCTTCGTCTACCTGCCGAAGCGGATGTAGACGGGCTCAGCGCGGGCAGGACTTCTGGCGCTCGACCTTCTGGATGCGGGCGACGTTCTGGCGTTCGTAGGAATTGAGCTTCACCTGGCCGAGATCCTGCACGTAGCAACCCGCGTTCTCGAACACCGACTGTGCCCGCTTCGTGCGGAAGCAGTAGCCGTTGTCGTCGTAGATGGAGTTGCGGACGAACCAGAGGTTTTCGCAGGACAGCCGGCGCAGGTTGGATTCGGCAAACAGCGAGTCGTATGTGCAGCCGGTTCCGCCGACGTCCTCGAAGCAGCCGGCGACCGCCGGAACCGACGGGAGCACGAGGGCAAGCACGAGAAGGACGTGACGCATCGAAGCGGGCTCCGTGTGACCGCAGCAGGATAGCACCGGGCGTGCGCCGCGCAACCGGCTCCGTCACCGCGACCGCGCACGATGCTGCAGCGCCTCACCTCGTCCTGGCCGCCACCCAGTCGTGGAAACGGGCGATCTCGTATTCCTCCGGCATCAGCGTGCCGCGGCGGTGGGGCAGGGCCGCCAGACCGCGCTGGTTGACCTCGCAGATCGCCGCGTCCTGGTCGAGCACCAGTTTTCCGAAGGCAACGATGTTGTCCAGCGCCTCGGGCGTCGCGGGCTTTGTCTCCTCGGCAAAGTACCATTCGGCGGTGAGTTCGGTGCGCGCGGGTCCGAGCGGGCGCAGGCTGACGCCGCGGACGTAGTCGGCATGGCCGACGACGAAGAAGGAGGGCAGGTGCGTGACGTAAGTCTGGCCGGCCTTCCGGTCCGCCTCCGTCAGGCCGGCGAAGGCGCGGCCCCGTGCGCTGCCGTCGGCCGACCAGGTCTCGGCGCCGCCGCGCAGCCGGCCGGAAAACTCCGGCGCCGCGTCGTCGGCATGCGCCTGCCAGGCGGGATCGTCACGCCGCTCCATCAGGCCGCGGCCGTAGATCGGCACCAGGGCGGAGAGTTCGGGATGCACGCCCGGGCAGTGCAGGCACTCGCTGTAGTTCTCCCAGAAGACCTTCCAGTTGCAGGCGATCTCCTTGCGGTAGACGGCACCGCGCGCGAGCCGCTCCAGCGGCCAGTTGGCGAGCATCGCCGGCTCGCCGTCGAAGCCGTCGACGGCCGCGCCCGGTCCGGCGGACAGGTTGACGAAGACGAAGCCGCGCCACTCGGCGACTGCGACCGGATATAGCCCGTGCGCGGCCTTGTCGAAGCCCGCGGGCAGGACCTTGCTCGACGTGCGGACCAGCGCGCCGTCGAGCGAATAGGACCAGGCATGGTAGGGGCAGACGATCAGCCGGCCGGCGAGCCGCCCGCACGCCTCGCTCTTCAGGGCCGCGCCGCGATGCCGGCAGCTGTTGTGGAAGCCGCGCAGGCCCCCATCCTCGTGCCGCAGGAGGAGGATCTCCTGGTCGCCGATGCGCGTCAGGCGGAACGCGCGGGGTTCGGCGAGGTCGCTCGCCCGGCAGACATGGATCCAGTGGCGGTACCAGATCGCGTCGAGGTCGCGGCGATGGGCGGCTTCGGAGAGATAGGCTTCCGACGGCAGCGTCGGTCGCGCCTCGGTGAGGCCGTTCCAGGCAGGCTTGCTCGGCGGGTGGAGCGTCATCGGCGGGCCTCGCGTCAGGGTGACGACGCCAGGCTAGACCGGCGCGCGCGGCGCGTCGAGCGGCTCCCGCCGCGCGCTGCGCCGACCCCCTGCCGGCGGGAACCCCAAGCCGCCGGCGCCGTTATCCGCGCGACCGAGAGGACATGCCGGCTCGACGGCCTGCACGGGCACGACAGGGACAACCCGGGAGGTTTGCCTGGAGAAAGAGCATGATCCCCGTTTGCCGTCCGCCCGCGCCCCTGCAGGCGTTCCTTGCCGCAGCCGCCGTGCTTCTCTGCACCGGCTCTCGCGCGAGCGCGCACGATGCCCCGTCAGGCTGGTCCTATCCGCTGGCCTGCTGTTCGGGCCTCGACTGCCGCCCCGTGTCCGCAAGCAGGGTCGGCGAAACCCCGGACGGCTACGTGATCGCCGGAACCGGCGAAGTGGTGGGCTATTCCGACAGGCGCATCCGGCAGTCACCCGACGGCGACTTCCACTGGTGCTCGGTGGCAGGCGCCGACGACGGCGACACGATCTGTCTGTTCGTGCCGCCGAAGCTGTTCTGACGGCGGCGGTCTAGCGGGCGATCACCGTCTGGCGCTGCTCGCCGAGCCCGGCGATACCGAGATGCATCGTGTCGCCGGCCTTGAGGAAGCGCGGCGGCTTCATACCGAGGCCGACGCCGGGCGGCGTGCCGGTGGTGATGACGTCACCGGGCTCGAGCACCATGAATTCCGACAGGTAGGAGACGATCTCGGCGCAGGAAAAGATCATCGTCGCCGTCGAGCCGGTCTGCGCGCGGACACCGTTCACGTCGAGGAACATCGACAGCGCCTGCGGATCGGGGATCTCGTCGGCGGTGGCGATCCAGGGGCCGAGCGGGCCGAAGGTCGGCGCGCTCTTGCCCTTGATCCACTGGCCGCCGCGCTCGGCCTGGTACTCGCGCTCCGACACGTCGTTGCAGAGCGCGTAGCCGAACACCTTCGACAGCGCGTCTTCCTTCGAGACGTAGTCGCAGCGCTCGCCGATGACGATGGCGAGCTCGACCTCCCAGTCGAGCTTGACCGATCCCTTCGGCATCAGCACGTCGTCGTTGGGACCCGACAGGCAGCTCGGCGCCTTGGAGAAGACGATCGGTTCCTTCGGGATCGCCGCGCCGGTCTCGGCGGCATGGTCGGCATAGTTGAGGCCGATGGCGACGAAATGGCCGATGCGGCTCACCGGCGCGCCGATGCGCGCACCCTCGGGCGCGGCCGGCAGCGAGGCGAGGTCGACGCCCGCGAGCTTCGCCTTCAGGGCCGGCGAGAGGGTCTCCGGGCCGAAATCCGGCACGATCGAGGAGACGTCGCGGATGGTGCCGCCGGCATCGACGATGCCGGGCTTCTCGTGGCCCGCGGGGCCGAATCTGACGAGTTTCAAGGGTTCCTCCGGGGAATGGTTCTAAAGGCTTCAGAACGCGCTGTTGAAGAGGCCGCCGTCGAGGATGACGTTCTGGCCGGTGATGTAGCCGGCATGCTCCGAGCACAGGAAGGCGCAGGTGCGGCCGAACTCCTCGGGCCGTCCGAGCCGGCCGGCGGGAATGGCCTGCGCGGTGCGCTTCGTCTGCTCCTCGAGGCTCAGGCCCGACTTCTCGGCCGCATAGACCACGGTCTTGCGGATGCGGTCGGTGTCGAACTTGCCGGGCAGGATGGCGTTGATGGTGACGTTGCGGTCGGCCACCGTGCGGGCGATGCCGGCGAGGAACGCGGTGAGGCCGGCGCGGGCGCCCGACGACAGGTCGAGGCCGGGGATCGGCTGGTACACCGAGAGCGAGGTGATGTTGACGATGCGGCCGAAGCCGCGCTCGGCCATGCCGTCGATGACGGCCTGGATCAGCTCGATCGGGGTGATCATGTTCTGCGTCACGCCGTCGAGCATCGCGGCGCGGTCGAGCTGGCGGAAATCCTTCAGGGGCGGGCCGCCATTGTTGTTGACCAGGATGTCAGGGGCAGGGCAGGCGGCAAGCAGCGCCTTCTGGATCTGCGGCGCCGAGACGTCGCCCGCGACCTCCTCGACGGTCACGCCGAAGCGCTCGCGCAGATCCTGCGCCGTGGCCGCCAGCGCGTCGGTGTCGCGGCCGTTGAGCACGAGGTCGCAGCCGGCTTCGGCCAGCGCGGCCGCGCAGGCGCGGCCCAGCCCCCTGCTCGAGGCGCACACGATGGCCTTGCGACCCCTGATTCCGAGATCCATTGGCGTCCCTCCGTTCGTGCAAACGGTCTAGCGGCGGGCGCCGGAATCCACAACCGTCATAAGCCTGTGACATGAATCGTGTCTTGGCTTGCCGCAGCCGGAGCCTGGGTCTGACGATGAAAAGCGAGCCGACACGCCATTTCCGTACCCTGTTCATCTCCGACGTGCATCTGGGGTCGAAGCCCGCCAAGGCCGAGTTCCTGATCGATTTCCTGCGCTTCCACGACGCGGAGAAGATCTATCTTGTCGGCGACATCGTCGACGGCTGGCGGCTCAGGCGCTCCTGGCACTGGCCGCAGGCCCACAACGACGTCGTCCAGAAGCTGCTGCGCAAGGCGCGCAAGGGCGCCGAGATCATCTACATCGCCGGCAACCACGACGAATTCCTGCGCGGTTTCCAGGGCGTGCATTTCGGCGGCATCGTGGTGGCCGACCGCGCCGTCCACGAAACGGCCGACGGCCGCCGCTTCCTCGTCATCCACGGCGACCAGTTCGACGCCATCGTCCACAACGTCCGCTGGCTCGCCTATCTCGGCGACAAGGCCTACGACGTCGCCATCCTCGTCAACCGGGCGGTCCATCTCGTGCGCCGCAGGCTCGGCATGCCCTACTGGTCCTTCTCCTCCTGGGCCAAGGTCAAGGTGAAGCGCGCGGTCAATTTCATCGGCTCCTTCCAGCAGGTCGTGGCGGACGAGGCGCGGCGGTCGCGCGTCGACGGCATCATCTGCGGCCACATCCACCATGCCGCCATCGAGCGCTTCGGCGACGTCGAATACGTCAACACCGGCGACTGGGTGGAAAGCTGCACTGCGGTGGCGGAGCGCCACGACGGCAGCTTCGAGATCCTGACCTGGGCCAAGGTGACGGAGGCGGCGGGCGAGGCGCCGGAGCCCGCGATCGCGCTGGTGACGACCGAGCCGGCCGAGGCGGCCTGAGCGGCCCGCGACGCGATCGACCCTGCACCAATCGTCCGCCGACCGCGGCGGTTTCGCTCGTCCGCGCACGCGTGCTAGGGGAGTATCCCGACGGCCTTCGGGCCAGCCAACCGGCGTGACCAGCGAAGCCCAACGATGCAACTGCCGCCCCTGTCGCCGGACCAGGCCGTCAAGCCGCCGCGCTACGAACTGCGCATGTCGCTGCTGTTCGGCGCGATGTTCCTGCCGATGGGCATCCATCTGCCCTATTTTCCGCTCTGGCTCGCCGACCGCGGCTTCACCGCCAGCGAGGTGGCGCTGATCCTGTCGCTGCCGATCTTCGTGCGCATCGTCGCGGCGCCGGTGGTCACCATGCTGGCCGACCGGGCGCCGGAGCGGGCGAACGTGCTGATCGGCATGGCGATGGCCGCCCTGCTCCTGTCGCTCGGCTACTTCGTTCCAGGCGGCGCGACCTTCGTCCTCGTGATGTCGCTCGCCCTCATCGTGGTCTGGAGCCCGCACGGGCCGCTCGCGGATTCGCTCGCGCTGTCGGGCGTGCGCCGCTATGGCGCCGACTACTCGCGCATGCGGATCTGGGGGACCATCTCGTTCCTGGCGGCCAATCTCGTCGGCGGCGCCGTCCTCGAACGGTACGGACCGGGCGTGGTCCCGGCGCTGCTGACCGGCGGCCTCGCCTGCATGGCGCTGGTCAGCCTGCTGTCGCCGCGGCTCGGCCGGCCGCGCAGGGCCTCGCAGCTCTCGGCGGCGGATTTTCCCGGCGCCGGACGGGTGCTGTCCGATCCGGTCTTCCTCGCCATCGTCGGCGGCGGCGCCCTGCTCATCGCCAGCCACGGGCTCCTCTACGCCTTCGGCTCGATCTACTGGCGGTCGCTCGGCATTCCGGCCGACACGGCGGGCGTGCTGTGGGCGCTGATGGTGGTGGCGGAGGTGGGCGTGTTCTTCCTGTTCCGCCGCCATTTCGGGCATCTGTCGCCGGCAGCCATCCTCGGCATCTCGGCTGCCGCGGGCGTCGTGCGCTGGGCGGCGATGCCGCTGATCTGGCCGCTCGGCCTCGGCTTCGCGGGCTTTGCCGCCGCGCAGGCCCTGCACGGACTGTCGACGGGTCTCGCCATGCTCGGCCTTCAGAAGATGATCGCCCACTCCGTGCCCGAGGAGCGCACGGGGGCCGCGCAGGGGATCGCCTTTGCCGCCAACAGCAGCGGCATGGCCGTCGTGACGCTGGGCTCCGGGCCGCTGTTCGACGCCCTCGGCGCCCGCGGCTTCCTCGTGATGGCCGCACTCGCAACGGGCGCCTTCGTCCTCGCCCTCCTGGCCGTGCGGCTGGAAAAGCGGGGATCCTGAGGCGCGTCACGATCTCTCGGATCCGCGCCTTGCGCTTCAACTCCGTGCCGTCCCGCATGTCCCCGTCGCGAAGCCGGCGCCGGTCGGGGAGAGAAGCGTCAGCCCCAGATGTCGGCGGTGGGCGGCGAGACGATCGAGCCGGTATAGGTGAGGCCGGGGCTGCGGTCGCGGGCGAGCAGCAGCGGCCCGTCGAGGTCGACGTAGTCGGCGTCCTGCGCCAGCAGCACGGCCGGCGCCATCGCCAGCGAGGTTCCGACCATGCAGCCGACCATGACGCCGAAGCCTCCCGCGCGGGCCCGGTCGCGCAGGGCCATCGCCGCCGTGAGGCCGCCCGCCTTGTCGAGCTTGATGTTGACGAAGTCGTAGAGCCCCGCGAGGTGCTCGACGTCCTCCGCCACGTGGACGCTCTCGTCGGCGCAGATCGGGACGGGATGCGGGATCTCGCGCAGGATCGCGTCCTGCCCGGCCGGCAGCGGCTGCTCGATCAGCGCGACGTGGAATTCCGCCGCCGCCATCAGGTTCTCGCGGATGTTGTCCTGCGTCCAGCCCTCGTTGGCGTCGAGGATGAGGCGGCTGTTCGGTGCCGCGCTCGCCACCGCGTGGATGCGCGCCGCGTCGTTGGCCGAGCCGACCTTGATCTTCAGGAGCGGTCGGTGCGCGGCGGCGCGCGCCTGCGCGGCCATCTCCTGCGGTTCGCCGAGCGAGATCGTCAGCGCGGTCACGACCGGCCGCGGCAGCATCCGGCAGACGCGGTGGTGGGCCTCGTGGCCCATCGTCTTGGCCTCGACGTCCCAGAGCGCGCAGTCGATCGCGTTGCGCGCCGCGCCCGGACCCATCGCCTGCAGCAATTCGTCGCGCGAGAGCCCGCCCTCCATCTGCCGGCGCATCGCCTCGATGGCCTCGACGACGCTCTCCACGGTCTCGCCGTAGCGGCGGTAGGGAACGCATTCGCCGCGGCCGGCATGCCCGTCCCGCGACAGCGTGCAGGTCACCACCTCCGCCTCGGTCTTCGATCCGCGGGCGATGGTGAAGCGGCCGGCGATCGGGAACCGCTCGGTTTCGACGTGGAGGGAGAAGGGCATGGGCTCGGCTTTCTCGGTCGGGCGGCGCGAACGGCCGCATCAAGAAATCGACACGCCGTGCCGCAGCCGCTAAGAGTGCCAGTCATGTTGACCAAAGACCGAGACGATGCAAGCCCGCACGACATCGCGGCCGAACCGCGCCCGCAGGCGCAGGGGAAGGCCGAGGGTGGCCGGCTCGCCGTGACGCTCTCGGGCAACTGGACGACGCGCAGCATCGGCGGCGTCGACCGCGAGATGCGGGCGCTGGAAGAGCAGGCGGGCGCGACGACCGTCGTCCTCGACCTGTCAGGCATCCGCGAGATGGACACCGCCGGCGCCTGGGTGATCAAGCGGCTGGCCGTGACGCAGGGCCGCAAGGGGGCAAGGATCGAGCTCTCCGGCGGGCGGCAGGCCTTCGACGTGCTGCTCGCGGCGGTCGAGGATGCCGCGCTGCAGGAACCGCCGCCGGCGGAAAGCCGGCCCTTCGGCATCGTGCCCACCCTCGAAGCGATCGGCCGCAGCGTCGTCAACGCCTGGAGCGAGTTCCTGCTGGCCATGCACATCCTCGGCGCCACGCTGAGCGGCAACCGACGCCGCCGCGGCCGCAGGATCAATCTGGCTCCGCTGACGATGCAGATCGACCGGATGGGCATCGGCGCCATCCCGGTGGTGGTGCTGATGTCGACCATCGTCGGCGCCATCGTCGCCCAGCAGGGCGCCTTCCAGCTGCGCTATTTCGGCGCCGAGATCTTCGTGGTCGACCTCGTCGGCATCCTGGTCCTGCGCGAGATGGGCGTGCTCCTGACCGCCATCATGATCGCGGGCCGGTCCGGCAGCGCCATCACCGCCGAGATCGGCTCGATGAAGATGCGCGAGGAGGTGGACGCGCTGACCGTCATCGGCCTCAACCCGATCGGCGTTCTGGTCTTTCCGCGCCTGGTGGCGCTCGCCATCATCATGCCGCTGCTGACGATCATCGCCAACATCGCCGCGATCGCCGGCGCCATGGCCATCGCCTGGGTCTATTCGGGGATCACGCCCGAGGCCTTCTTCGACCGCATGACGGCGGCCATCGACGAGTCGAGTTTGCTGTCCGGCCTTTTCAAGGCCCCAATCATGGGGTTCATCATCGGCATCATCGCTTCGGTCGAAGGCATGAAGGTCGGCGGAAGCGCGGAGTCGCTCGGCCGGCACGTCACCTCCTCGGTGGTCAAGTCCATCTTCGTGGTGATCGTGGTCGACGGGTTGTTCGCCATCTTCTATGCGGCGATCGACTTCTGAATGGTGAAGGGTGGGCCTGGGCATTGATGGCGACGACGGCGGCCGGCGAGGGACGCGACGACAAATCGGGCGACGTGATTCTCTCCGTGCGCGACGTCAGCGTCGCGTTCGGGGAACAGGTCGTGCTCGACAAGCTCTCGCTCGACGTCTACCGCGGCGAGATCCTCGGCTTCGTCGGCGCGTCGGGGTCGGGCAAGTCGGTGCTGCTGCGCACCGTGCTCGGGCTCAACCGGAAGCAGGGCGGCACGATCAAGCTGTTCGGCGTCGACACCGACAACGTCACCGAGGCGCAGCGCATCGGCATCGACATGCGGCTCGGCATGCTGTTCCAGCACGGCGCGCTGTTCTCGGGCCTGTCGGTGATCGAGAACGTGCAGGTGCCGATGCGCGAGTATCTCGACCTGCCGCGCAAGCTGATGGACGAGCTCGCCCGGCTGAAGATCGAACTCGTCGGCCTGCCGGCCAATGCGGCCAACAAGTTCCCCTCGCAGCTGTCGGGCGGCATGATCAAGCGCGCCGCGCTCGCCCGGGCGCTCGCGCTCGATCCCGCCATCGTCTTCCTCGACGAGCCGACATCGGGGCTCGACCCGATCGGGGCGGCCGAATTCGACGAACTCGTCGCCAAGCTGCGAGACACCATGGGGCTGACCGTCTACATGGTCACCCACGACCTTGACAGCCTGTTCTCGGTTTGCGACCGGGTGGCGGTTCTCGGCCAGAAGAAGGTCCTCGTCGAGGGCTCGATCAGCTACATGCTGACGGTCGAGGAGCCCTGGGTGAAATCCTACTTCCGCGGCAAGCGGGCGCGCCAGATCGATCCCGCCACACTGACCAGCAACGCGTCGGCCGGAGCCAATCGCTGATGGACACGAAAGCCAACTACGTCGCCGTCGGCCTGTTCGTCGTCCTGGCGATGCTGACGACCTTCGCGTCCCTCTACTGGGCCTACGGCGTCGACAACACCACCGAGACCGCCACGCTGCGCATCCGCATCCCGGGCTCGGCCGCGGGCCTCGGACGCGGCAGCGCGGTGCTGTTCAACGGCGTCAAGGTGGGCGACGTCCAGCGCGTCTACATCGACATCAACAACCCGAAGGCCGCCATCGCCGATGCCAAGGTCGACCGCCTGACGCCGATCACCGAGTCGACCCGTGCCGACATCGGCATCGCCGGCCTGACCGGCCAGGCCAACATCGAGCTCAAGGGCGGCGACCCGGCCGAGACCAACCTGCTGAAGCAGGCCGAGGCCGAGGGGACGATCGCGGAGATTTCCGCCAACCCGTCGGCGGTCACCGACCTCCTGCAGACCGCGCAGGACATCTTCTCGCGGGCCGACCGCGCCGTCACCAATTTCGAAGGATTCGTGGAGGACGTGCGGGGTCCGCTGACCAGCACCGTCACGAATGTCGAGACCTTTTCGCAGGCGCTGTCCAGCAATGCCGAAGGGGTGAATGATTTCCTCGCCAGCTTCAGCGAACTGTCGAAGACGCTCGGCACCGTCTCCGTCCGGCTCGATTCGACACTCGCGGCGGCCGAGGACCTGATCCGGGCGGTCGACCACGACAAGGTCGCCAACATCGTCGGCAACGTCGAGACCTTCACGGAGACGCTCAGGACCGCCTCGGCCGACATCGACCGCATCGTGGCCAATGTCGAGCAGACCTCCGATTCCGTCCGCACCTTCGCAGAGAACGCCAACGGCACGCTCGGCCGGGTCGACGGCATCCTGGAAGAGGTGAAGACCGGCGTCGGTACGGCCGTGGCCTCGCTCGACCGGCTGTCGACGCAGGCTTCCGGAACGCTGACCAAGGTGGACGGCGTGCTCGACAGCGCCCGGGGCGGCATCGACCAGGCCGCCGGCTCCATCACCCGCCTGGCCGACGGCGCGTCGGGCACGCTCGCCCGCGCCGACGAGATCCTCGCCAGCGTCGACCCCGCGAAGGTCGAGAGCGCGCTGACCTCGATCGAGGGCGCGGCGACCGACGCCCGCAAGGCCGCCGGCGACGTCTCCGCCCTGACCGGACGCTTCAGCGCGCGCGGCGAGGACATCGAGCAGATCATCACCAATGCCCGCAGCATCACTGACGACTTCGCCCAGGCCTCGACCCGCGTCGACGGTGTCCTGAAGAAGGTGGACACCATCCTGGCCGAAATCGACGCCGAGACGGTCAACAGGGCGATCGGCGACTTCTCGGGCGCGGCCGCCGACGCCCGCAAGGCCGCCGGCGACGTCGCCGCCTTCACCGACCGGATCTCGGCGCGGAGCGAGGACGTCGACGCCATCATTTCCGACGCGAAGGCGATGGCCGAGAACCTGCGCCAGGCTTCGACGCGGGTCGAGGGCGTGCTGGTCAAGGTCGACGACCTGCTCGGCTCCGGCGAGGCGGAAGGCCTCTTCGCCGACGCCTCCGCGACCTTCAAGTCCTTCCGCGCGGTCGCCGACACGCTGAACGCCCGCCTCGGCGTCATCCTCGACAACTTCTCGCGCTTCAGCGGCAACGGGCTGCGCGACGCCGAGGCGCTGATCCAGGACAGCCGCCGCTCGATCAACCGGATCGAGGAGGCCATCACCTCCTTCGAACGCAATCCGCAGCGGATCATCACCGGCGGCGAAGGCACCGTGCGCGAGTATGACGGGCGGGTGCGCCGTTGACTTTGCCACCCGATCGCCGCAAGACAGGCCACGGGGCGGAGCGTTCGCGCTTGCCATGTCGAACGCGTACCGGGAATTGCGGCGTGAACAGCGGTCGTGTCTTTGCAGTCTTGCTGGGTGTCGCGGCCATCGTGTCGGGCTGCGCGGCGCTTCCGGGCGGCGGTCCCGCCCCCCTCGACACCTACGAGCTGACGACGCCGTCCTTCGCTGCGGTCGGCCGCGCCAACGCTCGCCGGCAGATCCTGATCGCCGAGCCTACCGCGCTCAAGTCGCTCGACGGCCAGAACATCGTCGTCAAGCCGACGCCTTCCTCGATCGAGTTCCTCGGCGGCGCCCAGTGGGGCGACCGGCTGCCGAAGGTCGTGCAGGCGCGGCTCGCGGAGGCGTTCCAGAAGTCGGGCAAGTTCGGCGGAGTCGGGCGTCCCGGCGACGGCCTTGCGATCGACTATCAGATCTCCGTCGACATCCGCGCCTTCGAGATCCGCGCGACCGGCGCGCAGACCGCGCATGTCGAGTTCTTCGTCCGCATCCTGAACGACCGCAACGGCGTCGTGCGCGCCTCGCGCAGCTTCGAGGCGACCGCCCCCGTCGCCGGCACCGGCAACGACGCCTTCGTCGCCGCGCTCGACCGGGCGTTCGCCGACGCCACCGCCTCGCTGGTCAACTGGGCCGTCTCGGCCATCTGACCGCCCGGCGCCGGACCTTCATCCTTTTCCACAGCACCGGGCCGTGCCGGCCGGCCTTCGGCCGTTTCGACGGTGGACGCGGTGGTCCAGAGCGCGGACAATGGCGGGCGACTCGAAGACCCGACAGGACACATCATGGCAGACCGTCCCTCCCGCGACCCGCTGAAGCGCGAGGCCGCCGCCGCAGGCGCGCCGGTGCCGGTGAAGTCGCGGACCTTCGTCCACCTGCGCGTCCATTCCGCCTATTCGCTGCTCGAGGGCGCGCTGCCGCTGAAGAAGATCGTCGCCCACGCGGTCAAGGACGGCGCGCCGGCGATCGCGGTGGCGGACACATCCAACCTGTTCGGCGCGCTCGAATTCGCCCAGTATGCCACCAAGGAGGGCGTCCAGCCGATCATCGCCTGCCAGCTGGAGGTCGTCTTCGAAGGCGAGCAGCCACAGTCGACCCGCACCGGCGGGCGCGGAAACGGCGGCCGCGAGCGGGCGGCGCTGGTGCTGATCGCCGCGACCGAGGCGGGCTACGCCAATCTCGTGCGGCTCGTCAGCCGCAGCTATCTGGAGACGGCGGCGGGCGAGGGACCGCACATCCGCGAGTCCTGGATGGCCGAGCTCGCCGAAGGCGTCATCTGCCTGACCGGCGGCGAGGGCGGCCCGATCGGCCGTCCGCTGAAGGCCGACCGGGCGGGCCTGGCGGAGGAGCGCCTGCTCAGGCTCGGCCGCATCTACGGCGACCGGCTCTATGTCGAACTGCAGCGGCCGGCCGGCTACGACCGCCAGGTCGAGGCGGCGACGATCGAACTCGCCTACCGGCACGACCTGCCGCTGGTGGCCACCAACGAGGCCTTCTTCCCCCGGCGGGAGGACTACGAGGCGCATGATGCGCTGATCGCGATCGCAGAGGGCACCGTCATCGGCGACGACAACCGCCGCCGGCTGACGCCCGACAACCATCTGCGCACCCAGGCCGAGATGACGGCGCTCTTCGTCGACCTGCCGGAGGCGATCGACCACACGGTCGAGATCGCGATGCGCTGCTCCTACTATCCGAAGAACCGCAGCCCGATCCTGCCGCGCTTCACGACGGGTTCCAGCGACGACCCGCTGGCTGCGGAGCGCGAGGAATCGGAAGAACTGAAGCGGCAGGCGCGCGAGGGGCTCGCCATGCGGCTCGCCACCATCGGGCTTTCGGAGGGCTACACGCAGGAGCAGTACGCCGAGCGGCTGGAATACGAACTCGGCATCATCGAGCGCATGAAGTATCCGGGCTACTTCCTGATCGTGTCGGACTTCATCAAATGGGCCAAGGCGCACGACATCCCCGTCGGGCCCGGACGCGGCTCGGGCGCCGGCTCGCTCGTCGCCTATGCGCTCACCATCACCGATGTCGATCCGCTGCGCTTCTCGCTGCTGTTCGAGCGCTTCCTCAATCCCGACCGCGTGTCGATGCCCGACTTCGACATCGACTTCTGCCAGGACCGCCGCGACGAGGTGATCCGCTACGTCCAGGAGCGCTACGGCCGCGATCAGGTGGCGCAGATCATCACCTTCGGCACGCTGCAGGCGCGCGCGGTGCTGCGCGACGTCGGCCGCGTGCTGCAGATGCCCTACGGCCAGGTCGACCGGCTCTGCAAGATGGTGCCGGCCAATCCCGCCAACCCGGTCAAGCTCGCCGACGCCATCGCCGCGGAGCCGCGCTTCCAGGAGGAGGTCGAGAAGGAGCCGATCGTGGAGCAGCTGCTCGACATCGCCCAGAAGCTCGAGGGTCTCTACCGCCACGCGTCGACGCACGCCGCCGGCATCGTGATCGGCGACCGGCCACTGTCGGAACTGGTGCCGATGTACCGCGACCCGCGCTCCGACATGCCGGTCACCCAGTTCAACATGAAGAAGGTCGAGGATGCCGGCCTCGTCAAGTTCGACTTCCTCGGCCTCAAGACCCTCACCGTCCTCGACAAGGCGGTGAAGCTGGTGGCCCGCCGAGGCATCGACATCGACCTCGCCAAGCTGCCGCTCGACGACGAGAAGACCTACAAGATGCTGTCGCGCGGCGAGGTCGTCGGCGTGTTCCAGGTGGAATCGGCCGGCATGCGCAAGGCGCTGATCGGCATGAAGCCCGACCGCATCGAGGACATCATCGCGCTGGTCGCGCTCTACCGTCCGGGTCCGATGGAGAACATCCCGACCTACAATGCCCGCAAGCACGGCGAGGAGGAGATCGCCTCGATCCATCCCAAGATCGACCACCTGGTGAAGGAGACGCAGGGCGTCATCGTCTATCAGGAGCAGGTGATGCAGATCGCCCAGGAGCTCTCGGGCTATTCGCTCGGCGAAGCAGACCTGCTGCGCCGCGCCATGGGCAAGAAGATCCGCGCCGAGATGGACAAGCAGCGCGTCCGCTTCGTCGAGGGCGCCGTCGAGCGCGGCGTCTCCAAGCAGCAGTCGGACTTCATCTTCGATCTGCTCGCGAAGTTCGCCGACTACGGCTTCAACAAGTCGCACGCCGCCGCCTACGCGATCGTCTCCTACCAGACTGCCTACATGAAGGCGCACTATCCGGTCGAATTCCTGGCCGCGTCGATGACGCTCGACATGAACAACACCGACAAGCTGGCCGACTTCCGCCAGGACGCGCTCCGGCTCGGCATCGAGGTCCTGCCGCCGTCGGTGAAATCCTCGTTCCGGGCCTTCGAGGTGGGCGAGAACCGCATCTACTACGCGCTCGCCGCCATCAAGGGCGTCGGGGAGGCGGCGGTCGACCACATCGTCGAGAAGCGCAAGGAAAAGCAGTTCGAGAGCCTCGAGGACTTCTGCGAGCGGATCGACCCGCGCGTCGTCGGCAAGCGCGTGCTGGAAAGCCTGATCCAGGCCGGCGCGCTCGACTGCTTCCAGCGCGAGCGGGCCGAACTCTTCGCCGGCGTCGAGCTGATGATGGGGCTGGCGCATCGCGCCGCCGAGGACGCGCTGTCGGGGCAGCACGACATCTTCGGCATGGCGCTCGCGGGGCCGCGCGAGCGGCTGCGGCTGCCGGCTGCAGCGATCTGGGAGCCGTCGGAACGGCTGCACCGCGAGTTCCAGGCGGTCGGCTTCTACCTGTCTGCCCACCCGCTCGACGAGTACAAGACCGTGCTGGAGCGCCTGCGCGTCCAGAACTGGGCGGATTTCTCGATTGCCGTGAAACGCGGCGCGACCGCGGGGCGGCTCGCCGGCACCGTCGCCTCCAAGCAGGAGCGCAAGACGCGCACCGGCAACAAGATGGGCGTCGTGATTTTCTCCGACACGTCGGGCCAGTACGAGGCGGTGATGTTTTCGGAAACGCTGGCGCAGTTCCGCGACATGCTGGAGCCGGGCCGATCGGTGGTCATCACGGTGCAGGCGGAAGACCGGCCGGAAGGCGTCAACCTGCGCATCCAGACCGTCCAGTCGCTGGAGGAGGAGGCGAGCCGGATCAAGCAGGCGCTGCGGGTCTACCTGCGCGACGCCGCCCCGCTCGAGGCGGTCGCAACGCGCCTGTCGCAGCGCGGCGAGGGGCAGGTCAGCCTGGTGGTGATCAAGGACGGAGGCAAGGGAGAGGTGGAGATCGAGCTGCCCGACCGCTACCGCATCTCGCCGCAGATCGCCTCGGCGATGCGCGGTCTCCCGGGCGTGGTCGAGGTGGAACTGGTGTCGTAGCGATGCCCGCCGATCCGGCCGCGCCGGGCTCAGTTCATCACGGTCGGCTTCGGCTCGTAGCGGCCGTCGGGCGTGGTCACGAAGAACTCGGCGATCTGCGGATGGCGCACCGGCTCGCCCGTCTCGTCCGGCAGCAGGTTCTGCTCGGAGACGTAGGCGACATACTCGCTCTCGGCGTTCTCGGCCAGCAGATGGTAGAAGGGCTGGTCCTTGCGCGGGCGAACCTGCTCGGGAATGGCCTGATACCATTCCTCGGTGTTGGCGAACTCAGGGTCGACGTCGAAGATGACGCCGCGGAACGGGAACAGCCGGTGGCAGACCACCTGGCCGATCTGGAACTTGGCTTCGCGAATTGTTTTCATCGTCACACCCTTGCGGATAAGTGGCGCAACCTGAACGACAATTCAAGAGTCCGCGTGCTTGACGGTGTGTCTGCCAGCCGGTAGCGCCTCGCGGGAGCCGACGGATGGAGGAAACACCTTGGCGGAGATTCTCGGCCTCGTCCTGCCGTTCTTCGGCCTGATCTTCCTCGGCTTCGTCGTCGCCCGGCTGGTGCGCCAGCCGCTGGAGGCGCTGGGCTGGATGAACGTCTTCATCGTCTACGTCGCGCTGCCGGCGCTGTTCTTCCAGCTCCTGTCGCGCACGCCGATCGAGAAGCTGACCGAGTGGGGCTACATCTTCGGCACGGTCTTTTCGACCTACGTCATGTTCGCGCTGATGTTTGCCGGCTCGGCCGTGCTGTCGCGCGGGGAGATCGCGGAGAGCACCATCAAGGGCCTGGCCGCCGCCTACGGCAACATCGGCTATATGGGGCCGGGCATCGCGCTGCTGGCGTTCGGCGAGCAGGCGGCGGTACCGGTGGCGCTGATCTTCTGCTTCGAGAACATCATGCACTTCGCCATCGCGCCGATGATGATGGCGCTGTCGGGCGGCGAACGGCGCTCGCCGGGCGCGCTGGCGCTGGAGGTGGCGCGCAAGATCGCGCTGCACCCCTTCATCATCGCGACCGTCGTCGGAGTCTCGGCGGCAGCCCTCCACGTCACGCCGCCCGAGCCGATCACGCGGCTCCTGGAGATGCTGGCCCGCGCCGCAGCACCCTGCGCGCTCTTCGCCATGGGCGTGACGCTGGCGCTGCGTCCGCTGAAGCGGGTGCCGGCGGCCATGGCGCCGATCGCCGGGATCAAGCTCGTGCTGCACCCGATCGTCTGCTTCGTGATGCTGAGCGTCGTCGGCGACTTCGATCCGGTCTGGGTCTATACCGCCGTGCTGCTCGCCGGCCTGCCGACGGCGACGAACGTGTTCGTCATCGCCCAGCAATACGGCGTCTGGGTCGAGCGCGCCTCGGCCAGCGTGCTGATCACCACGGTCCTCTCCGTCTTCACGGTCACCGGGCTGCTCTACCTGATCAAGAGCGGGCTGCTACCGGCCGACCTGTTTCCGGGCACCTGAAAACAGCGCCCGCAAGCCGCTGCCCGGCTCCAGCCCCTCGCGCATGAACAAGGCACGCAGCGGCGAGAAGGCGCCGAGCAGGCCGAGACCCGCCATCCGTGCCACCTGCGCCGGCAGCATGTCGGACAGCAGCGAGCGATTGAGCGCATGCACGGCGCCGGTGCGGGCGACGATGTCGGGACGCCTGCGGCGCGAATAGGCGTCGAGCGCTGCCGGCGCGCCGGGATCGGCGGCATGCCTGACCGCGATGTCGACCAGGTCACGGACGTCGCGGATGCCGAGGTTGAGGCCCTGCGCGCCGATCGGCGGGAAGACGTGCGCGGCCTCGCCGACGAGCGCGATGCGGTCGCGGGCGAAGCTCACCGGCATCGCCGCCGACAGCGGATAGACCTGCCGGCCCGGCTCGACCGTCACCCTGCCCAGCGCCGACTGCATCCGCTCCTCGACGAGCGTCGAGAGTTCCTCGTCCGAAAGCGCGGCGAGTTCCTCCGCACGCGCCGGCCGCAGCACCCAGACCAGGCTCGACCGCCGGCCGGGCAGCGGCACCTGCGTGAACGGCCCGGTCTCGGTGTGGAACTCGGTCGACACGAAGCCGTGCTCGCGGGCGTGCGCGAAATTGAAGACCAGCGCCGCCTGGTCGTAGGCGTGGCGCAGCACGCGGATCCCGGCTGCCTCGCGCGCCGGCGAGGCGCGGCCGTCGGCGGCCACGGCAAGGCGCGCCGACACCGGCGCCGAGCCCTCCGGCACGGCCACGACGGCGTCGCCGCCGAGCTGCCAGCCGTCGATCGCCGCCTTCGTCCAGACGATCGACGGATGCGCCGCCACCGCCGCCTGCAGTTCGCGCGCCAGCACGGCGTTGGGTACGTTCCATCCGAAGGCGTCCTCGCCGATCTCCGAGGCGTGGAAGGAGACGGGGCCGGCGCGCACGAGCCGCCGGGTCACGTCGACGATGCGCATGGTGCGCAGCGGCGCGGCCTCGCCCGACACCGCGTCGCGGACGCCGAGCCGGTCGAGAAAGGCCATCGACGGCGCCATCAGCGCCGTCGTGCGCCGATCCTGCGCGCCCGCCTCCGGGCCGATCAGCCGCACGCCGAACCCCTCCTGCGCGAAGGCCAGCGCCGCGATCAGCCCCGCCGGTCCCGCACCCGCGACGACGACGTCCACGCCGTCGGGGCTGCCATCGTCAGTGTCCATGTCCACGCGCTCCTGCTGCACCCGGTGTCCGATCCCGGCCACGGATGGTATATGGCACGCCGGACGGGCCGATCAACGTGGCGCCGTGCGCCAGCCTGACGCACGGGACCGCAGCCTGGCGGGACTCCGCCGGACCGGCGGCTTGCCTTTTCTCCGACAGTCGTGGAGAAGCGGTCCTGATCGGCCATGCCGTCGCGGACGCCCGGCCGTATTCGGCTTGTGCGGGCAGCAAGGCTGACTGTAGTGTCCCTCTGGCCTCGTCAGGGGAGGAGGGTGCCGATGGCTGCGCAGAGCTGGACGTTGAAGGGAGAGATCGTCCTCTCCTGCGGCTGCGACGTCTTCTGCCCCGGCGTTCTGTCTTTCGGCCACCAGACATCCTCCGCAGCACCCTGCCAGAAATGGGCGGCCCTGCGTGTCGATTCGGGCCATTTCGGCGACGTCGATCTCTCCGGCCTGCAGGCCGGTTTCATCGTCGACAGCCCCGGAGCGATGAGCCGCGGAAACTGGACGACGGCACTGGTCGTGGACAGGCGCGCCTCCATCTATGCTTTCAAGGCGTTCCAGAAGATCTTCACCGGCAGGGCGGGCGGCACGACGGCAATGCTTTCGCTCCTTGTCGGACGGTTCCTGGGCGCAGACCGGGCGCGGATGGTCTGGCAGACCGACGGCGCGACGCGCATCGTCCGGATCGGCGACATCGTCGACGGCGCGATCACGCCCGTCCGCGGCAGGGACGGCATGAACGACACCGTCATCGCCAACGTCGACTACTGGGTCGGTCCCGACGTCACCGTCGCCCGGGCCGGCCGCAGCCGCATGCGCGCCTTCGGTCGCGACTGGAACTTCGATGGCCGCTCGGCCGAAATCTGCAAGCTGGACTGGCGCGGACCTTGAACCTGAACAAGAACGTCATCGGCCGGAAGATCGCGGAACGACTGCCGCTGAGCCGCAAGAAGGTGACGTGGCCGCAGGCGCGCGCCTTCTCGGTGCACCTCCTGACGGCCTCGGGCTCGTTCCTGGCCTTCCTGTCGCTGGTGGCGGCGAGCGAACAGCGCTGGACGGCGATGTTCTGGTGGCTCGGCCTCGCGCTCTTCGTCGACGGCATCGACGGACCGATCGCGCGCAAGCTGCAGGTCAAGACGGTTCTGCCGACATGGTCGGGCGACATGCTCGACAACATCATCGACTACGTGACCTACGTGCTCATTCCCGCCTTCGCGCTCTACCAGCGCGGCTTCATGGGCGAGGGGCTGTCCTTCCTGTCGGCCGCCATCATCGTCGTGTCGAGCGCGATCTACTACGCCGACACCGGCATGAAGACGAAGGAGAACTTCTTCAAGGGCTTCCCCGTCGTCTGGAACATGGTGGTGTTCACGCTGTTCGTGATCGAACCGGGCGAGTGGGTCTCCTTCGCGGTCGTCGTCTTCGCCGGCATCCTCACCTTCCTGCCGATCAACTTCCTGCATCCCGTTCGCGTCCACCGGCTGCGCGGGCTCAACCTGCCGGTCTTCTTCGTCTGGTGCGGACTCGCCGTCGTGGCGCTCGTCCAGGACATGGACGCTTCGGCCTGGGTCAGGATCGCCATCGCCGCCACCGGCCTCTATCTGTTCGTGATCGGCGGAATCATGCAGCTTTTCCCGAAACTTGGTGCGAGGAGTTCATAATATGCCGAAAGCGGTACGGATCCATGCGCATGGTGGCCCCGAGGTCCTGAGATTCGAGGATGTCGAGATCGGCGTCCCCGGCGCCGGCGAAGCGCTGGTGCGCCACACGGCCATCGGGGTGAACTATCTCGACACCTATTTCCGCACCGGCCTCTACCCGGCCCCGGGCGGCCTGCCGCTGACGGCGGGCAACGAGGCGGCGGGCGTGGTGGAGGCGGTCGGTGCGGACGTCGACTGGCTGAAGCCGGGCGACCGCGTCGCCTATGCGAGCCCGATCGGGGCCTATTGCGAGGCGCGCGTGATGCCGGTCGCCACTCTGGTCAGGCTGCCGGACGCGGTGTCAGACGAGCAGGCCGCCGGCATGATGCTGAAGGGCATGACCGCCGAGTACCTGCTGCGCCGCACCTTCGCGGTGAAGCCCGGCGACACCATCCTCTACCACGCGGCGGCCGGCGGCGTCGGCCTGCTCGTCGGCCAGTGGGCGAAGCACCTCGGCGCCACCGTCATCGGCACCGCCAGCAACGCCGACAAGATCGCGCTGGCCAAGGCGCATGGCTACGACCACGTGATCGACTACTCGTCGAAGGACTTCGTGGCCGAGGTCAGGGAGATCACCGGCGGGAAGATGTGCAACGTGGTCTATGATTCCGTCGGCAAGGACACGTTTCCCGCTTCGCTCGACTGCCTGAAGCCGCGCGGGCTCTTCGTCTCCTTCGGCCAGTCGTCGGGGCCGATCCCGCCGTTCAACCTCGGCATCCTGTCGCAGAAGGGCTCGCTCTACGCCACGCGCCCGACGCTCTTCGCCTATGTCGCCAGCCGGTCCGACCTGGAGGCATCGGCCGATGCGCTGTTCGACGTCGTCGGCAGGGGCATCGTCACGGTCGAGGTCAACCAGCGCTATGCGCTCAAGGACGCCGCCGTCGCCCATGCCGACCTCGAAGGCCGCAGGACCACCGGAACAAGCATCCTCCTGCCTTGAGATTGCGCGCGATATCGTGAAGCTCTTTCAATGAGCATATCGCTTTGCGTTGCGCGCGGCGCGCGCCTACGATGCGTGCGGGGAAACAAGAACAACGACGGGGTCTGATTTGGCGGGAGGAGATACGCTTCTCGACGTGCGCGGCCTGACCAAGGTCTTCGGCTCGCTCAAGGCCTGCAACGGCGTCGACCTCGACATCGCGCGGGGCGAGATCCACGCCTTGCTGGGCGAGAACGGGGCCGGCAAGTCCACCCTCGTCAAGATGCTGTTCGGTTCGCTGGAACCCACTGCCGGTGAAATCCGCTGGAACGGCGAGCCGGTGCGCATCGGCAGCCCGAGCGAAGCCCGCCGCCTCGGCATCGGAATGGTCTTCCAGCATTTCTCGCTGTTCGAGGCGCTGACGGCGGCCGAGAACATCGCGCTGTCGCTCGACGCCAAGACCCCGATCTCGACGATCGCCGCCAAGGCGCAGGCGCTGTCCTACAGCTACGGCCTGCCGCTCGACCCCTATGCGCTCGTCGGCGACCTGTCGGTGGGCGAGCGGCAGCGCATCGAGATCATCCGCTGCCTCCTGCAGACGCCGCAGCTGATC
>Ga0208243_1000478_pt1 | contig 22331 bp, 19 predicted proteins | sample Subbio2Aug_QV12A_FD_184826 | JGI IMG/M metagenome (GOLD analysis project Ga0208243, IMG submission 184826) | Serpentinite rock and fluid subsurface biosphere microbial communities from McLaughlin Reserve, California, USA - CR12Aug_QV12A (SPAdes) | ecosystem: Environmental > Terrestrial > Deep... | reverse complement strand
ATGGTGGGATAGATGGAGATAGTGCCTCCAGTACTGAGCTTTATGGCTTGTTATCTAGTCTATCAGGAGTACCTATTAGGCAACATATAGCTGTTACAGGTTCAGTAAATCAAAAGGGCTTTATACAACCTATTGGTGGAGCAACGGAGAAAATTGAGGGCTTCTTTAAAATTTGTAAAAACAGAGGTCTTACAGGTAATCAAGGAGTTATGATTCCATATCAAAATATTGAGGACCTTATGCTTACAGATGAGATAGTTGAAGCAGTAAAAGTTGGTAGCTTCCATATATATGCAGTCAAGCATGTATATGAGGGTATAGAAATATTGACGGGTGAAACCTTTGAAAAAATCCAGCTGTTGGTTAACGAAAAGCTAGAATATTATTTAAAAATATCTGAAAAAAGCTCCATTGAAAAATAAATATTATTAAGTTTTTGTTATTTTATTGTCAAATCACAGTAATCTAGGATAGATTACTGTGATTTTTTAAATATGCTTTAGTATTTTCAATATTTTATTGTTTATGAAAGAATATTTGTCATAAGTTCCAAAATATTCCGAATTTTTATCTTTTGAAGGATTTTAAATTTCTTTATGGTATTCTAATATTAGATATGGGATACTAAGTCTATAATTATAAAGAAAGTATATCCCAGATGCCGATATATTAGGGGTCATATCGGATAAACAAAAGTGCTTTTGAGAATAATGTTTATATGTAAAATATAATTAAATAAATTAGGAGGTACATATATGAATAATGTTCATGAGTTAAATTTTCTCAAGGAGAAAATCCAAGAGCTAAAGGATCAAGGTGTTTATCGTAAGCTGCCAATATTAGAGAGTGCCAGTGAGGCAGAAGTTATTCTGAATGGCAAGAGGGTAATTAACCTTTCCTCTAACAATTATCTTGGTTTTGCAAATCACCCAAGACTTAAGAAGGCAGCTGTTGAGGCAGTAGAGAAGTATGGAGTAGGATCAGGAGCTGTAAGAACAATCATAGGAAACATGGATCTTCATGAGGAAATGGAGACATTGTTAGCTGAATTCAAGAGAGAAGAAGCTGTAATGACCTTTCAATCAGGCTTTAACTGTAATGCTGGTACTATACAGGCAATTACTGAAAAGGGAGATGTAATTATCTCTGATGAATTAAACCACGCAAGTATTATCGATGGAGCAAGATTAAGCAGAGCGGACAAGACAGTTTACAAACACTCTGACATGAATCACCTAGAAGAGGTTCTAAAGGAATGTCGTGCAAAATATAGAAACATACTAATTATCACTGATGGTGTATTTAGTATGGATGGAGATATTGCTCCATTACCTGATATCGTTAATTTAGCGGAAAAATATAGTGCCATGACCTATGTTGATGATGCTCATGGTTCTGGGGTATTAGGTGAGAGTGGTAGAGGTACTGTTGACCATTTCCATCTTCATGGAAGGGTTGACTTCAGTATTGGTACACTATCAAAGGCAATAGGTGTAATTGGTGGCTATGTGGCAGGTAGTGAAACTATGAGAGAATGGTTAAGCCACCGAGGCCGTCCACTATTATTCAGTACTTCATTACCTCCAGCGGCTGTTGGTTCAATTATCGAAGCGGTTAAGCTATTAATGAGCACAACTGAGTATACCGATAGATTATGGGATAATGCTAAGTACTTCAAGGAAAAAATGAGTAAGCTAGGTTACAATATAGGGAATAGTCAGACACCTATAACTCCTGTAATTATCGGTGATGAAGCTAAGACAATGGAATTCAGTAAAAAGCTATTTGAAAATGGTGTTTTTGCTTCAGGCATAGTATTCCCAACTGTACCAAAGGGAACTGGAAGGGTAAGATGTATGGTTACTGCTGGTCATACCAAGGAGCAATTGGATAGAGCTGTTGATGTATTTAAAAAGGTTGGAGAAGAAATGAATATATTATAAGCAAAAATGCGAGGCAATAAATCTGCCTCGCATTTTTATTTATGATTATTGATAATTGACAAGAGTTAAAAGAAGTAAGATGAAAAAGAAACCCTTCCTGCTTAGTATTCAATGACCTTTTTGTTTCATTTTAGTTTATATTTCCAAGTAATTTTGGGGATATTGTATAATGACAAACTTTGCTTGGAGGGTGACTTATGAAAAGAATTTACGTGAGTTTTTTTATTTTTGTTCTAGTTTTGTTATTAGCAGCTATTGGATGTCAGAGGGAGAAGCAGGTAGAGGAAAATAAGAAGATAAATGTGGAGGTGTCGGAGGTGCGGCTTATGGATGTGTCGGAGCTCATTACCCTGACGGCACAATTAAGGCCCTACGAGGAGGCTATGGTTATTCCCAAAACTCCTGGTCTGAAGGTGACTAAGCTTTCAGTAAAGGTAGGAGATGAGGTTAACAGAAATGAGTTTTTGTTTGAATTAGATAAAGGTATGGTTAGAAAACAGGTGGAGCAGGCTAAGCTTCATTATGATACGGCTAAAAAAAATTATCAATTTCAGAAGCAGCAAATTGACAGGCTTCAGAAGCAGTCTATTCCTGTTATACAGATGAGAAATGTGTCAGGTATGCAGGAATTACCTGATGAAGGTAGTCTGCAAGCCTCCTTGGCGGCAGCAAATATTCAGCTGGAGCAGGCAAGGATTGCCTATTCCACGGCCTTAGAACAGCTTAAGGAAATGGAATATACCTCACCTATTAATGGAGTTATTACACAATTAAATATTAAGGAGGATCAAATGGCTTTACAGATAGCCCCAGCTGTGGTGGTATCTAATATAGATAGGCTTAAGGCTCATTTATCTATTTCTTCAGAATTGTTAAGGGAGCTTAAGCTTGGTCAGGCAGTGGAACTTAAGCTTCCTGATAAGGATATAAAGGGCAGCATAAGCCTTATTAATCCCGTAGCAGATATTAGAAGTAATCTATATTCTGTAGAGGCTGTTTTTAATAATGCTGATAAAAGTATGTCACCAGGGGCCTTTTATAAACTAAACCTAGTGAAAAATCATAAGGAATCGGTTATAGCTATTTCAAAGGAAGCCCTTGTTTCTGAGGGGGAAAAAAGCTATGTATTTGTAGAGAATAATGGCTTGGCTGAAAAACGCTACATAATAAAAGGAGTAGATGGAGGTAGTGTAGTTGAGATAACTGAAGGACTAAAGCCTGGGGAACGGGTAGTTTTAAAAGGGCAGCAGTTCCTTGAGGAGGGGGCTGAAATTATAGTACGAGGTGATAAAGATGAAACTAATTAGCTGGGCAGTCAAAAAGCAGGTTTCTGTTCTTATGCTGGTTGCTTTTATATTACTTATGGGCTTCGTGGCGCTTTTTAAACTCTCTATAGATTTATTACCCAAGATAAATGTACCTGTTGCTGTTGTAAATACACGTTTCCCTGGAGCTGGGCCTTTAGAGATAGAGGCCTTAATTACTAGGCCCTTGGAGGAAGCTGTAGCTATGGTTCATAATATGAAGAGAGTAACATCGGTGTCTGCCGAAGGCTATTCTATGATAATTATAGAGTTTAATAACGGAACAAATATGGATTTTGCAACCCTTGAAATGAGAGAAAGAATTGATCTTATAAGAAACTACTTACCTGAGGATGCGATGGCACCAATGGTTTTAAAGATAGACCCAAATGCCTTGCCTATTATGCTGATTGGTGTAAGTGGTAAGGAGGACCTAAGTCAATTGAAGGAGCTGGCTGAAGCAAAGCTAAAGCCACGTTTAGAGCGCTTAGTAGGTGTTGCATCTGTATCAATTACAGGGGGCTATGATGAAATTATTGAAATAAGTGTAGATCCTCTAAAGCTTAGTAGCTTTGGCCTTACCCTACAGCAGCTGGCGGGTTTATTGAGGGCTGAAAATATAAACCTTCCAATAGGTGAGATAACTGATGGAAATGTAAATAAGCTTATACGAACAGTAGGTAAATTTTCTGATATAGAAGAAATAAAAGATATGCCAATACCTACACCTTTAGGCACTGTAGTTGAGCTAAGGGATATAGCAGAGATAGCTCTCGTTAATAGTGATAGGCTACAGATTGTTAAAATGAATGGAGAGGAAAGCATTCGACTTACTCTCCAAAAACAACCTATAGCTAATACTGTCCAGGTGGCTAACAGAGTTAATGTTGAATTACATAAATTAAGGGAGGAGCTTGAGGGTATTAAGGTTGAACCAATAATTGATCAATCCTTATACATTAAAAAGGCCATAGGTAATGTTGCTAAAACAGCTATATATGGAGGGATTTTGGCAGTATTGGTCCTATATATCTTTTTAAGAAGCATTAAAACGACTTCAGTTATTGCTTTAGCTATACCCATCTCTGTCATCTGTACCTTTGCTCTTATGTATTTTTCAGGAATAACCCTGAATATTTTATCCCTTGGAGGCTTTGCCTTGGGTGTAGGAATGCTGGTGGACAATGGCATAGTGGTGATAGAAAACATCCATAGATATATAGAGGAAGGAAGTAGTGCAGAGGAAGCCTCTATAGTCGGAGCACAGGAGGTTGCTATGGCGGTTAGTGCCTCCACTCTTACTACAATAGCAGTATTTTTACCCATTGTCTTTGTTGAAGGTATGACAGCACAGATATTCAGGGAGCTGGCCCTGACAGTTACCTACTCATTGCTGACATCACTTTTAATCTCTTTGACCTTGGTGCCGATGCTAGCCTCTAGAATGATGGATAATGAGAGAAAACCAAAGATTCAAGAGAGAAAGGTAGCCATGTTCTGTTTTTTTGACAATATGTTTGATCAAGCTTTAAGCTTTTACAGAAGGCTTTTGAACTGGAGTCTTCTTCATAGGAAAGCAGTTATAGCATTATCCTTAGTATTATTTTTTGTTGCAGCCTATCTACTTACAATAGTAGGGGCAGAATACTTTCCAGAATTTGATGAAGGAACCTTTAATATAGATATCCGCCTACCACATGGAACAAAGCTTGAGACTACTGAAGAGCTCACAACGATGATTGAGGATCTGGTAAGGAGGCATTCAGAGGTGGAGGTGCTATTTACAAACATCGGCGGTGGTGACGGTATCTTCGTTACTGATAGCCTTAGGGCAAATAGAGCCTCCATAGATGGTAGGTTAATTCCTCAAAGGAAAAGGGAAATGTCAACTGCAGAGGTTATAGACAAAATACGTAAAGAGCTGCAACAGCTAGTAGGCGCTGAAATTACCATTACCAGCTCCTCCTCCATTATGATGGCAGGCTTTGGAGGCTCAGCTATTGAGGTTGAAATTAGAGGGGATGATTTAGTGTTACTAAAGGAAATCGCGGAAGATTTTATTCGACTAGTGGAGGGGGTGGAGGGTACCCGAGAGGTAGAATCCAATTTCTCTGAGGGCCGCCCACAATTAGAGATGAGACTTAAGCGGGAGGAGGCTGCTAGATATGGGCTACAGTCAGTACAGGTTGCAGCTATTATTAGGGGCTATTTAGAAGGAATTAATGTCACCAGCTTTAAGCTAGACGGGAGAGAAACCCCTGTAATCGTAAGAGGTGAGGATTATCTTAAGAGCAGCTTAGGCAATTTCTTACAGCTTCCCATACCAACACCCATAGGTATTACTGTTCCCTTTCAGCAAATAGGTGAATTAAGAGAATCCAGGGGACCAAATGTCATTAGAAGAACAGACCAGGTGAGGTCTATAACAGTAAGTGCAGCCATAATAAATAGAGATCTTAATAGTGTTGTACTCGACATACAAGATAAACTAGAAACCTACAGTCTGCCGGAGGGCTTTAGCTATTATTTTAGAGGACAAAGGGAGCAATTAATTGAAGCCTTTGGAAGCTTATATTTAGTTGTTATCTTGGCTATTATTTTGGTATATATGATACTAGCATCACTTTTTCAATCCTTTATACATCCCCTTACAATTATGTTTTCTGTTCCATTAGCCTTTACCGGGGCAGCAATTGGGCTCTTTGTCACCAATAGACCCATCAGTGTTCCAGGATTAATTGGAGCAGTAGTATTGGCAGGAATCGTAGTGAATAATGGCATTGTTTTAATAGATTATATTAATCTATTAAGGCAAAAAGGGATTGCAAAAGCTGAAGCAATATTAGATGCAGGACAAACAAGGGTGCGACCTATATTGATGACTACCTTTACAACTGTACTTGGGTTATTACCTTTAGCTATGGGCTATGGAGAGGGTTCAGAGGCTCAAGCTCCAATGGCAACAGTAGTAATTGGGGGCCTTTTATCAGCTACATTTCTGACACTTATAGTTATTCCAGTTATTTATTCAATGTTTGAGGATTTAATGATAAGATTAAAGCATAGGTAATTAATATAAGCCACTAGGAGGATATCTAATGCTGGTCGGAATATGCACAATAAAAATAGTATTATTCGAAGCAAATTCCCTAAAGGAAAAAAGACATATTGTAAAGAGTGTTATAGAGAGGGTAAAGGCTAGGTTTAATGTATCGATTGCAGAGGTTGGGGAGCAGGATAAGTGGCAGGTGGCGGAAATCGGCTTTTCCTGTGTAACCAATAGTAGAAGACATGCCGATGAGATTATTAACAATGTTGTACAGTTTATAGAAAGAGACGGTAGGTTTGATGTAAGTGCCTTTGATATGGAGATCCTGTAGAGGGGGAAGTTGATGAAAAAAAAGGTTTTGAATAAAGAAGAGATAAAAAAGGCACTAGCAATTCTTAAGCAGTTATATCCTGAAGCAAGGAGTGAGCTGGATTTCAGCAATCCCTTTGAGTTGTTGATAGCAGTTATTTTAAGTGCCCAATGTACTGATAAAAGAGTTAATCAGGTTACTTCAAAGCTTTTTGAAGCATTTAAAACTCCAGAGGATTTTATCACCTTAACGGCAGAGGAGCTTGGGGTCTGGATTAAAAGCTGTGGCTTTTATAATAGTAAAAGCAAAAACATCCTAGAGACCTGTCGTATTTTGGTTGAGGAATATAATGGGGAGATACCAACGGATAGAGATGAACTAATGAAGCTCCCGGGAGTTGGTAGAAAAACAGCAAATGTTGTGGTAAGTAATGTCTTTGGAGAGCCTGCTATTGCCGTTGATACTCATGTTTTTAGAGTTTCCAACAGAATTGGTTTAGCAGCCGCAGATAATGTGAACAAAACTGAGGAGCAGCTAATGAAGCGCATACCAAAGGAGGACTGGTCTGATGCTCATCATTGGATTATTCTTCATGGAAGAAGGGTATGTAAAGCTCGAAAACCTTTGTGCAACGAATGTCCTTTGACAAAGTATTGCTTATACTATAAGGAGATGGAATTATAGCCTTCATCCAGTCTGACAAGCTTTATTAGGTCAAGGGCTTTATTTTTTTCCTAAGTCCAAAATCTTTTATGCATTCATGTGGTCACAAACAGGAAAAATGATTTTTTTGAAGAAAATAGTAATAAAGAATAGTGGTTACATGGAGAGGATGTAATGAATGGATAACAAAAGCTTGTTAAAGGGGCAAAGCATGTTTGCACTTGATATTGGTACTAGAAGTGTTGTTGGATTAGTGGGTTGCTATTCGGATAATAAAATAGAACTTCAGGAGACAGCGGTTGCCTTTCATCAGGACAGAGTAATGATGGACGGACAAATTCACGATATAGAGGGTGTTGTTGAAATAGTTACCCGTGTTAAAAGGGAGCTGGAGGAAAGGACAGGCAGTCAGCTTAAGGAGGTTGCCATAGCAGCAGCAGGACGAGCTTTAAAAACCCATAGACTATCAGTTGAAAGAAATTTAGAAGAGATAAAGCCTATTGACAAATATTTGGTAAATAGTCTTGAAATAGAGGCTCTTCAAATAGCTCAGATGTATTTAGAGGAACAGTCACACGATAATACTAACTATTTTTGTGTTGGACATACAATAGTAAATTATTATCTAAATGATACCTTGATATTAAATCCTATAGGACATAGAGGAAATAAGCTTAAGGTAGATTTGATTGCTACCTTTTTACCTCATTTAGTTGTGGACAGCTTAAATACAGTTATGTCAAAAATAGGGCTAGAAGTAAGCTATATGACCTTAGAGCCAATAGCTGCAATAGAGGTGGCTGTACCTAAGAATGTTAGACTTTTGAACGTAGCCTTGGTGGATATAGGGGCAGGTACCTCTGATATAGCTATTACGAAGGAGGGCTCTGTAGTTGCCTATGCCATGACCTCCACCGCAGGTGATGAAATTACAGAGGCCTTGTCAAGGGCCTATTTATTGGATTTTGATACGGCAGAGAGAATTAAATGTAATTTATACAAGGAAGAAACTCAGCAGGTGATGGATATAGTAGGAATGGTTCAGGATTTAAAAACTGAAGAAATATTAGATCAAATATATCCTTCGATTGAATTAGTAGCAAAGGAAATTGCTGAGAACATTATTATGCAAAATGATAAGGCCCCAAGCGCAGTGTTTTTAATTGGTGGTGGAAGCCAAATTCCCAGATTACCAGAGGCTCTTGCAAGGCTGTTAAATATGCCTAAAGAAAGGGTTGTTGTAAGAGGTGTAGAAATCATTCAAAATCTAAAGCAGGATAATCTGGTAATAAAGGGTCCTGAGGGTATAACTCCTATAGGTATTTTGGCAAAGGCAATTGAAAATAATTCTAAGGATTTTGTAAAGCTTCACATAAATGGTAAGGAGATAAAGCTATTTCAATCCAAGCAATTAAAGGTTATAGATGCTTTAGTATCAATAGGCTTTAATCCCAGGGAGCTTATTCCAAAGCGAGGAAAAGCTATTAATGTTAATATCAATAATAAGGTGAAAAGCTTTTCAGGAGAATACGGTGTTCCTGCTGAAATTTTTGTTAATTATGAAAAAGGTAGTCTAGAGACTGTTGTTAATAGTGGTGATATCATTGATATACATCCAGCGCAGGAAGGTAAGGCTGCAGAGGTTTATATTCGAGATATCATAAATATTAATAAGCATGTTTATTGTAATAACAAGCGGATACCTATATATCAAAGGATAAAGGTAAACAATCAAGAGTGCTGGGATAATTATATATTAAAGGATGGGGACCAAATTAGCTTTATAGAAATTTTGAAGGTTGAAGATATATGTAATAGCTTAAGCCTAAATCCTGATAAATATAACTGGTTTATTAATGGAAAGCAAGCAGGCTTAGATTCTTTTTTAGCAAATAAAGATGAAGTTGCTTATCTTGAAAAAATTTCAATTCAAGATTCATCAGCAAAAATTGAGGTGCCAACAACTTCAAATGGTAAGGAGCTTACTGTAAACTACAATGGTAGTTCACTAAGTATAGCCAATAATAATAAGGAGCTTTTATTTGTAGATATATTTAATTATATAGATTTTGATGTGTCAACGGTTAGAGGAAGGCTTGTTTTATTACTTAACGGATTTCCTGCTAATTACACAGATATTATCAATGATGGTGATGAAATTGTAATAAAATGGGAATAATTAGATGTAAAAGCAATGGAATTATAGTGTAAATGCATGAATATATTTTTCTATAGGCTTAGAGGATTTATTATTGCATTGTGACATATGACTGCTTAAGGAGTGATGTCAATGGAACCAGTAATACCACCCCCAAAAAAATTAACAAAATGGTTCCTTTGGTTTATGGCAATGGTGATATTAACAGCTACGATTGCTTTTACAACTTTAGGAATCCTAGTGCTTAATAGAAAAACTATCTACCCCAATGTATGGATTGAATCTGTTAACGTAAGCAGCCTTAATAAAGCCGAAGCAGCAGACAAGGTTGCCACAATTTTTCGAAATGAATTGAAAAAATTTAATGTTAAGCTTAGCTTCAATAATAAAACCTGGGAGTACCCCTACGAGGCCTTGGGCTATCAGTATTTATATGAGGAGGCCATTGAAGAGGCCTATGCGGTAGGTAGAAAGGGAAACTATATACAACGATTTATGGAAATTTATGAATTAAGGAATTATCCCTATATTATAGCTCTGAACAACACCTACGACGTTGAAAAATTTGCTGCAATTATTGATGAGATAAAAGAATCAGTAGAAAGGGCTCCGAAGGATGCCAGTATTAAAAGGGTAAAGGGTACCTTTGAGATAACAGCTGAGACTCTTGGGATAACGATAGATGAAGAAGAGCTATTACTAAAAATTGAGGAGAGTATAAGGACCTTAAACAAGGATAGTATTGTTATTCCAACTAGCTATACCTATCCTAGGATTACCTCCGAAGAGCTAGAGGCTGTACAAGAGGTAATAGGTGAATTTTCCACCACCTTTGACGCAAAGGTGACAGGAAGAAGCGCAAATATTTCTATAGCCTCCTCAAGTATAAATGGTGTTTTATTAATGCCAAATGAAGCCTTTTCCTTTAATAAGAAAACCGGGCCTAGGGGTATTGCTGAGGGCTATCAAGAAGCTCCGGTAATAGTTAATGGTCAATTGGTTCCTGGTATAGGGGGAGGTATCTGTCAGGTTTCTACAACCCTGTATAATGCTATTGTAAGAGCTAATCTAGAGGTGGTAAAACGGCAGAATCATACTCTTCCTGTTGCTTATGTGCCACTTGGGCATGATGCATCAGTTTTCTATGGATATTTAGATTTAGAATTTATAAATAATAAGCCTTATCCAATATATTTAGAAAGCTATTCTAGCGGCAGTAAGGTCTTTGTAAAGCTATATAGCACTAAAACCGATGATTTAGTTATAAAGCTACATTCAGAAATTATAGAGACAATCGAACCAAAGCAGGAGACTAAGAAGGATGCAACCTTATTTGTCGGAGAGAGAAAAGTAGAAAAGGAAGCCAAAAAGGGTTATAGAGTAGTAACCTACAAAATTTACTCTGACAAAAATGGTCAAGAAATTAAACGGGAGCAAATATCAAGGGATTATTATCCTCCTGTACATGGGCTTATTTTAGAAGGTATTAAACCAGTTTCAGCAAGCAATATGGTTGATGAAAAACCTATTGAGGTTGAGAATCAAAATGAAAGACCCTTAGAAGCAACTACACCATAATAAAAATAATAATCACTCTAGTGGTCTGCAGCCTGTAATGATAGCTAATATTATTATATAAACTGTAGAATTTACTGTGGGTGTTATTTTTTTTGTCGTTTTTTGTAATAGAATTCTATAGTATTATTTGGTATAATTAATCATCAGACTTTTTGATTCGGAGGAATAATATGGATTCACTGCTTTATGATAAATCTGTTTGTTGTCCTGTTTGTAGTACTAGCTTTACAACGAAAAAGGTTCGAAGTAGAGGTTTGCAAATTGTTGAGAGGCATGATGACCTAAACATAATATATAAAGGCATAAATCCTAATTACTATACAATTTGGATTTGTCCTGAATGTGGCTATAGTGCTACTGAAAATGAATTTGATAACTTCAATAATCTCTACAGAAAGGTTTTTGAAGACAATGTCCTAAGCAAATGGAATAAACGCAGCTATAGTGGTATAAGAAGCCTTAAAGATGCTGAAGAATCCTTTAAGCTAGCCATTCTTGTAGGACAACTACAAAAAAAACCAAAATGCTATTTAGGAGCCCTTTGCTTAAAGCTCGCATGGATATACAGAGAAGGGAAAAATTTTAAAAAAGAAAAGGAATTTCTACAGCACGCCTTAACAAATCTTACACAATCCTATCAGCATGAGAGGCTGGAGGGTAGTGGAATTGATGAGATTACTGCTGCCTATTTAGTAGGTGAACTAAACAGAAGCTTAGGTAATTATAAGCAGGCCATCAATTGGTATAATAAAACCTTAGAGCATCCTAATATCAAGAGTAGAAGACAGCTGCAAATAAAAACTAGAGACCAATGGAGAATAGCAAAGGAGCAATATGATAATGAAAAAGAAAAATCTCATTCCGAAGCTACTGTATTATAGCCATATTTACTTTGAGGATTTAATCCTTACGATATATTCCTCCTCAAGGGGACTAGTTTGGCTGGACATTAATATCCAGGAGGAAGCCTCAAGGATAGGGATTCAAAAGAAGTTTTCTAATGTAGAGCTTATAAATGCTCCTGAATTAAATGTTGAATTTGAAAGACAGCTTTTAGAGTATTTTAGAGGTGAGAGAAAGATTTTCACAGTGGATTTAGACATCATTGGTACGGATTTTCAGCAAAGGGTATGGAGGGCATTGATGGAAATTCCTTACGGAGCAACCGTCAGCTACAAGGATATCGCAGTAAGTGTTGGCAATCCTAAGGCAGTAAGGGCAGTTGGAATGGCAAATAATAAAAATAAAATACCGATTATTATTCCCTGCCATAGAGTAGTTGGTGCCGATAGAAGCCTAGTGGGCTATGGGGGAGGCCTTGAGGTTAAGGAGCTTCTGCTAGAGCTTGAAGGAATTAAGGTTGAGAATAAAAAGGTGGTTGAATAACCACTTTTTTTCTTGAATAAATATAGGTAAATACTGAAATAAAGAGAGGAGTATTACCTTGAGGAAGGCTTCTAAAAATCCGATTGTTATTGTACCTGGGATGATGGGCTCTATTGGGGGTGACATGCTACCAAGAATAGGAGAATGGCGCTTTGGTGTAGCAAAGTGGATATATGAACCCCTTATAAAGGGTCTACAGGACATTGGCTATAGGGAAAAGGATAACCTTTTTATTTGCTTTTACGATTGGCGACAAAAAACCAGTGAATCCTCTAGGCTATATTTAGAGCCGCTTATGAGCATGGTAAAAACAAAATTTCCAAACAAAAAAATCGACTTGATATGCCACAGCATGGGGGGGTTAGTGGGTCGTCATTATCTACAGAAGGAAGGTAATAGGGGAATTGTAGAAAACTTTATTATGATGGGGACCCCCAATAAAGGAGCAATTGATGCCTATTATTTTTGGACCACGGGAAGCCTTATGAAAAAGGACAAGAAGACCTTCTATAACATGACCTATAAGGGCTATATTTGGCTTATTAGTAAGCTTTTAGGTATACCCCTAGGCATTAACCGATTAGAGGACCTTCATAGGTGCTTTAAGGGGATGGAGGACCTGTTACCGTCAGAGGATTTTGGATTTGTTTTATGCTATCGGGAAAACAATCAAGAGCTGAGACTACTACCCAGAAAATACATGAAATATCATAATCTAATGCTGGATGCACTAAATAAGGAAAAATCCAAGCTAGCAATGAATGTTGATGAGGTTTATTCTGTTGTAGGAATAGAAACAGTAACAAACGATTTATTGATATTGAATAAAGATAAGCTATTACAAGGAGGTATTGAAGAGATTATTGGAAGTGGCACAACCCTAGAGGGGGATGGAACGGTTACTAAAAAAAGTGCTACCCTTGAGGGCTACAATAATGTTGAGATTAAAGGGACCCATTACAGTATTGTTAAGTCAACCTTAGGTGTCATTTATAAGCTTTATGGAGTAGAGGTAGCAGATGTGGTTGAGATTAAGGAGAATTCATTACATATCCTCTTAAGCACTCACCTTGATTTTTCGATTAAAAAGGATGGAAAAACTATATTGAGCTATATAAATGGTAGACTACAAGCAGAGTATGAGCTTATGTACGAGGTTTTTCAACAGGAATTTCTATGGGTTGCTATACGGCATATTCCTATAGGTAGCTATGACGTAGAGGTTTTTAATATTACAAAGCAGAATCTTCACTTCTTGTTGATGACGGAGGGAGTTGACGAAGAGCTAGAGGAGCTCAAGGGTGAGGTAGAAAAGAGTAAATATTACAAAATTGACTTTAATATAAATTAAAAGCAAAATCTTATTGTAAAATTAAGGCCCTTTTGATATGATAAGCATGAACTGAATATTAAGATGTTAAGGTGCCTTATAGCTTAATAGGGAAAGTGGTTAAAGCCACTACAGCCCCCGCTACTGTAGGTAATGACGAAAACAGCATAAAACCACTGGCAATGCCGGGAAGGAGCTGTTGGAGGAGGATTTACGAGTCAGGAGACCTGCCTTTTCATTATTGACAATTCTTCGGTGGGAAGGGATGTTTATGTATATTAAGTGAAATTTTACATACCCTTACCTTATTATGGTAGGGGTTTTTTGTTTTATTTGAAAACAGAGGTGATTTATGAATAAGCTTGTAGTAGTGACGGGTGGAGCTAGAAGTGGAAAAAGCAGCTTTGGTGAGGCTCAGTTCAATAGCCAAGAGACTATACTATATATTGCCACGGCTCAGGCCTTTGACGAGGAAATGAAGGAGCGGATCAGAAGACATAGGAATCAGCGGCCTAGCCACTGGTTAACCCTTGAGGCCTATAGGGGCTTTCCTGAAGGCTTAAAGGATATTTCCCAGGAGGTTTCTGGACTGCTACTTGATTGCATTACTCTTATGGTTACAAATATATTGCTAGAATCAAATCTCGGTTGGGATACAGCCTCGATAGATGAGCTAAATGCAATCGAAGCTAAGGTTATGGAGGAAATAAAGGCTTTGATATGCTATATCAGACAGCTTCCTATAAAATCGGTGTTGGTAACAAATGAGCTTGGTTGGGGACTGGTTCCGGACTATCCGTTAGGTAGGATATTTAGAGATATAGCAGGAAGAGTAAATCAATATATAGCTGCCGAAGCTGATGAGGTTTATCTTGTAGCATGCGGTATTCCTGTAAAGCTTAAGTAGATTAATAAAGTTATATTGTGCAGTAGAAAAATAGGAGGGATAATACTATGAGCAATAAGCTTGAAAAGGGTTTAGTACATATATACACCGGGGATGGTAAGGGTAAAACCACAGCTGCAATTGGACAAGGGGTTAGGAGCTTTGGAGGAGGACTTAAGGTTCTAATGGTTCAATTTTTGAAGGGTGATGATACTGGTGAGCTTCATAGCTTTGAAAGGCTTGGTGATGGCTTCACCCTAAGGCGCTTTGCTGCTTTAGATAACTTCTATAAATTTTTGCCTGAGGATGAGAAGCTAAAGGCAAAGGAGGATGCACAAAGGGGACTAAGCTTTATAAGAGAAGCAATGGAGCAGCAATACGATCTAATAATTATGGATGAAATAATGGCATCTATAACAAATGAAATGGTAAAGCTGGACGAGGTTATTGAGCTGGTGAAAAACAAGCCTCTAAATTTAGAGCTAATTATGACGGGTAGAAATGCACCAGAGGAGCTAATTGAATTAGCTAATTATGTTACAGAGATGAAGCTAATTAAGCATCCCTTCCAGCAGGGGATATATGCAAGAAAGGGAATTGAAAGCTAATGAAGAGATTTGTTGGAATGCTACAATTTCTAACAAGAATGACGATTATCAAGGATCTACCCTTTGATGAGGAATTCAATAAGGGTATAATATATTTCCCATTAGTAGGAGCAGTTCAGGGATTAATTATTGCAGGCATTTACCTAGGGGTCTCATACCTCCTTAACCCAAATATTGCGGCTATTTTAACTGTTGCAGCCTATCTCTGCCTAACAGGAGCACTACATTTAGACGGACTAGGTGATACCTTTGATGGCTTTTATAGTAGCAGGCCAAAGGAAAAGATTTTATCAATAATGAAGGATAGTCGTCTAGGCACAAATGGAATGACGGCATTATTCTTCTCGTTATTTTTAAAAATAAGTGGAATTCAGGCCTTTGCCTGGGTGCCACAGGGCTATAGGATGATTATTTTAATGCCTGTATTCGGAAAGCTTGCCTTGGTATTAGGCTCCTACAATGCTAAGTATGCAAGAGAAGAGGGCTTAGGGAATATCTTTATTGGTAAGGTAAAGACCTTAGAGGTAGCTATTGCTACGATTACAGCAATAGCTGTATCAATTATTCATTTAAAGAGCATTTTATTTGTGCCCTGGATATTTATTATCGCTATGCTTTTTAAGGAGCATTCAAATAGCAAGATAGAAGGAATGACAGGGGATACCCTTGGGGCCTTAGCTGAGCTAGTTGAGATATGCTATTTATTATATCTAATGATTATAATGAGATGGTTTTAGGAGTGAGTTGATGACGAAGCTGATTCTAATTAGACATGGTGAAACCGATGACAATAAAAATCAAAACCTATGTGGCTGGTCAGATCCCTGTTTAAATGACAATGGACGGAAAGCTGCTGAAGCTCTTGCTAGCTACGTGAAGGACATAGCTTTTGATTTAATAATAACCAGTGGCTTAAGGCGAAGCGAAGAAACAGCAGCAATTATAAGGAAAGAAAGAAAAATAGAGCACTTGGCCTTGGAGGATTTACGAGAGTTAAACTTTGGTGATTTTGAGGGCTCTAAAATGAAGGATATTAAAGACAAGCAGCCGGAGCTATATAGGCAGCTGGAAAAGGATTTTATTCATTTCAAATTTCCTAAGGGAGAAAGCCTAAAGGAAATGAATGCCAGGGTTATAGCTGCAACGAATAAGCTACTTGATGATTACAAGGACAAGTCCTTAGCAATAGTAGCTCACTCAGGAGTTATTCGCTGTATTTTAGCACATTTTATAACTGGCGATATCAATAAGCATTGGAGCTTTAGAGTGGAGCACTGTAGTATATCAGTTTTGGAAATACATCAAGACTTTCCAGTATTAACAAAATTAAATGACATAGCTTTTTTAAACAAAACAATATAGAAAAGAGGAAAAATAATGCTTAAGAAATCAATTTCAATATTATTAATTATAATCTTAGCTCTTGGGCTATTTGTAGGCTGTGCACCTAAAACAGAGGAGTCTGCAGGAGATGCAACCAAGGATGGCATTTACCCAATGGAGATAGTAGATGGATTAGGTAACACAGTAACTATAACCAAAAAGCCTGAAAGAATAATATCAATAGCTCCAAGTCTAACAGAAATATTATATGCATTAGGCGTAGAGGATGAAATTGTAGCTGTATCAGATTTTTGTGATTATCCAGAGGCTGCATTAGCAAAGGAAAAGGTAGGCAGCTCTTGGACTACAAATACAGAGAAAATTATTGAATTAACCCCAGATATAGTTTTTGTGTTTGGTGAGGGGCAAGCAGAAGCAAACGAGCAAATAGCTGCCGCAGGTATTACAATCGTTAAGTTTGAGCCAGAATCAATTGCGGAAATACTTTCAGCTATAGAGGCTATAGGAAAAATAACTGGTACAGAGGCTGAGGCCAGCAAGCTAATAGCAGATATGACAGGAAAAAGAGATGAATTAGTAGCAAAGGTTAAGAATCAACCTACAAAAAAGGTTTTTTATCAGGTATGGGATGAGCCGCTAATGACTGCAGGCCCTGGTTCCTTTATAGATGAGCTTATAACGCTAGCAGGGGCAATAAACATAGCAGCAGACGCTGAAGGGGCATGGCCTATGTATAGTGCTGAAGCTTTAGTAGAAAAGAATCCTGAGGTTTTTATTCTTCCAGCCCATGTAGGTGGCAACATGGCTTTATCAACTGTAGAGGTTGAAGGGTTAATCAAGGAAGTAAAGTCTAGACCAGGCTATGAAGCAATTGCAGCTGTCCAAAAAGACAGAATTGTGCCAGTTGAGCCTAATATTGTTTCAAGACCGGGAGTAAGAATAATTGAAGCACTGGAGCTTTTTGTAAAGGCAATACATCCAGAATTAAATTAATTAAATTTATTTCCCGTCTATTGACGGGATTTATTCTATGGAGGCATTATGAAATTTAGGCAAAGAAGACTGGGAATCATATTAAGCTTTATAACCTTATTCTTTGTAGTACTTGTTTTTTCCTCTATAACAGGAGCAGCAAGGATAAACCCAATGACAAGCATAAGAATAATAGCTGCGAGGCTGCCCTTTATTGGAGGGTCAATAGATTTATCCGGCATAACGGCATCTCAGCTGTCAATTATAGGTAATATTAGACTTCCACGAATACTATTGGCCTTTGTGGTGGGCTTTGGCTTATCAGTTGTAGGGGTTGCGATGCAGGGAATGCTTAAAAACCCAATGGCAGATCCCTTTATAGTAGGAACCTCCTCAGGTGCAGCCTTCGGAGCTGCTATTGCGATAGTATTGAAGCTAAATAAGGTCTACGGTGGGATGGGAGTAATATCACTATTTGCCTTTTTTGGAGCCCTTTTAGCCACTTCAATAGTTTATTCCTTAGCAAGGATAAAGAACAAGGTGCCGGTTACAACCCTACTATTGGCTGGGGTAGCAACAGGTCAGTTTTTTACAGCTATAATGTCCTTATTAATGGTTATATCCTCAAAGGATGTATCTAGTATTATTTTTTGGACAATGGGAAGCTTTTCTGCAAGGGGCTGGAATCAACTGCAATTAGCTGTTTTACCTGTTCTTGTAGGCAGCCTGGTAATATACATTTTTTCGAAGGATTTGAACGTTATGCTGCTGGGGGAGACTACAGCACAAAACACCGGGGTTTCGGTGGAAAAGGTAAAGCGGTTTATTCTGGTGATAAGTGCACTTATGACAGCCGTTGTGGTTTCAGTAAGTGGTATTATTGGTTTTATAGGCTTGATTATACCTCATATAGTACGGATGCTGGTGGGCCCAGACCATAGAGTCCTAATTCCCTGTAGTGGGCTATTGGGGGGGATATTTCTAATATTAGCAGATACCCTAGCAAGAACTATTATAGCTCCTACTGAAATACCTGTAGGGATTATTACAGCCTTAGCCGGTGGACCCTTCTTTATATATTTACTAAGAAAAAATAAAAGGGCGCTATAGGGGGTGGTAAAGTGAGTAAAGCATTTGATATAAGCAGGCTGTCCTTTAAATATGATGAAGGTATAATTCTTGATAGGATAGAATTTAGTATTAAGAATAGCTCCTTTGTAACTATAATTGGCCCCAACGGCTCTGGCAAATCAACTCTATTGAAGCTTATGGCTACAAACCTTTCACCAGAATCAGGTGTTTTAAAGCTATGGGACAGGCCCCTGAAGACCTATAGTACAAAGGAATTAGCAAGAAATATGGCTGTAGTTCCACAGGAGTCCCATATACAATATGACTTTACTGTTTATGATATTGTTTTGATGGGGCGATATCCCCATATAAAAAGATTTGAAAAGGAAAATGAAAAGGACTTTGAGATAGTAAAAAGAGCGTTGCAGAGGACCAATACCTGGCATCTGAAGGATAGGAGCATAAATGAAATAAGTGGTGGAGAAAGACAACGGGTAATAATCTCAAAGGCTCTAGCACAGGAAACAAAGGTGATTTTGCTGGATGAGCCTACCTCCTCCTTAGATATTCATCATCAATTGGAGATTCTGGATTTGTTAAAGGAGCTAAATGAGGAAACGGGAGTAACAATTATAATGGTTCTTCATGATATAAATTTGGCTGCCCGCTATAGTAAGGAGGTTATCCTGCTTCATTTAGGTAAGCTGCTGGCTATAGGTAAAACAGAGGAGGTTTTGACTGTAGAAAATTTACAAAAAGCCTATGAGATAGAGATGATAATTGAAAGAAATTGCTATACCGGCTGTTTAAATATGATACCGCTAGCGGTTAAAAAGAGCAGTACAAAAAGGGAGGAATAGAAAATGGGTAAGGGAATAATGCTACAGGGTACAGCTTCATCAGTTGGGAAAAGTTTACTTACTGCTGCCCTATGTCGTATTTTTTATCAAGAGGGCTATAGTGTAGCCCCCTTTAAATCACAGAATATGGCCTTAAACTCCTTTATAACTGAAGAGGGCCTAGAAATGGGGAGGGCTCAGGTCTTTCAAGCTGAGGCTGCAGGGATCAAGCCAACTGTCTTGATGAACCCAATATTATTAAAGCCTACAGCCGACTCCCATGCTCAGGTTATAATTAAAGGCAAGGTTCATAATAATATGACAGCTGCAAACTACCAAGAATTTAAGCCTCAGCTAAAGAATATGCTTACGGAAATATATCAGGAGCTTAGCAGTAGCTATGATGTTGTGGTTATAGAAGGTGCTGGAAGTCCTGCGGAAATAAATCTAAAGCACAATGACATAGTTAATATGGGGATGGCAGAGATAGCCGACGCTCCGGTTCTTCTTATTGGAGATATAGACAGGGGTGGAGTTTTTGCTTCTATTTATGGTACTATTATGCTCTTAACGGAGGAAGAAAGAGAAAGAGTAAAGGGCATAATCATAAATAAATTTAGAGGGGATATAAAAATACTAGAGCCTGGCTTGAAAATGCTGGAGGAACTGACAGGAAAGCCAGTTTTGGGAGTTATTCCCCATGGAGATTTCTGTATAGAGGATGAGGATAGCGTCAGTGATCGCCTTCAACGAAGGTCGATTGGGGAGGGCAAGGTTAAGATAGATATTATATGCCTACCGCATATCTCAAATTATACTGATTTTCATGTATTTCAACTGTTTCCAGAGGTCTCAGTCAGATATGTAACTCATTTAGACCAATTTGAAGCACCAGATGTAATAATAATACCTGGAACAAAGAATACAATCGAGGACCTTAAATACCTCAGGGAGACAGGCATGGAAAGAGGTATAATAGCTGCCTACTATAAAGGGACGGTTATATTCGGCATTTGTGGAGGCTATCAAATGCTGGGTAAGACGATTAAGGACCCAATGGGGGTTGAGAGCAGGATAGATAGTATAAGGGGTCTCGGACTATTGGATATTGAAACCGTCTTTGAAAGCGATAAGGTGACAACACAGGTTGAGGGAAGGGTCATTAATATAACCTCTGGTATTTTTATGGGGCAGGAGGCAATTAGTGTTAGAGGCTATGAAATACATATGGGTAGAACCCTTCTGGGGGAGAAGACAAAGCCCTTTATAGAAATAACTAGTAAGCTAGGGCAAGAAACTATTCAAATGGATGGTGCAGTAGATGATAATAATCAGGTTTTCGGTAGCTATATCCATGGAATCTTTGATGAGGTTAGCTTTACAAGTGCCTTTATAAATTACTTTATGGCAAAAAAGGGATATAGTAAAGGCGAAGAGACCATAACACTTGAGGAGTTTAAAGAAATTCAATACAATAAGCTTGCAAAGGCTGTTAGAGATAATCTTAATATGGAGGAAATTTATAGGATTATGGGGGTATAGCAGTGGAGATTATAATTACAGGCTTCATATTAGACTTAATATTGGGGGATCCGCAGGGATACCCTCATCCAGTACGATACATAGGTAGCTTAATAAGCCTTGTAGAAAAGAAGCTATATAGGGAAAATAAAAAAATACACCAATTAATAGCTGGTGTATTTTTAGTGCTGTTGGTGGTGGGGATTACCTACCTATTGACCTATTGTATAATAAGGCTGGCATATTATATTCATCCTGCTGCGGGCTTTGTGGCTTCTGTGATTTTAGCCTATACTGTATTAGCAACAAAATGCTTAGATGCTGAGGCGAGAAAGGTATATGATAAGCTTGTGGCCAAGGATTTAGAAGGCGGCAGAAGAGCCCTATCCTTTATTGTCAGCAGAGATACCGCTGATTTATCTGAGGCAGAGCTTGTAAGAGGTACGGTAGAAACTGTGGCTGAGAATATTTCCGATGGAATAATAGCACCTCTTTTTTATTTGTTTGTGGGTGGAGTACCAATTGCAATGGCCTACAAAGCAATAAATACCCTTGACTCAATGGTAGGCTACAGAAATGATAGATACGAGTATTTTGGTAAAACAGCAGCATATTTAGATGATTTAGTAAACTATATTCCCGCTAGATTATCAGTGCTTTTAATCTCTATAGCGGCAATTATTAAGGGAAAAGGCGGCATCAAGGCCTTTAAAATTGCTGTAAGGGATGGGAAAAATCATAAGAGTCCTAACTCAGGCTATCCAGAGGCTGCTGTGGCTGGAGCTCTAGGTATTCAGCTAGGGGGAACCAACAAATATTTTGGTAAAGAGATATATAAGCCAACAATAGGTAACTTGAAGGAGCCCCTAGTAAAGGAGCATATAACAGCGACAATAAAACTGATGTATTTAGCTTCGATAACAGGTATAATATTATTTAGTGTGATAAACTTTCTTCTGGGGGTGCTATAATGACGCATGGAGGCAATATTTATGATATAGAGCGAAGGACGGGTATAGCCAAGTTCCATTTAATAGATTATAGCGCTAATATTAACCCTCTTGGAGTTCCAGAGGAGCTTAGGAACCTGATTATCAATCAGATATCGTCGCTAGTCAACTATCCAGATCCTGATTATATTGATTTAAAGGAGTCGATAGAAGGCTATTATAAGCTAAATAAAGAGGATATTATTCTAGGTAATGGCGCTGCAGAGCTTATTCATAGCTTTATAAGGGTAATAAGGCCTCAAAAAGCCTTGCTTATACAGCCTAGCTTTAGTGAATACAGAAATGCTCTAGAGCATGTAGGAGCAGAAATTAAGGAGTACTGTCTAAGGGAGGAAAAGGACTTCCTATTAGATATGGAT
>Ga0208243_1000477_pt1 | contig 22372 bp, 20 predicted proteins | sample Subbio2Aug_QV12A_FD_184826 | JGI IMG/M metagenome (GOLD analysis project Ga0208243, IMG submission 184826) | Serpentinite rock and fluid subsurface biosphere microbial communities from McLaughlin Reserve, California, USA - CR12Aug_QV12A (SPAdes) | ecosystem: Environmental > Terrestrial > Deep... | reverse complement strand
GCCGGGATGCGCCCTCGCGACGACGAGCCGCAACCCCTGCGCGCCGACCGTGTGGTCTACCATCTGGAGGGCCCCTATTTCTTCGGTGCCGCCGCGCAGTTCGGCGGCGTCCTGGACCGGATCGCGCAGGTACCGCGCGCACTGGTGCTCGAGATGTCGGGCGTGCCGCTGATCGACAGTTCCGGTGTCCGGGGGCTGCAAAGCCTGGCCGACCGGGCGCGGCGCCGGGGTGGCCGGATCTACCTGGTCGGGTTGAAGCCCGGGCTGCGCCGCCAGATCGAGGCGCAGGGCCTGCACGCGCCCGATGTGCAGTTCGCGGACAGCCTTGCCGAGGTTGATTCCGCACTTGATGCACAGCCGGACGGCGAATCGCGCTAAACGCACGCGCCGCGGAATGGTTCCAGCCGGATCACGATACATCTGACGCCACCTCACGCGGGCGTGAGCGATAACGGTCCAGCGAAAGCAAGCACTTGGCCGCCACAATTTTCACACATTTACTTGATTGACGACATTCCAGTCAAGGAGTTTACAGAAATATTCATGTAAAATATGGGGTTACCAAAATATTTACGCAGTGGTATGCTCGCGACGGGAAGAGGAGTTCCTGACCAGTCCCAAGTCAGTCCGGGGTGTCGGCCCACACCCCTCTCGGGAGGAGAGAAAATGACCGAAGCCGCCAAGACCATCTATCCGCCGTCCAACGACTTCGTGGCGAAGGCCCACGTCGACGCGAAGGGGTATGAGGCGCGCTATGCGGCCTCGGTCCGGGATCCGGAAGCGTTCTGGGCGGCCGAGGGGCAGCGGATCGACTGGATCAAGCCCTACACCCGCGTGAAGAACACCTCGTTCCAGCCCGGCAACGTGTCGATCAAGTGGTTCGAGGATGGCGCCCTGAACGTCAGCGCGAACTGCATCGACCGCCACATGCTGACCCGCGCCGATCAGACCGCGATCATCTGGGAACCCGATGATCCGAAGACGCCGGCCAAGCACATCACCTACCGCGAACTCTTGGAGCAGACCTGCCGCCTGGCCAACGTGCTGAAGGCGCATGGCGTGACCAAGGGCGACCGCGTGGTCCTCTACATGCCGATGATCCCGGAAGCGGCCTATGCGATGCTGGCCTGCACCCGGATCGGGGCGATCCATTCCATCGTCTTCGGCGGCTTCTCTCCGGACGCGCTGGCGAACCGGATCAACGACTGTGACGCCAAGATCGTGGTGACCGCCGACTGGGCGCCGCGCGCGGGGAAGAAGACCGGCCTGAAGGACAACACCGACAAGGCGCTGCTCCATTGCTCGGACAAGGTGAAGGTGCTGGTCGCGAAGCGCACCGGCGACCAGACGAGCTGGGTGGAAGGCCGCGACTTCGACCTGACCGCCGAGATGGCGGCGGCGAAGCCCTATTGCCCCTATGTCGAGGTGGGCGCGGAAGACCCGATGTTCATCCTCTACACCTCGGGCTCGACGGGGAAGCCCAAGGGCGTGGTGCACACGACGGGCGGCTACCTCGTCTATGCCTCGATGACGCAGCAGATCACCTTCGACTACCATGACGGCGATGTCTTCTGGTGCACCGCGGACGTGGGCTGGGTCACCGGGCACAGCTACATCGTCTACGGGCCGCTGTCGAACGGCGCGACGACGCTGATGTTCGAAGGCGTGCCGACCTACCCGGACGCGGGCCGGTTCTGGGAGGTTTGCGCCAAGCACAAGGTCAGCCAGTTCTACACCGCGCCGACGGCGATCCGCAGCCTGATGGGCCTGGGGGCGGAATGGGTCGAAAAGCACGACCTTTCCAGCCTGAAGCTGCTGGGCTCGGTGGGCGAGCCGATCAACCCGGAAGCCTGGGCCTGGTACAACACCCATGTCGGCAAGGGGAAACTGCCGATCGTCGACACCTTCTGGCAGACGGAAACCGGCGGCCACATGCTGACGCCGCTGCCGGGCGCGATCCCGACCAAGCCGGGTTCGGCGACGAAGCCCTTCTTTGGCGTGCAGCCGGTGGTGCTGGATGCGGCCTCGGGCAAGGTGCAGGACGCGGTCGAGACGGAAGGCGTGCTCTGCTTCGCCGACAGCTGGCCGGGTCAGATGCGGACGCTCTGGGGCGACCACGCCCGCTTCGAGGAAGCCTATTTCAGCCAGTACAAGGGTTACTACTTCACCGGCGACGGCTGCCGGCGGGATGCGGACGGCTACTACTGGATCACCGGGCGCGTGGATGACGTGATCAACGTGTCGGGTCACCGGATGGGCACGGCCGAGGTTGAGTCGGCGCTGGTGGCGCATGAGGCGGTGGCCGAGGCGGCCGTGGTGGGCTACCCGCACGACATCAAGGGGCAGGGCATCTATGCCTATGTCACGCTGATGAAGGGGATCGAGCCGACCGAGGACCTGCGGAAGAAGCTTGAGGCCTGGGTCCGGACCGAGATCGGCCCGATCGCCAAACCCGACCTGATCCAGTGGGCCCCGGGCCTGCCGAAGACCCGGTCGGGCAAGATCATGCGCCGGATCCTGCGCAAGATCGCCGAGAACGACTTCGGCTCCTTGGGCGACACCTCGACGCTGGCCGATCCCTCGGTGGTCGATGACCTGATCGCCAACCGCATGAACAAGGGCTGAGGCGGATGGGCCCTGTCCTGATCCTTCTCGGACCTCCCGGCGCGGGCAAGGGCACCCAGGCGCGGATGCTGGAAGAGGACTTCGGTCTGGTCCAGCTGTCGACCGGTGATCTTCTGCGGGCCGCCGTCGCCGCGGGGACCGAGGCGGGCAAGAAGGCCAAGGCGGTGATGGAGGCCGGGCAACTGGTGTCGGACGAGATCGTTCTGGCGATCCTGAAGGACCGGATGGCCCAGCCGGACGTGCAGAAGGGCATCATCCTGGACGGCTTCCCCCGAACGGCGGGGCAGGCGGCGGCGCTGGACGGGTTGCTGGCCGAGGCCGGGCGATCCGTCACCGCCGCGATCAGCCTGGAAGTCGACGACGAGGCGATGGTCGCCCGCGTCTCGGGCCGCTACACCTGTGCGGGGTGCGGCGAAGGCTATCATGACGAGTTCAAGCAGCCCGCCAAGGCGGGGACCTGCGACAAGTGTGGCGGCACGGCGTTCAAGCGCCGCGCCGACGACAACGCCGAAACGGTGCGCGAAAGGCTGCAAGCCTATCACGCCCAGACGGCACCGCTGATCGCGCATTACGACCGTCTGTCCGTTCTGGAACGGGTACCGGCGATGGGCTCCATCGACGGCATCCGGGCCAGGCTTTCAGACATCGTGGGGCGCGTCTCAGCCTGACGGGAGGGGCCGTTCCCCTGGATCCCCCGGGGGTGCGGAAAACAAACAAGGGAGTTCACCTCATGGCAGACAAAACCTCTGCCAACGCCTATTGGGCAGCGAACATCAAGGTCATCGTCATTTCCTTGATCATCTGGTTCGGCTGTTCCTTCGGGCTTGGCATCCTGCTTCGGCCGGCACTTTCCGGGATCCACGTCGGCGGCGCCGACCTTGGGTTCTGGTTCGCGCAGAACGGCTCGATCTTCGTGTTCCTGATCCTGATCTTCGTCTACGCGAAGGTGATGAACGGGATCGACCGCGCCCACGGCGTGGAAGAGTAAGGGGGCCAGGGACAGATGGATCAGTTTACTCTCAACCTTCTCGTGATCGGCGCGTCCTTCGCGCTGTATTTCGGGATCGCGTTCTGGGCCCGGGCGGGTTCGACCGCGGAATTCTATGCCGCGAGCCAGGGCGTGCCCCCGGTCATGAACGGCATGGCGACGGCGGCGGACTGGATGTCGGCGGCGTCGTTCATCTCGATGGCGGGTCTGATCGCCTTCGGGGGCTACAACAACTCGGTCTTCCTGATGGGCTGGACCGGCGGCTACGTGCTTCTGGCGCTGCTGCTTGCCCCCTATCTGCGCAAGTTCGGCAAGTTCACCGTGCCGGAATTCGTGGGTGACCGCTTCTATTCGACCACGGCCCGCATGGTCGCCGTGATCTGCCTTCTCGTCATCTCGATCACCTACGTTATCGGGCAGATGGTGGGCGTCGGCGTGACCTTTGCACGCTTCCTGGAAGTGTCGACCACGACGGGCCTTCTGATCGGCTCGGCCGTGGTGTTCGCCTATGCGGTGTTCGGCGGCATGAAGGGCATCACCTATACCCAGGTGGCGCAGTACATCGTGCTGATCATCGCCTACACCATCCCGGCGATCTTCATCTCGCTGAACCTGACGGGCAACTTCCTGCCGCAGCTGGGCTTCATCGGGGGCTATGCGCCGCAGGGGGGCGAGACCTACTTCCTGGACAAGCTTGACCAGGTCGTGACCGACCTTGGCTTCACCGCCTACACTGCCGACACCACGAACATGCTGAACATGTTCCTCGTCACGATGTCGCTGATGATCGGGACCGCGGGTCTGCCGCACGTGATCATCCGCTTCTTCACCGTGCCGAAAGTGTCGGACGCCCGCATCTCGGCCGGCTGGGCCCTGGTGTTCATCGCGCTGCTCTACACCGTGGCTCCGGCCGTGGGTTCGATGGCGCGTCTGAACATCACCACCACCTTCTGGCCCGGTGCGATTGACGGCGACACCTTCTCGAAGCCCGCGCTTTCGATCGCCGAGATCGACAGCAACCCGGACCTCTCCTGGATCCGGAACTGGGAAAAGACCGGCCTTCTGGCGTTCACTGACAAGAACGGCGACGGGCTGATCCAGTACTTCAACGAGCCGAAGCCGGTAACGGACGCCAACGCGGCCCTTAAGGCGGCGCAAGACGCGCTCGCTGCGGCTCCCGCAGACGACGCAAATCGCGCAACGCTTGAAGCAGCCGTGACTGAAGCCACCACCGCACGTGACGCGGTTCTGGCCGAAGCACAACTGGGTGGTCAGTCGCTGGCCGCACAGGGTATCGTCGGCAACGAACTGACCACGGTCAACAACGACATCATGGTTCTTGCGAACCCTGAGATCGCTGCTCTGCCCGGCTGGGTCATCGCCCTTGTCGCCGCCGGTGGCCTTGCCGCCGCGCTGTCGACCGCTGCGGGCCTGCTGCTGGCCATTTCCTCGGCCATCAGCCACGACCTGATCAAGGGTGCCTTGAACCCGAACATCAGCGAAAAGGGCGAGCTTCTGGCCGCACGGATCTCGATGGCCTTCGCCATCGTCCTGGCGACCTGGCTCGGCTATGACCCGCCCGGCTTTGCCGCGCAGGTGGTGGCACTGGCCTTCGGTCTGGCAGCCGCGACGATCTTCCCGGTTCTGATGATGGGTATCTTCTCGACCCGCATCGGCAAGGAAGGCGCGATTGCCGGCATGATCGTCGGCCTGATCACGACCTCGGTCTACATCTTCCTGTTCCTGGGCTGGTTCTTCATCCCCGGCACGAACGTGTACCCGAACACGCCTGACCAGCACTGGTTCGGCATCTCTCCGGCGGCCTTCGGTCCGATCGGTGCGCTGCTGAACTTTGCGACCGCCTACATCGTCTCGATGATGACCAAGGCTCCGCCGCAGGAAGTGCAGGACCTGATCCAGTCGATCCGCGTGCCGAAAGGCGCAGGCAAGGCCCAGGCCCACTAAGACCCTTGCGCCCCCGGGGAACAAACCCGGGGGCGCATCCCTTTTTCACCGGACAACTGGGATCATGGATCAGGACAGCACCAAGCTTCTGGCCTTCCTGGAGACGGTGCATCCCTATGACAGCCTGCCGCGGGACGAGATGGCGCGTGTCGCCGCCTCCTTCAGCCGCAGGCATTACGATGACGGCGCGGTCATCTATTCCGCCGGCGAGCCGATGGCGGGCATCTTCCTGATCCTGGACGGCTCGGTCGAGGTGCTGGAGCCCTCGGGCGGTCTGGTCTCGCTTCTGGGTCCGCGCAACAGCTTTGGCGAGCGGGGCCTTATGCGCGACGGGGTCGCGGTGACGACGGCGCGGGCCAGCGAGGGCGCCGAGATCCTGATGCTGCCCGAGGCCGAGTTCCGGCGGCTGATCGCGTCCTACCCTGCCTTCGAGCGCTTCTTCCACCGCGGCCGCCAGCACGACACCCGCGAGGCCGACATCTCGACCCGCAAGGTCGGCGACCTGATCGCCCGCGCGCCGATTGCGGTGTCGCCGGATACCTCGATCCGGGCGGCGGCCGAACAGATGCGCGCGGCGCATATCTCCTGTCTTGCAGTGACAGAGGGCGAGCGGCTTGTGGGCATCGTCACCGCGCGGGACTTCGTGAACAAGGTGCTGGCGCAGGGCCTGGACCCGTCGGCCCCGGTCAGCCAGGTGATGGCGGCAGACCCGATGGTCCTTGGACCGGAAAGCCTGGGCTCGGACGTGCTGAACCGGATGCTGGAGCACCGGATCGGGCATCTGCCGGTGGTGGATGACGGCAAGCTGGTCGGGATGATCACCCAGACCGATCTGGTGCGGTTCCAGGCGGTCTCGTCGGCGCTTCTGGTCCGCGATGCGGCAACCGCGCAGACGGTGGCCGAGCTGGCCGAGAACACGGCGCGCATCCCGCGGCTCCTGGTGCAGCTCGTGGGTGGCGGGTCCGCGCATGAGGTGGTGACGCGGCTGATCACCGACATCGCCGACACCGTGACCCGCCGCCTGCTGGCGATGGCCGAGGCCGAGCTTGGCCCGCCGCCGGTGCCGTATCTCTGGCTCGCCTGCGGGTCGCAGGGACGGCAGGAGCAGACCGGCGTCAGCGACCAGGACAATTGCCTGATGATCGACGACGCCGCGACCGAGGCCGACATGGCCTACTTCGCACGGCTGGCAAAGATCGTGAGCGACGGGCTGAACGCCTGCGGCTATGTCTACTGCCCGGGCGACATGATGGCCACCAACCCGCAATGGTGCCAGCCGATGCGTGTCTGGAGGGGCTATTTCCGCAAATGGGTGACGACGCCGGACCCGATGGCGCAGATGCTGGCCAGCGTGATGTTCGACCTGCGCCCCATCGGTGGGACCGCCAGTCTTTACGCGGAACTGCAGACCGAAGTGCTGGAAATGGCCGCGAAGAACTCGATCTTCGTGGCGCACATGATTTCCAACAGCCTGAAGCACAATCCACCGCTGGGCCTGTTGCGCGGCTTCGCCACGATCCGGTCGGGCGAACACAAGAACCACATCGACCTGAAGATGAACGGCGTCGTGCCGGTCGTCGATCTTGGCCGCGTGTATTCGCTGATCGGCCAGCTTCCGGCGGTGAACACCCGCGCGCGGCTGGAGGCGGCGGTCGAGGCCGGGGTCGTCTCGGACAGCGGCGGCCGCGACCTGATCGAGGCCTACGACCTGATTGCGCAGACCCGGCTGGAGCACCAGGCGCGGCGGGTGAAGGGCGGCGAGAAGCCCGACAACTTCATCGCGCCCTCGGAACTTTCGGATTTCGAACGGAGCCACCTGCGCGACGCCTTCGTCGTCGTGCGTACCATGCAATCCGCCGTGGGATCGTCCCGCGGCGCCAGAAGTTGAGTCCACCGTATGGCCCTTGAACTCCTCGGCTCGTTCTTCGTCGCCCTCACCCTGGGCCTTCTGATCTGGGCGCTGCGCAAGCGCTTCCGGGGCATTCCCGGCTGGCTGACGCCGGTCGCGGCGGGGGCGGGGCTGATCGTCACCGCGATCTACATGGAATACAGCTGGTTCGACCGCGTCTCGCGCGCTCTGCCGGCCCAATTCGTGGTGGCGAACGAGGAGACCACCGCCTCTCCGCTGCGGCCCTGGACCTATGTCGCGCCCCTGGTCAACCGGTTCACTGCGCTGGACGGTTCCAAGCTGGCCCGCCACCCGGAGCGGAGCGAGCTGATCGTCGCGCCGGTCTTCGGCTTCGCCCGCTGGGAGAACCCGAAGAACGCGCTGATGGTCTTCGACTGTGCCGGGAACCGTCGCGTCCCGGTCACGGAGGGGATGGCGATCGACGCGACCGGCCGGCTGAGCGGGGCCGAATGGCTGGTGCTCGAAGCTGCGGACGAGCTGCAACAGGCTGCCTGCAAGGAGGGGTAAGGCATGGACCGGAAGCCACGCATCCTTGTCGTCGAGGATGAGGACAACATCGCCGTCGCGCTGGACTACCTGATGACGCGCGAGGGCTACGACCACGACCGCGTGGCCTCGGGCGCCGATGCCCTGCCGCGCATCCGGGACACGCATCCCGACCTCGTCCTTCTGGACGTCATGCTGCCCGAGGTCTCGGGCTACGAGATCTGCGAAGGCATCCGTACCGACCCCACGCTGTCCGACGTGAAGGTCCTGATGATGACCGCGCGCGGGTCGACCATCGAACGGCGCAAGGGCCTGGCGCTGGGCGCCGACGGGTTCATCTCGAAACCCTTCGAGCTCAAGGACCTGCGTGAAGAGGTGCGGCGGCTTCTTGCGCCCGGGGCCTGACCCATGCTGACAGGACTTTCCCTTCGCCTGCGGGTCTTCCTGATCTTCGCGGGCCTCGCCGCTGCGATCCTTGCTGCCACCGGCCTGGGCCTCTGGCTCGGCTACAGCCGTCTGGGCCAGCCCGGCGTGGGGCAGGGCTTCGTCCAGGCGGGCGTGCTGGCCGGTTTCGCGGCGCTGGGGCTGGTCGCGACGGTCTGGTATCTCTTCGACCTGAACGTCGCCAAGCCCATCGAGACGCTTTCGGGCGCGCTTCGGGCCCGGGCGCATTCCGATGTCACCGCAGAGATGGACGCGGCCATCGCCCGCTATCTGGGCGACCTTGCCCCCGCTGCCCAGGCCGCCGCGCAAAGCCTGGCCGAGACGCGCTCGGCCCTGGCCGAGGCGGTGGCGCGGGAGACCCTGCGCCTGGGGTCGGAAAAGGCGCGGCTGGAGGCGCTTTTGTCCGACGTCCCGGTCGGTGTCATCCTCTGTTCCGCCGACCATGCGCTGGTCTTCTACAACGGCCCCGCCGCCGACATCCTTGGCACCAGCCGAGCCGGCGGGCTGGAGGCAGGGCTGGACCGGAAGCTCTTCGACTATCTCCACGCCGCCCCCCTGCGGCTGGCGCATGAGCGTCTGCTTGCAACCGGCGATCCCGACGCGGTGTCGGACCTCCTCTGCACCACGACGACTGGTGCCCGTGTCCTTGCTGTCCGGATGCGGCTTCTGGGGGACGGCGGCACGCAGGGCTATGTCCTCACGCTGCGCGACATCACTGGCGACATGGCGGCGGACGCCCGGCGCGAGGCAATGCTGGAAGCCGCGCTCGACAGCCTGCGCCGCCCGTCGGCGGCCCTTGCGACACTTGTTGGCGTCATGCCCGAGGACGCCCTCCCCGCACCCCTGCAGGGCGCGCTGAAGGACGAGGTTGCGCGGCTGAGCCAGGCTGTGACCCGTTTCGGCGCTGCCCGTGACGAGGCCCTGTCCGAAGCCGGTGCCCTGCCGCAGACCCGGGCCTTCGACCTGGCTCAGGGCCTTGCCGCCCGGTTGCAGGCCCAGGGTATCACGGTGACGACCGAGACCGCCGACCTGATCCTGCGTTGCAACGGCTATGAGGTGCTGACGCTTCTGGAACACCTGGCACGGCATCTGTCGGACCGCGGCCCCCTGCATCTGGCGATCGAGGAGGAGGACACCGGGGCTGCCATCCGCCTGTCCTGGACCGGCCCCCGCGTCGGCGTCGGAGAGCTGGACGGCTGGCTTGCCTTCCCGCTGTCGGACGAAAGCGACCGCCCGGCGCGCAGCGTGCTGGCCGCCCATGCCACGGAGCTTTGGCCCGAGGCCCTGGCGGATGGCCGCCCCGCGCTATGCCTGCCGATCCGCCAGGCCCGCCGCGCCGTGGCCCGCCCGAAGCCCGTGGCGCGCAAGGTGGTCTATGACTTCGATCTTCTCTCCCCCGCCCGCACCGACCGGCTGGCCGAGGCACGACTGGACCGGCTGACCTATGTGGTCTTCGACAGCGAGACGACCGGTCTGAACCCCCGGCAGGGCGACGAGTTGGTGCAGCTTGCGGCTGTCCGCATCGTCAATGGGCGGCGGGTGGAGGGCGAAGTCTTCGACACGCTTGTCAACCCGGGCCGCCCGATCCCCGCCGTGTCGACCGAGGTACACGGGATCACCGACGCGATGGTGGCCGATGCGCCGGGGGTGGCGGATGTGGTGCGCCGGTTCCACAAGTTCGCGGAAGGCGCGGTGCTGATCGCCCACAATGCGCCCTTCGACATGGAATTCCTGCGCCGGGTCGAGGGGCAGCTGGGGGTGAGCTTCGACATGCCGGTGCTGGACACGGTACTTCTGTCCGCGGTGGTCTACGGCCAGCACGAGGTGCACAGCCTGGACGCGCTGTCGCATCGCCTGGGAATCACGATCCCTGAGGAAGCGCGGCACACGGCGCTTGGCGACACGCTGGCCACGGCCGATGCCTTCCTGAAGCTGGTGCCGATGCTTGCGGGTCGCGGGCTTGAGACCTTCGGGTCGGTCCTGACCGAGGTCCGGAAACACGGGAGGCTGTTGAAGGACCTGAACTGACCGGGGGCCTCCTCGTGCGCCTTCGGCTTCTCGTCGGTGAACCGCGCGAGGAGTGACGAAGTCATCGACGAGCATTACCCCGCAAACGGATCGACCGGGTAGCTGACCCCCACCAGGTATAGCCCCTGAGGCGGGCAGACGGGGCCGCAGGCGGCGCGATCCCTGGCCTCAAGCGCTGCCTTCACGTCCCGAGGCGTCCAGGCTCCGACGCCGACACGTTCCAGCGTGCCGACGATGGACCGGACCTGGTTGTGCAGGAAGCTGCGGGCGGCAAGGTCGAAGCGGTATTCGACGCCGCCGGGGTAGGGGTGTTCGGTGATCTCGATCCGGTCCAGCGTCTTCACCGGGCTTTTCGCCTGGCAGAGGGTCGAGCGGAAGGTGGTGAAGTCATGGCTCCCGATCAGTTCGGCGGCTCCGGCGCGCATGGCGTCGGTGTCCAGCCGGTTCAGCACCTGCCAGACAAGGCCGCGATCATGCGTCACCGGCGCGCGGCGGGTGACGAGGCGGAAGGTGTAGCGCCGGCCCGTGGCAGAGAAGCGCGCGTGGAAGTCGTCGGGGACCTTTGCGGCTGCAATCACCGCGACCGGATCGGGCCGCAGATGCGCGTTCAGCGCCGCGGCAAGCCGGAACGGGTCCCAGTCCTTGCCGAGGTCCGCATGGGCCACCTGCGCCGTGGCATGGACCCCTGCATCCGTGCGCCCGGCCGCGGCGATGGTATGGGGGCCGGGTTCCAGCTTGCCCAGCGCGCGCTCCACGGCCTCTTGCACGGAAGGCAGACCCTGCGCCTGCCGCTGCCAGCCAGCGAAGGGGCCGCCGTCATATTCGATCTGGAGCGCATAGCGAGGCATGGGCCTTGCTACCCCGGAAGGGGATCGCCGCGCAATGGTTGCCAGGTTCTGAAGGTCCACGGTCAAGCGATTGAAATCATTGGCCGTGCTGACCTCGTCCTGCGTCGACAGGGCACGGGCAAGGGTCCAATCCTGCCCAGCACGCTCCCCTGACTTCCATTCCCGCCCGGCCCACCCTATCTTGACCCCGCGAAGGAAAGGGACGCGGACGTGGCATTCTCCGGACTGACGGACGGGATCACCCGCGGGATCGAAGGTGCGGGGGCCAGCCTTTCCGAGACCCTCTTCGACAGCACCCTCCGCCTGGGCGTGACCGGCCTTTCCCGGGCCGGGAAGACAGTTTTCATCACCGCTCTCGTCGCGAACCTTCTGAACCGGGGCCGCATGCCGCAGCTGAAGGCGCAGGCCGAGGGCCGCATCCAGGCGGTCTACCTGCAGCCCCAGCCCGACGTGACGCTGCCCCGCTTCGATTATGAGGCCCATCTCGCGGCGCTGACCGGCGACGCCCCGCGCTGGCCCGCCTCGACCCGCGCGATCAGCGAGCTGCGCCTGTCGTTCCGCGTCCAGCCCTCGGGATTACTTTCCTCATGGCGTGGGCCGCATACGCTGCATCTCGACATCGTCGACTACCCCGGCGAGTGGCTTCTTGACCTCTCCCTCCTCGACCAGACCTATGAGGCTTGGTCCGAAGCCACCCTTGCCCGGCTGGAAAAGCGCGCCGAGGCGGCCCCTTACCTTGCTCTCGCCCGGGCCGAGGACGGGGCGCTGAAGCTGGATGAGGCGAAGGCCCGCCAGCTTGCCGAGACCTTCACCGCCTACCTGACTGCCGCCCGTGACCTGGGCCGGGTCGATGTGACGCCAGGGCGGTTCCTGCTGCCCGGCGACCTGGCAGGGTCCCCGGTCCTGACTTTCGCGCCCCTGCCGAAGCCGGCCACGACGGGCCGGTCGAGCCTCTGGCGCGAGATGGAGCGGCGGTACGAGGCCTACAAGTCCAAGGTCGTCCGCCCCTTCTTTCGCGACCACTTCGCCAAGATCGACCGGCAGGTGGTGCTGGCCGACGTGCTGGGCGCGATCCACCAGGGGCCACGTGCGGTCGAGGATCTGCGGCGGGTGATGGCAGAGGTCCTGTCCAGTTTCCGGCCGGGTCGGAATACCTGGCTCTCCAGCCTGTTCGGCGCGCATCGGGTGGAGCGGATCCTGTTCGCGGCGACCAAGGCCGACCATCTGCACCACGAGCAGCACCCGGCGCTGACGGGGATCACCGCAAGCCTTCTGGCCGAGGCGAAGCAACGCGCGGATTTCTCCGGCGCGCGGACCGAGGCGATGTCGCTGGCGTCCTTGCGGGCGACGGTGGAGGAGGTGGTGACGCGGGACGGGGTCGAGGTTCCGGCGGTGCGGGGGGTGCTGCAGTCCACGGGGAAGCCCGCGCTGATGTATCCCGGCGCGCTGCCCTCGGACCCGTCGCGGCTTCTGTCCCCGGCGCGGGAGGGGGCGGAGGCCTGGCTCGATGCGGATTATCACCTGATGACCTTCGCCCCGGCGCGGTTGAACCTGAAGCCGGGGGAAGGGCCACCGCATATAAGGTTGGACCGGGCTGTGGAATTCCTGATCGGAGACCAGTTGTGAGCCGTCCGCCGAAGCCGTTCTTGGAGGAGATGGAAGGGGCCGTCGATCCATCGCTCGCGCCGCCTGTGCCCGACGCCCTGCCGGAAGGGCAGGCGATGCAGGCAGTGGCGGCCCTGTCACAGCGGCGCGGATCGAAGCTGACCCGGTTCGCGCTTTGGGCCTTCGGGGCGCTGTTCAGCTTTGCCCTGTCGGTCGCGGCCCATGATTTCGTCATCGGCCTTCTGGCGCGGAACGTGGTGCTCGGCTGGGCGGCCTTTGCGCTGGTTGTGGTGGCAGTTGCGGCGGGGCTTGTCCTTGCCTTGCGCGAATGGGGGGCCTTCCTGCGGCTGGGGCGGCTCGACAGTCTGCGCGGCCGGGCCGTGGAGGCGCGGGCGGCGGCAGACCTGAAGGCGGCGCGGCGTGTGGTGTCGGGTCTTGTGGGCCTTTACGCTGCGCGGGGCGATACCGCCTGGGGCCGGGCGCGGCTGGCGGAGCGCGAGGGCGAGGTGATGGATGCCGACGCGCTGCTGTCGCTGGCCGAGCGGGAGCTTCTGACGACGCTCGACGCCGAGGCGCGGCTGGTGATCGAGGGTGCCGCGCGGCAGGTGGCGACGGTGACGGCACTGGTGCCCCTGGCACTGGCGGATGTGGCGACGGCGGCGGTGGCGAACCTGCGGATGATCCGGCGGATTGCCGAGATCTATGGGGGACGGTCGGGGAGTTTCGGGAGCCTGAAGCTTCTGCGCCGGGTGTTCGGATCGCTGGTGGCGGCGGGGGCGCTGGCCTTGACGGATGACATGATCGGCTCGGTCGCAGGGGGTGGGGTGTTGTCCAAGCTCTCGCGCCGGGTCGGTGAGGGGATGGTCAACGGCGCGCTGACGGCGCGGGTCGGAGTCGCGGCGATGGAACTGTGCCGGCCCTTGCCCTTCGTGGCGCTGGAGCGGCCGACGGTGTCGTCGCTGGTGTCTCGGGCGCTGACGGGGCTGGTGTCGCGCGGGTAGGGGCGGGTTTCGAACGGAGCGCTGGCGCGCGAGCCTTTTGTCTCGTCGTCGGGCTGCGCCTCCTCCTCGGGCGCCCGGGGGCGCTTCGCCCCCCAAACCCTCCTAGGATACTTGTGGAAGAGAAAGCCTAGGGCGCGGGTGCCTGCCAGTCGACCCAGCGGCCGTGGAAATCGGCGCGGCCGAGGGGGATGGTGTCGCCGCCGGGCCAGAGGGTCAGGGTGAGGGCGGCCCCCGGGCTTTGGCCATCGGCTTCCATGGACAGGCGGGCGATGGGGGAGTGGTCGCCTGCGGCTTTCATTGCAGCAAGGGCGCGGGCTTGCGTGGCGGGCGGGAAGTATTGCCAGGCGACTGTGTGGAAGATCAGGTGCAGGGTGCTGGGGGTTGAGTTGGCGAGGCGGGTTTCCAGCCAGTCGGCGGCGTCGGCGCGGTCGATTTGCGGGCGGGCTCGGGCGGCGAGATCGAGCGCAGCGCGGGCGCGAGCTAGGCGGTCGGGTTGGTCGGGCCAGAGGTAGGCCAGGAGGCGGAGGCTGTCCGTGACTGGGTCGAGCGGGTTCAGGTCGGTGCCTCGGCGGTCGAGTATTGTGGGCGTCGCTTGGGGTGGGAATGGTCCGGTCCAGTTGGGTGTCAGTGTGAGGGTGGGCTCGACGAGGCCCAAAGTATGGTCGCCGATGCGCAGGGCGTAGTGGTCCCAGAGGAGATTGAGGCCTGCGCTGGCTCCGAGTTCGGAGAGGATCAGGTGCAGGCCGAAGCGCTGGGTCAGCCAGTGGGCGGCGGCGATGAGGGGACGGGGTTGCCGGGTTGAAGCCGTTCGGCAAGGCCCGTCATCAGGCGGTTCATCAGTGGTGAGCCGAGGGCGGCGCAAGCTTCCGCCTGTTGGCGGAAGGCCTGGCGGATGGGGGTCACCGGAACTTGTCCAAGAGCTTCTGCATCGGGCTGCGCGTGTCTTGCGGCGGCTCCGGGGTGGGCGCTGGTGCCTCGGGCTTTTCCTTCGTCGTCGAGGACCGGGGCGGGGCGGTGCGAAGCGCGACGGCGTTCATGAACTTCTGCCCGTCGCCCGCGGCCAGCGCCTCGGCCCCGTCCGAGATGCCGCGGAGTAGGTCCTGGAGCCAGTCGGCATCGGCCTTGGCGAAGTCGTGCAGAACATAGGCCGCGACAGCATCCTTGTGGCCGGGATGGCCGATGCCGAGGCGAACGCGGGCGTAGTCGTCGCCAAGATGGCCGTGGATCGAACGCAACCCGTTGTGGCCGGCGTGTCCGCCGCCCTGTTTCAGGCGCAGCTTGCCAGGTGCGAGGTCAAGCTCGTCATGGAAGACGGTGAGTTCGGCGAGCGGCAGTTTCCAGAAGGCGACGGCCGCCTGGACCGACTGGCCGGAGAGGTTCATGAAGGTCTCGGGCTTCAGGAGCGCCACCTTCTCGGCCCCGAGGCGGCCTTCGGAGACGAGGCCCTGAAAGGCCTTCCGCCAGGGGGTGAACCCGTGGTCGGCGGCGATGCGGTCCAGCGCCATGAAGCCGATGTTGTGCCGGTTGCCAGCGTATTTCGCGCCGGGATTGCCAAGTCCGACCCAGAGTTTCACGAATGATCTCCCGCTGCGCTACGGGTGCGGTATAGCTGCGGGAGGTGGTCCAGACAACCGAGCGGGAGCCGGATGCGCAGCTTCACCCTTCGCGGCCTGACGCTTTACCTGCCCGAGGCGGCCCTGAAGGGGAACCTGGAGCGGGCGCTGTCATCGGGGCGCTACGAGAACCACGAGGCGGATGCGCTCATGCTGCATCTGCGTCCGGGGGACCGGATGCTGGACCTGGGCGCGGGCCTCGGGTTCATCTCTGCGCTGGCGGCGGGGGTTTTGGGGGAAGACGCGGTGATGGGCGTCGAGGCGGGGCCGGAGACGGTGAAACTCGCGCGGCGGAACCTGGCGGCGAACGGGTTCGAGGGCGTCCGTATCCTTAAGGGTGCCGTGGTCGGCACGGGTGAGAACGAGGTGGAGTTCGGCCAGCGGCCCGCCTTCTGGGCCAGCGCGCTGAAGGGACCGGAGGGCTGGCCGGAGAAGGCCGAGGTGATCCGCGTGCCGGCGCGACCGATCGGCAAGCTTTTGGCGAAGTTCGGCCCCACGGTGATCTCGTGCGACATCGAAGGCGGCGAACTGGAGGTGCTGACCCAGCCCTTGCCGGGGGTGCGCCTGGTGGTGGTCGAGACGCATCCCCAGGTATATGGGGCCGAGGGTGTGGCGCGGCTCGTGGCCGCGCTGACCGGGCAGGGCTTCGCCAAGGCCGATGGCGCGAAGAAGGATACGCTGGTCTTCCGCCGGTCAGGCGGCGCGGGCCCCGAGTGAGCGGGTATCGCTGATCCAGCGCGCGCGGATCTCCGGCGTGCTGTGCTCGACGGGCGAGTAATGGGTATGCCGTACAGGTTTCAGGCCGACAAAGGCCAGGATCTGACGGTGGACCTGCTGCTTCAGCGCCCGGCCATACATCAGCCAGAAAGCCCAGGCGGGCGTGTCCGAGGTCAGCATGAAATGCGCCGTGCGGCCGGACAGGAGCGGGGTCGGCACCCCCATCCGGCGGCGGCGCGGGTCGAAGGCGAAACCGGGCAGCAGGACCCGGTCGAAGAGGCCCTTCGCCTTGGCGGGCAGTCCGCCCCACCACATGGGGGTGATGAGGACCACATGCTCGGCCCAGAGCAGGTCCTCGCGGAAGGATTCGAGATCGGGTTCCAGGGCGGGGGCGTTGCGGAAGTTGGCCTGGCCGAAGTCGAGATCGAAGGACATCTCGGAGAGCGCGGCGGTGCGGACCTGGTGACCCGCAGTCTCGGCGCCCGAGCGATAGGCTTGCGCAAGGGCGGCGCTGAGTGACAGTCTGGCGGGGTGCAGGTCGGCGATGAGGATGCGACGGGTCATGGGAGCCTCTTAAATTGACTTTGGTCAATATTACAGAGAAAATGACCGTAGTCAAATATTTTGACTGGGGTCGGTTTCACGGGGGCCGCGCATGACCCGCAAGGTGCAGGCGCGCACGCTGGCGACACGGGACCGGCTGTTGTCGGCGGGGCGCGAGATCGTTGCGGCGCAGGGGATGGCAGGTCTGCGGACCGAAGAGGTCGTGCTGCGGGCGGGCACGGCCAAGGGGACCTTCTTCGCGCATTTCCAGGACCGGGATCATTTCCTGGCCGCACTTCTGGCCGAAAGCCTGCATGCGGATCTGGGCGATGTGGCGCCTCCGGTGGACCGGAGCGCGCTGACCGGGATGCTGGAAAGGCTTTATGCTTGTTTCGCGGCGGATGCCGAGACGGTGGCGCTCCTTGCCCGGTTCAGCGGCCCTGCGGGGGCGGGACTGGGGCTGGACCGGCTGATCTGCCTGCTCACGGACAGGTTGGCTTCGGGCGTGGCGGGAATGCAGGCCACCGGGGCGGTCGCCTCCCGCGCGGCGCCGGAAGTGCTGGCCGAGGCACTGATGGCGCTGGTCTTCCACGCGGCCGCGTCGGCGCAGTGCGGGATGCATGGCGATGCAGAGGCGGTCCGGGCGCGGGCGGACCGCCTGCTGACGGAAATGACGGAAGCGTTGCTTGGGGTGTGATGCAGCGGGATGCCGCCTGATCGACCCGTCTTCTCGTCGTGGCGGGCTCTCAGACGGAGAGACGGCGTCGAACGAGGCGGCTGTCCCCAAATGCAACGGGGGGCCCGAAGGCCCCCCGCGCGATCCGTACTGCCAGGCAATCAGGCCTCGGCTTCGGCGTTCTCTTCCGACACGAGGCCCGACGGAGCCGCGATGTTGGCGATCACGAAGTTGCGGGCGATGGTCGGCTTCACGCCAGCCGGCAGCACCACGTCGTTGATGTGGATGACGTCGCCGATCTTCCTTCCGGTCAGGTCGACCGTGATGTGATCGGGGATGTCGGCTGCGGTGACTTCCAGTTCCACTTCCGGGCGCACCACGGTCAGCGTGCCGCCGCGCTTCAGGCCGGGCGACGCTTCGTGGTTGATGAAGTCCACGTGGATGAACAGCTCGATCCGGCTGTCATCGTGGATGCGCATGAAGTCGACATGCGTCGGCAGGTCCTTGACCACGTCGCGCTGGACGCCGCGGCAGACGACGTGCACGTCGGGCTGGCCTTCGACTTTCAGGTTGAACAGCGTCTGCAGGAAACGGCCCTGCCGCAGCTTGGTCAGGAGGTAGTTGTATTTCACCTTGATCGGCGTGGGTTCAGCCCCGTCGCCGTAGATGATGCCAGGTACGTAGCCCTCACGACGGGCTTGACGGGCGGCCCCCTTGCCTGTCCCCGTCCGTACCTCGGCCAGAAGATCGGTGATCTCGCGTGCCATAGGTTCTCTCCATATAAGTCCGCCATCCTCCAAGGGTGCATGGCGCGACCGGGGGGCTATAGCGACGAATCGGCAGGAAGGGAAGCGGGAAGTTCCCCTGCCGTCAGGGGTCGCGCCAGGCGGGCAGATCGGCCCGCAGGGCCTGGAAGCGGATCACGATGGCGGTCGGAAGACCTGCCAAAATGCCGTACATGACGCTTTCCGAGATATGCCCGGAGTTTCCGGACCGGGAGCCGATGTCCACGGACATTGCGAGCAGCAAGAACCGGGGGAAAGCCGCCCGAAATGCAGGCCTCCGCTGAAAGCGCAAGCGCGCGCAGCGGTTTCGCGACGAAATCCGAACACACGCGAAACTGCGGACTTAACCGTTCGGACGGCGGCCGGGCTGTGCCCCGAAGCTGTCGCTTTCGGCAGGCGTCGAGGTCGCGGGTGGACTGGCTGCGGGCGGCCCGGCGGGCTAGCTGTCATCTTCCCGTCCCCGGAGCCTCCCGATGATTTCCCTCCACACGCTCTCCATCGCGCGCCCGGCCATCGGCGCCTTTGCAGCGATGGGCGTGCTTTGGGGGACTTTCGCGGCGGTGCTGCCGGACCTGAAGGCGATGCTCAGCGTGAACGAGGCGCAGCTGGGCCTCCTGATCTTCATGACCCCCATCGCGGCGATCTCGGCTATGCTGGTCGCTCCGATCTTCGGGGCGGCGATGGGTCGTGCGGCGCTGCCGCTGGCGGCGCTGCTGATGGCACTGGCTTTCATGCTGCCGGGGCAGGCGTCGGTCTGGTGGCTGTTTCCGCTGGCGATGGCTTGTGCCGGGGCCGCGACGGGGTTGACGGACGTCCTGATGAACGCCCGTGTCGCGGTGATCGAGACGCAGCGGGAGGTTCACCTGATGAATCTCGCCCACGCGGCCTATTCCTTCGGCTATGCCGGGGGCGCGGTGCTGACTGGCGTTCTGCGCGGCGCGGGCTGGGGGCCGGACTGGGTGATGGGGACGATGGCGGCGATCGGTGTCGCTTGCGCGGCCCTGACGATCGAGCGCGACGGGCGCATCGATGGGCTGCGCAAGCCCAGGGACGGCTCGGCCGCGCCGCTTGGCTGGGTGCCGGTGATCGGGGGCGGGATGGTGCTGATCGCCTTCATGACCGAGAACGCGGCCGAGAACTGGTCGGCGCTCCACATCGAGAAGACGCTGGGCGGCAGCCCGGAGGAAGGCGCGCTGGGGCCCGCCATGCTGGCACTGACGATGGGTTTTGCGCGGCTCGGCGGGCAATGGCTGGCGGGGCGGGTCGATCCCTTTACCATCCTGCGGTCGGGCGCGGTGATCGCGGCGCTGGGCGCGCTGGTCGTGGCGCAGGCCCCAAGTCCGATCGTGGCCTATGCGGGGTTCTTCATAATGGGCATCGGGGCCTCGGTCCTTGCCCCCACGGCCTTCTCGCTGGTGGGCCAGATGAGCGCGGACGAAGCCCGCGCCCGGGCCATCGCGCGCGCGACGCTGCTGGGATACTTCGGGTATTTCGTCGGACCGCCGCTTCTGGGGCTTCTGGCCGGGATCTTTGGCCTGCGCTTCGCCTTCTTCTGGGCGGCCTGCCTTGTCGCGATGGTCTTCGTGCTGGCCCCGATCCTGAGGCGTCAGCGCGCCTGAATCTCCAGGAACCGCGGCCCGTCATGCGGGGTGATCAGAAGCTCGCCCAGCTGGTCCGGGTCGGGCGGGACGCTTGCGAAGACCATGTCGCAGGCCATCGCGAAATGCTCCATGTCCAACGGCGATGGGGCGCAGCCGAGGATCGGCGCGATCTTGGCCTGGCGCATGTAGTCGGCGATCTCGCCGAAGCCGGCGTTGTTCCAGACGACGTAGGTGATGGGCAGCTTCTCGTCCACGGCGGTGCGCAGCTCTCCAGGCGAGAATTGCAGGCCGCCGTCGCCGATCAGGCAGACGACGGGAACGCCGGGCGCGGCGATGGCGGCACCGACGGCGGCACCCGGCGCATAACCCAGTGCGCCGTAACCGGTGGCGGCGTTGAACCAGCCGCGCGGGCGGTCGTGGTCGTAGTAGAGGTTCGCGGCATAGACCGGCTGCGTGCTGTCACCGACGATGATCGAGTTCGGCATCGCATCCCGGATCACCTCGACCATGTCGAGCCGCCCGGGCATCTCGGGGTCGAGGGTCGCGATCTCGGCCCGGGCGGCCTGGCGGACGGCCTCGGCCCGGGCAGCACCGTCGCGGTTGGCGCGGATGGTCATCGGCATGAGGGCCGCCATCATCGCCCCGGCATCGGCCTTGATCGGCATCTTGGCGGGGTGGCGGGCCAACTGATCGGCGCAGATGTCGATGCGGATCATGTCCGACAGGTTCGGGACCCGGCCATTGGCGTACATGTCATAGTCGGTGGGGCCAAGCTCGGTGCCGACGGCCAGGATCTGGTCGGCATCGGCGATGAACTTCCTGACCGAGATCAGGCTTGGCGAGGCGGGGATGGTCAGGCGGTGGCCGAACATCGCGCCCCGGGCGTTCACGGTCTGGATCACGGGCGCGTCCAGCGATTCCGCCAGCTTCTGCAGGGGTTCCTCGGCCCCGCGGGTGCCGCCACCGGCAAGGATCACCACCCGCTCGGCCGCATTCACCGCGGCGGCGATGCTGCGCAGCCGGCCGAGGGGCAGGGGCACGGCGCTGCCCGAGACGACGGGGGGCGGCAGTTCGGGGCAGGGCTGGCCCATCATGTTGGTGGAGATCTGGATATGCGCGGGACCCGGGCGACCTGCGGTCATCGCGGCGAAGGCGCGGTCCAGCACCTCGCCCAGCTTCTTCGCGTCGGTGACGGTCTCGGAGTGGCACAGGGTGGCGATCATCGCGCCCTGGTCGGGAAGCTCGTGCAGGCGGCCGAGGCCCTTGCCCAGCGTATCGCTGCGGCCAAGGCCGGAGATGACCAGCATGGGGACCGAGTCGGCGCGGGCCTGCGCCATCGCGGTGATCGTGTTGGTGAGCCCCGGGCCGGTGATGACGAAGGCGGCTGCGGGCTTGCCCGCGACGCGGGCATAGCCGTCGGCCATGAAACCCGCCCCCTGTTCGTGTCGCGGCGTTACGTGGCGGATGCGGTCCCCGGCGGCTGCGAGGCCGCGGTAAAGCTCGATCGTGTGGACGCCCGGGATGCCGAAGACGGTGTCGATCCCGCGCGCGATCAGGCCCTCGACCAGACGAATTCCGACAGTGGTCATGCTGCGTTCCCCAGGATGCTGGCCGCGTGGGCGGCAATGCGGTTGGTGGCCTCGACCACCAGGTCGTCCGGCTGCGTGAGTGACAGGCGAAGCCAGCCGGCCAACCCTTCGCCGAAGCTTTCGCCGGGCATCACGGCGACCTTCTGGCGGTCGAGCAGCGAGGACGCGAAGGCCTCGCCCGAAAGGCCGGTGGCGCGGACGTCGATCAGGGCGAACATCCCGGCCTCGGGGCGGTGGACGTAAAGTCCGTTCACGCCGGACAGGGTGTCGGCGATGATCCCGGCGCGGCGGGAGAAGCGCTCGGCCATTCCCGCGGCGACGGGTGAAGGTTCGGAAACTGCAAGCTGGGTGGCGTCCGCAAGGAAGGGTTGCGAGCCAAAAAGCATGGTTTCTGAAAGCGGAAGCATCCGCGCGCAGAACTCGGCCGGACCCACGCACCAGCCCGACCGGAAACCGGGCGCGGCGTGCGACTTCGAGATCGACGAAGCGACGATCGTGCGGTCGGCGAGATCCGGGTCGTTCAGCGGCGAGGTGAAGGTCACGCCGGGGAACACCAGATCCTCGTAGACCTCGTCGCAGAGAATCCAGAGGTCATGCGCGCGGGCAAGCTCGCCAAGCGCGCGGATGTCCTCGGGCCGCAGCACCGCGCCGGTCGGGTTGTGCGGCGAGTTCAGGAACAGGACCCGGCTGCGAGGGGTGATCCGGGGGGCCAGATCGGCGGCCTGCATCCGGAAGCCGTTTTCGGGCCTCAGCGGCACGGGCACCATCCGCGCGCCGGTCTGGGCGATCAGACCCTCGTAGGTCGCATACATCGGATCGCCCACCAGCACCTCGTCCCCGGCTTCGACGAGAGTGCGCAGGATGCCGTAGAGCACGGTCTGGGTTCCCGGCAGGCACATGATCTGGTCGCGGGTGATCTCGCGGCCGCGGCGGGCGGTGTAGCGGGCGG
>Ga0208243_1000476_pt1 | contig 22376 bp, 24 predicted proteins | sample Subbio2Aug_QV12A_FD_184826 | JGI IMG/M metagenome (GOLD analysis project Ga0208243, IMG submission 184826) | Serpentinite rock and fluid subsurface biosphere microbial communities from McLaughlin Reserve, California, USA - CR12Aug_QV12A (SPAdes) | ecosystem: Environmental > Terrestrial > Deep... | reverse complement strand
GAAAGGCCGGCTGCCGTGACCCGCTTCTGGCTGGTCCGCCACGGGCCGACCCACGCGAAGGCCATGATCGGCTGGACCGACCTGCCCGCCGACCTGTCCGACACCGCCGCCCTGAAGCGCCTGAACGCTCATCTCCCTCCGGACGCCCCGATCATCTCCTCCGACCTGTCCCGCGCCGTCGCCACCGCCGACGCGCTCGGTGCCCGGACCCGCCTTCCGCACGACCCCGCCCTGCGCGAGATCCACTTCGGCAACTGGGAAACCCGCAACTTTGCCGAGATCGAGGCGGAAAGCCCCGACCTGATCCGTGCCTACTGGGACCAGCCGGGCGAGGTTCGTCCCCCCGGCGGCGAAAGCTGGAACGAGCTGACCGTGCGGACCTGGTCGGCCCTGGACCGCCTGCAGGGCATGGCGCCCGACGTCATCATCGTCGCCCATTTCGGTCCGATCCTCGCCGCCCTGCAACGCGCCGAGCAGCTTACCGCCGAGGAAGTCTTCGCCCACCGCATCGACAATCTCTCGGTGACCTGCCTGACGTACGGCCCCCCGCCCAACGTATTCGCGATCAATCACCGTCCGTGATGGACGCGGCCACGAATCTTCGTTTTCCTTTCCCGCGCGCCCGCGCTTGAATGCCCGCGAAAGGACAACAGACATGACCTATGACCTTGTGATCGGCGACCGCGGCTATTCCAGCTGGAGCCTGCGCGGCTGGCTTCTGTTCGACGCGTTCGACATTCCGGTGCGAACCATCTCTGCGCGGCTCTACACCGACGAGCTTGCCACCGTACTCAGGGACTTCTTCCCGGCGCGGACCGCGCCCACCATGCGCACGCCCGAGGGATCGGTCGTACCCGAAACCATTGCCATCGCCGAGGAACTGGCGACGCGGCACCCGGATGCCGGGATCTGGCCGACCGATCCCCACGCCCGTGCCACCGCCCGCGTCCTTGCCGCGGAAATGCATGCGGGGTTCTTGGCGCTCCGCAGCTATTGTCCGATGAACCTGCGGGTCAGCTACACCGACTGTCAGCCGCCCCAGGATGTCCTGGCCGACTTGCGCCGCCTTGAAACCCTCTGGTCGTGGGCGCGCGAGACGACGCAGTCTGCCACCCCCTGGCTCTGCGGCGCCTATTCGGCGGCGGACGCCTTCTTCGCCCCCGTGGCCACCCGGATCGCGACCTACAACCTGCCGGTCAATGCCGAGGCGATGGTCTACGTGAACGCGCATCTTGCACATCCCAGCTTCCGCCGTTGGCGCGCGATGGGTCTCGTCGACGGCGCGGATCAGGAGTTCTACCGCCGCGACTATCCCCGCCGCGACTGGCCGGGTCCGGTCCCCCTGCCCGCAAAGGCGGTCGCTTGCGCCGACACCGTGAACAGTGCCTGCCCCTATTCCGGCAAGCCTGTCACCCACGCGCTGGAGCTATATGGACGCCGGTTCGGCTTCTGCAATTCATTCTGTCGCGACAAGACCGCAGCCGACGCTGAAGCCTAGCCGAAGTTCATGGCCCTTTACCACTCGTAAACCATTTCGCCCTACCCGTTAACCAAGGTGAATCGGGTAGGGTGAATGGAACCGGCCAGCAGAACATCGGACTTCTTTTGTCCTCACGGGTCCCGGTTTGAGGACGGCGGATCCGGTTGCGTGCCCGTTCGCAAAGGCAAAGCAGAAGGCTTGCCGCTCGCCACGTCGCTCGATTTCGCAACCGCCTCCGGCGCAGGGTGCGGCGCATGACCGCCCGAGCCTACACTGTCGCCTTCGAAGGTGTGGATGCGCGTCTGGTCGAAGTGCAATGCGCGGTCTCGCCGGGGTCGCCCTCCTTCACTCTCGTGGGTCTTCCGGACAAGGCTGTGTCTGAGGCAAAGGAACGTGTCCGGGCCGCCCTTCAGGCTTTGTCGATCGCGCTTCCAGCCAAGCGGATAACGGTCAATCTTTCGCCAGCGGACCTGCCCAAGGAAGGTTCCCACTTCGACCTTCCCATCGCCGTCGCCCTGTTGGCGGCGCTCGAGATCATCCCGCGTGAGGATGTCGAGGGCACGGTCGCTTTGGGCGAGCTCTCCCTTGACGGCCGACTGGTTCCGGTCGCCGGGGCGCTGCCCGCTGCAATGGCCGCCGCGGTCGAGGACCGCACCCTTCTCTGCCCAAAGGCCTGCGGCGCCGAGGCAGCCTGGGTTGGCGCAACCAGGGTTCTTGCTCCCGCATCACTGGACGAGGTCCTGCACCACTACACCGGCCGCACGCCGCTCCTCCCTGCCGAAGCGGGTGAGATCAGCGGCGGCAAGAGCCTGCGCGACTTCCGCGAGGTGAAGGGCCAGGAACGCGCCAAGCGGGCACTGGAGATCGCCGCGGCTGGGCGACACCACCTGTTCATGGTCGGCACGCCGGGGTCCGGCAAGTCCATGCTTGCGGCCCGCCTCCCCGGCATCCTGCCGCCGCTTTCGGCGGCCGAGGCGCTGGAGACATCCATGATCCACTCCCTTGCCGGGCTTCTGACCGAGGGCGGGATTTCGCGTGACCGGCCGTTCCGGGAACCCCACCACACCGCCTCGATGGCGGCAATCGTCGGCGGCGGAAAGGGGGCGAAGCCGGGAGAGATCTCGCTCGCCCACAACGGCGTCCTGTTCCTCGACGAGTTTCCCGAGTTTCCCCGCGCCGTCCTCGACACGCTGCGCCAGCCCATCGAGACGGGAACAGTCATGGTCGCGCGGGCCAACGCCCACATCAGGTACCCCTGCCGGTTCCTGCTGATCGCGGCGGCGAACCCGTGCAAGTGCGGGTACCTGTCAGACCCCTCCCGCGCCTGCGGGCGGGCCCCGGTCTGCGGGGAGGATTACCTGGGTCGCATCTCGGGGCCGTTGATGGACCGCTTCGACCTGCGGGTGGAAGTGCCGCCCGTCGCCTTTGCCGACCTTGACCTGCCTGCATCCGGGGAAAGCTCGGCCACCATCGCCGCCCGCGTCGCTGCCGCCCGGCAACGGCAGACCGTCCGCTTCGCCGAGGCCCCCGAACTGCGGGTGAATGCCGACCTTGAGGGGGCGGCGCTGGAGGAGCACGCGGCCCCGGACAGCGAGGGGAAGGCGCTGATCGGACGGGTCGCCGAACGGATGGGCCTGTCGGCCCGGGGTTACCACCGGGTGCTGAGGGTGGCCCGGACCATCGCCGACCTCGATGCAAGCCCGGACGTCCGCCGGCCCCACATCGCCGAGGCGATCAGCTTCCGGCTGGCCTCGGCCATCGGGGGGCTGTGAGGACGGGCTGTCCACGGTGGACAAATACCGATACCCTTTAAGAATCCGATACTTGCCTTTTTCCGTTCAGTGTTTGTTAACACTTCCCGCGCCGGGCTCGTTCGGGAACAGATGGGCCTTGTCCGGATCGAAATCGAGGTTCATCTGCGAGCCGATCTGGAACACCGCGTCATGCGACAGCGCCGCGATCAGCGGGTTCCCATCCTTGAGCGCGATCTCGACCACCGTCTCGGCCCCGAGCCGTTCGGTGAGCGCGACCTTGCCGTGCAGCCGGCCCGCAGACTGCGCGACGGAGAGGTACTGCGGCCGCAGGCCAAGTATCGCCTCGTCCCCGACCTTGAAGGACGCGCGCTTGCCCGAAACCTCGACCGGGTCGAGCGCGGCATTCGAGACCAGCACCTTGCCGCCGTTCACCCCTTGCACCTTCACCTTGATGAAGTTCATCGAGGGTGCGCCCAGGAAGCCCGCGACGAACAGGTTCGCCGGGTCGTGATAGAGGTCCATCGGCGCTCCGATCTGCATGACCATGCCGTCCTTCAGCACGACGATCTTGTCGGCAAGCGTCATCGCTTCGACCTGGTCGTGGGTGACGTAGATCATCGTGGCACCCAGCTGCTGGTGGAGCTTCCCGATCTCCATCCGCATGTCCATCCGCAGAGCCGCGTCGAGGTTCGAGAGGGGTTCGTCAAACAGAAACACCTGCGGCTTTCTCACGATGGCCCGCCCGATTGCTACGCGCTGGCGCTGGCCGCCGGACAGCTGCGACGGGCGGCGGTCCAGAAGATGCTCCATCTGCAGGATGCGCGCGGCCTCGGCGACCTTGGCATCCTTTTCTTCCTTCGACGCGCCCGAGATGGTCAGGCCGAAGGCCACGTTCTCGCGCACCGTCATGTGCGGGAAGATCGCGTAGGACTGGAACACCATCGCCACCCCGCGCTGCGCGGGGGGCAGGTCGTTGACCACCGTCTCACCGATGCGCAATTCGCCCGAGGAGATGTCCTCCAGCCCCGCGATCATCCGCAGCAGGGTGGATTTCCCGCAGCCCGAGGGGCCGACGAAGACACAGAACTCGCCATCGTCGATGTCGATGTCCACGCCCTTGATGACATGAGTCTGGCCGTAGCTTTTCTTGACGTTCTTTAGGGAAATCCGGGCCATAGCTACTCCGCCGCCTGTGCGAGGGGTTGAACGTGAAGAAGACCCTCGCGGTCGATGACGACCGGCTCGGGGTCCATGACATAGCCGCCGAAGGTCGCCTTGCCGCTGTCGGCAAAGCCCAGGATCACCAGGCCTTGCGGGCCGTCGACGATGCGGGCGGCGTAGCGGCGGCAAGGCTCGGCCCCGTCGAGGAAGGGACCGGGGGCAATGCGCCAGGGGCCGCGCGGGTGGTCAGCGATCAGGTAGTGGGTGCCGGTGACCGGCGTCTCGGGGTTGTCGCGGCGGTATTGTTCGGACCAGTGGACCGAGGAGGTGCAGAAGAGGCAGTACCAGTGCTGTCCGACCTGAAATACCTGCGGCACCTCAAGCTGGCCGAAGCCGCCGTGGAAGACCGGGGGTTGCAGCGTCCAGGTGACAAGGTCGGGCGAGGTCGCAAAGCCGATGGCCCCACCGGCGTTCGGTTCCGGCACTCCCGGCACGCGGGCGGTGAAGTACATCAGCCAGCCGTTGCCGTCCGGGTCCTTCATCACCCAGGGGTCGCGCATCGCCCGGTCGTGCCAGTGGCCGATGGCGTGGTCCTTCTCATAGCAGTCGGCGTTGGGGCCGGTCAGGTCCAGCGCCAGCCCGTCGCCGACGCGGGTCCAGTTGTGCAGGTCCTTCGAGGTCGCATGGCCGATGCGCTGGTAGAGCGACTGTTCGGACTTCTGCGTGCCGGTGTAGAACAGGTGCCACAGCCCGTCGTCTCCCCGAACGACCGAGCCGGTCCAGGTCGTGCTGTCGTCCCAGGCGGCACCATTGCGCTGCGGCTCGAACGTCGTGCCCATGTCGGTCCAGTTCGTCAGGTCCTTGGACACCGCATGGCGCTGGGTCGCGTTCAAGTGACGCGCGTCGGGGTCGATCAGCGACTTCGGGGCCTGCAGGAAGTACCCGTGCCAGATGTCGCCGTCCTGGACATACCAGCTGTCCCAGAACCAGAGGTCTTTGTGTTTGAACGACATTTCGGTCTCCGTTAGCCCTTTACGCCGGTCGAGGCGATCGACGCGATGAAGGCTTTCTGCAGGTAAAGGTAGAAGGCGAGAACGGGGACGGTGATCAGGCTCAGGTAGGCCATGACTTCGCCCCAGGCGACGTTGAGCTGGAAGAAGTACTGCAGGCCGACCATGACCGGGCGGTAGCCTTCCTCCTGCGTGACCATAAGCGGCCAGAGATACTGGTTGTACATCACCAGGAACTTGAGGATCGCCGCCGTGGCGAAGATCGGGCCCGACAGCGGCATCACGATCTTGCGGTAGATCTGCCACCAGGAGGCGCCTTCGACCCGTGCGGCCTCGATCAGCTCTCCCGGCAGGTCCTTGAAGTACTGGACGAAGAGGAAGACCGTCAGGCCGTCGGCGATGAAGGGGATGATCTGGACGTGGTAGCTGTTCAGCCAGCCCCAGGACAGGCCGTCGAAGCCGACCCAGGGCAGGTGCGCGACCATCATCAGAAGCGGAATGGCGATGGTCTCGAAGGGCAGGATCAGCGTGGCGAGCAGGATGGCCAGAAGCGTGTTGCGGCCCTTCCAGTTCACGAAGACGAAGGCGAACCCCGCGGCCGAGCAGAGGAGGAGCGAGAGCGCCACGGTGACCCCGGTCACGAGGACGGAGTTGAAGACGAAGGTCGCCACGGGCGCGCGCTGGAAGGCCTCGTAGTAGTTCTGCAGGCTGATGTCCCCCACCGGCAGGAAGGCGCGGAGGTTGCCGGAGTCCTGGAGGAGTTGCTGGTCGGGCTTGAGGCTGGACATCAGCATGAACACCAGCGGGAAGATGAAGATGATTGCGATCAGCACCAGGACGGCGTAACGGGTGGCCAGTCGCAGGCCGCGGTTGTCGGCGGAAATCAGGGCCATCAGGTTTTCTCCCGCGTGAGCCATCGTTGGATGAGCGATATGGACAGGACGATCACGAACAGGATCACCGAGATCGCCGAGCCGCCGGAGATGTCCTGCTTGCCATAGCCGCGTTCGATGGCCTGGAAGACGATGGTCTGGGTGCTGTCCAAAGGCCCGCCGTTCGTCATCACGTCGATCTGGGCGAAAAGGCCAAAGGCCTGCATGGTGATGACGATCAGGATCAGGACAGCGGTGTTCCGGAGGCCCGGCCAGGTGATATAGCGGAAGACCTGCCATTTTGAGGCGCCCTCGATGGCGGCGGCCTCATATAGGGTGGGGCTGATGGTCTGCAGGCCCGAAAGCCAGATGACCATGTGGAAGCCGACGGCCTGCCAGATCGACATGGCGATGATCGACCCCAGCGCGGTGGAAGGGTTGCCGAGCCAGTCTATTGGCGGGATCATTCCAAAGCTGATGGCTCCGAGGAGATTGTTCAGAAGCCCCGAGTTGCCGTCATAGATCAGCCGCCAGAGAAGCGACACGACGACGATCGAGACCACGACAGGCATGAAGTAGATCGCCCGGAAGACGTTGATGCCCCTCAGGCGCTGGTTGATTAGAAGCGCAAGGCCCAGGGCGAGGCCCGCCTGTACGGGGGCCACGATCAGGACGAAGATGAAGGTGTTGACGATGGCCTTCATGAAGACCACGTCGCGGGCAAGGACATAGGTCTTGCTGTCTCCGCCCAGAGAAAAACTGAACCATTCCCGCATCCCGGCAAGGTCGGGGCGGTCGGGGTTGTTGCGGGTGAGCGCACGGAGCGAGGGGTATTCCGGTTCGCCGTCCTGCATCACGATGGCGCCGCTGTCGTCGCGGACCGGCTCCAGCGTCACGGTGGTGACCCCGAGGAGTTGCCGGTAGTTGGCCATCCCCACGAACTCGGTCGCGTTTGGGCTGACGAGGCGCTGGTTGGTGAAGGAGAAGTAGAAGGCCAGGAAGAAGGGCAGGATCACGAAGCCCGCGATCAGCAGGACCGCAGGTCCCGCCATCAGCCAGCCCGTCCGGTTGGACACGGTGAACTTCGACGCCATGATCGCCTCGCTGAAGGAAAGGGCCGGCGGCGTGAACCGCCAGCCAAGGCTCTGGGGAGAACCCGGCCCCGGGCGCAGACCCGGGGCCAGACAGCCTTAGTGGCCGTAGCCGCCGTTCTTTTCGATGTCGGCGTTGATCTCGTCGACAGCGGCGTCCAGGGTCGCTGCCACGTCAGCCCCGTTGGCGATGTCGGCAAGCGCCTTCTCGAACACCTTGGCCTGCACGACGTAGCCCGGGGTCACCGGACGGACGAGCGCCAGCTTCGACGAGTACTCGCCGAACACCGCAAGCGGTCCGCCGGCCTTGTAGTTGTCGACCATTTCCGAAGCGGTGGGCGTCGCCGGGATCAGGCCGATGCCGTTCGAGAAGGCGGCCAGGTACTTGTCCTGCAGCGCGAACTCGATGAAGGCCGCAGCCCCTTCCGGGTGCTTCGAGGTGGCCGAGACGCCGAACTGCCAGCTGGCGCCACCGATCTTCGGACCCGCGCCGAAGTCCGGCGGCGGCAGGAAGACGGTGTCCGGGAAGGCCGACAGGGCACCAAGCGCCGCCCAGTTGCCGTTCCACGAGAAGGCATACTTGCCGGCCGCAAAGCCGCCGTCGCGGTCCGCCGGGTCCTGCGTCGCCTGGGCATAGCCGCCGGTGAAGAGACCCTGCCACCATTCACCGAAGGCCAGGGCGGCCTCGCCGTTCAGGGCGCCTTCCGCGGTCTCGTAGGTCGAGCGGTCGACGATGTCGCCGCCGAAGGACTGCAGGAAGGGCGAGAAGGCGTAGGGGTACCATTCGCCGGTCCAGGCCATGCCGAGGTCAAGCGGGTATTCCCACTTGCCCGAAGCCTTGGCCGCGTCGAGTGCGGCCGTGAATTCTTCCTTGGTCCAGGGCTGGTCGAGGGTGGGGGTGCGCAGACCCAGCTCGTCCAGGGTCGACTGGCGGGTCACCAGCGCGACGGCGGCATCCCAGAGGCCGATGGAGTAGAGCTGGCCGTTCCAGACACCCTTGGTGCCGGGCAGGAAGTTCGCGATCTTGGATTCGTCGATCTTCAGCGGCTGCATGTAACCGGCCCAGGCCCAGTTCGGCATGTTCGGCCCGTCGACGTCCAGGATGTCGGGCAGGTTGCCGGCCAGCGCGCCCGCGACGACGGAATCGTTGTAAGCGGCCTGCGGGAAGCTTTGCAGTTCGACCTTCCAGTCGGTCTGGCTGGCGTTGAAGTCGGTGATCAGCTCGTTGATGAGCTTCTGCTCCACCTCGTTGCCGGCACCGTGATACCACATCGTCAGCGTCTGCTGCGCCTGGGCGGCCGAGGCCCAGGCCATGATCGCGGCCGAGGCCGCGACGGTGAACATCTTCATTGCTTTTCCTCCCTGAGGGTTTTGAAACTGATCACGTTTTCGGGGCGCAGCTCGGTCACGGAGCCGCGCCAGTGGACAGGACCGGCCACGAGGACCGGGCTGTGGTCATCCCGGCCCTGGCCGGAAATGAGTTGCATGAGACGCTCGCCCGCGCGGGCCCCGAGCGCATTGTAGGGCAGATCCACCGTCGTCAGCGGGGGGTAGAGCGTCTCGGCGATGGCGCGGTAGTTGTCGAAACCCGCCACCCCGATCTCGTCCGGCATCCGCAGTCCCATCGAGCGCAGGATGCCGTAGACCATCATCGCCATCTGGTCGTTGCCGCAGCAAAGCACCGTCGGCGGCTGATCCAGATGCAGCATCCGGTCGATCGTGTCCCACAGAAGCTGCGGCCCGATCTCGGGCTGGTCGAAATCGACGTGCTGCAGAAGCGCGGCGTCGAAGGAGATTCCCGCATCCTCCAGCGCATCGCGATAGCCAAGCGGACGCAGGCGTCCCGCCACCATGTCGGGACGCAGGGACAGATAGGCGATCCGCCGATGGCCCGCCGCGATGAGCCGCCGGACGAGGTCGCGCTGCAGGCGGCGGTCATCCGGCACGACCGAGGGCGTGCCACGGGAATCGAAGCAGTTTGCCAGAACCAGCGGCGTGTCGTCCGGCAGGCGCGGCAGGTTCACTTCCTGGTGGTATTCGGCGACGTAGATCAGCCCTTCGACCCGGTGGGACAGGAAGGTGTCGATCAGGTGCGGAACGCGGTCGTTGCGGCCCACCGTGTCGGCGATCATCACCGTCATGCCCGAGGATTCCAGCGCCCGCTGGATGCCCTGGACGATATAGAGGTCGGGCAGGCCCTGCTGCGTCGAGGGCTGGTTCTTGGTGGAAATCGCCCCGGTGATCAGGCCGACGATGCCCGACTTCTGTGCCCGCATCATCCGGGCGGCGTTCGACCGGACGTAACCAAGTTCGCGCATGGCGGCCTCGACCGCCTCGCGCGTCTTCTCGCCCACGGGCCCGTCCGAGTTCAGGACCCGGCTGACTGTCTTCGGAGAAACGCCAGCCCGGCGCGCAACGTCATAGATCGTCGACATGCCCCCTCCCGAGCTGCGACCTCACCGAGCGAGTGACATCGGTGTCATGACATCGATGTCATAAGCCGACAGATTCTGTCAAGCGCGCAAATGGGCAGGCGCGGCCGCGAAGGCGATGCTCCTTTGGAGAGACAGGTCGACGAGATCGGGGAGAGTTCTTCCGAGGGATCCGCCGGGAAACGATCAGCGGGTCGCGAAGGCGGTGACAGCGATCAGCAGGACCCCCACAACGACCAGAACAAGGATGAAGCGCGCGTTCGAGCCGGCGTTCTCTTGCCGCCCGGACTGCAACGGGGCCTGACCGCCCCTGGACCGGCTCTCGGCGGCAAGGGCCATCGACAGCTGCTCGCGGGTGACTGGGTGGCCCGATGCCTCATCGTCGGTGCCAAGGGGTGCCGCGGCGGGGTCGGGATAGTCGATCTTGTCCGCGCCCTCGCCCCGGTCGATGCTCTGGCGCAGCAGGTCAGGGTTGGCCGGCGCGTCCCGCCGGCCGGCTCTGCGCCAGAACGCCATCTGTCAGGCGCCGGTCAGGCTGCGGACGTGGCCCTGGTGGTCCTTCAGCGCGGGCAGCGTCTCCTCGGCGAAGTCGCGCAGCGGACCTTGCTGCCCCTCGCTCGCATAGGTCTCGAACAGCGTCACGGCCTCGTCATGGGCCTTCGCCTGCAGATCCAGGTAGGCCTGGTCGAAATCCTGCGCGTCCTGCAACGCCTCAAGCGCTTCTTGGTCGGCTTCGTTCATCTCGGCCGGAACCTCGAGCCCGGCGTCCTGCGCGACGGCCTGCATCCTCTCGCCCGCGGCCGTGTGGTCGTCGATCATCTTCTCTGCGAAGGCCTGGACATCGGCATTCTGGCTGCGTTCCAGCGCAAGGGTGCTGCTCTCGATTTCCAGCATGTTGGACGAGGCGGCGACGCGGGCAAAGGCGACAGGGTCGGTGGCGGCCCTGGCCAGGTCTTCCGCCTTCGCCGGAGCGGCGGTCCCGGCAAGGACCACCGGAGCCGCGGCGATCCCGAGGATGAGGCAGAGAATTGCGGCAGAGTTCTTCATGACAGATCTTCCTTATGTGACCTGCCGACAACCCTGCGGTCCGGGGAATGTTCCTGGGACGCTGCCGATGCCCCCGTTGCCGGCACCTCCTGGAACGCCGTCGGTGATGCACGGATCCAGGCGTTGGGCCGCGTTCTGCGTCAGCGCAGAAATCAGGGAAAGCGTCGGTCAGAAGCTGACGTCAGTAGACGCCGACGTGCTGTCACAGCCAACACCACCTCCACGAGCCCCTGCAACATTTCCACGGCCCGGACCGCGCCAGACCTGTACCTCGAGTATTCTGCCACTCAGCTTCACAGAGCCGGGGGGCGCAGCACGCCTGGATCGCCGTGCGACGACATCGGACAGCGTTCAACTAACGCTTTTAAAAGACAGAGTTCTTCGAATGGGCTGATGGCGGAGACGAAGGGATTCGAACCCTCGAGACCCTTTAGAGGTCTGCGCCCTTAGCAGGGGCGTGCCTTCGACCACTCGGCCACGTCTCCGCCTGCCCGTTTATCGGGGCGGGGCGGCGGGGGCAAGCGGAAAGGTGGCGGGCCGGCCAGGCCTGAAGACAAGGCTTCTGTTCCGGACGGGGCCGCACTAACCTGCGAGGACAGGCGGATGGGCATATGCCCTGGACAGCCTGACGGCAACACGGGACGTATCGCATGTCACTACCAGACCGGGCCCAGATCGTCGTTATCGGCGGCGGCATCATCGGCTGTTCGACGGCCTACCACCTGGCCCGCGACCACAAGGCAGACGTGATCCTCCTGGAGCAGGGGAAGGTCACTTCGGGCTCCACCTGGCACGCGGCGGGCCTCGTCGGGCAGCTTCGGTCCTCGGCTTCGATCACCAAGGTGCTCAAGTATTCGGTCGAGCTTTACAAGGGCCTCGCCGCCGAGACCGGCCTTGATACCGGCTGGAAGATGACCGGCTGCCTGCGGCTTGCCACCACGCCCGACCGCTGGATCGAGTTCAAGCGGCTGGCCACCACGGCCCGCAGCTTCGGGATGGACATGGAGTTGATCGGGCCGGACGAGGTCAAACGCATGTGGCCGCTGATGGAGGTCTCGGACCTGATCGGCGCCTCCTGGTTGCCGACGGACGGGCAGGCGAGCCCTTCGGACATCACGCAATCGCTTGCCAAGGGCGCGCGGATGCATGGGGCGAAGATCCACGAAGGCGTCCGCGTCACCGGCTTCAAGATGGAGGGCCGCCGGATCACCCATGTCGAAACCGACCAGGGCATCGTCGGCTGCGAGAAGGTCGTGAATTGCGGCGGCATGTGGGCCCGGCAGGTGGGTGCCATGGCGGGCGTTGCTGTGCCGCTGCACCCCGTGAAGCACCAGTATATCGTCACGGAAAAGATCCCCGGCCTCTCCCCCGATGCCGCCACCCTCCGCGACCCCGACCGCCGCACCTATTTCAAGGAGGAGGTCGGCGGCCTGGTCATGGGCGGCTATGAGCCGAACCCGCAAGGCTGGGTCACCGGCGACATCCCGGAGAATTGGGAGTTCCGGCTTTTCGACGACGACTACGACCACTTCGGCCAGCACCTCGAACAGGCCATCGCCCGCGTCCCGGCGCTCGCCGAGGTGGGCGTCAAGCAGATGATCAACGGCGCGGAAAGCTTCACGCCGGACGGCAACTTCATCCTCGGCCCCGCACCGGAATGCGCGAACATGTACGTGGGCGCGGGCTTCAACGCCTTCGGCATCGCTTCCGGGGGCGGCGCCGGCTGGGTCCTCGCCGACTGGGTGATGAAGGGCGAAGCGCCCCTCGACCTCTGGGCCGTCGACATCCGCCGTTTCTCCACCCTCCATCGCGACCGCGACTGGGTGGCCGAACGCACCTTGGAGGCCTATGGCAAGCACTACACCGTCGCCTTCCCGCATGAGGAATACACCTCCGGCCGCCCCCGTATCGTCTCGCCTTTGTACGACCGACTGAAGGCCGCGGGCGCAGTCTTCGGCTCGAAGCTCGGCTGGGAACGCCCGAACTGGTTTGCGCCCAAGGGCATGGAACCAAAGGACATCTACTCGATGGGCCGCCAGAACTGGTTCGACGCGGTGGGCCAGGAACACCTCCACGTCCGCGCCCATGCCGGGGTCTTCGACCAATCCTCCTTCGCCAAGTACGAACTGACCGGCCCCAAGGCCGCCGAAGCCCTTGAAGCCATCTGCGCCAACCGCGTTGCGCGCGACGTGGGCCGCCTGACCTACACCCAGCTCCTCAACACCCGCGGCGGTATCGAATGCGACCTCACCGTCGCCCGCCTGGCCGAGGACCGGTTTTACATCGTCACCGGCACCGGCTTCCGCACCCATGACTTCGGCTGGATCGCCGACCACCTGCCCGCCCGGGGCGTAACCTTCAAGGACGTCACCGAAGACTGGGGCACCCTGTCGCTCATGGGCCCCCGCGCCCGCGACATCCTTGCCAAGGTGACCACTCAGGACGTCTCCAACTCGGCCCTGCCCTTCGGCTCCGCCCACGAAATCACCATCGCCGGCACCCCGATCCGCGCCTTGCGAGTGACCTATGTGGGCGAACTGGGCTGGGAGCTTCACGTGCCCATCGCCGCCCTCGCCCGGGTCTACGACGCCCTCATTGCCGCCGACCCGCAACTGAAGCCGGTCGGCTACCGCGCACTGGAATCGTTGCGGCTGGAGAAAGGCTACCGCGCCTGGTCCTCCGACATCACGCCCAACGACACCCCCTTCGAGGCGGGCCTTGGCTGGGCGGTAAAGCTCAAATCCGGCATCCCCTTCCTGGGCCGCGAGGCCCTGGTCGCGCGCCAGAACCAGCCGCCGCAGAAGCTTTTCACGGGCTTCACCGTGGACGATCCCGGGACTGTCCTGGTCGGGCGCGAAACCATCCTGCGGGACGGGCAACCGGTGGGTTATCTGACCTCGGGCGGTTTTGGCTACACGGTCGGGAAGAGCATCGGCTTCGGCTATGTCCGGAACGAGGCCGGGGTTGGGGAGGAGTGGCTTCAAGGCGGAAGCTACAGCCTGATCGTTGCAGGAGAGGAACTTCCTGCCACGATCGCCCTCCGCCCGCTGGTCGATCCGGATGGCCTGCGGGTCAAGGCGTGACCGGACCTCCACTCGGCCCGCCGCCACGGTCGGGCGGCGGGGCGGCAGCGCGGCCTCAGACTGCCTTGGCGCCTACTTCCAGCTTCCGGACCAGATCAACGATCAGGTCGGGATCGAAGGCGACAGGGGCCAGTTGATGCGGATCTGGCATGAACAGGATCACATCATCGAAAGCCATTGCCTGCTCGCCGGCCAGCTTGGCAATGGCGCGATCCAGGCCCCGCGACAGAAGGTCAAGCTCGCCCCGTGCGACCATAAGGGTTGCCCAGGCGGACTGGTAGTCCCTGATCGGGGTGGTGCCAGACGGATCGATCTTCCCGGCAGCCTCCCGCGCCATCTCGACAACCGACTGCAGAACCTCCTCGGAAGTCGGCGCCAGGGACGCCCGAGCACGCAGCAGCGCGGCCTCGACGTCGTTGTAGGCGGCCCTCACCGCATCCTTGCCCTTTGCGGCCTCCAGGGTCTGAAGAAGCGGCGCCAGGTCGGGAACGCCCGCCGCGGCCAGCCCTTCGGCGATACCGGGAAGCACCGTTTGCCGCGCGTGGGCGAAATGCGATCCTTCGGGATGGGGCAGCTTCTCCTGCAGGAAAAGGAGCCCAAGCTGCAGGTCCGCCCGGATTTCGGCCAGACCGGCCAGAAGGCGCAGTTTTTCGGGGTTCGCGACCTCACCTTCAATCTGCAGGAGTTGCGGAGCACCTGGCACACCAAGGCGGACGACCTGCGCCTGGGCGGGGGCAAGCGTCAGGGCACCCAGAAGGGCGGAAAGGGCAACGGGATGTTTCATCGAAGGCTCCAACTGTCTGCGCCCGTTTACGGGCATCGCTGCAGCAACGGCGGGTTCGGGCCGCTCTGGCCCGCTTCCATTCTTCACGGATTGTGGCCATTTCGGGGAACGGATCTGGCAGGGTCGTGCAATTCAGGGTTTATCCGTTCGTTGCTATTTTCTCGCAAAGGGAGAGTCCAGCGATGACCCGATGGACCGAAGGGTTTACCGGCCTCGCACCCTTGCCCGAGGATGTCGCGCGCGACCTCGAGGAGCGGAGCCGGGTTGTCCGGTTGCCCTCGGGCACGCATGTCTTCTCACCCGGCCAGCGTGCCGAAAACATGCTTCTTCTGCTGGCGGGCAGCGTCCGGGTCCAGCAGGTGTCCGACACCGGGCGCGAGGTCTTCCTTTACCGCGTCCATGCCGGGGAAAGCTGCGTCCTGACCACGGCCTGCATGCTGGCAGACGAGGAGTATTCCGCGGAAGGCATCGCCGAGACCGATATCGAGGCCGTGGCGATTCCGCGCCATGTCTTCGACGACCTGTCGGGCCGGTCCCCGGTGTTCCGCCGCTTCATCTTCCAGACCTATTCCCGCCGGATCGCCGACCTTTTCGGGCTGATCGACGACATCGTCTTCCAGCGCCTTGACGTCCGGCTGGCCGAGCGCCTTCTGGCGCTGGAGCACGAGGGTGTCATCGCGTCCACCCACCAGGCGCTTGCGGTCGAGCTTGGCACCGCGCGCGAGGTCATCTCGCGCGCGTTAGGGGAATTCCAGCGCCGGGGCTGGGTGGAACTGTCACGCGGGGAGATCCGCATCCTGAACCGCATGGGCCTCGAAAGACTTTCGCGCTCTGTGACCTAGTCACCGACAACCGGGCATCCCATATGTCATCCTGTCCGTGGACATGCATCACGGAGGTTCGACATGGCCAGAAACGTTGGAACGATGGATCGCGCCGGCCGCGCCCTGATCGGAATTCTCGCACTGCTTGGCGCTTTTGTGCTGGGCTGGTTCTCGGGCTGGATGGTCTGGGCAGCGGCGGCAGTTGGTGTCATCATGCTGGGAACGGCCGCGGTTGGCTTCTGCCCGCTCTATCGGCTGGTGGGGATCAACACCTGCAGGATCTGAGGAGTCTATGGAAACAGCATTTACCCCCTGGGCCTCACTGGGGGGTGGCGCCCTGATCGGCCTCGCGGCCGTTCTTCTGATGGCCCTGCACGGCCGCATCCTGGGTGCCACCGGCATCCTGGGCGGACTTTTGCGGTTCAATGACCCGTCCGACTGGTCGCTGCGCGCGGCCATCGTGGCAGGGATGGCGGCCGGACCGCTGGTCTGGCTCCTCGTCGCGGGAGAGCTTCCGGCCATCGATCTGCCGGTGCCGAACTGGGCCGTTGTCCTTGGCGGCCTCATCGTCGGCGTCGGGGTCAGCTACGGCGGCGGCTGCACCTCGGGGCACGGGGTCTGCGGTATCGCCCGGTTCTCGGGGCGGTCGATCGTTGCCACCCTCACGTTCATGGCAACGTCCATCGCCACCGTCTTCATCATCCGCCACGTGATGGGAGGCTGGTGATGCGCCTGTTCTCCGCCTTCGCCATCGGCCTGATCTTCGGCCTCGGCATCACGATCTCGGGCATGATCAACCCGGCCAAGGTCCTGAACTTCTTCGACATTGCCGGAACCTGGGACCCGAGCCTTGCCTTCGTCATGGCAGGCGCGCTGGCCGTGACGATCCCCGGTTACCGCCTCGTCTTCCGCCGCCCCGCCCCGGCGATGGAGCAGGGCTTCCAGCTGCCTGATACCCGGGTCATCGACCGCCGCCTCGTGCTGGGCTCGGCCACCTTCGGGATCGGCTGGGGCATCGCCGGATTCTGTCCCGGCGGGGCGCTTCCAGCCCTTGGCACCGGCGATCCGACCGTCTTCCTGTTCCTTGCCGCCCTGATCGGCGGCCTTCTCCTGGCGCGCGTGCTTCAGACCAGGTTTCCCGCACGCAAGCCTGCATGACAAACGGAGGTACCGATGTCCGTAAAGGTTGACCTGTCCGTAAAGCCTGAAGTGCAGGGTTTCTTCGACCCGGCGACGAATACCATCAGCTACGTGGTGAAGGACCCCGGCTCGAACGCCTGTGCCATCGTCGATTCCGTCATGGACATCGACTATGCCGCCGGGCGGATCACCTATGACCATGCCGACGAGCTTATCGCCAATGTGCGCGACAGGGGCCTCAAGCTGGAATGGCTGATCGAGACCCATGTCCACGCCGACCACCTCTCGGCCGCGCCCTACATCCAGCGCCAGTTGGGCGGCAAGATCGGCATCGGCCGCAACATCACGGTCGTGCAGGACACCTTCGGCAAGGTCTTCAACGAAGGCACCGAATTCCAGCGCGACGGGTCGCAGTTCGACCGCCTGTTTGACGACGGAGACACCTACCAGGTCGGCGGGATGACCTGCTTCGCCATGCACACCCCCGGCCATACGCCCGCCTGCATGACCCATGTGATGGGCGACGCGGCTTTCGTGGGTGACACGCTCTTCATGCCGGACGGCGGATCGGCCCGGGCGGACTTTCCGGGCGGCGACGCCGGGCAGCTTTACGACAGCATCCAGAAGGTCCTGGCCCTGCCGGACGAGATGCGGCTCTTCATGTGCCACGATTACGGGCCGAACGGGCGCGAGATCCGCTGGGAAACCACGGTGGGCGACGAGAAGGCGCACAACATCCATGTGGGCCAGGGCAAGACGCGCGAGGACTTCGTGGCGATGCGCACCGCGCGGGACAAGACCCTGGCGATGCCGAAGCTGATCATCCCGTCCCTGCAGGTCAACATGCGCGGCGGCGACCTGCCCCCACCGGACGAGGATGGCAAGCGCTACCTGAAGGTGCCGATCAACGGCCTGTAGGCCATTCACGCACTACAAATGAAAAGGCCTTGGCCGCTTGCGAGGCCAAGGCCGTCAAAACGATTGACTGGCTGTCAGCCAAGCGGCTGCGGACCCGTCGACGGCGTATCATCGTCATCGCCGCAGGCGATGGCACAGACCACGACCAGGCCGATGATGACCGGGACGATCCAGCCCGAACGCGGGCTTTCTGCGACGACTTCAGGCTGGCCTTCTTCCTCGACGACAACGGGCCCGCCGGCCGAGACGGCCGAGCCGAAGGCGAGCGTCAGTGCAAGGATGCTCGAAGCGAGTTTGGTCATTTCACTTTTCCTTGGTTTGTTAGGCTGCTCAGCGTCAGCCTGGCGGATGAATAACACATTCGTCTTTGATGATGAACGTGTTCGCAGTCGCTTGACGCCCAATGGCCGGCGAATTGTGCTCAGGCTGCATCAGGCGGCAAATCACGAGCTTCGCAAAAGGAAAACGGCAGCACCATTGGTGCTGCCGTTTCGAACCAAGCCTGAATTGGCTGTAGCTCAGCTAGCCGAGTCGTCGTCGCCGCAAGCAACGGCGCAGATGAGCACGAGGCCGACGATGACCGGAACGATCCAGCCCGAACGCGGCGAGGAGGCCTCAACCACCGGCTCTTCTTCCACGACAACCGGGCCACCGGCGAAAGCGGCGGACGACATCATGGTCGCAACGAGCGCCGACGCGAGAAACTTTTTCATGGCATTTCCTTTCTATTATCCGGGCAGCCCGGGGGAACACGAACGGACGCTATGCATGTCCGGATTGCGACACAACGGATTCTTGAACGGTTGTGACCAATGAATCTTAGGCTTTGGCTTTATTGCAACATCGGGTCTCTTTCGATGACGCTTGTGCCTTCCCCGATCACTTGGGTTCGGGCTCAGGCTCCGGCTCCGGCTCAGGTGTCGAAGGCGTGTCATCATCGCCACCGCCGCAGGCCAGAAGACAGACAAGCACCAAGGCACCGATGACGGGCAGGATGCCGATCCGGCTCCCCGGCGCCTCGGCAATCAGCTCGTCGTTGCCTTCCTCGAGGATCACCGGGCCACCGGCATAGGCGGTCGATGCGGACAGAACCGCGACCGCAACCACCACGCACTTAAGCGATTTCAACATGTCAGTCTCCTTGACAGCGGCGCGATCGCCACAGATTTGCTCCATTTGATTAGAGCGCACCGTAGGGAGAGGCAATCAACCCGGCGGAGGAGAAACAGTTTCTCCACAGAAAATCGCCGGTTTTCTTCTATAGGTTGTATTTCTAGAACATACCCGGCACAACCTGATCCGGGGGCCGGTGGCCGTCGGCAAAGGTCTTGATGTTGATGATGACCTTCTCGCCCATCTCGATCCGGCCCTCGACGGTGGCCGATCCCATATGCGGCAGCAGCACCACATTGGGCAGCTCCAGAAGGCGCGGATTGATGTCCGTGCCGTGCTCGTAGACGTCCAGCCCCGCACCGGCCAGTTCCCCGGCCCTTAACGCACGGGTCAGGGCATTCTGGTCGATCACCTCCCCGCGCGAGGTGTTCACCACCACGGCCGATGGCTTCATCAGCTTCAGCCGCCGCGCGTTCAAGAGGTGGAAGGTCGACGGCGTGTGCGGACAGTTCACGCTGACGATGTCCATCCGGGCAAGCATCTGGTCCAGGCTTTCCCAGTAGGTCGCCTCGTACTCGGCCTCGATCTCGGGGCGAAGGCGCTTGCGGTTGTGGTAGTGGACCTGCAGCCCGAAAGCCCGCGCCCGCCGTGCCACCGCCTGGCCGATCCGCCCCATCCCCAGGATGCCCAGCCGCCGCCCCCCAAGCCTCCCGCCCAGGTTCGCCATCGGCGACCAGCCTGTCCACCGGCCCTGCTGCATGACCTGCAGCCCCTCCGGGATCCGCCGCGTCACCGCCAGAATAAGCGCCATCACCATGTCGGCCGTATCCTCGGTGGTGACCCCCGGCGTGTTCGACACCAGAATCCCCCGTTGCCGCGCCGTCGCCACGTCGATGTGGTCCACGCCCGCGCCATAGTTCGCGATCAGCTTGAGCTTCTCTCCCGCCTGCGCCAGCAGCCCCGCATCAATGGTGTCGGTGATCGTCGGCACCAGCACATCGGCCTTCCGCATCGCCTCGGCCAGTTCGTCCCGCGTCATCGCCACATCGGGGTCGCGCAGTTCGACGTCGAAGAGCTCCTTCATCCGCGTCTCCACGGCCTCGGGCAGCCGTCGCGTCACGACCACAGTCAGGCGGCTGGCAGGCATGGCACTCTCCCCGACACTTCCAAATCCGGCGTCCTTCGGGCAAGGTGCAGCCAAGCGGGGCGATGCACAAGACCCAGGTAGAGCGGTAATGGCACGGATGCCAGAGATGGCGTCCCGGAAGGCGACAAGATGAGACGTTGGATTGGGGTTCTGGCACTTCTGGGCGCGGTGTGGGGCACGACCCTCGCGGCGCAGGATGCCGAGCAGGCAGCCGCGGCGGAGGAGGCCGAGAAGCCCGTCGCCGACAAGCCGCCCGAGAAACCCTGCCAGCCCGACGTGGGTTGCGTCACCAATCTTCCCCTGCCCCGCTACGTGTCGCTGAAAGGGTCCGAGGGCAACGCGCGGCGCGGACCGGGCCTCACCCACCGGATCGACTGGGTCTTCACCCGCGCCGGCATGCCCCTGAAGATCACCGCCGAATTCGAGAACTGGCGCCGCGTCGAGGATTTCGAGGGCGCGGGCGGCTGGGTCCACTACTCGCTTCTGTCCGGCGTCCGGACCGCCCTTGTCACCCTAGACATGGCCGAGTTGCATGACGCGCCCGAAGAGGGCTCGACCGTGGTCGCGCAGGCCGAGCTGGGAGTCATCGGACGGATCCTGGAATGCAATCCGGCCTGGTGCCGCGTCTCGCTGGACGGAACGCGCGGCTGGATCAGCAAGAGCTCGATCTGGGGCGTGAAGGAAGACGAAGTTGTCGAGTGAGACGGACGACAGGGTCCGGCTGTCGCTTTCGGCCGGACTCGCTTCGGTGCTTGTCGCCGCCCTTCTCGTCGCCTTGAAGCTCTGGGCGCTGGCCGAGACCGGCGCGCTCTCCATCGCCGCCTCGCTGGCCGATTCTGCTTTGGACCTGATGATGTCGCTCGGGGCCGCCGCCGCGATCATCTACGCCGCCCGCCCGGCCGACGAAGATCACGCCTTCGGCCATACTTCGGCCGAGGACCTGGCCGCCCTGGCGCAGTCGACCTTCATCCTCGTCTCCTCCGGCGTGATCAGCTGGACCGCCATCAGCCGCCTCACGGCCGACACGCCGCACGAGCTGGCCTCCGAGGGTCGCGGCCTGATCGTCATGGTTGCCTCGATCCTGATCACGCTGGCCCTGGTCTGGTGGCAGGGCCGCGTCGCCCGCCGGACGGGCAGCAAGGTCGTGGCCGCCGACCGGCTGCACTATCTGGGCGACCTCCTGCCCAGCCTTGGCGCCATCGCCGCACTCTGGGCCTCCAGTCAGTACGGCATAAGTTACATCGACGCCGTAGTCGCCCTTGCCGCCGCGGCCGTGATGGTCTTCGGCGCGGTGCACATCGGCAAGGACGCGTGGGACGCGCTCATGGACCGCGCTGCCGACCCCACGATCATCGAGGGGATCGGTCGGATCGCCGCCGACTGGCCCGGCGTGCGCGGCTACCACGACCTGAAAACCCGCACTGCAGGCAGCCGCGTCTTCGTCAACCTCCACATCGAGCTTGATGGCGATCAGTCCCTGCGCGAGGCGCATGACATCGGCGCCAGCCTCCGCCGCGCGATCCTCGATGCCTATCCGAACTGCGACGTGATCATCCACAAGGACGTCCACCGCGAAACGTGACGCTCTGTTGACTTCCAACGGCCTCCGCATGATTATACGCGTGTATAACAGACGGAAGCCATGCAACCCGCCCGCCGCCTCTACCGCCGCGAAAGTGAAGAGAGCCGTCGTTCGGCGCTGATTTCGGCCACGCAGGAACTGGTGGCCGAGGGCGGACCCGAAGCGGCAACCGTGCGGGCGATCGCCCAACGCGCCGGGGTCACGCCGGGCCTGATCCGGCATTACTTCCAGTCCAAGGACGAACTCACCCGCGCTGCCTACCGGGCGCTGATGGACGGGATGACGGCCAAGGGTTCGGATGCCATCGAAGGCGTCGGCGCGGGGCCCGAGGAACGTCTTGCGGCCTTCATCGCCGCCTCGCTTCGCCCGCCGGTGCTGGACGCAGGTGCCGTGGTGCTCTGGGCCGGTTACATGCACAAGGTCCGCAGCGACCCCGACCTGATGGCGGTCCACGAATCCGCCTACCTGGCCTACCGCGACACGCTTGAACGCCTGATCGAGACGCTGCCGCGCACCACCAGACCCGGCCAGACCCGGGGGGAAGCCATCGCCTGCAACGCGCTGATCGACGGACTCTGGGTCGAAGGCTCGCTTCTGCCCGCCACATTTGCCCCCGGCGAGGTCGTGACCATCGGCCTCTCGTCGGTCGGTGCCATCCTTGGCATCGACCTGATGGCCCACACCGCCATGCTGCCAGATTTCGGAAAGTCCCCGTCATGAGATATGCCTCCGTCACCGACCGCCTTTCGGGCCTTGGCGGCGCCAAATGGGCGCTGCACGCCCGCGCCCGCGCCATGAAGGCTGCCGGCGAACAGATCATCGAGTTCACCATCGGCGAACCCGACGTGCCGACGCCCACGCGGTTCCTCGACGCTGCCAGCGCGGCGATGCGCAAAGGCCGCACCGGCTATTCCAACGGCCGGGGCGAGCCGGGGCTC
>Ga0208243_1000475_pt1 | contig 22403 bp, 21 predicted proteins | sample Subbio2Aug_QV12A_FD_184826 | JGI IMG/M metagenome (GOLD analysis project Ga0208243, IMG submission 184826) | Serpentinite rock and fluid subsurface biosphere microbial communities from McLaughlin Reserve, California, USA - CR12Aug_QV12A (SPAdes) | ecosystem: Environmental > Terrestrial > Deep... | reverse complement strand
TCGGCCTTTGTTGCCATCTTGCAGGGTTGTATTTACCAATGAAAGCGATAATTTGGGTTGTACTCCGGGAACTGCAACGCTGCGTTCGACTACATTTTTGGCTAGCTCTGCCATGTCTTTTAAGGTGTGTTCAAAAACAGGCGGCTGTTTGGTGCCAAAAAATGCCAGACTGCAGTGTTCGTGAAAGTCGGTTTCGTTGTTCTCTAAAGGTTTGTAGCAATATAAACACTTATGCATTTTCTTGGGGTATTGGTTGAACACTAACGGCGCCGATACAGTTTTGACAACAGGCGAGGAGCAGTCCCATACGGTCGTTTGGATTGATTTTCCAATTTTTGGAAGCGATGTCCAGGAGCCAGCCCTCGGGGATTAGCCCCTCAAAAAAGGCAAACAAGCGTTTGTCGGTAAAGGGTTTGTGGGTTACCGGCATAGAGAAGGTAAGGAACTGTTTAGGATGGGTTTGGATATATTCGTTATTGTATTCAAAAATATACTCCCCTTCGTCGGTTTCGGTTAGCGTACCAGCTAAAACTTCTTGATAGTAAATGGCAGCCTGTCTCATTGTTTTTCATTTTTAGACAATTCTTTGGTATTGACCGGTGCCAAGGTATGCCCAAACATTTTGAGTACTTGGTTGGCTTTTTCGAGGTTGAGGTTTTCTTTGCCTTGTTCTATTTTTCGTATTACCGTAAGTGCTACCCCGGCACGCTCGGCAAATGCCTCCTGTGTGAGGTTGACTTCGTTTCTTTTTTCCTTTACAAAAGCTGCCAGTGTTTTCATGGTTTCCTGTTTGTTGATTTTATTTATATGCTTTTGCATATAAATATAGACAAATATATAAAATTATATGTAATTGCATATAGGTTTGTTATAAATTTTGATTTTATATGTAATTGCATATAGAGAAGAACTATTCTTTTTAAAAAAAGAGACTAACTTTATAGGGCTCTTATAAATTTTAAAATCCTTATAACTCAACCTCTAAATTTTTCGGGTCGAAACATCGAATAGTGGTGATATCGGCTCTTGCAAATAACATTATCTTAACTCTTTTCGGACTAATTGATACTTTGGGTTGATGATTATTGTCCCCCTGAGTGTTTACTTTATTTGAGGGAAGAAGTACAACTCAAGAAACCAACAATTGCGCGAAGCGGCTGTTAACGGCAGTTAGTTCCTGTACGGTATTAAACTGAAATCAATGTAAGGATTGGTTAATGCTTTGCTTTTGAGTAACTTTTGAATTGATAAATGACATAAATCTCTTTGTGGATTTGGACCAGCTTTTATCGTTTTGAGAGCTTTGTTAGGTTCATTAATTTTTATTTTAACATATGGTTTTAAAAAATTATTCTTGGGTAAAAAATATACTTTTTCTTTACGATTTATATATATCGCCCGCCATTCTTGTTCTTCTTCAAAACTTTCATCTTTAATTAGGCTACATGCTAAAATTGTTTTCTCGATAAAATGCCCTCCAGCAATACTAATTGGTTCCATGAAGTCACTTTCCGAAACCTCATTTTCTTCCTTTTTATCTAATCCTAAACTCGAATAAAGTCCAACAAACATGAATATAGAATCCATAATTATTGACTGAATGAATTCTCTTTGAGTTTTCGGATCGTAAATACATTTGTATACACTTATTTTTTGGTCTTCAAAGAAAGATTTTGATATTCCAATATTAACCCCTATTCCGTTATCCGTGTATGCTCTCCATTGGCTAAGTAAATCATTATTAGTTGTCAGCGATAAAATGTATGGTGAATCTCTGTCTTTGATGAAATTTATAGCTTCTTCTAGCGCTTGAATAAATAACTTTGTTTGATATAAAATTTGAAAGCCAGCTTTCTTTTTTTCTAGTTCGTCTGTAACAATTTGTAAACCAAGCTCAAATTCTGTTTTGTCATTTAAAAAATACATATCACTAAACCAAAATTCCTCATTAGTTATTATGCCAGTTAAACCAGTTAAGTTTGTGTAATGGTAGAGTATTTCTGGTATCGGTGTTTCAATGAATTTGTTACTGTCAATTTGTGGTTTTGTCATTTTCTTAAGATTTTTTTGTTGTCTAGATGACTAATTGCCGCTAACAATTCGATAGTGGATATGTTATACTACTTATCAACCAGACATTTGGTTGTATAACCGCTATCAAATTATAGATTGATTTATTCAAATATATTGTGATTTCTATTATAAAAATAACATTACCGTGTTTTATTTCTTACGATTTCATCAGCTGTTATTATGAAAGATACCGTTTCTAGATTCTTTTAATTTGATGCTAAGGTAAGCTCCAATTATAATAGCCGGAATTGCAATTACTATTTCATACCATTCCATAGATTTGATTTTTAAATACTCAATTTAATGGGTAGTATTTTAAAAGTGTATGCAATTTGGGAGTAATCGTTATGCTAAAAGGAGTTTTTAGACTTCAATATAGGGGGACTAGTGTGATAGTAGGGTAGAAGTGCATTAGTGCGCAGAAGTGGCTATAATCCTTGGTAATATCACACAAAATAATTCGTGAGGTAGAGCGGGTAGCGCGGGAAAAATAAAACCCACGCGAAGGGATTGACTGCGTCGAATTGCATTTCGCGCTGTAGCGAGGGGATGAGTTTGTAAATGATAGGGTAGTCATCTTCAATGATTTTAAAGTGAGTTCCTAAGATTTCTATGCCTTTGTTTTCCAGCCAGGCAATTATTTCCGGGTAAGTTAGTTAGGTATTCATAGGTATTATTACTTCTGTTATGCTTGATTGTCTTTGTCAACTTTATTTATTTTTAGGGGCGAAGGCTTTTGATAATGCACCCTCATCTTGACCCTATAGGTCAAATTGTGATAAAGTTGTTTTTTGTGTATCGGCGCTCTTGATAATCATTGATTATATTTTTCTAGTTTTAATTTCCAGCGTTGCCAATCGGGTGCTATTTGTGTCAAAAGATTATAAAATCTTTTGGAATGATTTCTTTCAATCAAATGACAAAGTTCATGTATCATAACATATTCAATACAAACTGCAGCCGCTTTTATGAGTTCCGGATTGATTAGAATGTTGCCGGTAGGAGTATAACTGCCCCAACGTTTTTTCATTCTTTTGATTTGCATTTCCGGCTTTTGAATGCTGAATTGATTGAACTTTTGAAATGCTTCTTCATATACTTTTTCAAATACTTTCAATGCACTTTTATAATACCATTCTGTTAGTAAATGTTTTACTTGTTCTTCCGAACTATTTGTTACATATACAATTAGAAATCCACCTTGTAGTTTTATTTTATTTTCATTAGACACTACAATTTTTAAAATGTATTTTCTCCCTAAATAGTAATGCGTTTCTCCTGGCACATATTCTCTTTTGGGTGTCTCTGGAAGAAACTGCTCAAAGAATTTTTGCTGGGTTATAATCCATTTAGAACGCTTTGAAACAACTTTTTTTATATCGTCCAGCTGACAGTCTATAGGTGCTTTGATTTGAACTGACGTGTCAGGGTGTACCTCAACGGCAATACTTTTTCTCTTTCTATTGGCAATAGAAAATGTAATTTGTTTGGTTCCGTATTGAATATGGTGCATCTTAAAAATTATTTTTAGCGACTTTTAAACATTTCTCCAGTATGGTATCTAAATCATCGAAGGTTATATCTACTCCCAAAGATTTACGATGTGACATCAAATAATCTTCGACCTCGTTTTCCATTTCTTTAATTACGTCAATGTTTTTCTTCCAATCTCTAATAATTAGTCTTTCGATTATTTTAGATATATCAATACCAATACTGGCCAAAAGGTCTTTATGCTGAATAGCCACTTCTTTACCAAAACTTTTTTCAAAAACCTCTGTGAGCACGCCAAAGAATGCTCTAGCTTCGGGTTTATTCATTAATGTTTGAGGAATGTCCTCTAAATATCCTTTTTGAAATTGTTCTCTAATATTTAATACCGCCTCAAGATATTCGGCTTCCGTAATTCTATTTTCTTGGAAAGAACTTATGGCTTCTTCGAGTAATTGAGAAAATTTTTTATAGAACGCTTCATCTTTTTCCATATTCTCCGTAATCACCTTTTTCATTTTGTGTGCAATGAAATCAGCTTTTGACGCCGGAGTCTTCCCATATTCTTCAATGGCTTCATTTACCATTTGTTTGTCGAAAATATTCAGTTCTTTGGTAATTACTAAGACATCATCTGCTTGTACATAGGTATCTAATAATTTTTTCACTCTTGGTTCGTATTCTTTGTATGATACTACTTCCGCATATCTGTTTTGGAGAGATACTCTTAATTTTATGAATAATCGTAATTCTTGTTTGTAAAATTCTATTTGCTCTTCTGAAAACTCAATGTAAAATTCATTTGAAGCCAGTGCTGTTTGTAATGTTCTGGCAAAGCGACTTAGTGCATCGTAGAAATTATCTCTCATGTCTTTTGGAGCCAAGTGTCTTTCCAAAGCTTCAATATCTTTCTTGTTATAAACTCCTTTAAAACAATCCCAAACGTCTGCATGATGAACCGGTACTTTGCGCACATCTTCGGAAACATCTACAATTGTATTAGTTAAATCTTCTTCATCAAAATCCTCGAAAGCAGCGTAAGAAGTAAGTGCCTCGTCTAGCTTTCCTAAAATGCCCACATAGTCAATAATATGCCCATGTTCCTTACCACTAAATAGTCTGTTTACACGCGCTATTGCTTGTAACAGATTATGAGAATGTAAAGGTTTTGCCAAATACAAAATAGTGTTTCGAGGTGCATCAAAACCAGTAAGCAGTTTACTAACTACAATAATTAGTTCTACTTCTGTTCCTTCATCCTTGAACTTATTTATGATGTATCTTTCATATTCTTCCTGACCGTTGTATTTTTCCATTAATGTTGCCCAATATTTTTTAGCTTCATTAGTGGTGTCTTTCCAAACATCATCATAATCCTGACGGCTGTCGGGAGGTGTAAATACAACTGCAGTATTTATCTTTAATGCTCGATCCGTTTGTTCTTCAAAATATTTTTGATACCGGATGGCTGTTTCAATTCTTGGCACTGCTAACTGGGCTTTAAAGATTCCGCCTTGCCAGTTTTGCGTGTAATGTTTTGAAATGTCGTAAGCAATCTCATTGACAACTTGTTCGCTCTCATATATCCTATTGATATTAGCAAATTTCTTTTTTAAATCTTTTTGAGCGACTTCATTAAGGCTACTCGCTAATCTTTGAAATCCTTTATCAATTTGTGCTTTGTTGATGCTTAATTGCGCAGACCTACCTTCGTATAATAATGGCAAAACGGCGCCGTCTTTTACTGCTTGATCAATGGTGTATTTATGAATAAATCCGCCAAATTTTCTAGCCGTACTTTTTTCGTTTTTCATCAATGGTGTACCAGTAAACCCTATATAACATGCATTAGGTAGCACTTTTTTCATATTGATATGCGCCGTACCATATTGGCTGCGGTGGCTTTCATCTACGAGCACAAAAATATTTTCGGAGTTATCAGTAAATGTAGTGTTCTTGGTAGCGGTTTGAAATTTATCGATAATTGTTGTTATTATTTCATTCCCTTTGTCTTGTAATAATTCTATTAAATCACTACCGCTTTTTGCTTTTTCAACTGACTTTCCACAATTTCTAAAGGTTTTATAGATTTGGTTATCTAAATCAATTCTATCGGTGACTACAATAATTCTTGGTGATGGTATGCTTTTATCTAATGCCAGCGCCTTTGAAATCATTACCATGGTTAATGATTTACCGCTTCCAGTAGTATGCCAAATAACTCCACCTTTACGAGTGTTGGATTTGTCTATTTCTTTTACTCTCTCAATAGTATTTACTACAGCAAAATATTGTTGGTATCGAGGTACCTTGATTTCCGGACCATCATATACTATGTATTTATAGACAAATTCTAAAACACGGTTGATACTACATAAACTGACTAATGCTTTGTCTTGAGCAGTTACTTGGCGGTCTTCTTTGTTTGTTCCGTTTTTAGTACTATTTATTATTTTTTGAGTTTCTTTTTCATTGTCTTCTTTCCAGACTGCCCAGAACTTTTCAGGCGTTCCCACTGCACCGTATTTTATTTCGTTGGGTTGTACTGCTAATAATATTTTGGCATAATAAAAAAGTTTAGGAATTCCTTCTTCTCTTTTCTGATTTCGTATGTGTTGGGAAATTCCTTCTGTGAGTGATGCATTTTTATCTCTGCGCTTGTTTTCAATTACTACAAAAGGAATCCCATTGATGAATAACACAATATCCGGTCGTCTTTTTTCTTTACTGCCTTCCACTACAAATTCATCAGTAATGTGGTATACATTATTTTCCGGGTTTTCCCAATCGATGTAATTTAATGTGTAGGCTTTTCTGTCTCCTTGAATGGTTTCGTTGAAGCTTTTACCTAATGTCAATAAATCATGTACATTTTCATTGGTCTTTACTAAACTTTCTTCAGGAATGTTTTTTAAGAAATTGATAGCCGACTGAATATTGGTTTGTGAGAAAGGATATTCTTTGTCTTTGTATTCAAAGCTATTGATAGCACTAAGCCTTTCGGCGAGAATTTCCTCAAGTATTACATTAGAGAGTAGACCATTTCTTTGAGTAATGGTTTCGTCAGGTGTAATATAGTTCCATCCTAATTTGCATAGCAAATTAATGGCTGGTTTTTGCGAGTCACTACTTTCGTTATAGTTTATCATATTTAATTAACTAAAAACATTTCCTAATTTATTGAACAAAATTCTATCGCCATTTCCCAACTGAATGTAGATTTCTCCGGGAACATTAAACATCCAAATTTTTAAATTTTCATATTCCGGTTTCTCTTCCGTTTTGACAATATTACTTATTACTATTTCCGGCAAATTATTTTCGTTATTTAAAATTTCTACTTCACCATGCCATTCATAATGTATTTTATTTTCTGGCTCACGCTGATAAATAGTAAACATTGCCTGAGAACTGTTTTCACCATGATTAACCTGTCTAATATAAAAATCAATTAATATATTACCGTTTGTATATCTCCAACTTCCTAGTATTTGATGTAATTCTATATTCATAATTAATAATGGCTTTTAGTGTTGTTTTTACCTTTAGTATTCTTTGCGCTAGTTAATGCCAGACTAGCTCTATTTAAGAATGTGTCAATTGTATCATCGTCTTTTTTAAATTCTGTGACACCGCATGAAACGGTCAATTTATAATAAACTTCATCAATATTGAATATGTTATTTTCAATCATTTTTCTTTTTCTTTCCGCAGCTTTAATTGCTTCCCCCATACTAGTTTCTTTTGCAATTACAACAAATTCATCGCCTCTTAAAAATTGTCTAAAAGTTTCGTCTGTGGCTCTTTTATCATTATTAAGTAGTTGTCCTAGTTTTTTTAATATTTGATCTGACTTTGTGTGTCCAAACGTAGTATTGAACACTTTGAAATTGTCTACATCAATTACAATTACTGAAAGTGAGTTCCATTTAGAGTTCTTTTTTAATTCATCAACAGTTTTTTCTAAATATTCTTTTAATGCCTTGTGATTCTTTAAGCCAGTTAATTCGTCGGTAAAATTATCAGTCTGTAATGCACTATATCTTTTGTTATAGACTTGCTTAAATATTAAAAATGAAAAAGCCACAATCAATATTGTGTAAACAATTGAGCAATATAATTTGATTAAATATTCAGTACCTAAAAATTTAAAAAATGAAAAGTCAGAGGGGAGTAAAAGTGTAGTTAAATAAATTAATAGACCAATTCCCAAATATTTAATAACATCATAGATTCCTTTTGCAAAAAAATCGTCTTTAAACTTTTTAATTGAATTTTTAAAATAACTCATTCTTCTTCTAATTAATTTATTGGAAACTTATTTCCCAAATTTTTATTCCAAATGGCTAATGCTTTTGAGAGGCTTTCTTGTCTTAAAGCCGTTTCTGCTTCAACAATTAGATTATCTAATGCATCCAAAAAAATTCTTCTTTGAATACTATCCAGCTTTGAAGTTAAATCATCGAATGGTGTTGCCGGATTTCTACAAGACACACCCCAACTTAATCTACTTTTTATTGCTTTAGCTGTTTCATAAAATGCAATGTCATCTCTTGAATTTGTCTTGTAGTTTTCGACTACCCAAACTGTAAATGCGATGCCACTTGGCATTTTTTTAGTTCTGATGGCTGCCCATCTTTTGAAGTACTTGATTAATCGTAATATTTGACCATTATTGTCTTTTAACTTACGTTGCTTTTCAAACCAATCACAAAGCTCTTTTGGGTCACTTTGTTGCCAGGTAGTTTTTGTTGCTAAATAGGGTTTGTCATAAGGTGTTTTGTAATAGATAGGTAAATCAATATCGAAATCGCCATGGTATTTTACTCTTATACATTTTTCTCTGTGTTCAACGCCACCCATTGTATGCCCTAATACCGCTCTCTTTACATTGTCTTGAACTGTGAACGATGTTACATAAGGATTGGTTAGGAAATAAACACCTAAATCTACATCATAGGTGCCATCATTACCCAGCACCATGGTTTGCATTTTGTAGGAACCTTGAATGTAAAATTTTGGCACAGGAAGGGGCGTATATACTTTAAAATAATTAACTACTCTATCTTGTAATGCTTTACGAGAAGCTATAAGTTTAGCTTTCTTTGCTGATGTTAACGAAATATTTTGTTCAAACTTTAGAAAGTGGTTGTGTGTATTTGCCATGTCGTTATAGTTTTCTTCTTCATCGGTTAATATTTTATTGAGTATCAGACCACCTGCTGCCACTCCCAAAATGCGTAATAATATTGGTAGCATTGTTTTGAAATTCTATAGTTGCTTTTTCTGCTAGTTTTTTTAATCGTTCTTTGTCTGACTCATCCATTTCGATATTGCATGACTCATCAAGTTGTGTATCTACTCTAATGTAAGTAAAATTATCTGGTTCTCTTTTATCTATGCCATTTTTCATCAGGCTTATTATGTTTTGAACTTGTTGAGATTGACCTTGCATAAATATGTCAATTAATCTCTTTTTACCATCTGCTATCATCCAATACTTGATACCAAATTTTTTTCTAATTTTTGTACTTTTTTGCAGATGAAAAAATTGAAGTATTTTGGTTAAAACACCTTTTCGTTTCTTTAGACCTGCATCGCAGAATTTTTGATGTCCTGTTCCCAATGATAAAATTGCAATGTCTTTCAAATCTATGTTGAAAGCCTTTTGTGCTTCAATTAATCCGTTTAATGTTGGATTATTTGCAAATACACCACCATCAACTTTATTACCAAATGGTTTTTCAAGGCCATTTAAATCTGTGTAAGTTGTAGAATATGGATCAAAATATGTAGGTGCCGCAGATGTTGCCATAGCTGCTTGATATGCCGGAATGTGATAATCTCGCACAAATGCGTCATGATACTTACTTTTTAGAACTGACGGTCGTCCTTCCATCATATCGTATATGGGAATTGCAACACCCGTCTTGCAATCTATTAGCCTTGGTTCTTCCCCCGTTTTCGCTGCTGCAAATTTCTTTTTCACTAACTCCTCTAAAGGTTTTCTTTTGTGACCTGAAACAAAAAACTGTCTAATAGGCAAACGTTTACTGCCGAAGATTGTTTTGGCATTATTTAAATAAAGTTCGTAAATTTCTTTAGCCGGAATCCCAAGTGCTAAAGCAATAGCCATTATACCACCTGTGGATGTACCACATATTAAGTCAAAGTTATGGTATACTTGCCATTTTTCAGCACCACTTGCTTTCAGTTCCGCTTCGTAGTTGGCTAATATCATTGCAGGAAAAATACCTCTAATGCCACCTCCGTCAATTGATAATATTTTGAATTTTTCTGCCATATTTTTATTTTTTAACTCTTATTTTGCCTGTTAGTAACTGCTGCATTAAACCTTGTTTCTGCTCCTGCATTGCAAACAATTCCTTTTGAAGTGCGTTTATTTCTTTATCTAAATCACTTGAATAAGTTGATATTTTCTTTTGTTCATCAAATTCAGGACATTTAAATTTTAGATATTGATATTCCGAAATATAATATCGTTTATGCTCTTCTTTGGAAAAAGAAAAGATTTGCATTCGTTCATAAATAAATTTTAAATCAAACTTTTCATTTGAAGCCTTTAATATTTTGATTGCAGAAGACTTAATCTTAAATGGGAATTCAACAAACTTATTATCAGTTGTAAAATCATCAAATAGGATAATTGGTAAATCCGTATAAATACCTTTTACTTCATCTGTATAACCAAGTATAAATCCTTTGTTTGCTGTTAACACAGGCGTTTTGTGGTTGCTTGAATAGACATCACTCACAACAATGAATTGATCTGGTCTTTCATACTTTAAAACATCTTTTAATCTCAATTCTTTCCATTCATCATTGAACCCTTTAAATCTTAATTCACCTGTAAGCAATTTTTTCATGATTGCTTTTTTATGTTGTTTCTTTTCTATGATTTGTTTTTGCTGTAAAGCAATTGCTTTGTCCCAAGTAGCCAATATTTTGGTAATTTTTTGTTGCTCGGGTAGTGGAGGTAAAATGATTTTAAACTTTTCTAAATTTCCTTTAGAAATGCCGTACACTTTGCTGCCTGTTGCAATTGTTTTTAATTGTTTTTTTACTTCCGGATTTTTAAATAAATACGCTCTATAACCGTGAGCTGTATCGTTGTTTTTGTCACGAAGAGCAAAGGTGTGTAAGCCCGCAATAACCTTTTTATCTTTTACATTAAATACTTCAAGTGCTTCACCAACACCTTCATAATCTTCGGAAGCATCAGCAATAATTAAATCGCCTTCTTCAAGATAGTTTGTTGTTGATTTGATTTCTTTTTTTAAAACCGGAATTCTTGTTTCAGTATCAAAATCTAGTACTGCATTTTTATAGGTTGCATGAATATCTCCATAATGAATATAGTAAATGCTTTCCTCATCAATTTCATAGTTGATATCGTTTCTTGAAAATGAACTTGTACCAATGAATTCAAACACTTGATTTATTGGTTTAATTTTCCAGCCTTCAGGTAGTATGTTGTTGTTTTTAGTCATTTCTGTCAATTCTAATGATGTAGGCATTTATAAAGCCAGTACTTTGTGCTACTTGGGAATAATCATGTTGTTCTTCCTTAAAATAAGTAATGTATTCTTCGACAGGAAGATTAGTAACTTTTATTTCAGTAATAATGAATCTTAACTCTTTATAAATTTTTCCTAGTTCTTCAAAATAACTTTGCCATTTTTCTACATCCTTTTTTGCTTTTGCTTCATAAGCTTCTCTGGTTAAAATTTTTTCTTCCCTGTCAAATCTTTTGAAGAAACAAGCAAACCCTGCTTTAATATAATTCTCACTAATAGGATCTGTTAAATTCAGTGCTTTTGAAAGCCGAATTACATCTTGTTTTATTTTTTTGTTGTATTGATTTATTGCTTTTATTTCAATTCCTGCAAAAGATTTTTTTGAACTAGATGTTACACCATCAAATGCTGTTTCTGTTGTAAGGACTATGTCTAATCTTTTCGACTTACTATCTTCAGGAGAATGGTTTTTCCTATTTAGTAGTTTTGAGTCGAAAATACCCCCTTCAATTCTTGCTGATGGGAATGCATTATTGTAAAAATCGTTCAATGAATATTCTAAGTTGATTTCAATACCGTGTTTAAAACAATACTCTTTGAGTTCTTGAGCTACATTTACAACAATTAGATACTCAATTATTCTTGATTGCAAATCGGAATAATTTTGAGTAAACAGAATATTATCCTTGTACCCATTAATTAAGCCACGCTTAATGCGATTTTCTATTTCGTTGACTACTTTTAACTTATCACTCATTGTTATCTAATATTAACAAAAAATTCTGAGCTGCGTGCTACGCAAACTCCGTTTTTAACTATGAAGCATTCTACCCAATGTAGGCCAGAGAATGTTGTGAAATCTTTATAAATTAAACCTCCACGACCCAGGGTTTGAGCTTTAAATATACCTCCTCTTAAACAGTTGTCTCTGGTGGCTTCTTCACCATTGTTTACTACTTGCCAATACACATCATAAGGTTTTGGAACATTAGTATCCATGGCATTGAAATAAACCAAACACCCTTTGGGTAATATTGTTGAAGCAGTTATGTTTTTTCGTTTATTACCATCAGTTGCATCGATGTAAAAACCGGAAATATTACAAGAATAACTGAGACTTAAATTCCACAATGGTCTTTCGCGATGTGGAACTGAAAGCATTTGGGCTGAATAATTGACGGGCTTTAAATTTTCGTTTATCAATTCATCATATCCCAGGTTTTTATATGCTTCGTTTACAGCTCTGGTTCCTAAAATATTTTTTAGTACTCTGTAAGCGGCATTTGCATCCATGTTTTGTATTGCTGTAAAATCATTTTTGGCTTTTTCCAACCATTCAAAGAATTTATCCTCTTTATCAGCTTCATTTGGCCATTTATCTGCAAAATTTTCTTCATCGTTAACCGGATTTCCAATCCACCAAATTTCTTTGTAATGTTTATGGCTGTAAACCTTTTTCATATGCAGGTGCATATTTTCTAGAACATTTACCAAGGCATCGACCACATTTTCCTCTTTATTGTAGGCTTTAGCCGCTAACGTTGTTATGATTATAGAAATTGGTTTGTTTTCATCACCACCAAACATAATATCTCTGTGACGTTTTAAAATTTGAACTACTCTTACCAAAGGTTCTTTAACTTTTTTATAACCTGGTAATGGAGTAACGCTTTCGCTCAATAAAACGGTTCTTAAATAGCCAATTTTGCTTCTTTCTTTAAACCATGCTGCGTAACCGAATGGATTGCTTTTTAGCCAGTAGTTTGGATTAATTTCAGTAGTATAATTATGCTCACGTCTGTCGGTAATTCGTAACGAAATGTTTTCTAAATCTGATTTGTTTAAATTGCTAAATGATCGTTCACTTAAATTGACATGATTATTATTTCCTACTAAAGCGGGAAGAATATCCAAATGAAATTTATCCCCGGAGTATATTAACGTCCAACACCGATTGCCTTCTTCATCGAGCATTCTTTTATAATCCTCATTATTGAAAATTAATTGATCTTTGACGACTTCTTTTAAATTTTTTTGAACCCAGTCACTTTTTTTCCCTGTTAGTCGGCATACTAAATCTACATCGAGTTCATCATCTTCTATAATAGGTCTAATCATAGTGCCCAAAAGAAATGAACCTTGTGGTAATATCTCGGGTTTGTACAAACTAAGCTGAGAGCCTTCTTGAGAAAGTTGGTTGGCAACCGCTGTATATCGACTTTGAACTAATTCGTGTTGGGCTTGAGTAATATCTAAAACCTGCCCGATATTATCGAGCAAGTCATTCATTTTTGGTGTTGTGTTGAATGGGTTGTACATCGTTATTTTGTTTTAATTGATGCCTTGATGTCGTCAAGCAATTTCTTAGTCAATTTGTTTACAACTACCTTGATTTCTTCATCTGTTAGAGGTTCGGAGTAGAGTTTCTTTAAAAAGAAGTTATTGTCTGTTTGACTGTTGGTATCGTTTATAATGTAATAATACTGCTGAAACATTACCCAAATATTGGTGTATTGCTGGAACGTATTTGTACCATCGTGCTTAAATCCATCGTATAGAATACCCAATTTTAAATCGTCGATTCTTTTATACTTACGATCTTCTCCATAGACATCATCTGCTATACTTGATTTTTCATCATAAATGTTAGCAAAGAATTCATCAAAATATTCAATCCCTTGGTTCCAAGAGCGATTTCCCTCGGCAGAACTTTGGAATTTCTTTTGGACAAACATTTCATCGAATTTTTTAGTTTTTTCTATGAGTTGTTCGAATAACCTTCGAAAGGAGTTCTTGTATAGCTCTTGTATTAGTTCATTGGTTTTGGGTACTACATTATCTTCTTTGGCTTTTAGTTTTCGCTTTAATATTTCCAATTCTTTTTCGACATCATTTTCTTCTTCAATGTCTTTTCCTTCGATAACATCTAAAACTAATTGTTCAGAACGCTCAATCAAACCTGCAACAAATTGATAGAATGCTTGTTTATCACCACCATAACTTTGGATGTCGCTGATGTAGTTGTAATAGATGGACCTCTCCGTTTTTGTTATCCAAAAGGGAGTGTAACCCAATGCAATCAGAATTAGATTGGTTAGGATACGGGCTGTTCTGCCATTACCGTCATAAAACGGATGTATTTCGAGGTATTCTAAATGAAATTGTAATGCCACATCAATAGGATGCGGAGCATTTTTACTTCCGGACTGAATTGCGTCAATTGCTGCATTGGTTTTGTTGAGTAAATCATGCATTTTATCGGCTACCAATTCGGGAGCAACAAAAAGGTACTTTTCGCCTTTGTGATTAATGATTTCATTGGGTATTTGTTTCCATTGGCCTATTTTGTTTTTCCCATCGACACTTTCTTCGTGCATGATGCCCGTATGAATGTCTTTAATTCTTCTTTCGGAAAGGCGAAGTTCTCCTTTGCCAATTTTAAGAATTTCAGATATGACTTCATCATGCCCTTTCATTTCCAAAACATCTTTAATTGGCTTTTGACGTACATCAAGATTACCCACCATCACACTGCGGGTTTCTTCAATAGTCAAGGTATTTCCTTCCATGCTGTTGGAGTTGAAATTCCATTCCAATCGAAATTTGTTGTTTATTTTATTTAACTGTTCTTTAGTCAGTTTACCATTTTGAACTATTTTTTCTTTAATGGTATCGATTTTATTTTTAATTTCTATGTAGCTCATGGTTTAGTTTTTTAAATGCCTAATTCTTCAAGGTATTGTTCCATTTCTTTTCTGACTTTTGCTAATTCTCCTTCAAGTGATTTTATTTCCTGTTTTACTTTTGCCAAATCAATCGGCTCTTCTTCCTCAAATGTATCCACATAGCGTGGTATGTTGAGGTTGAAATCGTTGTCCTTGATTTCTTGTAATGAAACAACATTGCTATACTTTTCAATGGTTTTGAAGTTTTGATAGGCATCGATTATTTTCTGAATATCTTTTTCACGTAGCTTGTTTTGCTTTTTACCATCTTGGTATTCTTTGCTCGCGTCAATGAATAAAACTTCTTTTGTTTTTTTAGCTTTATTAAAAATTATAATTGCTGCCGGAATACCCGTACCGAAGAATAAGTTACTCGGTAAACCAATAACTGCCTCTAATAGGTTTTCTTCTATTAGCTTTTGACGTATCTTACCTTCTGCAGCACCTCTGAACAATACTCCGTGGGGAACAATAACACCCACTTTTCCATCGGATAGGGTTGTGTCTATCATGTGCAAGATAAAGGCATAGTCGCCTTTACTTTTGGGAGGAGTACCTCGAAGAAATCTTTTGAAACGGTCGGTTTCAGCATTTTCAGCACCCCATTTGTCTAAACTGAATGGTGGATTTGCCACCACAATATTGAACTTCATTAAATGGTCGCCTTCGATGAGTTGTGGATTGTTTATAGTATCGCACCATTCGATACGAGCACTATCCATACCATGTAAAAACATATTTAATTTGCTCAATGCCCAAGTATCTCCATTACTTTCTTGGCCGTATAATGCGAAATCCTTGGATCGATTACCGTGTTTATCTTTTACTTGTTCACCAACTTTAATTAGCAATGAGCCCGACCCGCAAGTAGGATCACATATTCTATCTCCCGGTTTTGGGTTAACCAATCTGGCCAATAATTCACTAACTTCATCCGGACTATAAAACTCACCACCTTTTTTCCCAGCACCACTAGCAAACTCCCCAATGAGGTACATGTAGGCATTGCCTAACACATCTTCCACTTTTCCTAATTTAGAAGGTCTAAAATCTAATATAGGATTTGCAAAATCAGTCAATAGATTTTTCAATCTTCTGTTGCGGTCTTTGGTTTGTCCCAATTTATCTGAGTTGAAAGATATGTTTCTGAAAACACCATCTAATTTAGCTAAGTTTTTGTCTTCGATTTTAGCTAACACTTTGTCGATTTCTTCACCTATATTGCTTTCGTTTCTTTTATCATATAAGTAATCGAAAGAACAATTTTCAGGTAGAACAAAACGCTCTCGTTGGAGTTTTCTTTGTATTAGTTCTTCATCATCACCATACTGTTTTTTAAATTCTTCGTAATGATCCTTCCAAACATCGCTCATGTATTTTAGAAACATAAAAACAAGAATATAGTTTTTATACTCTGAAGAGTCAAAAGCACCTCTAAATGTATCGCAAGCTGCCCAGAGGCTTTTGTTAATTTGGTCTTGTGTAGGCTTATTATTAGTCATTATTGATTAGGTTTATAAGTTGTGTTTGGATTAATTCTTTTCTGTTTTCTTTTAACCTTTCTAAAATTGTGATTTCTCGACTCAGCAACATTGCCGTTTTAGCAATTGCCTTTTGAATATTTATTGGAGGTACTTTTAGAGGCAAGTCCATAATGTCTTGCTTGTTTAAATTTGGAACGTAAGTACCGGCTTTTTTTTCTGAAAAGTAATTTTGAGCTTCTCTTTGGTTCATATACCAGGCAAGATATTCAGGAATGATTTTTTTTTCATCTACTCTGATTATAAAAAATGTTGCGGAAGCTATTACAGGAAAGTTTACTTGGTCAATTACAATTGCGAAGTTATTAACACCCTTGGATACAAATACAATATCACCTTTATTTAAAAAAAACTTGTCTTTGAATTGAAATTCATTAACTTTATCAAGCGATTGATAATCAAAGTTTGAGTAGTCAGCAAGTATGTCTTTCATTTGAAGAACACCAATGCTACCGTTTGGATTAGGGTCTATTTTTTCTCTGAATGAATATCCAGAAAACAAGCCTTCGATTAATATTACATTAGTCAATGTCATTTTATGCATAATTATTATACTGCAAATATATGTAATATTATTTGCATAATGACTATGCTGAAAAAAATAGTTGTTAACAAAAAAAAGATTAGCAAAATGGTATGCTAATAACAAGCTAGGTACTTTTGCGTTGAGACGTTGATTAACTAAAGGAGTAGTCAACTCTATTTAAAAAGGGATGTAGCTTTTCCTTAAGAATAATTTCATTTCCTGTGTTCTATTATTAAACCATTTTCAGAAAAGGAAAACATCTTATCCTCAAAAATTGATTTCATTAGCAGCCATACCTTGTCAACCAACTTAAATTCTAAATTTTTGCTTTCGTCACTTTGAGTTAATTTGCCAGTAATAGTAATATCTTCTATTTCAATTGGCTCCAAAATTCCTCGTCTATAAAGTTGGCTATCCGTCACTTTATAATTCTTAGTTATCTCGATTTCTAACTTGTTTTGATTTGCTATATCTTGACGAAAATCGGTTACATAATCATAAAAAGGAACGCGCTTTTTGTCCTTTAGCTCGACATCATAATTAAATAAATCAAATTCATCCTGTACATCCAGGAATCTATTATTGCCCAAGTCAATTTGTAAAAGCTTTGGACCGGTAACCTTGATGTTCATATTAATTTGCAATATTCCAAGTTCAACTTCTTTTGACATTGTATCCTGGTCGTTGTCGTTCCATTCCCTTAATATTACTAGGCCAATGTTTTTAAATTTGGCATATTCCAATCCGTCTTTTGTAAAGCCGCTCCGCGTAACAATAATCCCTTTGCTGATACCCGCATCGTCTATGATTGCAGCTAATTTCATTACGGTATCTTTATTTACTTTCTGTTTCCAGTTTTTGCATTCAATCGCAGTGTCATAGTTATGGCTTCCATCAGTGTGTGTAGTCAAAACATCAATTTGATGTAAAATGCCAGACTTTCCCTTAACTTTGCATTCATTACCGTAACCTTTAATCACAACACCATTGTGCTGACCTAAGTTTTCATAGATGTATTTTGTAATTGATTCGTAAATTTTCCAATCTAATTCAGATGTAGCTGACATAGTTTTCTTAAAATGACTATTTCAAAGATAACTAACATTTTAATATTGAATAAATTAAAAAAGATGTCTCAATGTATCTTTCTTTTTCTCCTACTTTTTCAACTATTATTGTGTCGGAAGTTTTTGCGGTACTCTTTATAGCGCACGTGAAGATAGATACCTATGATGTAGGCACCGGCTATAAAAAAAATGTGATACCAATGCATTAAGTACATTATTTTGAATGTAATGCCAATACTACTTAAATGATTTTACTTTTAGTATGCAATTGTGGAATTAAAGGATTTCAATTTGGGAATAGGTGAGATCGAAATGTAAATTCTTGCCATAGGCTGTTTACAAATCCACGCCACCGGGCATAGAAGTGCATTAGTGCTCAAAAGTGGCTAAATTGCTTTGTAAAACTAAACGAAAAGATTGACTACGTCGAATTGCATTTCGTGCGGCAGCGGGGCTACTAACCGTTGTTAGCAAACATTTTTATTTAACTTATCATAAAAATATTTTGAATTATTATACTGAAGAAGATTAAAAAATTGCCAAGAATAACATTAAAATAGAGCAGTGTTTTTTTTAAGGAGTTAAATCTAAGAATTGATTCTAGTAAGAGTACAAATCCATAAAAGATCACCCAATTTAATAGATATTTTTTTGAGTAGTTATTCAATGGATACAATTCAAACTCTTCTGAAAGAACAGATTGAGAATAAAAATAGACTATTGCCAATACTAAAAGTATTGGAACTATGCGGTATAAAATATGTTTTTTCATAGTATAGAAAACATATTAATCTCCATTCCGCCCAACGCAGATACAAACCCATGCTGTTCGAACAAAATGATAGAATATATAATGGTACCGATGATAATATTCCACTTCGATATTTTCTCATTTTTTTTCATTATCCATAATCCTTCGAATAGCAAATAGAAAGAGAATATTGAACACAGAATAAAAGAACATGTTATATATACAGCAATTATGTATAACTTAGTAGTATTAGGGCTAAATAATTCTCCAAAATTTAGTCTCTGACAAAATAAATAAAGAATACACTCAGCTAAAATTAAAATTAAAAATCTTGTTACTAAATGTTTTATCATAACTCTTGTAAAATGTTTGCCAACGTTTCACGGATAGTTGCATTTGCGAAGCCAGCGAACTGCGTACTGTACGCTAAGATAATAGTTTTACGTGAAAAATAGGAGTGAAGCCACGAAAATCCAGCAATAGCGGTTAACGGCTGTTGTAAGCAGTTATAATTCTAAGGCTTGATTCTTTCAAACTTTTTTGTGTCTTCGTTCAGTATATAAATTTCGGGTATACAGTAAGGACAATCTTTTTTGTAATAACCAAGAGAATCAGGTGGATTAACAATTAGCATTCTACTGTTTTTTTGAAATTTATTTCCAAGAGAAGCAGTTGGTCCATCATATATTTTTCCAGTTCTTCGATCTATCAGAACACTCACTTGGCATGGAGAACCACAACCCCAGTAGGCAAGAGTATAATGACCTGCAAAAAGAGATTCTATTTTTTCAAAATCTTCTCTAATTGCACTTCTGAATTGATTACCTAGTTCATGTGAGTTTAAATTTGGTTTAACATTTACTTTTTCAACATTTACTTGATAATCAGAAAATGAAATTTTGGGTTCAAATTTTATTAAGTCCGTTTCCGAATCGGTTTTCTGATTTTTTTTAGTAACACTTTTACTAATAACTTCTTTTTTCTTCAAAGTCTTTTCATTGTCATTGCATGACATTGATAAAATTAAAAAGGTGAATATTAATGCGAGGTTTTTCATAATTGCTTACAACAATTAGATAGTCGTTATTTTATACTCAATAACAACCTCAAAGTTGGTTGTATAACCGCTATTGTACAATTGATTTATTATATTCAAAAATATTAAGATTTCTATTATAAATTATTAATTCCGTGTTTTATTTCTTACGATTTCTCCAGCTATCATTGTGATACATATCCTTTCTAAACTCTCTGAGTTTTATGCCAATGTAAACCCCAATGAGTATTATAGGAATTGCGATTAGAATTTCATACCATTTCATAAGAATAAAGGTATAAAAAAAAGATGCTCGAAAGCATCTTTTAATGTGGTATAAATTGATAAAAATTAATTAACGATTTACTTTTAAATCTATAATGGTTTTTCTGGCCAAAAGTCTTTGGGAGAACATTCAAGAATTTTAGCGATATCGTTTAAATGTTTGACATTATATTTTGCCTTTTTAGAAGGAGCCTCAATATCTGAAATAAACGTAGTGCTTTTACCCAAAGAAAGAGACAATGAGACCTGACTCAAGCCTTTGCTTTCTCTCATTTCTCTGACTTTAGTAATGATATACTTTTCTATTTCACTAAGTGACTCATGCATTATACAAAATGAGTTTAAAAAAGATAAAAAAACTAAGGACTATAGTCCTGATTGAATTATTTTTCTTATATTAGCAGCGAATTATTTAAATTTGCGATTCTTCAAATGACAATATTGAAGCATTCGCTTTGAATCTCGTTTTCAAAAACTGGTAATTTTTAAACGCGCGAGATGATAAGTACGATGCTCACGTCGATACTGGCGTGGGCTCACTTATTCGTGCGTCGGGTATACCAGTGCCTTGAAAGCGTTTAAGCTGAGTTCCGCGCCTTTTTTTTGTGCGAAGCGAGAAAAAGAGTATTAAGCCTAAAACGGGTTCTCCGGCTTATTAGATTCATCATTATTTTAGGGATAAGGGAAGAGGGAAAAGGGATTAGATTCGCTCCGTTCGCCATTTGGCTCGGGTAGTTTTTCCGGCTTCGACTTACACTATTTATTTTTTTAAGCAACTACTTATACAGCCTGCGTGTGAGTTATAGTTGAGTTTATTGAGTTGGGTTATTTGCTATACTCAGCGCAGGTTTATTTAATTACGAATTACTAATCTTTCGTTCCTCGTATTAAAAACAAAACAATTATTAATCATAAAACCCTAACGCCTATGGTATAAACAACATGACTACAATAATTGTCCCCTCGATCCTTCGACTCCGCACAGGACAGGCTTGCTCGGGGTGACAATGCACAAACAAACAAAAAAAGACTTCCTACCTCGTCGCCAAACTAGAATAGGAAGCCGAAGCTTAAACAAACTATTGTTCAATTTAAACCAAACCAAAATTATGAATAAATCTTTATTATTCAGGGGTAGGTCTGTTATTTGGTATTCTATTTACTTATGGATGTTCCTTTTAGGCCTAAGCTGTTTTGCCCAAAATCAACAATCTACTAACAAAGGTCCCTCGACTGCGCTCGGGATGACAGAACCTATTTTAATTACCGGCACCGTAAGTGATGCGAATGGTGCTTTGCCCGGTGTTACCATAACCGTTAAAGGGACTCCCAACAGTACTATTTCTGACAATGCCGGAAAGTATACTATTTCAGCCAAAGAAAGTGATATTCTAGTCTTTAGTTATATTGGCTTTAAGACCACTGAAATTTTGATTGACGGCAAAACTACCATTAACCTTACCATGACAGATGATGCAACAACGTTAAAGGAAGTTACCATTAACGCCGGATACTATACTGTAAAAGACAAGGAACGCACCGGAAGCATTTCAAAAATCAGTTCGAAAGACATAGAAAAACAACCGGTAACCAATGTGCTGTCGACCATGCAGGGCAGGATGGCCGGCGTAAGTATAACGCAAACCAGCGGTGTTCCCGGTGGTGGTTTTGACCTAAAGATTAGAGGGCAGAATAGTTTGCGGGCGGAAGGGAATAGTCCGTTGTATTTGATTGACGGCGTGCCTTATTCGTCAGAATCGGTAGGGAATTCCCGAACCACCAGTGTGATGCCTACGCTGGCCAATCCGCTGAACAGTATTAATCCGCTGGATATAGAAAGCATAGAGGTATTAAAAGATGCCGATGCCACTGCCATTTATGGCTCTCGTGGTGCGAATGGGGTGGTGCTAATTACCACTAAAAAAGGCAAGCAAGGCAAAACGCGTTATACCATGAGTATATCGCAGGGTGTGGCGAATGCTACCCAGTTTATGAAGCTTTTGAATACAGAGCAATACCTTGCCATGCGGAATGAGGCGTTTGCCAATGATGGATTTGCGCCCTCATTTATGGATTTTGATGTGAATGGTACTTGGGACCCGAACCGTTATACCGATTGGCAAAGAGAATTGGTTGGCGGCACCGCCACTTACAAAGATGCCAATGCCAGTGTGAGTGGTGGTAGCGCCCAAACAAAGTTTATGGTTAGTGGGACGTTTCATGATGAGACCACGGTATTCCCCGGTGATTTTGGGTATAAAAGAGGTGTGCTGCGCAGTAATTTGAACCACGCCAGCGAGAACCAAAAGTTTCGATTATCGCTCTCGACTGCCTACACGGTGCAGGATAATGACCAACCGGCGGTAGACC
>Ga0208243_1000472_pt1 | contig 22515 bp, 14 predicted proteins | sample Subbio2Aug_QV12A_FD_184826 | JGI IMG/M metagenome (GOLD analysis project Ga0208243, IMG submission 184826) | Serpentinite rock and fluid subsurface biosphere microbial communities from McLaughlin Reserve, California, USA - CR12Aug_QV12A (SPAdes) | ecosystem: Environmental > Terrestrial > Deep... | reverse complement strand
TATCAGTCGCTGTCCGCCATCGCTCGAGCCATAACTGGTTCGCGCTGGAACGGCTGGGTCTTCTTTGGCCTCAAGAACAAGCGGAGGGCGGCATGAGCAATGAGATCGTCCGCAAGCTTCGCTGCGCCATTTACACTCGCAAATCGTCTGAGGAAGGTCTCGAGCAGGAGTTCAACTCGCTCGATGCTCAACGCGAGGCGTGCGAAGCCTACATTGCTAGCCAGCGATCTGAAGGCTGGGTGCAGGTGCGCGACCAGTATGATGATGGAGGCATCTCGGGCGGCACTCTCGATCGCCCAGCGATCCAGCGCCTGTTGTCAGACATTGAAGATGGGCTGATCGATGTGGTGGTCGTCTACAAAATCGACCGCCTGTCGCGCTCGCTCATGGACTTTGCCAAGCTGGTCGAGGTGTTCGAGCGCAACAACGTCACGTTCGTATCGGTCACCCAGTCGTTCAATACGACCACAAGCATGGGCAGGCTTACACTGAACGTTCTTCTGTCGTTTGCTCAATTTGAGCGCGAGGTGACGGCAGAGCGTATCCGCGACAAATTCCGGGCCAGCCGCGCAAAGGGTATGTACATGGGCGGTGTGCCACCGCTGGGTTATGACGTGAAGGCTCGGAAACTTGTCATCAACAAGTCTGGCGCGGCTAAAATCCAATACATATTCGAGCGGTTCCGGGAGATTGGCTCGGGCACGCATTTGCTGCGTGAGCTCGCAGAGCGAGGGATCACGACCCGTAACGGCAAGCGCATCACCAAGGGTTTCCTTTATCGCGTGCTCAACAACCGGATCTACATTGGCGACGTAGTCCACAAGGGAACCCGGTACCCCGGCGAGCACGAGGCCATCATCAGCACCGAGCTCTGGGATGCCGTTCATTCTATCCTGAAGGAAAGCCCCCGGGTTCGTGGGGGGCGCACACGCGCCAACACTCCTGCCATGCTGAAGGGGCTAATCTGGGGACAGGACGGCGCGGCATTTTCGCCCACGCACACGCTGAAGAACGGTAAGCTCTACCGCTACTATGTGAGTCAGACAGTGCTCCGTAATGGCGCAGGAGCTTGTGAGGTTGGCAGGGTCCCGGCTGCAGAGGTTGAAGCCGCCGTTGTCGAGCGGCTGCGGGCAGCTTTCCGCCAACCTGAACTCATCATTGGCGCGTGGAAGAAGGCTACGCGCAGCACACCGGCTTTGACCGAAGCACAAGCGCGACAGGCTCTGAGAGATCTGGACCCGATGTGGGATGAACTGTTTCCGGCGGAGCAGGCCCGGATTGTACAGCTTATCGTTGATAAAGTTATTGTCGGTAGCGAAGGCCTTGATGTCCGGCTTCGCACCGAAGGCATTGGTGCCCTGGCCCGAGAGTTGTTTGCGCCTGCATTGGAGGAAGCCGCATGAAAACGCCCCAAGAGCCGAAAATTGTCTCCGTCTTCGTACCCTTCAAGCTCACCAAGCGTGGCGGACGCAAGGAAATGATCCTTCCCCCCGCAAACGAGCTGAGCAGGCCGCGGCATGACAACACCGTGCTCAAGGCTTTGGCCCGGGCATTCCGCTGGAAGCGGATGCTCGAAGAAGGCTCATATGCCTCGATCACCGAGCTCGCCGAGAAGGAGAAGATCGGGATGAGCTACCTCACACGCGTGATGCGCATGACACTGCTTGCACCCGACATCATCAATGCGATCCTTGATGGGCGCCAAGGGGACGGGATTGATCTGACCGTTCTAGCGGCCCCATTCCCAACAGAATGGGGGGCTCAGCGGCGGCATTTTGGTTTTACGAACCCGCAGCTTTTGCAATCCTAATCGCAGACTCAAATCGCAGACGTGTCTGCTCTCTAACTCTGGCCAATCCAAACTGTTTAGCCAAATGGCTCAAAATGTCCGGATCGCTCATCCCTTCCGCGACTAGCGGCCACCCCATCAGCATCCAAAAGCGCTGAAGCCTGGCGCAAGATTGCTTCAAAACTTTCGTCGTAAAAAGGCGAAAGAACTGTCTCATCAAGCTGATTGAGAAACGCCTCAGAGGATGTCCGCCATTGATCGAGGGAGTTGAGACCCATTCGATCGAGGGTGGCAATCTCCAAGTATGGGTCAGCTTCGGAACGAGGGCGAGCCTCTATGCAATGGGATGCCTCATCAAGAGACAGCTCCATGGACATTGAAAGCAGCGGATACCTGAGCCGCTGACCTTGCCGAGCTAGCGTTGCGAAACCTATGCCGCAGACCAATTCAACTGGTATTTCGCTAACACCCTCAAGCTGCTGCCTGAGCATGTAAAGCGCATTGTAAAGGCCTATGGTTTTTCTGCGGGCCCCCTCTGTTGTGGACCAAGGCTCCCAAACCAATGCAGTCCAGGCTTCAAGCGCATTTGAGAGCTCGGCCTTCCGATCATATTCGTCCAGTGACACTATGTCGGGTGCATCTTCTTCAGATAGCAAGCCTAGCTGAACCAGGCTGGCCCCCGAAACAGACTGTTTCAGCGTTGGCCGAGATTCCACATCATCACGGATAGAGGCCCAGAGAGCCAATTCAGGATCTTCAGGACTTGGAGGCGCCACCTTGGCTAGGCGATCGACCTTGAGCCAAATGGGATCGGAATCATCACCGCAGTCGAGCGCTACACCGGGAAGCCCGTCTAACTCTTCGAATGAAGACGCAAAACCTTTGTGATTCCGGTAATCAAGTTCGATCTTGAGGCGATCTCTCTCAGTTGCCTCAACGTAATCGATCAGGGCAATCAAGCGACTAACCGGAGAATTTAAAGGCGCAGTCATGTAGGCGTCAGATCCTAAGGGTCAGGAGTGAGTGAATTTGGATACCGGAAAAAGGCGCTCATAGGCGCACACTGATTTTGGATCTGGTCACTGTCCCCCCTACTGCCCCAAGGCGGTCCTCAGAAGAATCGTCCATCATCTTCCTTGCCTTCCATGGAACCTGTCATCTAGAGTCATATGTGTCAACTTTTTGGAAGGTTCCGAAAAGTGATTCGGGGGTGACCGTGGGCGACAGCAAGCCAAGTTTACGATGGGGGGTGGAGCAGAAGCTCCAGTTCATCGAATTCCGCTTGTTCTGGGAAGGCCACGTCAACCGTAGCGACCTGATCGATAAATTTGGGGTGTCGCCTAACCAGGCCTCAGGTGATCTCAACCGCTACATTGCCCTAGCCCCGGACAACATGGTGTATGACAAGAGCGGCAAGACTTATGTCCGCGCGTCCGCTTTTAAGCCCCTATTCCTAAAGCCCGATGCGACCCAATACCTCTCTCAAGTCCGTTCAGTCGCTGAGGGGGTTATCACACCTGAGGATGCCTGGATCGGCAATCTGCCCGCCTTCGACGCAACGCCTGCGCCCGCCCGCGGGATTGATCCGGTTGTGCTGCGATCGATTGTCATCGCCATCAGGCGGCATGAGGCTATCGAAGTCCTCTATCAATCCATGTCAGCACCGGACCCAGAGTGGCGCTGGATTGCTCCGCACGCGCTGGCATTCGATGGGTTCCGCTGGCACGCCCGATCCTTCTGCGAGAAGAGCGGCGAGTACCGCGACTTCGTAATCTCCCGCATCATTGAGACGCGTCAAACACGCCCAGCTCAGAAGCAGCCATTGGAAGACACGGCTTGGAGCGAGGTCGTCGAGCTTGAGATTGGACCTCATCCTGATCTCAGCCCTAACCAGAGGCGGGTAATCGAGCTGGATTATGGGATGGAGAATGGGAGTGTGACGATCCCTGTCCGAAGAGCGCTGCTCTACTATGCGCTGAAGCGGCTGGGGCTGGATACTGCGCCCTCGGCGCGGAAGCCACAAGATCAACAGATTGTTTTGTTAAGTGACCCTGAGGTAGCTCCGGGCGCGAATACGAATAGTGGAAGGATTCAGTAATGCTGGGGCTAACTCTAAGAGAGGAATTTCAGAGCAAGCGCCTCAAAGGGACTGCTATCGAGCTCTCCAACGATAGCAATACCGGTGCGACCCAAATTGCCGCGCAGGAATTCCTAAACATCACATACCCAACGCATGATTTGCTGAAGGGCATCGAAGCAGTTGGCCCTGGGCAGGGCCGACCTGTGGTTGTCATCGGCGAACGCGGGCTTGGTAAGTCGCACTTGATGGCTGCGTTGCACCATGCAGTAAGTGATGCGCCATCGACCTCAGCATGGCTAAACACTTGGGCCACGACTCTGGGTGAACCTCAGATCGGCAAGATAGAGCTACGCCATGGGATGACGGTGATTGGTGAAAGCCTTCACCGTCAGCGATACAAGTTCCTGTGGGATCTGCTGTTTGATCGCCACCCGAGCGGTGCCTACATCAAGGGCAAGTGGGAAGGCATGGGGGCGGCAAAGACTGACATTCCTTCTGATAAGCTGATTTTGGAGATGCTCGAAGCGGCGCCCACCATGCTGCTTCTTGATGAATTTCAGACCTGGTACGATGCGCTCACCAACACGAAGCAATATCCATGGAAAAACTGGGCTTTCAATTTCATCCAGATCTTGTCTGAGATTGCCAAAGATCGACCAGATCTTTTGGTTCTCGTCATCTCTGTGAGAAATGGCGGCAGCGATGCCTATCAACAAGTGCATCGCGTTAACCCCGTAGCGATCGATTTCAAGGCCGGCGGCAATGCGGAACGGATCCAGCAAGATCGTCGTCGAATGCTGCTTCATCGTCTATTTGATAATCGCTTACAGATCGCGAATGGAACGATCGAGGCGTTGATCGCTCAGCATGTAGCTGAATATTTTCGGCTGCAGGATATTCCGCCGTCCGAGCAGGATCGTAAGCGGACGGAATTCAATGAATCCTGGCCTTACGCGCCGCACCTCTTGAGGTTGCTGGAAGAGCAGGTTTTGATTGCAACGGATGCGCAGGAAACGCGCGATATGATCCGCATTCTGGCAAATCTATATAAGAGCCGAGGCGAGACGGTTCCGGTGCTCACGGCAGCAGACTTCCGGCTTGATGACGATGCTTCCGGCATCGGTGCGCTTCTAGACTCGGTTTCCAACGAGCATCATCGGACTCTGCGCGCAAAAGCTCAGCAGAACATAATCTCTGTCACGGAGGCGGTATCCAACCACGCCTCGCTTGCGCCGCATTTGCAGGAGATTGTGGGGGCGCTTTGGCTTAGGTCCATTGCAGTCGGGAATCTGGCAGGTGCAGATCCCTCGACCCTGCAAGTCGATATTACCCGGGACAAGCCGGTCGACGATAACGCATTCCAAGTCGAGCTTTCGACCATTGTCGAAAACAGCTTCAACATCCATCAGGACGGCTCAAGGCTTGTTTTTCGTGAGGAGGAAAACCCCCGTGCCAAACTGATGGCATGCGCAAGAAATGACAAGCTTTTTGCCGATGGAGCTGATCAGGCACAGTTGTCGAAACAGGTCCGCTACGTCATCGGTGGCACAGATGAGGTGGCGCAGGTTTTCCGCGTAATCGCCTTATCAAAAGCTTGGCAGACCGATCCCTGGTCGTCACTCGACGAGTCCGAACAACCGGACCGTTGGGACGAGCGTTTGCCCATCCTGGTGCTTCCAGAAGAACCCGAAAGCATTTCTCCCGCGCTTGGGCGGTGGCTCAAGGATCATCTCCAGAAACGGCGGAATACGATCCGCTTTTTGTTACCGCGTTCAGGATCACTCAACGCCTATCAGGATCGCGACCTCCTCATCCTCGCACGAGCTGAGATGAAGGCGCAGGAGTGGAGCGGACAGAATCCGGAATACAAAAAGCTTCATACGGAATTCCAAGGCGCATTGCGGGACATGCTAAAGAAGCGCTTTGACCGCTTTGCCGTGCTGCACCGCTGGAATTTTGCGGACCCAAACCAGTGCGAGTTCAGTGTTGAGAGCCTTAAAAAGCAGGGCGCTCAGATCCCTGAAGGCATCGAAGAAGCTCTGGTCAATGACCTGTTCGTTCCCGAAGATTTCGAGGACATGGTCATGGAGGCTGCAGCGGATAATTCTGCCGTGGGCAAGCTGCTTCGCGAATTGCAGGAGCCGCGACCCGCGGGGCAGGATTGCATACCGTGGCTGGGTGAAACAGCCATGAAGGAACGCATCCTTCGTCTGTGCGCAAAGGGTAAGATCGCCGTCAATCTGCGCGGCATGGAATATTTGCAAACACAGCCGGGGGAAGATGAGGACACAGCGTGGAAGCGCTTGCGTCCCAAGCTTTCCTTCACTGGTCGGCAGCTCGATGAAGTGTTCCTCATGGCACCGTCGGCAGTGCCCACGACCGGCGGCAGTGCGCCCGTTACACCAACGCCACCAAGTGGCGGTGATGCTGGCGGTCTGTTCGGGGGCACAACAACCCCGCAGCCTAATCCATTCGGTGGCAGCACCGGTGCCGGTGGCGAGGCACAGCCAACTCCTGGTGGTATCTTCGGCGGCACCCCGGCCACCCCCGGCGGTAAAGCTCGAATTCCTCTCAACAATCCAGCCACTTCACCGCTCAATCTGATCGGCAAACTTGAAGGCTGGGGTATTGGCCCGGCCACTAAAGTTGCCGAGGTGGCGATAAAAGTGTCAGCGGCTAACGGTGCGCAGCTCAAGGAACTGCTCAAGAAGCTGCCTGATGGCATGACCTTTGAGATCAGCCTCGAGAAGGAGGACGATTGATGGCGCTAGATGCAGCGGTTCTCGAGAGCTTGGCCAAAGGCTCCGACAAAGATGCGTGGCGCGTCATCATCGATAAGACTGTCGAGATCGCCTCAAAGCCATTGGCGGCTGGGAATGCACCAAGCGAGGTGATCAAGCGCGACCGGGAGATCGGGGTGCTCGATCACTTCCTGTCATCCAGTGCTTGGGACCTTTGGCAAAGCTTCGGTTCTACCGTTGAACGCAATTCGGATCGTCTCGCGCGCTGGTGGTCGGAGCCGTATAGCGCCAAAGCTGTGCTCATCTTGGACGGTCTTTCGCTGCGGGAGCTGCCCTGGTTGCTGCAAGGCGCCAAGGAGCGAGGTTTCACGCTGCACGAGGTTTCCGCAAATGGCTCCGAGTTGCCTGGCGAAACCAATGAATTTGCGAAGGCCCTTGGCTTCGGCAGCCGGAGCCAGCTGCAAAACAACGGCGGCGGCATGGCTCATAGGCTCCAACCGACCGTCACCGAGTGCGTCGACCTGCCCTGGAAAGATTGTGAAGGCCTGATCAACGGTTCGAAGAACTGGGTCTTCTGGCACCATTGGCCGGACAGTAAGGTCCACGATGGTGCTGTCGCAGGCCAGGGGCTTGATACCTTGATCCGTGATGCAACCGAACAACTCAACAGCGATGATTTCTGGGCGTTCGTTGAACGTCTGGCCACAGGTCGTCGGTTGGTCATCACGTCTGACCATGGTTATGCCGCGACCGGCTACTTCCCGGATGCGGACGGCGAAGTCGGTCAATTTTTGAAGGCGACGTTTGCCAGCAGGCGTAGCTCAAAGGGGAGCGGCGAAACCGGTCCCTTTGTTCCTCCAGTCGCTCTTCAGATCCACAGCCCACACGGCGAACACCGCCTGGCAGTGGGCCGCTGGAAGTGGAAGAGCCAAGGCGGCTACCCGACATTGACGCATGGCGGCCTCTCACTGCTTGAGGTTCTTTCGCCGTTCGTCGAGATTACAAAGTAAGGACTACGCCACATGGCATCGAAAAAAGAAGTGTTGGCGCAGGAAGTCGCGAAGGCCGTTGGCGCAGGTAAGGCTGTCGCGCTAGAAACGGTTGATTTTGGCGATCCTAATCGCCCGAAAACGTGCCTTGAAGTTGATTTCCCGATCCTCCCAATCAACCAGATTGCGGCGATTGAGTCTTCATCTGGAGCGGCGACGAAGCCGATCTACCAGATGTCGAAATGGTGGGCACGTCGCCCATCGAGTGTTTTTAGATCAATGCTTTTGGCCGCTGCAACGAAAGCGCCAGACGACGAACTCCAAACATCCAAGCTTGTTTGGGATAATTTTTATTCAAACGCCCAAAAGAAACAATCACTTAAAAACATAAAAGTTGTAGATATTTTTATGGGAGGCGGCACAACGATCGTTGAAGGTGCGCGTCTTGGCATGCAAATGCATGGTAACGATTTAAATCCTGTCGCCTGGTTTGTTGTAAAACAAGAGCTCGCCGACGTTGATCTCGGCGAAGTGAACAGCCTACTTTCTGACATAGAAGCTGAGGTAAAGCCTCAGATCATGCCATATTATTACTGCGATGGGCCCAATGGCGAAAAAGGGCGATGGACCCACCGTCCCACCAAACGCGTGATGCAAGATGATTTTGATCCCTTGGCGCTCACGCCAGAGCAGAGAGCAGAATACAGCTACGAAGGACCCGAAGTAGTATACACCTTTTGGGCGAAGCACGGTCCATGCCAGGTGACAGGATGCGGCCATCGCACCCCTATCATGACCAATCCTGTGATGGCCGTAAAAGCGATCAGCGTAAAATACTGGGAACATGAATGTCGCAAATGCGGTGCTGCATTTCACGTCGAGGAAGACGAAGCCCGGATGGCTCCCGACGTGCCGCTCTACATCGCCCCCTCAGAGTTTCCATATTCCATACTTGACCGCAGAAAGGGTGTTGTGTGCCCAGATTGCGGAACTGCGGAACTGATTAATCTTGGCAAAGGCAAAAACAAAAAGGTCCAACTGAGCCTTCTCATTCACCCACAATGGCTCGCGGGAAGCCCTAAGCAGGACTCAAACGCAAATCCCTTTGGGGGCACTCCCAATGACGATGCCGCTTCTTCGGCGCGTTGGAGTCAAGAGCGCGCATCCAAGATACGTTTGCTGGAAGTGCGTGGCGAACTGCCTACCGAAGTTACCTGCCCTGAAACACATGTTACATTCCCAACCGGGAAAGATGGCGGGACAGTTCCCAAAAAATCGCATTATGCGTGTGGTTCTTGCGGAACCGTGCAGGATGTCCTCGAAACAGTAAAAGCTTCAGGGAAAGCTGGGCCAGTTGCCGGCTATGCAATTCAGGCATATTCCCCCGCCCGGAGTGACGATGGGGCACCTTATGGAGGCCGTTTCTTTGCCCCGTTCAAAGAGCTTCAGGCTCGTCAAGCTGATGCTGTATTATTGGAATGGGAATCCAGAAAGAACGAAGATCTAAAGCCGTATTGGCCAAAATCTGAGCTACCGTATGGCTTTATGACCCACCATTTACAGGGCGGTGTGCCCAATCATGGGTTCACACACTGGTGGACTATGTTCAATCAACGCCAGCTTTTTGTGCATGCCCTTCTCTTGAAGGCCATCCATAAAGCTGGAGGAGACAAGCATAAGTGGGAAACAAGGGAGTTTGTGCTCGGCGCTTTCCAGCAATTTCTACGATTTAACTGCATGTTCACTGTTTATCACCCTAACAATGATCAGGCCACGAAGCATTTCGCGAATAATAACTTCCATCCCCGAAACACTCTCCTGGAGGTTTCGGTATTTGCTCCTGTTGGGGATGGACGCTGGACGTCAGCTGGCAATGCTATTCTTGAAGGTGCCGCCTGGAATAATAATCCATGGGACCTTGTGCCTTCATCTCAACTGACTCAAAGCGGCCTCGAATTTTCAGGAAAATCGGAAAAAGTATTCTCTAATGATCCACCTATATCAAAAAATGTTTCACTAAGCTGCGGAAGCTCTAGTGATCTTTCCAATTTCCCTGAAAGTTCAATTGACCTTGTCATCACCGATCCACCATTCGGAGGGCTCGTTCACTATTCAGAATTGTCTGACTTCTTTTACGTTTGGCTGAGGCTAATTCTGAAGGACAAATATCCTGATATTTTCTCGAGCGAATATACGCCGAAGTCACTCGAAGCGGTGACTAATCCAGCTCGCGAGCCTGAAAATCCCGATGCCTTCTATCAGAGGCTCCTGACACAATGCTGGAGCGAGGCTCACCGGATCCTTAAACCGGGCGGAATACTGGCGTTCACCTTCCATCATAGTGAAGATGAGCCGTGGGTTGCGGTACTAGAGTCTCTCTTTGATTCCGGATATTATCTCGAAGCAACGTATCCGATACGTGCGGATACGTCCATGGACACGGGCCAATTCGGGTCAAAGACGATTGAGTATGACATCATTCATGTTTGCCGCAAAAGGATTGAAGAACCTAAGCCAGTAAGCTGGGGCAGAATGCGTCGTGAGGTGATGTCAGATGTCAGGCAGTTACAGGCCACGTTAGAGAACCATGCTAAGGAAGGCTTGCCAGCCGCTGACATTCAAGTGATCCGCCGTGGCAAAGCCTTGGAGTATTTCTCGCGGCACTATGGAAAGGTCTACGTCGATGAAGGGCGTACTATTTCGGTCAAGGAAGCGCTTGTCGGCATCAACCAGCTGATCGATGACGATGCTGATAGTGGCAAGGAGCACCCTCCAGTCAACGCTGAACCGATAACTCGGCAATTTTTGCGAATTTTCAAAGGGCAGTTCAGCATCGACCGAGATCAGATGCAAAAGCTTATGCGCGGATCTGGCATTGCGCCCGATGAGTTCGAACAGCGTGGTTGGTGTTCTGAAAAGAGCAAGGTTTTCACGCGGGTAAACCCGCTCGATTTTGCCCGTGACTGGTCGGGGAAGCACAAGCGTCGCCTGACATCAGACTTGGACCAAGCCCTGGTGCTGATCGGCTCCTGCTTCGATGGCAGCGGCATCAACGCGTCCGACACATTGAAGAATGAAAACTTCAAACCTCACGTAGCGCTGAAACCGCTTCTGGAATGGTTGCAACGGAATGGTCCGGACCAAGCCAACCGCAATGCGGCGTCGAGAGCTGTAACCATCTACAATTCCTGGGCCGCGTCCCAGGCGACCAAGCCCCAGCAGGGCTCTTTGTTCGAGGAGTATGATCTATGAAGCATACGCTCGACACCGTCTGGCAACGGCGCGGCACCAGCTGGATTTGGGATGAAGAAGCGCGCAATCAGGTCTGCTTGGCTAATGAGGTTTGGAGCCTGCGTCAGTTCCTACAGTCGGCAAGTAGCTGGCCGGAAGACCTACCCAGCAACCAGAACAACACCATGGTCGTTGCAGGATTGGAAGGTAGCCTTGATCTGTTGGCACCTGGTGATGCCGAGGTATGGCTGGGTGAAACAGTAAAAGACGCTATTCTCTCATTCCAGGCACACTATGAAAGTGAGGCCGCGCTGATCTTTTGGCTGCCTTCAGGCCACGGGCGCATCAAGTTTCACCCAGCTACAGATTCCGTTGAATGGCTCTGCGCAGCCCCCCATACCGATAGCCTTTTAGCCTTCGGCCGCATTCTGTGGGGTGAAGCCAACGAGTATCCGCAGGAAATCCTGCTGCGTGAAGGCGCTAAGCCCGCAGGCCTCTTCCATCTGCGAATTACCTGAGGGTCGACGCGTGGAATCATCACCTCAGTTACAACCCGGCGAACGGATTACGCATCCAGAGTTTGGCCAAGGCGTTGTCCTTGACCCTGCTCGTGACGGCTACCTCCGCGCGTTTTTCAGTGTCGGCGAACGCCGCGTGCCAATTACCGCTGTGCGGCTCGAGCTCTCTCGCACCGAGCGTATTCTTCGGTCAGTCGAAGGCACAAAAGATAGGGCGCGCAAGGCTTGGCTTTCATACGAGGCACACGTTTTGCCATTGATGGAGAGCGCGTCAGCGCTGACGTCAGCGCGTATTGACCTTTTACCGCACCAGGTAGTCCTCACGCACCGGATTGCGACGGCATCACCTCGCAGGTTTCTAATCGCTGATGAAGTTGGACTGGGCAAAACGATTGAGACCGCGCTGGTCCTGCGGGAGCTGGCCAGCCGAGGGGAACTCAACCGCGCGCTCATGGTGGTGCCGGCGGGGTTGGTGAATAACTGGCATCGTGAACTGAACGAGATTTTCAACCTCGACTTCGAGGTCTTCGGTTCTGAAGGCGACATCACAGACCGAAAGACAAACGCATTCGCGAAGCATGATCTGCTGATTGCGAGCATCGATACGCTTAAGCGACCCAACCGGATCAAGCGCCTTCTGGAAGCCCCACGTTGGGATCTGGTGGTGTTCGACGAGGCTCACCACCTGACCGCTTATCGAACGGGCGGGAAGGTCAGAAAGACCGAGAACTACAAACTGGCGGAGGCTCTCAAGGGCCATACCCGTGATCTCCTTCTACTGTCCGCTACCCCGCATCAGGGCAACCACTTTCAATTCTGGATGCTGATCCAGCTGCTCAATCCGACCCTGTTTAACGGACCAGAGGAGATGGTCGAGCATAGGCACCGCCTGAATACCGTCATGTACCGACGGACCAAGGCTGACGCCTGCAAACCGGACGGTGAGCCGCTGTTTGCCAGGCGCTGGGTGCACACTGAGTCCTTCCTTATGCAGGAGCAGGAACGCGGTTTTTACGAGAAGCTTCGGGAGTATCTCGAGGACGGGTTCGATCTGGCCAAGCGCAAGGGAAACCAAGGACGGGCCTTGGGCTTTCTGATGGCGATTTTTCAAAAGATCGCCGCTTCAAGTTTCGCTGCCGTCCGCCGAACTTTGAAGCGTCGACTTTTGATGCTGACACTGAAGGAAGCCCTTCTTCGCGACCGCGAGCTCGATATCGAAGGTCGCGAGCGTTTGTACGATGAAGCGCGCGAACTGATCCATCTGGAATGGGACCTTGCACGCGATCCGATTGGACGCAGCGAGGTCGACCGAGTGATGGCTGACCTCAAATACCGGCTTGCAAGAAAGCTCGACGATGACGCACTGGAAATGGCGTCTGATCCTTACGGTAGCGAGTATGCCGCGTCCCATGTTGAGGATATCGCTTCGTCCGTGGTGGATCTCCACTTGCCAGAGGAGCGGCTGCGCATCGGGGATCTGCTAGAATCTTTTCCGCAATCACGCGAGACCAAGGTCCAGAAGCTGTTGGACGGCTTGGGGACACTGTGGCGTCAAAATCCAAGCGAGAAGGTTGTCATCTTTGCGACCTACCTCGGAACTGTCGATCTGATCGCCCGTGAGATTGAGCAGGCCTACCCAGGCCAAGGCGTTGTAGTGCTCCGCGGCGGCGATCATGGTGCCAAGACAGCGGCTGAGCGCCGCTTCCGAATGAAAGATGGGCCGCGTGTCCTAGTTTGTACTGCTGCGGGACGTGAGGGGATCAACCTCCAGTTTGCCCGGATTCTGTTCAATTTTGATCTGCCGTGGAACCCGATGGATATGGAGCAGCGGATCGGACGCATCCATCGATATGGCCAAGCGCATACCGCGCAGGTTTATAATTTAGTCCTTTCCGACACGATCGAGGGGCGGATATTCCTGCTCCTCGACGACAAGCTGACGGAGATCGCCAGAACACTGGGCAAGGTCGACGATCAGGGCAATGTCGCTGAAGATCTTAGAGCACAGATCTTGGGGCAGCTGTCCGAACGTTTGAACTATGACCGCGTCTATCAAGAAGCGCTTTCAGACCCTAGCCTGCAGCGAACCACCGTCGAACTCGAGGCCGCATTATCCAATGCGCGAGAAGCTCGAGAGGTTGTTTTTGACCTCTTCCAGGATCTTGATGGATTCAGCCTAGATGAGTACCAGCCATTTTCTGACGTCTCGACCGGTATGGAACGGATCGTCCAGTTCATGGGATCCTCCCTTCCGGATCGTCAACAGCGTCTCGCAAAAATTGATGATCAAACCTACGATATGACAGCCGCTGATGGTTCACGTAAAGTACGTTTCACGATCAATCGCGACGTGGCCACGAGCCAAGATGGCATCGAGCTGCTCGGCCTAGACCACCCGCTAGTTCAGGAAGAACTGGGCCGTTGGAGAAGCCTGGCGCCGGATCAGATAGGCCTCTCCGTATCAAGTGATGATACCGACCGAACGATCCTGTCGTTCTGGCTTGTAGAGTCCGCTGTTGCAAATGGTGAGCGGCGGACCACGATCCAGACAATTGCAGTACAGCCGGACGGCACACGGATGCCCGCTGTTGAAAGACAGTCTGGCCAGTATCTGAACGCACCTGTAGCGAAACCCTTCCTGACGACCGAGGAAAGGCTGGGGCTGTTCTCGAATGTGGTCGAGCCAACCCTGCAGCGCGAGCTGAAACACAAGGGATTGGCCACAGGTGATGGTAGCTACTCGGCTGAACTGGTCGGTTATGTGGAGATTGCTAATGCGTGAAAGCGATTTCGACCATTTTGAATGCGTGGCAAGCGCAGCGGTGTAAGTTGGCAACAAATGGTTGGATTCACGGAGCATCTAATCTGATGGCTGTCATTTCGAAATCCGACCCTCTCCAGAGCCAAAAAATCAACAAATACAATGCGTTGATGGTATCCACTAAATCAGGCCCGGTCGAGAGCTTTGGAGAATATCGGGCCTAGGAGAGCATATTCGCGCCGGCACCGCAGATGTGCAGTGGAGAGGCTGTTTCCTATAATCCTTGAAATGCACGTGATTTTTTGCGCCTGACCCATGGAATAGAATGATTCCAATGAGTTAAATGGCGGGGGGCAGTCGACCGGCGTCGAACCTTCTCTGTGATCTAAGTCATTGATTACTATATAATCGGGATGAGTTCGAATCCCGCCTGCGGTCGCTTGGCAGAGTTTGTTTGCCTTGGAATAAACTGTGCCCACTATCAGGTGACGCGGCCCGCAATTCGCGGGTGGATTCCCTCAGCTAACGGGCCACCGCCGATGCAAGTCATCAATGTAATAGGGATGCGTGTGCTCGCTGCCTGCCCCGTGTTCCTGAAGGTGCGGGTGATCCTTCCCTAGATCTGCGTGATCATGCGCCAATGCGTCTGGGTCGTTTGCAGGCCATGTGGAGAATGCTGCAATCACGCCTATCGCGGCTAGGACGGCAAGAATGCCAAACGCTGCGCCCTGGCCCCAACCAGCCCCAACTTGGCCCGCGACAGGATAGGCGATCAGCCAGCAGACATGACTGAGTGCAAACTGAGCGGCGAAGATTGCCGGTCGGTCACTTTCCCCCGCCGAACGTCGCAATAGGCGTCCCGACGGGGTGATGCTCATCGAATATGCCATCCCCAGCAGGAACCAACCTACGAGAAGGACTGGCCATAAATCAGTCCCTGCGTGCGACAATACCAGGCCACCCGAGGCAAGCAGAACCGTTAGCATCACGGACGCAGCAAGCATTAGGGATCGATCGGCGATGCGGTCCAACAAGCGAGGCAGCATAAAGGCTGAAAGCATAGAGCCTCCACCATAGGCGGCGAGAGCCCAAGCGACTTCACGCTGTCCAAAGCCCAGAAGTTCGCGCACAATCACGACGGTATTCACAATGACCATCGAGCTGGCGGCTGCGGCAGCGAGATTTACCGCCAACAAGCCTCGCAGGCGCGGTGTTTTCAGATAGAATCTGATGCCGCGCGTCGTGTGAGCGTAGATTCCACCCGAGCGAGGCTTGGCTGGTGCGGCCGGTAGCCGAACTGACAGGACCATCAAGGCTGATCCGATAAAACCGATCGACGTTCCAGAGAACAGCCAATGGAAGCTCATCATGCTCAGCAGGGCTGCGGCGAGCAGCGGGCTGAGAAGGCTTTCCAGATCGTATGCAAGCCGGGAGAGCGACAGTGCGCGCGTATAATCCCGCTCGTCAGGTAAGACATCGGGGATAGTAGCCTGAAAGGTCGGGGTAAATGCGGCGGAGGCCGATTGAAGCACAAAGATGAGCACGTAGACCTGCCAAACCTCTGTGACGAACGGCAGAAGGACTGCGACGCTGCAACGGACAAGGTCCATCGCAACGAGGAATGCCCGCCGAGGGAGCCTGTCGGCGAAAGCCCCGACGATCGGCGCAACGCTGATATAAGCGATCATTTTGATTGCCAGCGCCGTGCCTAGAACCGCCCCGGCATTGCCGCCCGCTATGTCATAGGCCAGCAAACCAAGAGCGACTGTCGCAAGGCCGGTGCCAACCAGCGCGATAATCTGGGCCGTTAGCAGATGGCGGTAAGTTCGGTTGCGCAGAATCGATAACATTTAGTCCAGATGCGCCTGTTCAATTGCTCGGGCAAGATCGCCCAATTCGATCCGGCCCCGATCAGATGCGGCAACATTGTGTTTCGACGCGTCCGATGGTAACCGGCGGCTGATGACGCGGATGGTTCTGCATCTTTGTATGATATTCACCTTGGCGATTGGCAATTTGCATTCGCCATCGATGCTGCATGCGCAAGAGGCCGAGCACAGCCATCATGTCGAAGCTGCGGACATAGCTCATGATGAGCTGGCCAGCGACAAGACCCATGATATGGACCATGGGACGCTCGCCCACGATCATCACGGCCCGACCGCCATGACCGTCGCGGCACCCAACGTAGACATGCCGATGGAGTATGTCTCGAGCCTCTATCGCCTGAGCAATGCAGACGCCTTGAGCTCTTGGTCGGCGGCCCCACCACCCGAACCACCAGCCGCCTGATCGACGTCTTGTGGCGCGTCCTTGCGAGGGCGCATCATTCGCGTGTGCGATCAGGAGAATATTCATGTCACGATTGATGACAGCGGCCCTGTTGGCGGGCGCGCTGTATTTGCCAGCAATGCCGGTGCTGGCCGAGCCTTTGACGCTCGAGCAAGCGATTCAGCGGGCGAGCGAAGGCGCGCCCCGGCTTCAGGCGAGCGATGCGGCGGTAGAAGCCGCGCGCGCAGGCCGCATCCAGGCGGGCGTACGCCCCAATCCGACCGTCACGGTTACCGGTGAAAATCTCGGTGGGAGCGGGCGCTATGACGTTCTGTCCCAGTCGGAAATCACCGCGAGCTACTCTCAGATGCTTGAACGCGGCGGCAAGCGGGAAGCGCGCACCGCTTGGGCAGAGCGCGATGTTGGCGTTGCCGCTGCATCCGCCCAGGTGGCGAGGCTGGATCTGGCGGCGCAAGTCGAGCGAGCCTATTACGATGTCATCATCGCCGATGAGATCGCGTGGGCGGCCGAATATCGCCTCAAGACCGAGCGCCAGATGCAGGCTGAGGCCCTGCGCCGGGTTCGCGGTTACAAGGATCCCCTGTTCGTTGAAACACGGGCAGTTGCCCGGGTCGCCCAGGCTGAGATCTATCTGCAGGAAGCCAAGCGCAAGCAGGTTTCGGCACGCAATGTCCTTGCCTCGTTCTGGGGCGGAGCCGGCGAAGGGCTGGAGGTCAGCGGCAATGTCCTGACTGAAGCCAGCCGCCCATTGGTCATTGCCCCTTCAGATGAGGCTTACAAAGAGGCACGGATCGCTCGCGCCCAGGCAGCCGTCACGCTCGAGCAGTCGCGCGGCGTGCAAGACTACACCGTTTCCGGCGGGCTGCGTTACCTGCGCGGAACGGGCGATGTTGCGGTGGTCACCGGTATCACTATTCCGCTTGGCCGCTTCGACCGAAACCAGGGTAATATCGAACGCGCCCAGGCAGAACGCCGGCGTCTCGAATTCGACGCCGAGGCGGATAGGCTTGAGCGGCTCCGCCGCCTGGCTGCTCTGCGGGCTGATGCGGATGCGGCGCGTATGCGGGCCGATGCCATCAAGACAGAGGTTCTGCCGCGAACGGTGCGGACGCTGGATCAGGTGCGAGATGGGTACCGGCGCGGCGGGTTCACATTCCGCGACATGCAGGATGCGGCCGACGCCATCATCGAAGTTCAGGAACAATGGATCGCCGCCGCCAACCTCTGGCGCGATCTGCAGACCGAAATTGACCGGCTGTCGGGACGCTTCGATGCGCCCGCCCGGGGGGAGACCGATCAATGACCCGTAAGAATTCACTCATCCCTGTTCTGACCGCCTTGCTGGCGGTGATGCCTCTTGCCGCCTGTGGTGGCGGAGCCGAGCAGCCTGCCGGTGAACATGGCGAGGCCGCCGCGCCCGAGAAGGGCCCGCACAATGGCCGGATGCTCCGCGATGGCGACTTTGCGCTGGAGATGACCGTATTCGAGGACGGCGTGCCGCCGATGTTCCGCGTCTTTCCGACGATGGCCGGGGAGAAGCTTGATCCGGCCAAGGTTGACCTCACCGTCACCCTGCGCCGCCTCGACGGCGAGGTGAATGTTTTCAAGTTCAAGCCCAACGGCGAAGCGCTCGACGGGCAAGGAACTGTCGTCGAACCGCACAGCTTCGACGTCGAGGTCGTGGCCCTCGTCGATGGCAAGCGCCACCAGTGGAAATACGCCAATCCCGAAGGACAGACGAAGATCCCAACCGAGACCGCCAAGGCCAACGGCGTGGTGATCGAAGCCGCAGGCCCCGCGGTGATTGGCGAAACCCGTGAGCTTTACGGCACTGTCCAGCTCGCCAGCACGGCGCGTTCGGAAATCCGCGGTCAGTTCCCGGGGCGGGTCGTCAGCGTGACCAAGGCCGTGGGCGACTATGTGCGCAAGGGGCAACTGCTGGCCCGCATCGAATCGAGCGAGAGCCTCCAGGTCTATCCGGTCTATGCGACGGTCAGCGGCGTGGTTGCCGAACGCAACGGCAACCCGGGCGATGTCACCTTCGATCGACCGCTCTACGTGATTACGGACCCGGCGCAGACCACGGTGGTGTTCAACGTCTTCCCGCGCGATCTTGCTGCGGTTCGCCCGGGCCAGCGGGTCGCGATCGAAACAGCCGATGGGAAGCCCGTCGCCGAATCAGTGCTGGGCGACTATCTGCCCGAGGGCAATGCCGCAGCCGGCACCGCTCTGCTTCGTGCAAACCTGCCCAACCAGGATAGCCGCTATCGCCCTGGCATGGCGCTGCGCGGAAAGGTTACGGTGAATGCCGTGACCGTGCCGCTGGCTGTTCGAACCGAGGCGCTGCAACCGTTCCGCGACTTCACCGTGGTCTTCGCCAATTTTGGTGACACGTACGAAGTGCGGATGCTCGAACTGGGCCGCAGGTCGCCAGAGTGGACGGAAGTTCTCGGCGGTCTCAAGCCCGGCACGCGCTATGCCGCCAAGGGCTCCTTCCTCATTCGCGCCGACATCGAAAAGTCCGGCGCGAGCCACGATCACTGATACGGGAAGGATCTGACCCATGCTTGCCCGCATCATAGGCTTTTCCATCCGGCAGCGCTGGATGGTGCTGGCGCTCGTCGCCATGCTCGCCGCCCTCGGCATCTGGAGCGCAACGCGCCTGCCCATCGACGCCGTGCCCGACATCACCAACGTCCAGGTACAGATCAATACCGAGGCCGAGGGCTATTCCCCGCTCGAAGCCGAACAGCGCGTGACCTTCCCGGTCGAAACCGCGATCGCCGGCATTCCGGGGCTTGATTATACGCGTTCCGTCTCGCGCTACGGGCTCAGTCAGGTGACGGTCGTCTTCAAGGACGGCACCGACATCTACTTCGCGCGCCAGCTCGTGAACGAGCGCATCCAGGCGGTAAAATCCCAGCTTCCGCCGGGGATCGAGCCGACCATGGGGCCGATTGCCACGGGCCTTGGCGAAATCTTCATGTACTCGGTCGAACCCAAGCCGGGCGCGAAGAAGCCGGACGGCAGCGAATGGACGCCGACCGATCTGCGCACGCTCAACGACTGGGTTGTCCGCCCGCAGATGCGCACCATTCCGGGCGTTGCCGAGGTCAACTCGATTGGCGGCTATGCGCGTCAGTACCATGTCACGCCGGATGCCGGTCGGCTCGCAGCCATTGGCATTTCGCTCACCGACGTCGTTGAGGCGCTTGAAGCCAACAACGCCAATCGCGGTGCGGGCTATGTCGAGCGGGCCGGAGAACAGATCCTGATCCGCGTGCCGGGACGGGCCGCGAACGAGACGGACATTTCGCAGATCATCGTCGCCACCCGCGGGGGCGTGCCGATCCGAGTCGGCGATGTTGCCGATGTCGTCATCGGGTCCGAACTGCGCACCGGTGCCGCCACCCAGAACGGCAAGGAAATCGTGCTGGGGACCATCTTCATGCTCACCGGCGAGAACCCGAGGATCGTCGCGCAAGCGGCGGCCGAGCGGCTCAAGCAGGTACAGGCGTCATTGCCCTCGGGCATCATCGCCCAGCCACTGTACGACCGGACCGAACTGGTCGATCGCACCATCGCCACGGTCGAAAAGAACCTGGTCGAAGGGGCCATCCTTGTCATCGCCGTGCTTTTCCTGCTGCTCGGCAATATCCGGGCGGCCTTGATCACTGCGGCGGTCATTCCGTTCTCGATGCTGATGACGCTGACCGGCATGGTCCAGGGGCGTGTCTCGGCCAACCTGATGAGCCTTGGCGCGCTCGATTTCGGCCTGATCGTCGACGGCGCGGTTATCATCGTCGAGAACTGCCTGCGGCGACTGGGCGAAGCGCAACACCGCATGGGACGGCTGCTTGATCGGGACGAACGGTTCGGGCTGGTCGCCAAGGCCAGCGCCGAGGTGATCCGCCCCAGCCTGTTCGGCATCGTCATCATCACGGTTGTCTACCTGCCGATCTTCGCGCTGACCGGCATCGAGGGGAAGACCTTCCACCCGATGGCGATCACCGTTGTGCTCGCGCTCACCGCTGCGATGATCCTCTCGCTCACTTTCGTGCCGGCAGCGGTCGCGATGTTCGTGACGGGCAAGGTCGAGGAAAAGGAAAACCGGGTGATGAGCTGGCTCAACGCCCGCTATGCTCCAGCGCTCGACTGGGTCATGGCGCGCGGCAAGCTGGTGGTCGGCGGGGCCATTGCCCTGGTCGCGCTCAGCGCTGTCGGCGCGACACGGTTTGGCTCGGAGTTCATTCCCAACCTTGAGGAAGGCGACATCGCGCTCCATGCGCTGCGGATTCCGGGGACCAGCCTCAGCCAGGCGATCACGATGCAGGAAGGGCTTGAGGACCGGATCCGCAAGTTCCCGGAAGTCGAACGCGTGTTCGCCAAGATCGGCACGGCGGACGTCGCGACCGACCCGATGCCGCCCTCGGTTGCCGACAACTTCATCATCCTGAAGGATCGCAGCGAATGGCCGGACCCCAGAAAACCGCGTGAGCAACTGGTCGAGGAACTCAACGCAGCTGTCCGACAGATCCCGGGCAACAATTACGAGTTCACCCAGCCCGTCCAGATGCGGATGAACGAACTGATTGCCGGTGTCCGGGCAGACGTTGCCATCAAGCTGTTCGGTGATGACCTCGACCAGCTGCTCGAAAGCGGCAAGGCCATCGAGAAGGTCGCCAAGTCGATCGACGGGGCCGAGGACGTCAAGCTGGAACAGGTCACGGGCCTGCCGGTACTTTCGGTCACGCCTAAGCGTGAGATGCTGGCCCGCTATGGCATCAACGTCTCGGCGGTGCAGGATGCCGTTGCGACCGCCATGGGCGGCCGCAAGGCCGGCGAGGTGTTCGAGGGGGACCGCAGGTTCGACGTGGTTGTCCGACTGCCTGAGATCAACCGGACCAATCTCGATGCTCTGGCCAATCTGCCGATCGGGCTCCCCGGGGAAGGCGCGGGCTTCGTGCCTCTGTCTGAAATCGCCGACATCGAAATGGCGATGGGGCCGAACCAGATCAGCCGCGAAAACGGCAAGCGGCGGGCGGTGATCACCGCCAATGTGCGCGGCCGCGATCTCGGCTCGTTCATCGAGGAATTGCGGGAAAAGGTCGATGCCGAGGTGACCGTGCCGGAGGGTTACTATGTCGTCTATGGCGGGACCTTCGAGCAGCTCCAATCAGCTTCCGCGCGGCTGCAGCTGGTGGTGCCGCTGGCATTGCTGCTGATCTTCGGTCTGCTCTTTGCCCTGTTCGGCTCTGCCCGGGATGCGGCCGTCGTGTTCTCGGGCGTGCCTCTGGCCTTGACCGGCGGCGTTGCGGCTCTGGCCCTGCGCGGGATCCCGATGTCGATCTCGGCAGGTGTGGGGTTCATCGCCTTGTCCGGTGTCGCCGTGCTTAATGGCGTCGTGATGCTGTCGTTCATCCGCGACCTGCGCGAACGGGGCATGGCGCTCGATGCAGCGATCCGGGAAGGCGCGCTGACGCGGCTTAGACCGGTGATGATGACCGCTCTGGTCGCCTCCCTCGGCTTTGTGCCGATGGCGCTCAATGTCGGGGCAGGTTCGGAAGTGCAGCGTCCGCTGGCAACAGTGGTGATCGGAGGAATTATCTCCTCGACCATCCTCACGCTGCTCGTTCTGCCGGCGCTTTACCGGCTGGTCCACGGTCGTCGCGCTCAGTCCGCCGACCCGATCGAGACGGCGTCCGCCGCCCCCTCTTCGCAATGAGAAATAGAATGACCAACCTGACATTGGCACAACGCCAGACCTGGACCCGTCCAGTCATGGCACTTTGCGCGATTCTGATCGCGCTGATCATCTCCTCTGTTGCTCAGGCCCACGGCGTCGCGGAAGGCGACCAAGGATACGTGCAGGAAGTGAGCGGGGTGCAGTTCATCCCGTTCATGTATCTGGGGGCAAAGCACATGGTCACCGGGTACGACCATCTGCTCTTTCTGTTTGGGGTGATTTTCTTTCTCTATCGCCTCAAACACATTGCCACTTATGTGACGCTGTTCGCGATTGGCCATTCGACGACCATGTTGTTCGGTGTGCTGACCGGTATCTCGGCAAACGCATACCTGATCGACGCGATCATTGGCTTGTCGGTGGTCTAC
>Ga0208243_1000471_pt1 | contig 22535 bp, 21 predicted proteins | sample Subbio2Aug_QV12A_FD_184826 | JGI IMG/M metagenome (GOLD analysis project Ga0208243, IMG submission 184826) | Serpentinite rock and fluid subsurface biosphere microbial communities from McLaughlin Reserve, California, USA - CR12Aug_QV12A (SPAdes) | ecosystem: Environmental > Terrestrial > Deep... | reverse complement strand
CGAGCCGCGCCAGCGCCTCAGCCGATCCCGGGCGGCACAGGACGGCCGCGCAGACGAGGAGCGGATATTCGAGGATCGAGTTGAACATCACCGGCGCCATGAGGCTGGCGAAGATGCCGCCGATGACGCCGCCGACCGACAGCATCACGTAGAACTCGGTGAGATGCGCGGCCGCGGGGCGGCGGCGATAGAGCTCGCCGTGGCAGACCATCGTCGCGACGAAGAAGAAGCCGACATGCAGCGCCGCGGCCAGCGGCCAGGGCACCCGGGCGCCCAGCACCATGGCGAAGATGACGCCGACCAGCATTACCGGCTGGACCGCCACCATGACGCGGTGGAGCCGCGCCCCGCCGTCGCGGAAGGCGAGGACGAAGGTGAGGAGGAAGAGCGCCAGCGGCAGCACCCAGAGGAGCGGCACGGCCGCGACGTCCGTCGACAGATGCGCCGTCAGCGCGACGAGGAGGCCGGAGGGCACCATCCAGAAGCCGAGCACCGGCAGGAAGCCGAGGATGCCGCCGAGAATCAGGGCCGAGCCGGAGGCGATGCGCATTCCGCGCGACCGCGGCATCGGGATCCTGCGGCCGAAGGCGTGGATCGCCGGCCCTCTCGGGGGCTCCCCTGCCCCGGTCCCCGCTGCCGCCCGCTCCTGCCGATCGTCCCGCGCCACCCGCCGTTCCTTCATCCCGATTGCGAAGGACGTGCCGGCCGGCGTTGCGCCGACCGTGCCGCGCCCTGCGACGTTCCTCTTCCCCGGCCGGTCCGCAGCGACCGCCGCGCGTGCGACGCTCCCCGTCACCGCGTGCCCCTCCGGACCGCCGCGGGTCCTGCGACGCTCCGACTTGCCGGAGGTCCGTCCGGCCGCCGACGCGGGAACCGCCGCCGCGGCCGGCGATCCCGGCAGCGGCGCGCCGCCTGCGCCGGACGCATGAACGCGCCGGACCGCCGGCCGATCCCGTCCCGGAGCCTGCTATATCGGGCGCGCCGCGGCCATTTGCGACCGGCACTCCCCTCTCCCCGAAAAAAATGCATTTGCCGCTTGGCAAGCCGCAAAGCCGTTTGCTATAGGCACCGCACTTCGCACGAGCGCTGTTCCCCGGTAGCTCAGTGGTAGAGCAACCGGCTGTTAACCGGTTGGTCGCTGGTTCGAATCCGGCCCGGGGAGCCAACACTTGCAAGAGCTTGGCGAACTTTCCTGAAGCCTGGCGTCGGCGCCTCAGCGCGAAAATGTGACTTTCAGTCGATAGTTGGTCGTGTCCCGCCAGCTCTGCGTCACGACGATCCAGTGTGCACCGGACGCTTCCGGCTGCCATTCCCCGTCGAATCCGTAGCCGCCCGGCAACCATGATCCCATGTCGCGATGCACCAGTTCAGAGGCGGCATTGTAGATCAGCAGGGGAACGCACAGACAGGACGCTATCGCGGCTGCCGCGCGAACAAGGCGCCAAACAGCCCTTCCGACCGTTGCAGACCTTCGTCCGTCAAGACCAGCGACTTCGATCTGTTCACCGGATCGGCGATCAGACCCTTCTTGTGAAGCCGGTCCATCGCCGCCCAGTCGAAGCTCTTCCAGGCGCGACGTTCGTCATGGAGCGTCAGCCACAGCAGCGCCAGTACGGCGTCGTCGATCCTGTCTTCGTCGATATCCATTCAACCATGATACCACGCACGGGAACGCGAATCACGTGGCCTGAGAAGGATCTTTAGAGACCAAGGCGACGAACGCCCCAGAATGATGCCGGTTCCCGCGTGGTCGCGCGGGCATGCCGATACGGTCGCCACTGCCCCGCGAAGGGATATCGCGTCCTGCCACAGGGGCCAGCGCCCGGAGAAATGCCTCCGGCCTGGATCGACCCACAACCACGATTCATCTCTGCCGCCGATATTGCGGGTTCCCCCGATCGGCAACGGCGCATCGTCGTGCGCCGGCCTTCGTTTCATCGGAGCGGACTGTCGTCGAGAATGATCGCGGCCCGACCGACCTCGGACACAGCTCCGGCCGTCATTATGATCGCGTGCCTGTCCTCGCGCCCGGTCGTGAGCGACGCGGCGCTCTCGCGGCAGGGGATCGACGTCCCGGCGCAGGCCGGATGACGCTTCGGCTCCCCGCAGACCGTCGCCGCCCCGCGCCGCTTCTCCGGCGCGGCGGCAAGGGCAATCACCGGGCTCTCACATGTAGGGCGAGACACACTGCCGGCGCGGGCCGCTATAGGGCTGCCAGCTGTTGTCCCACGAACGGTAGGAGCGGTAGCGTGCGTGGCACCAGCGGATGTGGGCGCTGCCGGCCGGTTCCCCGCCGGTGACGGCGCCGCCGATGATCGCACCCGCGATGAAGGCGCCGGCCGGGAACCACCAGCCATTGTGGTAGCGGTAGCCCGGCCGCTCGTGCCTGTAGCCCTTGTGGCCGTTGTACCAGCCCTGGTCGTGGTGCATGTGGAAGCCGTCCCGGCCGGGGCGGTCGCCTCGGGGCTTTCTGTGCCACTTGTCGCCGATCGGGATCACGTCGGAGGACTGGAGCGGCCGGGCGTGGAGCCGATCGACCGGCATGGCGGTCGCGGGCAGCATCGCGCCGATCGAGACGGATGCGGCAAGCAGCGCCGCGCAGAGGGTCGAGACGGGGTTTCTCATGGCGGTTTTCCTTCTCAATACCGGGCATCCGAACCGACGGGCGGTCCGGCGTCGACAGCCTCGCAGGACGGTATCGATCGGGCGTTGATCGGAATCAAACGGCGTGGGACCCATCTCCTATCTCGTCGCAGCGATCGAACGGCGGAACCCCAGCAGGCTCGCGGCGAGGAGCACCACGCCCATGACCAGCACGGTGACGAATTCCTGCCAGACGATGGAAATGTCCGCGCCGCGATAGACGATCGCCTGCGTGAAGCTGACATAGTGGCGCGACGGCAGGAACCAGGTCAGGTACTGCACCCATTGCGGCTGGCTCTCGACCGGCGACATGCCGCCCGACAGCATCATCATCGGCATCACCACCAGCATCATCAGCAGCGCGAACTGGGCCATCGTGCGCGCCAGAGTTCCGATCAGGATGCCGATGGCGGCTCCGGCGAACACGTAGATGACGGTGCCGAGCAGCAGCAGCCCGCGCGAACCGGCGATCGGCACGTCGAGCGCACCCTCCACGACGAACAGCAGCGAGCAGACGAAGGCGACGACGATCACGAGGCCGTTCGCCCAGACCTTGGCAAGCGCGATCTCGACGGCGGACAGCGGCATCACCAGGAGATGCTCGATGGTGCCGTGCTCGCGTTCGCGCAGCAGCGCCGCACCGGTCAGGATGATGATCAGCATCGACAGCTGGTCGGCGAGCCCGACGATGGCGCGGAACCAGGACTGCGTCCCGTTGGGATTGAAGGCGCGGCGGATGACGAGATCGGAGGCGAGGCCCTCGGTCTGTGCGATCTCCTTTCGGTAGCGGCTGACCTCGCTGGTCAGCATGCTCTGGATGTAGCCCGATCCGAGCGAAGCCTGTTGCGAGGCCGTTGCGTCCACATTGACCTGCACTTCCGTGTCTCGGCCCATCCGCGTATCGCGTTCGAAGTTCGGAGGAATGACGAGGATGAACGTGTAGTGCCCGGCGTCCATCGCGCGGTCGATCCCGGCGGCATCGAGGGATGCGGGCGCCTGGAAATAGGGAGGGTAGAAGAGCCCGGCGATCGACCGCGACAGATAGGACTGGTCCTCGTCGACGATCGCTATGGCGGCGTTGTTGACGGTCTCTCCGCCGCCGGTCGACTGCGTGTAGATGCTGAACCCGAAGGACCAGACGATGAACAGGACCATCATCAGGTCCTTGCCGAGCGCCCGAAGCTCCTTGGTTCCGAGCCAGAAGACGTTGGACAGGCTTGGCATCGTCATCGCTCCTGCTTCTTCAGGAGCAGAGATGCCAGCACCAGGAAGGCGGGCGGAAACAGCGCGAGCGCAACGAGGTCGGTCGCCATGTCGCCGATGCCGAGGCCCTTGGTGAAGGCCCCCACGCTCATGTGCATGTAGTAGCTCGTCGGCCACAGATAGCCCATGACGCGCGCGCCGCCCTCGAGGGTCGAGACGGGCTGCATCATCCCCGAGAACTGCATCGTCGGCAGCATCGACAGGACGGCGCCGGCAAAGACCGCGGCCACCTGGCTCCTGGTGAAGGTCGAGATGAAGAGCCCGTAGCCGGTGGCCGAGGCCGCGTAGAGGAGCGCGCCGAGCGCCAGGGCGAAGCCGTTGCCTTTCAGCGGAACCTCGAACAGAAACAGCACGGTCGCCGTCATGATGGCGAAATTGATCATCCCGACGCCGATATAGGGCAGCTGCTTGCCGATCAGGAATTCGAGCCTCGTCGTCGGCGTCGCATAGAAATTGGCGATCGTCCCGATCTCCTTCTCCCGCGCGACGCTCACCGCCATCAGGATCGCCAGGAACATCATCAGAAGCATGGCCGGAACCGACGGGCCGATGGCGTAGATGCTCTCCGCCGTCGGATTGTAGCGATAGCGGACCTCGATCGTCGTGGTGGCGGAGGATCCGGCCGGCGTGCTCGCCTCGCGGGCTCGCTGTTCGCCGAAGAGCGCGTGGGCCTGCTGCACATAGCCTTCGATGGTGCCGGCCCGCGTGGTGTTCGCGCCGTCGATCCAGGCCGACACCTGCCAGTCGTCGCCCCGCTTGACCATGCGGCCGAAGCTGGGCGGGATCTCTATGGCGAGCGTGATGTCGCCGGACTTCAGGCCGTCTTCCAGTTCGCGCAGGCTGCGGAGCGGCGCCCGCTCGGTGAAAGAGGTCGAACTCGAGAAATTGGCGAGATAGGCGCGGCTCTCGGGGGTGTTGTCCTGGTCGAACGCGGCGTAGGTCAGATTCGAGACGTCGGTCGAGACGCCGAAGCCGAAGATCAGCATCATGATGAAGGAGCCGAGGAAGGCGAAGGCGAGCCGGACCGGATCGCGCATCAGCGACAGCGTCTCGCACTGGGAATAGGCAAGGAGCCGCCGCAGCGGCATGAAGGCCGGACGGACGGACCGAGGAACGTCGTCCGACGGCAGAACCGGCTCGGGCACGGCCGGTGGCGCGTGTCCCGCCCCGGCAACCTCGGCCTCCTCGATGTAGGCGACGAAAGCCGCCTCCAGATCGGCGCCGCCGCGCGAGGCGATCACGTTCAGCGGCGTGTCGCAGACGAGCACGCGGCCGGCATGCATCAGCGAGATGCGATCGCAGCGCATCGCCTCGTTCATGAAGTGGGTCGAGACGAAGATGGTGACGCCGCGGCTTCGCGACAGGCCGACCAGCAGGCGCCAGAAATCGTCCCGCGCCGCGGGATCGACGCCGGAGGTCGGTTCATCGAGGATGAGAATGTCCGGGTCGTGGACGATCGCCACCGCGAGCGAGAGCCGCTGGCGCACGCCGAGCGGGAGGGACCCGGCTTCGGCATCCGCATGGTCGGCGAGCCCGACCTCGTCGATGAGCCTGCGCGTGCGCGCGGCAGCCTCGGCTTCGCCGAGGTGGAACAGCCGGGCGTGAAGCAGCAGGTTCTGGCGCACGGTCAGTTCGCCGTAGAGGGAGAAGGACTGCGTCATGAAGCCGACACGCCGGCGGACCGACAGGTCGTTGGCGTCGACGGGGCGGCCGCCCATCTCCGCCTGGCCTTCGGTCGGCGCGAGCAGACCGGTCAGCATCTTCATGGTCGTGGTCTTGCCGCATCCGTTCGAGCCGAGGAAGCCGAAAATCTCTCCCTTCTCGATGGTGAAGCTCACCCGGTCGACCGCCGTGAACGCACCGAACCGGCAGGTAAGGTCCTTCGCCACGATCACGGGCTCCGCGGTTCCGGGCGTCCGCGGCGGGATGGCCAGCGGCGGACGCGCGCCGTCCCGTCCCGGCTGCAGGGCCATGAACACCGCTTCCAGATCCTGCTGGCCCGTCGCCTTCCGCAGGTCGTCGGCCGAACCCGAAGCGAGAATCTTGCCGTGGTCCATCGCGACCAGCCAGTCGCAGTGGGTCGCCTCGTCCATGTAGGCGGTCGAGACCACGACGCTCATCGCGGGACGCTCGCGGCGAAGGTCGGCGATGAGCGACCAGAACTGCCTGCGCGACAGCGGGTCGACGCCGGTCGTCGGCTCGTCGAGAATGAGCAGGTCCGGATCGTGGATGAGGGCGCAGCACAGCCCCAGCTTCTGCTTCATGCCGCCGGACAGCTTCCCCGCGGGCCGGTCGAGAAAGGGCAGGAGCCCGGTCGCCGCCGCAAGACGCCTGACGCGCGCCTCCCGCTCCGCGCCGCCGAGGCCGAACAGCGTGCCGAAGAAGGCGAGATTCTCCGCGACGCTGATCTCCTGGTAGAGGTTCTTGCCGAGCCCCTGAGGCATGTAGGCGATGCGCGCACAGACGGCGCGGCGGTGCCTGGCCTCCGCCATGTCGCCGCCCAGCACGTCGACCGCGCCCTGCTGCAGCTTCCGCGCCCCCGCGATCAGGCCGAGAAGCGTCGATTTCCCCGCGCCGTCTGGACCGATCAGGCCGGCCATCATTCCGCTCGGGAGTTCGAGCGACACACCGTCGAGAGCCATGACCTTGCCATAGGCATGGGTGACGCCGACGATGCGGGCGATCATGCCTTCGTTCACCGCCATGGTCAGTCCCCCGCGTCGACGGGATCGCCCTCGAAGCGCTTCTGCAGGAACTCCGGCCACTCCGGCGGACTTGGGTCGAGCCTCGCATAGCCCGTTCCCCGCACCCCGGTCTTCACCTGCTCGACGTGCCGCTCGACGAGGCTCCGGGGAATCCGCAGCTTCACCCGGAAGACCAGCTTGTCCCGTTCGCTGCGGGTCTCGACCTGCTTGGGGGTGAACTGCGCTTCCGGCGAGACGAAGCTCACCCTCGCGGGAATGACGAAGTCGGTGTTGTCGAACTGGATGCGGGCCTGCGAGCCGATCGCGACCCGCATCGCCTGCTCGGCCGGAAGATAGATCTCCATGTAGATCTCGGCGAGGTCGACGAGCGTCAGGATCTTGCCGCCGGCGCTCACCACCTCGCCCGGGTTGGCGAGCCTGTACAGGACCCGTCCCTTCACGGGCGCCGTCAGCGTCGCGTCGGTGTCGATCCGGGCGACGACCTGGCCGGCCTCGACCATGTCGCCCTCCTGCACCAGAACCTCGGTGACCCGGCTCGCCGACTTCGTCGAGATGTCGACCTGATCGGACTCGATCCGCCCGTTGCCGGAGACGAGGCCCTCCGGCAACGCGTCCTGCTGGCCCTGCCACCAGGTCCAGGCCCCCCAGGCGCCGGCAGCGATGATCGCGGCCAGAACCAGCAGTCTCGGCAACAAGCTGTAAAGCGTCTTCACGTGCGATCACTCCATCGGCGATTGACCGCATCGTAGGCCGGGCAAGAGCGCACACCTTGATCTACCGCAAGTTGCCAGCGGCCGGGGCGCTTCCGGCGCCGGCCGAAGATCCTCCGGCCGGCGCAGGCGGGCTAGGGCGCCAGCATCGCCGGGACCGCGAGCACCAGCCATGGCGTCGTCACCAGCAGCACCACCCGGACGATCTCGGCGGCGAAGAACAATCCCGTGCCCGCGAAGATCTGGCCCATCGGCGTGGCTGGCGTCAGTGCCGAGATGATGAAGACGTTGATGCCGACCGGCGGCGTGATGAGTCCCAGTTCCACCACGATCAGCATCAGGATGCCGAACCACAGCCGCAGCTGGTCCGTGTCGAGGCCGAAGGCTGCCTGATCCGCCGTGACGAACTCCCCGCCGTTCACGGCCATCAGGACCGGCCAGAGAAAGGGCACCACCACGACGATCATCGACAGCGACTCCAGGAAGCAGCCCATCACGATGAGCCCCAGGAGGCACAGCGCCAGGATCGCATAGGGCGACTGCGTCGTCGTCGCCGCCCAGTCCGCCAGGGCCATGGGCAGGCCGGAACGGGCGAAGAAGCCCGTCAGCACGGCTCCGCCGAAGAGCAGCGCGTAGATCATGCCGGACGTCACCGCCGTCTCCTGCAGCGCCTGGCGCAGTTCCGGCCAGCGCAACCTGCTGCCGTCGTCGGACGGCCTGCGCAGGAAGCCATAGGCGATCACCGTCGCCGCGCCGACGCCCGCCGCGGGCGTGGGCGCGAAGAGCCCGAGCCCCAGCCCGAGAATGATGCCGCTGAAGATCGCCACCACCGGGATGAAGTTGCGCAGCAGCCTGCGGCGTTCCGCCCGGTCGATCGGCGGGACCGGCGGTGCCGCCTCCGGCCTGTACCAGACGTAGAGGCGGATGACCGCGAGGAAGAAGGCCACAGCGATCAGTCCCGGCACCAGCGCGGCGCGGAACAGCTCCATGATCGACGCCTCCACGACGATGGCGTAGATCACCAGCGCCACAGACGGCGGGATGAGGATGCCCAGCGTGCCTCCCGCGGCCAGTGCGCCCGCGCTGAAGCCCGGCGCATAGCCCGCCCTCGCGAGTTCAGGAAGCGCGATGCGGCCCATCGTCGAGGCCGTCGCGACCGAGGACCCGCAGACGGCGCCGAAGCCTGCGCAGCCGACGATGGCCGACATCGCGAGCCCGCCGCGCAGACGCCCCACCAGCGCCCGCACCCCGCCGAAGAGGTCGCGGCTCAGCCCCGCATGCGCAGCCGCGTATCCCATGAGCACGAAGAGGGGGATCACGGTGAGGTCGTAGTTGGCCACCGTCTCCCACAGCAGCGACTTGAACTGCCTCGCCCAGGCGTCGAAGCGCAGGAAGGGCGCCACGATGCTCAGCGCGTAGTTGCCGCCGATGCCGACGATCAGCATCGAAAGCACCACCGGGATGCGCAGGAGGATGAGCAGCAGGAGCGCGACCGCGCCCGCCAGTCCCACGAGTTCACGCTCGCCCATGCCCGCGCCCCCTCATCCTGCGGATCTCCCCGGCGGCACCCAGGCCCGCCACCAGCGACCAGAGCAACAGCGACACCACGCCCGGTACGTAGAACGGCCATTGCGGCCATCCCAGAATCCCCGAGGTCGTCGCGTCCTGCCAGACCTCGATCGTGCCGAGCGCCATCCACGCGGCCAGGAACAGCGCCGACACCAGCGCGATGCACTGGCCGAGCAGCGCGTTGGCGTCGCGCACCGCGGCAGGCGCACCGTCGACGAGGATGCCCACCGCGATGTGGCCGCCGTGCAGATGGCAGAGCGGGAAGAAGCTCAGCGCGGCGACCGAGGCCAGAAGCAGGGCGATCTCTTCGGAGCCGTAGATGCCCGAGACCCGGAGCCCGGCGCCGCGGAGCAGCATGTCGGCCGTGGTGGCCACGGCGTTGACCACCATCATCCCCGCGATCAGGAGGATGCAGACGCCGCCGAACAGGGCCCAGAGAAGCGCCGCCCGTTCGATCACGCGGCTCCCGGACCTGCCGCTCATCGGGAGTGCGCGGCGACCGCCGCCCGCGCCGCCTCGACCAATGCCGCCCCGTCGAGGTCGGCCCCGGAAACGTCCTTGACCCAGCGTGCGACAACGGCCTCGCTCGCCACGTCGAAGCCGCTCCAGGCCTCGGGCGACAGTTCGAGGACCGGCCGGCTGCCGGAGAAGGACGCGGCCACGTCCCGCTCGGCCTTGTCGAAACCGGCACCGACCTCCCCGGCGATGTTCATGCCGGAATTGTCGTCGATCACCTTCTTCAGGTCGTCGGGCAGGCTGTCGTAGCGGTCCTTATTCATCGCGAACAGGAAGACCGTCGTGCCCGAGCGGAGATGGCCGGGGCCTTCCACGGAGAATGTGGTCAGCTCGTCGAGCTTCATCGGTCCGGCCGCCTCGAACGGCAGCAGCGCGGCGTCGACGGCACCCTTGGAGAGGGCCTGCGGCAGGTCCGGCACCGGCATGCTGACCGGCTCGGCCTTCCATTCGTCGATGAGCCAGCCGGCGATCCGCGACGGCGTCCGGATCTTGAGGCCGGCCAGGTCGCCCACCGTGGCCAGTTCCTTGGCGCGCATGTGCAGGAGGTAGCCGCCGTGCACGTGCACGAGCAGCGGGTGCACCTCCTTCAGGTCGTCGGCGAGCGCCGGCAGCATGTCCTGTATCGCGAGCGTCGTCGCTTTCGCCGAATTCAGGTGCACGCCCGGCAGTTCGAACACCTCCAGCCGCTTGAACTGGCCGGGCGTGTAGCTCGGCAGCGTCCAGACGATGTCGGCGACGCCGTCGCGCACCTGCCGGAACAGTTCCGGCGCGCGGCCACCCATCGACATCGCGGGATAGATCTCGACGGCGATGCGTCCGCCGGACTGCGTCTCGACGCGCTCGGCCCAGGGTTCGATCAGCACCTTCTGGACGGTGGCGTTCGGTCCGAGGAAATGGTGCACGGTGAGCGTGACCTCCTGCGCGAGGCCGGCGCCCGGCAGGCACAGGCCCGCCATGAGGCCCGCTGCTGCCAGCAGGCCAGACAATGTCGTCTTCATGATGTCCTCCCGTTGCGCGGCGGGGCGGGCGGCCGGGCCTCCCGCGGAAAACGCGCCGCATGGCCCGCAAATTGACCGAGCGACGCCGGCTCGGAAAGACATTGCCCGGACTATCCCTGTCACAAATTCAACATTCGAGACTGCAGCCGACGCTGCCGGACAAGGTGGTCCGGAACGCGCGAAAGCCCGCCCGGCGGCGAACGCGGGGCGGGCTTTCAGCGAAGCCGGAAACGGTGGGTCGGGCCGCTTCTTTCGGATCAGGCCGTCAGCGGCGTCATGACGAAGTCGAAGGGGGAACGCCATGGCGTATCGCCGTCCCCGGTCGGTTCGAAGGGAGCAACCAGGGACTGCTTGACGCCGAAGACCGCGTCGTCGCCGAGATACGGGTCGTCGCCGACGAAGGTGTGAGTGACGATCGGCTGGCGGCCCGGCGCGGAAACGCGGAAGTGCATGTGCGCCGGCCGGTTGGGGTGCCGCCCCAGCGCCGCGAGCAGCCCGCCCACCGGTCCGTCGTCGGGGATCGGGTAGCTGACCGGCTTGATGCCGTAGAAGCGGTAGGCGCCGTCCGGTCCGGTGACGAACCGTCCGCGGTTGTTCCACTTCGGCTGGAGAGCCGGCTGCTGCACGTCGTAGAAACCGTCGGCGTTGTCGGACCAGACGTCGAGGCAGGCGCCCTCGACGGGCTCGCCGCCGATGTCGACGACACGGCCCTCGTACAGGCAGCGATCCCCCTTGCCGTCGAGGCTGATCGAGGCGCCCATGTCGCGGACCGGTGCGCCGGCGACGTGGAAGGGACCCAGGACCGTGTTCTCGGTCGCGCCGGCGGGTCGGCGGTTGTTGATCGCATCGACCAGCATCGACAGGCCGAGGACGTCGGACAGCAGGATGAATTCCTGGCGTTCCTCCGAGCAGATCCGGCCGGTCCGGGTGAGGAAGTCGATTCCGGTCTCCCATTCGTCCTGGGTCAGTTCGCACTCCCTGGCGAAGGCGTGGAGGTGTCCGACGAGGCAGGACATCACGCGCGCCAGGCGCGGCGAGACCCCTCCCCTCATCCGGGCGTTGACCGCCTCGACGGACCCCTCTTCGGTGAAATACTGCGTCATGTCGGTCCCTTCCGTCCGGCCCGCGGATCAGGTTCCGCGGCAGCGACCCGCGACCCCGGCCCGCAGGCCTTTGCCGCCGGTCGCCGCCCGCCCTGGCGTCCTTCTGGCGCGTGTCGCGATCTCCCGGATCGGCTCCGCGCGCATCAGGTCAGTCTTTTCGCCCATGTCTTTCACCCGGAACCGGTCCCCCCTTTCGGGAGACATGCTTCAGGCGGTCTTCTTCTGGAAACCGGCGACGTTGCGGTACATCGCGGCGACGTTCTCGAGTTCCTCGGGCGAGATCAGATCCTCGATCCGGTCCTCCGCGCTCGTCACCCGGGCGTCGGCGATGTCCAGGACCTGCTCCGGGCCGCCCGCGCGATTGGTCAGCACCACCTTCGTCGCCACGGGCAGACGGATCGCCTCGTAGGCAGCCAGTCCGCCGGGACCCGGATCGCGGGCAAGGCAATCGGCGAGCACGCGCGCATCGAGGACCGCCTGGCTCGCGCCGTTGGCGCCGATGGGATACATCGGGTGGGCGGCATCGCCGAGCAGGGTGACCCGGCCGTCCGTCCAGAACGGCAGCGGGTCGCGATCGATCATCGGAAATTCCGTCACCGAGCCCGTCGCCGCCAGGATCGACGCCACGTCCATGTCGCCCATGCGGAAGGCGCGGAAGGGCGTTATGAAGTCGATGGTGGCGCCGCGCGTCCAGTCGGCGTCCTGGATGTGCCGCGGCTCGGAATGACGCAGTTCGGCGACCCAGTTCGTCAGAGCCCGTCCCTGCCGGCGCAGTCTCTCGCTGATCGGGTAGGTCACGAACTTCACGTCGTGGTTGCCGGCGATGACCATCGTCCGGCCGTCGCCGATCATGTCCATCTCGACCGCGCCGCGGAACATCAGCGTTCCCTCGTAGCAAAGAGGCCCCTCGTCCGGGTGGAGCTGGGCGCGGATCCTGGATCGCAGACCTTCGGCCCCGACCAGCAGGTCCGCCGCGCACTCGCTGCCATCCTCGAAGCGGACGGTCACGCCATCGGCGTCCTGGGCGAAACCAGTCACCGGTCTGCCGGTGACGACGGCCCCCTGCCCCAGCCGCGCGCGCACCGTGTCCAGCAGCAGGAACTGCAGCTCTCCCCGGTGCACGGAGTATTGCGGCGCGGGAAAGCCTGCCTCGACGCTGCGGGGATCGGACTGGATGAGATGGCCGAACCGCGTGCGGTATTCGATGCAGCGCGTACGGATCGCCATCGCATCGAGCGCAGGACCCAGTCCCAGCCCGTGCAGCACCTCGGAGGCATGGGGCATCACGTTTATCCCCACGCCGAGCGGCTTCAGCTCGGGCACGGCTTCGAACACCGTGACGTCCGCACCTCTCTCCGCAAGGCAAAGCGCGGCTGTCAGGCCGCCGATCCCGGCGCCCGCGATGGCAATCCTGACCATGGAACTCCTCCCAGTGACGTGACGGGACCGGCGTCGCCGGCAGCCGCGCTCCGGCGGCGGCGAGCCCGTCCCTTTCCCCTTTTTTAGCGGAGGCGGTTGCGGAAGCAATGCACCGGGCTGATAAGGACTACCACAATTCCAACCAGACGCGTCCGCCGATGATCACCAGCCTGCTCGACCGCTATCGTTTCGTGATGGGGGACGCTTCGGCCCATGTCGGCCTCGTCAACTGCGAGAACATCTCCGACCGCCGCCACATCCACGGCTGGCGGGTGGAGCCGCACTTCCATGAAGGGCTGACGCAGGTGTTCGTCTTCCGCGGCGGCGGGATCGAGGCGCGGATCGACTTCGAGCCGCTGGCCCTGGACGAGGATGCCGTGCTCTGGCTGCCGCCGCTGGTCAGCCACGGTTTCGACTATCCCGAAGACACCGAGGGCTGGGTCCTGACGATCCCCAGCGCGGACGTGGCCCGGCTGACGGCGGGGCGGAGCTGGCTGGAACGATGGGTTCACGGGGCGCAGGTGCTGCGCGCCTCGCAGGCTGCCGACGAGGTGCGCGCGGCGACCAGCATCACGCGGCAGATCAGCATCGAGCATGCCCGCTCGGGAGAAGACCGGCCGCTGGTGCTGGAGTCGCTTTTCCTGCTCCTGCTGGTCCGGATCAACCGCGGACTGGACGCCGCGGCGTCGGATCTCGAGCGGCGACCAGACCGGCGGCAAAGCCTCATGAACCGGTTCGTCGCCCTGCTCGACAGCCATCTCGACGAGACGCGATCGGTCAGCGATTACGCCGACATGCTGTCGGTCACGCCGACGCATCTGTCGCGCAGCGTCAAGGCCGTCTGCGGGCGCACCTCCGGCGAGATCATCCACGACCGGATCATGCTGAAGGCGAAGCGCGCGCTGGTCTTCACCGACAAATCGGTGGCCGAGATCGCCTATGATCTCCAGTTCTCGACCCCGTCCTACTTCACGCGGTTCTTCGTCCAGCAGTCCGGCGAGACGCCGCGCGCCTTCCGCGACCGGATGCGCAACGCCCCCGCCGACGGGATGTAGACGCGGTCCCGGCGACCGCATGCGAGCCTGCAGGGGGTCAGACGGTCGCGGCCAGTGACAGCAGCCGCGAGCGGACGAAACCTAGCACCGGGTCGCTGTCGCAGAGCTCGTGCCACTGCAGGCCGATCCGCAGCGGCGGCAGCGGCATCGGCGCGGGAAACAGCCGCAGCGGCATCATTCGGCAGAAGATTTCGCCCAGCCGCGAATGCACGACGGCCGCGCGCTCGGTGCCGAAGACCATGAACGGCACCGACACGAAATTCGAGACGATCACGTCCATCTCGCGCCGGTTGCCGTAAAGGTCGGAGATGGCCGACTCGTAGTTCGGTGGCCCGTCCGCCAGCCGCACGGTGACCTGCCTGAGCGCCATGAACGTGTCGAGGTCGAGCGTCTGCCCGACCCGGCGGTTGCCCGCGTCCACGATCACCGAGTGGTCGTCGACGAAGATCGTGCGGGAGGGATGCGGCCCGGTCAGAAGCCGCTCCGGCATCGCGGCGAAGTCGATCAGCCCGCGCGCGAGCTGCGCGCTCGCCTCCGAATGCGGCGCAACCAGGGTGAAACCGATACCGGGCGCCTCCTGCTGCAGGGCGCGGATGACGCCGTCCAGATAGGCGACGCCCACGTAGTCCGATGTCATCACCCGGACGGTCCGCCGGACTGCGGCGACATCGAGTGTCGGCCGCTCGATGATCGTGCCTTCCACCTGCAACAGCACGTTGCGCACGGCGACGGCCAGTTCCTCGGCCCGCGGCGTGAGCGCCATGCGCCGACCGACCTGCACCAAGAGCTCGTCGCCGAAGAACTCCCGCAGCCGGATCAGCGCCCCGCTGGTCGCCGACTGGCTGAGACAGAGCCGCTCCGCCGCCCGCGACACGTTCCGCTCGGTCAGGAGCCGGTCCAGGGCGACCAGCAGGTTCAGGTCCAGCCCGCGAAACCGCATGTCTCTTCCTCCGCGCCTCAACCATCGCCCGAGTCGGATGAACGGCCCCGACCTATCGGCGGCATCGATACCAGCCTTCGAAACAATGGCCAACAGGCGACGGCGGAGCGGGGCTACAAGGGTCGGCGACGCCGGGACGTCCGCGGCAGGCACCCGGCCGACGGCGGCGCGACGTCGGACCGGCCGGTCCTGCCCCGGGGAAGTCTCCGGCAGCACAAGGAGGAATCATGAGCCGCAAGCTGATCATCACCGTCGCCCCCACCGGGGGCATGGCGCCCAGGGAGGCGTCTCCCCACCTGCCCACGCAGCCGGACGAGATCGCCGCCTCGGTGATCGCCTCGGCGAAGGCCGGGGCCGCCGTCGCCGCCCTGCACGCGCGGCGGCCGGACCACCTCGCCACCTGCAACCCCGACATCTACCGCGAGATCAACCGCAAGGTGCGCGCCGGCTGCGACATCATCATCAACAATTCCACCGGCGGCGGCTCGACCGGCGACATGGTGATCGAGCGGGCCGACGGCATCTGCGAGAACAACTTCGACGAGCGCCTCAAGGGTACCATGGCCGGCGCCGAAATGTGCACCATGGACGCCTTCACCGCCGTCGACACCGTCGTGAAGGGCAAGGAACTCGTCGTCCTGACGACGCCGGCTCGCTGCGAGACGCTGGCCCGGGCCATGCAGGATCGCGGGATCAAGCCCGAATGGGAGGTCTTCAGCCCGGCCCACATCATCAACGATGCCGTCCGCCTGATCGAGAAGGGCTACGACAAACCACCCTATTTCTTCAACTTCGTGCTTGGGGCCAACCGGAACTTCCAGGGCGCCATGCCCTACAGCCACGACACGCTGGAGATGATGATCAGGCTTCTTCCGCCGAATTCCATCTGGAACATCTCCGCCATCGGGCCGGCACAGCTGCCCGGGACGACGCAGGCAATGCTCTGGGGCGGCCATGTACGCGTAGGGCTCGAGGACAACCTCTACTATTCCCGCGGCGAGCTCGCCACCAACGAGCAGCTGGTGGCGCGCACCGTGCGCATCGCCCGGGAGCTGCAGATCGACGTCGCCACGCCGTTCGAGGCGCGGGAAATGCTGGGGCTCAGGGCGCTCTGATGGCCCTGCCCTTCGTCCACGAGACGCGCCGCCTGATCGAATGGAGCGCGTGCGACCCGGCGGGCATCGTCTACTACCCGCGTTACGCCGAAATGTTCGACGCCAACACCAGCGCGCTGTTCGAGGCCGCCACCGGCCTCGGCAAGCGGGCGCTGCTTGCCCGCTACGACGTCGTCGGCTGGCCGATGGTCGAATCCTCGACGAGCTTCAGGACGCCTGCGACCTATGGCGACGAGGTCGTCGTCGCCAGTCACGTCTCCCGCTTCGGCGGATCGAGCATCGAACTGCGGCATCGTATCGCCCACGTCGACGGCCGGGTCATAGCGGAGGCGGTCGACAAGCGCGTGTGGGCGGGCCACGCCCCCGACCGACCGGGCGGCATCGGCGCCCGCCCCTTGCCGCCGGACTTCATCGCCGCCTTCAGCGCATGAGCGCGGGCAGGCCGCAGCGGCGCATTTGCCAGGGACAGGAGAACCCCGTGAGACTGATCGACCTGTCGGTGCCGCTCATGGCAGGCATCGCCTCGGATCCGCCGCACATGCTGCCGCGGATCGACTATTCCGGCCACGGTGCCGGCGCCGCGGAATTCGAGATGCTGTTTCCCGGTCTGCGCGCCCGCGACCTGCCGGGCGCAGCCGGCGCCGCCATCGAAACGGTCGCCATCACGACCCACAACGGCACCCATCTCGATGCCCCCTGGCACTTCCATCCGACCATGGACGGCGGCCGGCCGGCATTGACCGTCGACGAGATCCCGCTGGAGTGGTGTTTCAGCGACGGGGTCAGGCTGGACTTCCGCGGCAAGCCCGACGGCCATGTCTGCACCGAGGCCGACATCCGCGCGGAGCTCGACCGGATCGGCTACCGGCTCAAGCCCGACGACATCGTTCTGATGAACACCGCCGCCGGAGCTGCCTATGGCAGCGATGCGTTCCTCGACACCGGCTGCGGCTTCGGGCGGGAGGCGACGCTGTTCCTGACCGGCAGCGGCGTGCGCATCGCCGGCACCGATGCCTGGAGCTGGGACGCCCCGTTCCGCCACACGCGGGCACGCTTCGAGGCCAGCGGCGACGCCTCGATCATCTGGGAAGGGCACAAGGCCGGCATGGTGCGCGGCTATTGCCACATGGAGAAGCTCACCAACCTCGACCTGCTGCCGGACAGCGGCTTCAAGGTGTGCTGCTTTCCGGTGAAGGTCCACCGGGGCTCGGCGGGGTGGGTCCGCGCCGTGGCCATCCTCCCGTAGCGGCACGGTGCGCCCGAACCGCGCCGCAACCTTCTCCTGCACTTCCGGCGGAACGGGACGTCATGCCGCCCACGTCCCCCCCGGCCGGGGCGCCGTCCGTCACGACGGGTACCGTCATCCTCAGCTGTTCAGGTTCCCCCGCAAGGTGTCGTGCGTGTACTTCGTGCGCATCAGGCCGCGGCGCTGGAGTTCCGGCACCACGAGTTCGCAGAAGTCGCGCAGCGCGCCCGGCGCGGCGTAGCTCTTGGTCAGGATGATGCCGCCGTTGCGGCCGCCGGCCTCGTGCACCCCCTCGATGTGGTCGGCCACCTCCCTGACGCTGCCGACGACGAAGTTCGAGCGCTCGGTGATCCAGCGCCGGCCGAGATCCTCGATCTCGGTGTCGGGATCCTCGGTGTTGAGGAGTTCCTGGAAGGGACCCCAGTAGGTCTTCTGCGACTTGATCAGGTCGACCATGTCGACGAGCTTCATCCTGCCGTCGAGCCTGGAGAAGTCGAAGCCGAACTGGAACGACAGTTCGATCAGCCCGGCGTTCGGCGGCAGGGTCTCGAGGAAGCGGCGCTCCTTGCGGATCGCGTCCTCGCGGGTGTCGCCCGCCACCACCCTCACCTGCCAGAACACGCCGAGGTCGCGCGGCCTGCGGCCGTGCTTTACGGTCAGGTCGTCGAGGACGGCGCGGTGGGCGGCGATGCTCTTGCTGGTGCGGCGCGAGACGAACTGCATGTCGGCGTGCTTGGCGGCGAGGTTCATGCCGTCGTCCGACTGGCCGGCCTGGATGACGACCGGCCTTCCCTGGCGCGAGGGCAGGCAGGGCAGCGGTCCGCGCACCTTGAAGTGCTTGCCGACGTGGTTGATGAGGTGGACCTTCGACGGGTCGGCGAAGATGCCGTTCTCGCGGTCCATGAGGATGGCGTCCGCCTCGACGCTGTTCCAGAGATCGATGACCACCTGGAGATGCTCGCGGGCGATGTCGTAGCGCTCGTCGGGCGGCAGCATGGTGTCGAAGCCCCAGTTGGCCGCCTCGTTCTTGTAGGCCGAGGTGACCGCGTTCCAGCCGACGCGCCCGCCGGTGACGTGGTCGAGCGAGGAGAACAGCCGCGCGACGTGGAAGGGGTGGTGGTAGGTCGTCGACATGGTGATGCCGAAGCCGAGATTGGGCGCGGCCTTCGCCATCAGCGGGATCATCGGCATCATGTCGTGCTTGGGCCAGCGGTAGCCCTCGCGCAGCGGCGTGGCGTAGCCGTCGCCGAAATTCTCGGGCGTCTCGGCGGCATCGCCGAAGAAGATCATGTCGAAGAAGCCGCGCTGGGCGATCCGCGCCAGGTCCTCGTAGAAGCTCGGGCCGTAATAGTCGTAGTTGATCCACGATCCCGGCGTGCACCACAGATGGTCCGTGTGGATGAAGGAACTGTCGATCGCGAGGTGGATGGAGTCGGATTCACACATGGGCGCGCTCACTCTCTCATGAAATGGAGCGCCCGCCAGGCCGTCCCTCCCAGGGACGTCGGCGGCCGTGCATGGCGGCCGCCTGATTCGTTCATGCGGCGACCGGCGAGAGGCGCCTGAGCCGCGAGCCGTGGAAGACCAGCGGCTCGACGCCGGGCTCGGTGCCCAGCGCGTGGATCGAAAGCAGCACGATGACGTGGTCGCCGGCATCGATGGTCGAATGCACCGAACAGTCGAGATGGGCGGCCGCACCTTCGATGAAGATCGCGCCCTGCGGCGTCGCCGACCAGTCGACGCCGCCGAAGCGGTCGCCGGTCTTCGACGACAGGCTGCGGCAGGCCGCGTCGTGGCCTTCGCCGAGCACCGAGACGCCGATCCGCGGCGCGTCCTTCAATCGCTGCCAGGTGGCGGAACTGGTCTGGATGCAGACCGAGACCAGCGGCGGTTCGAGCGAGACGGAGGTGAAGGACGACGCGGCCATGCCGGTCGGGTCGCCCTGCGTCACGGCGCAGAGCGCGGTCACCCCGCTCGGGTAGCAGGCGAAGGCATCGCGCAGGGCGCGGGCATCCTTCGGCACGTCGATGGCGATCGTCATGGTCTGTCCTTTCCGGCTGTCGCAGAAGTGCGGGTCATTGCTTGTCTGTCTCCTCCGCAACCGTCGTCGCCCGAAGCCCCTCCACCGCGATCCTCACCGCAGGAGCGGCCGCGTCTGATCCTCGAAGAAATCGCGCACCGCCTTGCGGTTCGGCCGCTGATGCTCGACCATCGCCGCGACCGTCGCCTCCACGTCGCGGGCCGCCAGCGCGGCGAGCAGCGCGCGGTGTTCGCGGTTGGCCTGGTTCAGGCGGTCCTCGATGCGCCGGACGGTGATGTTGAGCATGACCGTGAGCGAATCGCGGAGCGGATTGATGATGGCGCTGAGGCGCGGCGCGCGCGTGCAGTTGGTCAGGAAATTGTGGAACACCCGGTTCAGCCGGACGAATTCGGTGACGTCGGTGACGACCTCGAGTTCGTCCTGAAGCGCGTTGGCGTGCTCGAGCTCGGCCTGCGTGATGTTTTCCGCCATCAGCCGCGCCGACAGCGGGATGAGGGCGGCGAGGATGCTCGTCGTCTCGACCATCTCCTCCTCGCTCATCTTGCGCACCACGGCGCCGCGATGCGGATCGAGATGCACGAAGCCTTCGGCGCTGAGCTCGTTCAGCGCCTCGCGCACCGGCGTGATGCTGATGCCGAGGGCCTCGGCCAGATCCTTCTGGAGCAGCTTCTCGCCGGGCCTCACCTCGCCCGCGAGAATCGCTGCGAGGATGCCCTCGCGCGCGAACTGCTTCAGCGTCTGCCGCCGCGTGCCGTCGGCCCGCAGGTGCCGGACGGCGCCGGCGAAATCGGTCACGCCGGCGTCGGCCTGTGCGACGCCTTTCGGTGCGGTCGTGTTCATTGCGTCCTCCCTTCGTGATGGGCGAGCCCGCCGGAGCGGGTCCGTCCGTTCTAGCTGTTCAAATTTCCGCGCAGCGTCGTCGACGCATATTTCGTGCGGACCAGACCCCGCCGCTGCAGCTCCGGCACGACCGTCTCGACGAAATCCCGCAGCATGCCGGGGGCGGCGAAGCTCTTGGCCAGGATGATGCCGCCGTTGCGGCCGCCGGACTCGTGCACCGCCTCGAGATGATCCGCGACGTCCTTGACCGAACCGACGACGTAGTTCGAACGGTCGGCGATGTAGCGGCGTCCGACCTCCTCCAGCGTCGTCTCCGCCCCTTCGGTCTTCACCAGTTCCTGGAACGTGCCCCAGTGGACCTGCTGCTGCTGCACCACCTCGAGCAGGTCGCGCAGCTTCATCTTGCCGTCGAACTTCGAGAAATCGATGCCGTAGAGGAAGGACAGCTCGATGATGCCGGCATTGTCGGGCAGCGAGTCGAGGAAGCGCTTCTCCTTGCGGACGGCGTCTTCCTTCGTGTCGCCGACCTGCACCCGCACCGACCAGAACACGCCGAGATCGCGCGGCGAGCGGCCATGCTTCACGGTCAGGTCGTCGAGCACGGCGCGGTGGTCGGCGATGCTCTTCAGCGTCCGGCGCGAGACGAACTGCATGTCGGCATGCAGGGCGGCGAGGTTCATGCCGTCGTCGGACTGGCCCGCCTGGATGACGACCGGGCTGCCCTGCGGCGAGGGCAGGCAGGGCAGCGGCCCGCGAACCTTGAAGTACTTGCCCACGTGGTTGACGAGATGGACCTTGGAAGGATCGGCGAAGACGCCGGTCTCGCGGTCCATGACGATGGCGTCGGCCTCGACGCTGTCCCATAGCGCGCGCACCACCTTCATGTGCTCGCGCGCCTTCTCGTAGCGTTCGGCCGCCGGCATCATGGTGTCGAAGCCCCAGTTGGCCGCCTCGTTCTTGTAGGCGGAGGTCACCGCGTTCCAGGCCACGCGGCCGCCGGTGACGTGGTCGAGCGAGGAGAACAGGCGCGCGACGTGGAACGGGTGGTGATAGGTGGTCGACATGGTGGTGCCGAAGCCGAGGTTGGGGGCCACCCGCGCCATGTAGGGGATCATCGGCACCATGTCGTGCTTGGGCCAGCGGATGCCCTGCTCCAGCGGCACGTCGTAGTTGCCGCCGAAATTCTCGGGCGTCTCGGCGGCGTCGCCGAAGAAGATCATGTCGAAGAAGCCGCGCTGGGCGATCCGGGCGACATCCTCGTAGAAGTCCGGCCCGTAATACTGGTAGTTCACCCAGGAGCCCGGCTGCGCCCAGAGATGGTCGGTGTGGATGAAGGAACAGTCGACGGCGAGGTGCATGGTCTCGGACTGGCACATGGAGGCGGCCTTTCGTGATGCGATGAATACGGCGGAAGCGGCGGGATCAGGCAGGGTTCAGACGGGGCGGCTCCAGGACAGGAAGTGGCGCGACGCGGCGACGACGACGGCATGCAGCGCCACGCCGAGCACCGACAGCACGATGAGCACGGCGAAGATGCCGGCCGAGTTCATGCGGGCGTCGTAGATCTTGATCAGCGTGCCGAGCCCGACCAGCGTGCCGGAGCCGAGCAGTTCGGCCACGACCGCGGCGGTGAGCGCGAGCACCAGGCTGACCTCGAAGGCGGCGAAGACGAAGGGCAGCGCGACATAGGCCTTGACGCGCAGGAGCGTCTGCCAGCGCGTGGCGCGGTAGGCCTTCATCAGCTCCATCTGCTCTTCCGACGTCGAGTCGAGCCCGGCCATGGTGTTCACCAGCACGGGAAAGAACAGGATGCTGATGACGAGCGCGATCTTCGATTCCATGCCGAAGCCGAACCAGATCAGGAACAGCGGCGCGACCGCCACCTTCGGCACCGCCTGCAGCGCGACGATATAGGGCTGCAGGATCGCCTTGAGCACCGGGATCTCCGACAGGATCACCGCGAGCGCGATGCCCAGGATCGCGCCGATGGCGAAGCCGATCACCGTCTCCTGCAGCGTGATCCAGATCGCGCCGATCAGGATTCCGGAGACCGTGAGAGCCCAGAGCGATTCCAGCACGGCGGCCGGCCCGGGGACGATGCGCGGATCGACGTCGAGCCCGCGCACGAGCAGCTCCCAGGCGAGGATGCCGCCGAGCAGCTGGAGGGTCTTGATCGTGACGACCCGCGTGATCGTGGCGAGGCGGGAATTCCGCAGCCCCGCCAGCGTGGCGGCGATCGCCGCCGTCGCTCCGGCCTTGTCGTCCGTCATGGCCATGTTTCCCTCCGCTCAGTGCGGGATGAGGGCGCGGATCTCCGCGCCGAGCCTGGCGAAGCGCGCTTCGCCGCGGATGTCGGCCCGCCGCGGGCGCGG
>Ga0208243_1000469_pt1 | contig 22630 bp, 29 predicted proteins | sample Subbio2Aug_QV12A_FD_184826 | JGI IMG/M metagenome (GOLD analysis project Ga0208243, IMG submission 184826) | Serpentinite rock and fluid subsurface biosphere microbial communities from McLaughlin Reserve, California, USA - CR12Aug_QV12A (SPAdes) | ecosystem: Environmental > Terrestrial > Deep... | reverse complement strand
CTCCCTCTGCGCCGCCGAGACTGCGGGCTCCACCCCCACCCCCGGCCCCTCCCCGCAAGGGGGAGGGGAGCGCTCTCCCCCCGAATCGTCTATCCTCCGCCCATGCTGCCAGGCTTCCTCAAGCGACCGATCCGACTGCCGCAACCGTCCGACGAGCCGGAGGAGCGCACGCATGTCGTCGCCGGCCGCGAGCTGCCGCTGCGCGTGGTCGAGAACGCCCGGGCGAAGCGGCTGACGCTTCGGATCGACGTCGGCGGGCGCGGCCTGCGGGTCACCGTGCCGCCGGGTCTGCCGGAGCGCGAGGTCGACCGCTTCCTCGACCGGCATCACGGCTGGCTGGAGGAGAAGCTCGGCAGGCTGCCGGACCGGCCGCAGCTGCGCCCCGGCGCGAAACTGCCGCTGCGCGGCGTGCCGCACCTGATCCTGCACGAGCCTTCGGCGCGCGGCAGCGTGGCGGTGGACACGGTCGACGGGGTGCCGGCGCTGATCGTCCATGGTGACCGCGCCCACCTGCCGCGCCGGCTCGCCGATTTCCTGAAGCGCGAGGCGAAACGCGACATCGAGCCGCTGGTGGCGAAGCATACGGCCGCCGTCGGCCGCAAGGCCAAGGCCGTCCGCTTCAAGGACACCACCAGCCGCTGGGGCTCCTGCTCGTCCGACGGCAACCTCTCCTTCTCCTGGCGCATCATGATGGCCCCGCCGGTGGTGATCGACTACCTCGTCGCCCACGAGGTCGCGCATCTGAAGGAGATGAACCACGGCCCGAGATTCTGGAAGCTCTGCCGCACGCTCAGCCCGCGCACCGACGAGGCCAAGGCCTGGCTCAAACGCAACGGCGCAGCGCTGCACGCGATCGGGTTCTGATCAGGTCTCTTCGGGCGTCATGAGCCGGACAGTCGGGAAGTACGTCCGGTAACGGCCGACGTCGCGTGTCAGCAGGACGTGGTCGAGAACGGCGGCATGTGCACCGATGAAGAAGTCGGGCAGCACCCCGCCGCGCTGTCCGCCAGCGTTTCGGTAGCGTGCGAATGCCTTTGCTGCGAGGAAAAGCGCAGCCCGGGGAATGGCGACGTGACGGAGCCCGGCGGCGGCGATGAAGGCGTCGACATCTTCGATCCTGCCGTATCGGGTCGAAATCTCGGCATAGACGACGTCGTTGATGATCAGGTCGCCTCGCAAGGAAGCGTCTTGAAGCGCGGCGAGTGACCAGGATGCCCAGACCGCATCGTCCGTGGCGAGGTCGAGGAGGACGTTGGAATCGACGAGCGTCACGTCTCGCCGCGCGTCAGCGCCATGATATCGTCGGTGGACAGTCCCTTGCCGGCATGGCCGCGCAACGCCTCGAAGCGATCGGGCCGACCCGATTTCGTCGCCGCTTCGAGCACGATGCTGCCGTCGCTGGCCCGCCGGAACCGCACCTGACTCCCCGGCTTCAACCCGAGATGATCGCGCACGGCCTTCGGTATCGTGACCTGACCCTTCACGGTGACGGTGCTCATGGGAGGTCCTGATGTAACACTGCCCCTAGGAAAGTAATACGTCCCCGCCGACGCGACAAGACCGTTCGCCTCGACAACGCCGCCGTTCCATGCGATTGCGACGATCATGCCTCTCGACGTCAAAATCTGCGGCCTCTCGACGCCCGACACGCTGGCCGCCGCACTCGACGGCGGGGCGTCGCATGTCGGCTTCATCTTCTTTGCCAGGAGCCCGCGCAACGTGACGCCCGCCGAGGCCGGCCGGCTGCGCCAGGCAGCGCGGGGGAGGGCGCAGGCGGTGGCCGTGACCGTCGATGCCGACGACGCCTTTCTCGACGCGATCGTGTCCGCAATGGCTCCCGACATGCTGCAGCTGCATGGCAGGGAAACGCCCGCGCGCGTGGCGGAGGTCAAGGCGCGCCACGGCCTGCCGGTGATGAAGGCGTTCTCGGTATCCGAAAAGGCCGATCTGGAAAGGATCGCGCCGTTTCGCGGCGTGGCCGACCGGTTCCTGTTCGACGCCAAGCCGCCGAAGGGCGCCGAACTGCCCGGCGGCAACGGCGTCTCCTTCGACTGGACGGTGCTCGCCGGGCTCGATCCCTCGATCGATTACATGCTGTCGGGCGGACTGAATGCGGACAATGTAGGCGAGGCTCTGCGGTTGCTATCGCCGCCCGGCCTCGACGTCTCGTCGGGCGTCGAAAGCGCGCCGGGGGTGAAGGATGCGGGGTTGATCGACCGGTTCTTCCGGGCGGTGCGAGGCGCCTGAGCGCTTCCCCGTTGCCTTTCGGCCCTCCGACACGATATGCGGAACCCAACAGGAGCCGTCGGCTTGGCCCGGCAGGCGAGGAGAGCGCGATGAACCAGCAGGCCGCACCGAATTCGTTCCGCACCGGACCCGACGAGCAGGGCATGTTCGGCATCTTCGGCGGGCGCTTCGTCGCCGAGACGCTGATGCCGCTGATCCTCGACCTCGAGAAGCACTGGAACGAGGCACGCAACGACCCGGCGTTCAAGGCCGAGCTGGAGAACCTGAACACGCATTACACGGGCCGCCCGTCGCCGCTCTATTTCGCCGAGCGGCTGACGCAGCATCTCGGCGGCGCCAAGATCTATTTCAAGCGCGACGAGCTGAACCACACCGGCTCGCACAAGATCAACAACTGCCTCGGCCAGATCCTGCTCGCCAAGCGCATGGGCAAGAAGCGCATCATCGCCGAGACGGGCGCGGGCCAGCACGGCGTCGCCTCGGCCACGGTGGCGGCGCGCTTCGGCTTCCCCTGCATCGTCTACATGGGTGCCACCGACGTGCAGCGCCAGGCGCCCAACGTCTTCCGCATGAAGCTGCTCGGCGCCGAGGTGCGGCCGGTGACGTCGGGCCACGGCACGCTGAAGGACGCCATGAACGAGGCGCTGCGTGACTGGGTGACGAACGTGGAGGACACCTACTACATCATCGGCACGGCCGCCGGCCCGCACCCCTATCCGGAGCTGGTGCGCGAGTTCCAGTCCGTCATCGGCCGCGAGACCAAGGAGCAGATGCTGGCCGTCGAGGGCCGCCTGCCCGACATGCTGGTGGCCGCCGTCGGCGGTGGTTCGAACGCGATCGGCCTCTTCCACCCCTTCCTCGACGACAAGGACGTGCGGATCGTCGGCGTCGAGGCCGGCGGCAAGGGCCTTTCGGGCGAGGAGCACTGCGCCTCGCTGACCGCCGGCTCTCCCGGCGTACTGCACGGCAACCGCACCTATCTGCTGCAGAACGCGGACGGCCAGATCAAGGACGGCCACTCCATCTCCGCCGGTCTCGACTATCCAGGCATCGGTCCGGAGCATTCCTGGCTGAAGGATTCGGGCCGCGTCGAATACGTGCCGATCATGGACCAGGAGGCGCTGGAGGCTTTCCAGCTGCTCACGCGGGTGGAAGGCATCATCCCGGCACTGGAGCCCTCGCACGCGCTGGCCGAGGTGATCAAGCGCGCGCCGAAAATGGACAAGGACCAGATCATCGTGATGAACCTCTGCGGCCGCGGCGACAAGGACATCTTCACGGTGGGCAAGATCCTGGGCGTGGAGCTGTAGCCGCCGCCCGGATTGGTGACGCGCGCCGGGCGTGGTAGACTTCGGCTTCAGCACTGACGGAGACGAACCGATGGGCGAGGTACCGCTTTCGCTTCACGTGACCGCCGAGACCAAGCGGGAACTGGAGGAGCATGCGCGGCAGCTGAACGTGTCGGTGGCCGAGATCGCCGAACGGGCGATCACCTCCTACCTCGAAATCCCCGCCCGCGAGCGGGCGATCCTCAAGGAGCGTCTCGCCGAGGCCGACAAGGGGGTCTTCATCTCGAGCGAGGCGATGATGGATTGGATGGAGCGGCTCGAAACCGACATCGACGCTCCCGCGCCGGAACCGGACGTGTTCCTGCCGCCACGGCGATGAAAGTCGTCTTCCTTCCATCCGCCTCTCCGGATCTGAGGTGGTTCACCCGCTACTACCGTTTCGTATTCCCGCAAGGACGCTCGACGGCGCGAAGGCACATGGACCGCGCCGTGAGGCTGTTTCGGAGAATCCAGGAGCCGGAAGGCCGCTTCCTGATTCTGACCAGCGGGAACTCGTCATCCTCAAGACGCCTTTCGCGCTGCTCTACCGCATCGGCGCTTCCGAGATCGAGATTTTGCGGCTAAGGGATGCACGCGCCGATCAGGCCGCGCGGACGTTTCCCGACGAGGCAGCAGACCAATGACCGACACCCGCATCGACCGCCGCATGGCGAAGCTCAAGGCCGAAGGCCGCCCCGCCCTCGTCACCTATTTCATGGGCGGCGACCCCGATTACGAGACGTCGCTGTCGATCATGAAGGCGCTGCCGAAGGCCGGCAGCGACGTGATCGAGCTCGGCATGCCGTTCTCCGACCCGATGGCCGACGGCCCGGCGATCCAGGCCGCCGGCCTGCGCGCTCTGAAGGGCGGCCAGACGCTGGCGAAGACGCTCGCCATGGCGGCCGAGTTCCGCAAGGGCGACGACGAGACTCCGATCGTCATGATGGGCTACTACAACCCGATCTACGTCTACGGCGTCGAGCGCTTCCTGGTCGATGCCGCGGCGTCCGGCATCGACGGCCTGATCGTCGTCGACCTGCCGCCGGAAATGGACGAGGAGCTCTGCATCCCCGCCCTGCGCGCCGGCATCAACTTCATCCGCCTCGCCACGCCGACCACCGACGACCGGCGCCTGCCCAAGGTGCTCGAGAACACCTCGGGCTTCGTCTACTACGTCTCGATGACCGGCATCACCGGCTCGGCGCTCGCCGACACCGGCCGGGTCGGCGAGGCGGTCCGCCGCATCAAGAGCCACACCGGCCTGCCGGTCTGCGTCGGCTTCGGCGTCAAGACCGCGGAACAGGCCCGCGCCATCGGCGCCTCCGCCGACGGAGTGGTGGTCGGCACGGCGATCGTCAACGCGGTCGCAAACGTGCTGGGGCCGAAGGGCGAGATGACCGCCGACCCGGCGGAGGCCGTCGCCACGCTGGTCGCCGGCCTCGCCCAGGGCGTGCGCCAGGCCCGCCTTGCTGCCGCCGAATAATCGTCCCATCTAGGGGCAAGGGGCCGCACTGCGGGCCCAGCGGAAGGAGACCCTTCGATGAACTGGATCACGAACTACGTTCGCCCGAAGATCAATTCCATGCTCGGCCGGCGCGACATGCCGGAGAATCTCTGGATCAAGTGTCCCGAGACCGGCGAGATGGTGTTCCACAAGGATCTCGAGGAGAACCAGTGGGTGATCCCCGCATCGGGCCACCACATGCGCATCTCCGGCAAGGACCGTCTCCGCTTCTTCTTCGACGAGGGACGCTACGAGCTGCTGGAGAACCCGAAGGTCGCGATCGACCCGCTCAAGTTCCGCGACGAGAAGCGCTACACGGACCGTCTGCGCGACGCCCGCACCAAGACCGGCATGGAGGACGCCATCCTCAACGCCGTCGGCACCATCGACGGGCTGGAGGTGATGGCCACCGTGCAGGACTTCGCCTTCATGGGCGGCTCGCTCGGCCTTGCCGCGGGCGAGGCCATTGTGCACGCCTTCGAGACTGCACTGAAGCGGCGCCTGCCGCTCGTCCTCTTCGCCGCATCCGGCGGGGCGCGCATGCAGGAAGGCATCCTGTCGCTGATGCAGCTGCCGCGCACGACGGTCGGCGTCGACCGCCTCAAGGAGGCGGGCCTGCCATACTTCGTGGTCCTCACCAATCCGACGACCGGCGGCGTGACGGCGTCCTATGCCATGCTGGGCGACGTCCACATCGCCGAGCCGGGTGCGCTGATCGGCTTCGCCGGGCCGCGCGTCATCGAGCAGACCATCCGCGAGAAACTGCCGGAGGGGTTCCAGCGCGCCGAGTACCTGATGGAGCACGGCATGGTCGACATGGTGGTGCCGCGCACCGAGCTGAAGTCCACGATCGCGCGGCTCATGAAGATCTTCATGAACGCACCGCTTCCGCTGGCCGTCGCGGCGCAAACGGAAACGCCCGAGACGCAGGCCGAAGAGGCCGAGACGCATCAGCCGGCGTAGAGATGCGGACCCGACCGGGCCGCAACGGCGGGGCGACGGGCACAGGGGCATGTTCGTGACGACTTCCAGGGCCGACCGCGAGATCGCGCGGCTGATGACGCTGCATCCCAAGGGGTTCGACCTGTCGCTGGACCGGATCCGGCGGCTGCTCGACCGGCTGGGCAACCCGCAGGACCGGCTGCCGCCCGTGATCCACATCGCCGGCACCAATGGCAAGGGCTCGGCGGCCGCCTTCTCGCGGGCGCTGCTGGAGGCGTCCGGCCACACCGTCCACGTCCACACCTCGCCTCACCTCGTCTCCTGGCACGAACGCTACCGCATGGCCGCGCCCGGTGGCGGCCGCTTCGTCTCCGACGAGGTCTTCGCCGAGGCGATCGGCCGTGTCGCGGAGGCCAACCGGGGCGAGACGATCACGGTCTTCGAAATCCTGACGGCCGTCGGCTTCGTCCTCTTTTCCGAGCATCCGGCCGATGCGGTGATCCTCGAGGTCGGCCTCGGCGGCCGCTTCGATGCGACCAATGTGGTCGCCCGGCCGGCGGTCACACTCGTCATGCCGATTTCGCTCGACCACCAGGCCTATCTGGGCGACCGGGTCGAGCTGATCGCGGCCGAGAAGGCAGGCATCATGAAGCCGGGTGTCCCCGCCGTGATCGGTCAGCAGGAGTCCGACGTCGCGCGTGACGTGCTCGTCGACACCGCCGACCGGCTGGACTGTCCGGCCTTCGTCTACGGGCAGGACTTCCTGGCGTTCTCGGAGAACGGCCGCCTGACCTACCAGGACGACGACGGCCTGCTCGACCTGCCCCTGCCGCGCCTGCCCGGCCGCCACCAGCTCGCCAACGCGGCCGCCGCCATCGCCGCGGTGAAGGCGGCGGGATTCCGGCTGCCGCTGCAGTCGGTCGAGAAGGCCATGGTCGCAGTGGATTGGCCGGGTCGCATGCAGCGGCTGACCCATGGCCGCCTCGCGGAGCTGGCGCCGGACGGTGCGGAGATATGGATCGACGGAGGCCACAATCCGGGCGCCGGCGCGGTCATCGCGGAGGCGCTGGGCGAGCAGGAGGAGCGCTTCGCACGGCCGCTCTTCCTGATCTGCGGCATGATCTCGACGAAGGACCAGACCGGCTTCTTCGCCGCCTTCGAGGGCATGGCGCGGCACGTCTTCACCGTGCCGGTGTCGGGGAGCGATGCAGGCGTTCCCGCCGACCAGCTCGCCAACCGGGCGGCCGAGGCGGGATTGTCGGCGGAGCCGATCAGTTCGGTCGCCGACGCGCTCGCGCTGCTGCGCGACACCTGGCAGGGCGACGAGGCGGCGCCGCGCATCCTGATCTGCGGCTCGCTCTACCTGATCGGGGACGTTCTCCGCGAAAACGGCACTCCGCCGATCTGACCGGCCCGGTCCGGCGCCCGGATACGGAAACGGCGCCGTGTTGCCACGGCGCCGCCGGAATGACCCCTTGGAGCGGTCGTGTCAGTCGTCGAGCAGGGTCGGCCCGCTCTTCGGCGCGCCGTTGGTCGGCTCGCCGGCATCGCGCTGGCGCTTGCGCTCGGACATGAAGCGGTCGAACTCTTCCTGGTCCTTGGCGCGGCGCAGTTCGCGCAGGTAGCCGTCGAACTCCTCGCGCATCTCGTCGAGCTTGCGGCGCTCTTCCTCGATGCGGGCCATCTCGGCATCGCGCCAGTCGTCGAAGGCGACGTTGCCGGTACGGCCGAAGCCGCGGTGACGGCCGCGCGCATGACGACCCCGGCCCTTGCAGGAGGCGAAGAAGCCGTCCGTGGCCTGGTTGACGTCGCGCTTGAACCCGTCAAGCCGGTCGCCCCAGATGATGTAGGCCAGCATGGCCAGGCCGAGCGGCCAGAACACCATGAAGCCGATCACCATCAGCGCAATCGTCGCCGGCGTCCAGGCCGGACGGATCAGTGCAGTCGTGTTCATCGTTTCCCGTTCCTTCCGTAGGGGGCAGCCGAACCGGGCTGCATGAACTCGAAATGGGAACCGGATCCCGGGGGTTCAAGATTTCCGAATGTAAAGTTCTGCAAACCGCGGCGCGCTTGCCTACCCCGCTCGCGCCACCAGTTCCTGCACCGCCTTCAGCATCAGCGCGATGTCCTCCTCCCGCGAGAGCCGGTGGTCGCCGTCCCGGATCAGCGTGAGTGTCACGTCGTCCGCCGGAAGGTGTTCCACCAGCTTCTGCGCGTGCGTGAAGGGCACGTCTGGGTCCATCAACCCCTGCAAGATGATGACGGGACAATGCGTGTCGATCACCCCGTCGAGGACCCGGTTGCGCCGTCCGTCCTCGATCAGCGCGCGGGTGTACACGCTGGGCTCCGGACCGTACTGCGATGGCTCCTCGAAGTAGCCCTTCGTCTCGAGGTCGCGCTTCTGCGCCGTCGTCAGCGTCGGTTCCATCAGGTCGGACGTGAAGTCGGGCGCGGGTGCGATCAGCACCATTCCGGCGATCCGGCCGCGCCTGCCGTGTCGCGAAAGCTCCTGCACCATCCGCAGCGCGATCCAGGCGCCCATGGACGAGCCGACAAGGATCTGCTGCCCTTCGCAGAAGCGCTCGAACACGGCCAGGCTCTCCGCCAGCCATCGCGAGATGGTGCCGTCGACGAAGGCGCCGCCGGACTGGCCGTGACCGGAATAGTCGTGCCGCAAGCTGGCATGGCCGTGTTCCCGCGCCCAGGCGGCGAGCCGCTGCGCCTTCGTCCCCGCCATGTCGGACCGGTAGCCGCCCAGCCAGACGACGCCCGGAGCGCGTCCCGCCTCCCGCCGCACCGCGATCTGCGCGCCTGCGACATCGACGAACTCGATCGGGGTTGGGTCGGCCATGATGAACTCCTTCCGGTCAGGCGCCGTGTGCGGTCGCCGGAATGGAACCCGGCGACGTTCTTCGCGTAAACCCCCTCGTATGGCGTGATTTCCGCGCGGCTTCGTGCTATTGACAGATTTCCTGCCGTCCCGACATAGGCGGCCGGGAGGAACCAGGCAAATCACCCCGAACGTCATCGGAACAAGGAGTACACGACCATTCGCAGACCGTTCAAAGCCGCAGCGCCCGTGAAGGAAGGGCCGCGCGCAAACAACGAGATCCGGGCGCCCCGGGTGCAGTTGATCGATTTCGACGGCTCGAACCGCGGCGTCGTCGCCATCCAGGAGGCTTTGCAGATCGCGGAGGACAAGGGCCTCGACCTCGTCGAGATCTCGCCCAATGCCGAGCCTCCCGTCTGCAAGATCACCGACCTCGGCAAGCTCAAGTACCAGAGCCAGAAGAAGGCCGCCGAGGCGCGCAAGAATCAGAAGGTCATCGAGATCAAGGAGATCAAGATGCGCCCGAACATCGACACGCACGACTACGAGACCAAGATGAAGGCCGTGCGGCGCTTCTTCGAGGAAGGCGACAAGGTCAAGCTGACGCTGCGCTTCCGTGGCCGCGAGATGGCGCACATGGAACTCGGCATGGCGCTGCTCAATCGCGTGCGCGAAGAGGTGTCGACGATCGCCAAGGTCGAGGCCGAGCCGAAGCTCGAAGGCCGCCAGATGATGATGGTGCTGGCGCCGCGCTGACGCGCCGGGCGGTCGGCTCCGGACTGGCGGACGCCGGATCGACGATCCCTGCCGGATGTCACGTGAGATGCCGTCCGGACGCCCGTAGCAGGCAGCGGATTGGAACCCCCGCGGCGGTGACGCCCGGGGGGCTTCGTGTGGCGGCCTGACGGTCGCGGGCGGTGCGTGAGGCGCAGCCCGCTCCGCTGTCTGCTCGAAGACTCCGCATGTCCCTGTTCGAAAAACGGCCGTTGCGCGCGGAGCGGAAGGGCTGTATAGACCCCGCGTTCAGAGAACCGCCCGGCAGGGCATGCCGTGGCGGTTTCTTATGCTGACAGCTCACTCGAATGGTCTTCGAGCACAGCGGGGAGCGGCCTTCGGGCCGTGCCGGAAACCCGGTGCCCGCGAAGCCGGACGTGCAGACGGCCGGCGCGAGCGCAACGACGAAGGAGAAGCAAAATGCCCAAGATGAAGACCAAGTCTGCCGCCAAGAAGCGGTTCAAGATCACTGCGACGGGCAAGGTCCTGTCGGCTGCGGCCGGCAAGCGCCACGGCATGATCAAGCGCTCCAACAAGTTCATCCGCGACGCTCGCGGCACCATGGTCCTGCACGAGGCCGATGCCAAGAAGGTCGTCAAGAACTTCCTGCCGAACGGCGGCGGCCTCTGAGCCACGCCCGACGACAAGCGCCCGACAGTTTAAGGAGATCATGACATGGCACGCGTCAAGAGAGGCGTCACCGCCCACGCCAAGCACAAGAAGGTCCTGAAGGCCGCCAAGGGCTTCTACGGCCGCCGCAAGAACACCATCCGCATCGCCAAGCAGGCGGTCGAGAAGTCGCTGCAGTACGCCTACCGCGACCGCAAGAACCGCAAGCGCAACTTCCGCGCCCTGTGGGTGCAGCGCATCAACGCCGCCGCCCGCGAGCACGGCCTGACCTATGGCCGCTTCATCGACGGCCTGAACAAGGCGGGCATCGAGATCGACCGCAAGGTCCTGTCCGACATGGCCATCCACGAGCCGCAGGCTTTCGCCGTTCTGGTCGCCAAGGCCAAGGACGCGCTCGTCTACCTCAAGGACGGCAATCCGAACGAGTTCGAAGCGGCCGTCGCCTGAGGCCGGCGCTTCCCAATCGTTCGATTTTCTGATTTGGGAAACCCGCGCCGGCCTTGCTGGCGCGGGTTTTTTAGTTTGACTGTGGTGCGTCCTTCGAGGCTCGCTTCGCTCGCACCTCAGGATGAGGACGGACTGCGCCGATCGTCCGCGACGGCCCTGCCTCTGCAAGCCCGTCCGGCCTGGGGGGCGCAACGGTCCTCATCCTGAGGTGCGAGCGAAGCGGCTCAGTCTCGACTGGCTGCTGCGGGGCGTCGGCGGCGCAACGGTCCTCATCCTGAGGTGCGAGCGAAGCGAGCCTCGAAGGACGCGCGACAAGACTGCGAATGCGAAGATCGGTGGATTGACATGACGGACCTCGACCAACTGGAACAGACCCTCCTCGCCGACATCGCGGCGGCAGGCGACGAGGCCGCCATCGAGGCCGTGCGCATCGCGGCCCTCGGCAAGAAGGGCTCGGTCTCCGAGCGCCTGAAGACGCTGGGCGCGATGTCGCCGGAAGAGCGCCAGACGATGGGTCCGGCCATCAACGGTCTGAAGATCCGCGTCACCGAAGCGCTGGCCGCCCGCAGGAGCGCCCTGCGCGACGCCGCCATCGACGCCCGGCTGGCCGCCGAGAAGCTCGACGTGACGCTGCCGGTGCGGGCTGCACCGGCCGAGCGCGGCCGCATCCATCCGATCAGCCAGGTCATCGACGAGATCGCCGCGATCTTCGGCGACCTCGGCTTCGCGATCGCCGAAGGACCGGACATCGAGACCGACTACTATAACTTCACCGCGCTCAACTTCCCGGTCGGACACCCCGCCCGCGAGATGCACGACACCTTCTTCTTCCGCCCCGGCCCCGACGGCGAGCGAAAGCTCCTGCGCACCCACACCTCGCCGGTGCAGGTGCGCACCATGCAGAGCCAGAAGCCGCCGATCCGCATCGTCATCCCCGGCAAGACCTACCGGCAGGACTCGGACGCAACCCACTCGCCTATGTTCCATCAGGTCGAGGGGCTGGTGATCGACCGGACGGCGAACGTCGCCAACATGAAATGGGTGCTGGAGGAGTTCTGCAAGGCCTTCTTCGAGGTCCCACAAGTCAACATGCGCTTCCGGCCGTCCTTCTTCCCCTTCACGGAACCGAGCCTCGAGGTCGACATCCAGTGCGACCGTTCGCGGCCGGGCGAGGTGCGCTTCGGCGAGGGCAGGGACTGGATGGAGATCCTCGGCTGCGGCATGGTGCATCCGAACGTGCTCAGGATGTCCGGCCTCGATCCCGACGAGTACCAGGGCTTCGCCTGGGGCATGGGCATCGACCGCATCGCCATGCTGAAATACGGCATGCCGGACCTGCGCGCCTTCTTCGACGCCGACGTCCGCTGGCTCCAGCACTACGGCTTCCGCCCGCTGGACTTGCCGACGCTGTTCGGAGGGCTGAGCAGCTGAGGCGATGCCGACGCTGCTGATCTGGCGAGGGCACAAGTTTCGCTTCTATGCGCTGGACATGGACGAACCGCCCCATGTCCACATCGTCAAGGACGGAAAGTCCCTGAAGGTCTGGCTGCGCAATCTGGAGATTGCGCACAACAGGGGATACACTGACGTCGAGATCACGCGGCTGCTGGCGATCGTCGCGGCGCGCCGCGGGGAGTGGACGGATGCCTGGAATGAGTTCTTTGGCCTTTGAGACGGAGGAAATGCGGCCGGTGCGTGCCTGGTGCACGGCAACCGACGTGCATGTCGCACTCGCCGACGGACGGTCCATGGCCGCCCCGCTCTGGTGGTATCCCTTTCTCGATGGGCTCGACGAGGGCGCGCTGAACGACATCGAACTCATGTACGAAGGCATCTGGTGGCCGGCCGTCGACGAAGGCATCTCGATCAAGAGCATGTTTCTCGGCAAGAAGGCGCCTGGCGCGAAGGAACCTCGGGCGGCAGCCGAATAGGATGTCCGGCGATGCCGACAGTCTTCCGCGAAGCAGGCCTTCGCTTCCACTTCTTCTCCTCCGATGGCCATGAACCGCCGCATGTCCATGTCGACGGCGGTGGCCGCAAGGCGAAGGTCTGGCTGGACGATTGTCGCGTCGCCAAGAACGGCGGCTTCAACGAACTGGAACTCCGCCGTATAGTGCAGGTCGTGGCGGACCATCGCACACAGTTGCTGGAGGCCTGGAATGACCACTTCGCCTGACTATCCGGAGAAGGACCGGCCGACGGAGGCCTGGTGCGATCCGCATCGCCTGAATGTCGTCCTTGCCGACGGTCGCCGGATAGCCGTTCCGCTGTGGTGGTATCCACGCCTGCTTCGCGCCTCGCCCGCGCAACGAAACACCGTCGAGCTGATGCTCGACGGCGTTCACTGGCCCGAGATCGACGAGGACATATCAGTGGAAGGACTTCTGGCCGGCCGCAAGGCACCCGGCGCCGTCGAGCCGTCGCTGGCCGCCGAATAGACCCCCGCCTTACCTCTTCGTAACCCACCCCCGCGCCTCCGCCACGCTCGCCGCATAGTCCACCTCCGGCGCCCGCACCCCATGGCTCTCCAGGCTGCGCCGCACCTCCGCCGATGCGCCCGCGATGACGAAGCGCACGCGGGCGCGGTGCGCCTTGCGCGCGGCGCCCTCGATGACGTTGGCGGCGGTCGAATCGAGGAAGGGCACAGCCGAGCAGTCGAGGATGAAGTTCTTCCGCTGGTCGGCGATGCGGTCGAGGACGGCGCCGACGGTCGCCGCCGTGCCGAAGAAGAAGGCGCCGGAGATGCGGTAGACCACCGTGTCCGGGTCGCTCGCCATCGCCGCGTCGTAGGCCTTGCCGCCGACGGAGTCGGCCACGTCCTCGCCGACCAGCGGTGCATGCGCCTCCGTGGCCACCGCCTTCGCCATCCGGTCGATGAACAGTATCGAGCCGAGCAGGAAGCCGACCACGATGCCTTCGGTCAGATCCCTGAAGATCACCAGCAGCAGTGTCACGACGAGCACGGCCGTGTCGGCGCGCGAGGTGCGCAGGATCGCGGCGAAGGCCGGCTTCTCGATCATGTTCCAGGCAACGGTGGCCAGAACGCCGGCGAGCGCGGCGAGCGGGATGTAGGCGGCGAGCGGCGCCGCCACCAGCATGAAGGACAGCAGGAACAGCGAGTGCAGCATGCCGGACACCGGCCCGCGCGCGCCGGCACGGACGTTGGTGGCCGTGCGGGCGATCGTGCCGGTGACGCAGATGCCGCCGAACAGTGCCGAGCCGATATTGGCGAAGCCCTGCGCCACGAGCTCGCAGTTGGAACGGTGCCGCCGCCCGGTCATGCCGTCGGCGACCACGGCCGAGAGCAGGGATTCGATCGAGCCGAGCAGCGCGAAGGCGATGGCGTCGGGAAGGACGGCGATCGCCAGCTCCCAGCTGACGGACGGCAGCGCCGGCAGCGGCAGCGTGCGCGGGATGCCGCCGAAGCGCGTGCCGATCGTCTCCACCGGCAGGTTCAGCGCCACCACCAGCGCCGATGTCAGCACCACCGCGAACAGCATGCCCGGCCAGGCCGGCCGGTAGCGCTTCAGCCCGACGATCAGCGCGATGGTCGCCACCGCGATCGCCATCGCCGCGGCGCTCGCCGTGCCGGCGGCCGCCCAGAGGAACGGCAGCTTCTCGAGGAGATCGCCGGGCTCGGGTCCGGTCAGCGTCAGCCCGAACAGGTCGCGGATCTGGCTGGAGAAGATGATGACGCCGATGCCGGCGGTGAAGCCCACGGTGACGGGGAAGGGGATGTACTTGATGTAGGTGCCGAGCCGCAGGTAGCCGATGGCGAGCAGGAAGACGCCCGACATCATGGTGGCGAGCAGCAGCCCGTCGAGGCCGTGGCGGCCGACGGTCGCGGCCACCAGCACGATGAAGGCGCCGGCCGGCCCGCCGATCTGGAAGCGGCTGCCGCCGAGCAGCGACACCAGGAAGCCGCCGACGACGGCGGTGTAGAGCCCCCGCTCGGGCGACACGCCGGACGCGATGGCGATCGCCATCGACAGGGGCAGCGCCACGATAGCCACCGTCAGCCCGGCGATCGCGTCGGCCCTGAGGCCGGCGAGCCCGTAGCCCTCACGCAGCACGGTCACCAGCTTGGGAGTGTAGAGTTCGGCGAATCCGGGACCGGGCGCCGGCAGCGGGGCTGTCTTGGTTTGCATTCTGGCCTGGCCTCCCGGGGAACGTCCCCATTGCGAAGGCGGCGGGATCGTCGGCGGGACCATGCCAGGGGAGGCGGGCAGGGTCCGAAGGTCGGCGGTCGCCGTCGCGACACGGTTGCTGTGCGCGCCCCGGGCATCCGCGATGCCGTCGGTCGCGCTCGTCTCGATCTGCCCGGCCTCCTTGGACACCGGAGCGGTTTCAGCCGCCCGAAGATCTCAGCCGCACGCCGCGGCCGCCGCGCTCGCTCGCCTGATCGTCGCCGATCAGTTCGACGCCGGACTGCTCGAGCGCCTGGATCACCTTGACCAGCGTGTCGACCACGCCGCGCACCTGGCCGTCGCTCGCCTCCATCCGCTGGATGGTGGGCAGCGACACGCCCGCGCGTTCGGCCAGCGTCTTCTGGTCGATGCCGGCGAGCGCGCGCGCGGCGCGCATCTGGGCGGCTGTGATCACGGAGACCTCGCTTCAGAGGGCACGATGAAGGATAGATGATCAGACATCATGTTTCAAGCATCATGTTTGATGCCTCAGCCTTGCCGCAGCTAACGGCCCGTGATGTAGGGTCCGGCCGTCACCAGTGCCACCGCCAGGATCGCGACGACGATTCCGGTCCCCTGAACGACGTCGACCCGTTCGCCGAAGAAGGCGAAGGCGACGATGTTGACGGCGATCAGCTGGATCACCGCCGACAGCGACAGCGCGACACCCATCCCGAAGTCGCGGATCAGCCGCAGCATGATCAGGTTGCCCAGCGTGTAGAGCGCGAGCGTCAGTGCCAGCTTGCCGTGGCCCGGCGCCAGCGTCCACGCCTTGGCGGCGCTGGCGGCAAGAATGAAGATCACGGTCGAGGCGCAGAGCTGGGCGAAGCCGAGAATGGTCACGACGGTATCCTTCACGAGGAGCGGGAACGCGCTTGTCGGCCCGAAGCGCCGCGCGGTCAAGGCGGAAGGCGGACGGCCTTCCGCATCGCCTCACTCCCCGTCGTCGGGGATCTTCAGCAGGTAGCCGCAGGCCTTGCAGTGCACGGCGTCCGGATCGTGCCGCTGAAGGGCGCAGCGCGGGCAGGGAAACAGCACCTTGTGCTGCCTGACCAGCGCCTGCGCCAGCTTCACGAACAGCGAGATGCCGACGATCATTATGACGATGGAGGTGAGCTTGCCCCAGATGCCGGGAAGGACGATGTCGCCGAAGCCCGTCGTCGTCACCGTCGCCACGGTGAAGTAGAAGGCGTCGACATAGCCTTCGATGCCCGAGCCGGAGCGGAAGAAGAAGGTGTAGACGAAGCCGGTGGTGACCAGGAGGAAGGTCACGAGGTTGACGATGTCCTCCAGCACTTCCCGCCATTCGCCGCGGCCGCGCCGCTCCAGCGGCTGCCAGATGAAGCCGCTGCGCGACAGCGACCAGAGCCGCAGGATGCGCAGGAAGCCGAGATTGGCGAGCCAGAGCGGGAACAGCAACGTCACCAGGATGAAGATGTCGACCCAGACGGTCGGCCGCCGCGCCCAGCCGACGAGGCTGGTGCTCGCCAGTCCCCGCGCAGCGACGTCGGCTGCCAGCAGCGCCGCGATGCCGTAGTCCACCCAGAGAAAGCTCGGCCGGTCGCGCAGGACCGGCGAAGCGACGAAGAAGGCGATGATGGCGAGATCGACCGCCAGCACCGAGATCTGGAACCGCAGCGCGGACCGCGTCCGGCCGTAATAGAGGCGGCGCAGGAATGCGCGCAGTCGGTCGAAGCCGTCGACCTCGCTGGCGATCTTGTCGTTCATGCCTCCGGGATAAGGCGCCGCGTCCGCGCCGTCCAGACCCGCGCCTCGCGTCCGCCTCCCAGGTGCGCCCATCCGCTCTCGCCTCCGCGACCCCCTCGGCGTAGAGCAGGATCGCGGACCTCGTCCCGGCGCCGGAAGATGCCCATGGACACCCGGCTCGCTCTGATCCTGGCCTTCACCTTCGTCATCCACCTGATCGGGACGCTGGCCTATGCCTTCCGGATCGCCGGCATCCGCACCGGCAACGTGGCCATCGCATTCTCCCTGTTCAACGTGCTCGTGCTCGCCTCCCGCATCTCCAACGCCTTTCAGGGGCCGTTCCTCGCCAAGCGCGTGGAGACGGCGATCCTGGAACCGGCGCTGCATCACCTGGCGCGCGACTTCTCGCTGGTGCTGGCCGCCGCGTCGCTGGCCACCGTGCTCGGGGGGCTGCTGATCCCGACCTTCCAGCGTTGTTCGACCGTTGCGGTCGCCGCCTTCCGCCGCCGGCGGTCGGTGCCGCGGCTGATGCTGCGGGCCGCGATGCCGCGCGGCCTGTCGGTGCTGGTGGAGTCGGCGAGCGTCCCGCGGCTTGCCAACGTCGCCAGTTGCGCCTCCCCGGATCGGTGCAAGCCGGCATCGCCATTCTCAACGTCGCCGCAACCGCGCTCTGGACGGTCGGCGGGCTGACGTCGATCCATGCCGGCTCGATCGAGCCCGACTTCCGCGTCACGGCGGCCACGCTCTCTGCCCTCGTCAACGGCGTGGCGACGATCCTGCTGTTCGTCGTCATCGATCCGTATCTCTCCGGGCTGACCGACGACGTGGTTGACGGTCGCGCCAGCGAGGCGGACTCCGCCGCGCCATCGTCTGGATGATCGCCAGCCGCCTCGCCGGCACCCTGCTCGCGCAGGCGCTGCTGCTGCCGGCCGCCTAGCCCATCGTCTGGGCGGCGCGGGCGATCGAGGCAAGGTCCGCACCGGCGCCGGCGCCCGGGTCTGGGCACCGGCGCCAGGAAGCTCGGCCGGTGCCGGTTTCAGCACTGGCCGATGTTGGGCACGCAGATGCCGGCGCAGCCACCGCCGAACGGCAGGCAGGCGCCGACGCAGCACTTGCCGGCACCGCAGCAGTCGGCGGGGGCGAGCGCTGCGCTGCGATCGGGGCTCCTGGCGTTGCCGCGGGCAACGGGGCTGGACGGGAACGGGAGTCTCATGGTCGGTTTCCCTGGTTTGCTCGCGCCCGGGTCAGATGCAGAGCCCGGCGCAGACGTTGATGAAGGGAATGCACGTGCCGAGGCAGGTCTTGCCCGCGCCGCAGCAGTCGGACGGAGCCAGCGCGGCGCTTCGGTCGAGGGCGATCGTGCCACGGCGTGCGATGGGGGATGCAGGGGTGGGAAGTCTCATCTTCGTTTCCTTTCGCGGAACCGGCCCGGGACGCGCGGTCGATGTTTTGCCGCCTCTCTTCGAGCCGGCCGTGACGCGCCGCCCCCGCGGCGGCGCTGCTGCAACGTCAGACGCAGTCGATGCACCCGGCGGCGCCGATGCCCGCCAGGCACTGGGCGCAGGCCGTGCCGACGCTGCCCACGCAGACCGCGCCGCACGCGATCAGCGAGGCCGCGCAGGCGACCTTCTTGAAGACGCTGCAACCCGAAGGCGCGATGCCGCCGGCGAAGGTGGCCGTGCTCGTGCGGCGGGCGAGGGGCAGGCTCTGGACCGGAAGTTTCATGGGCAGGTGTTCCTTCAGTTGGTGCGTCGAAGTCTCGGACATTCCTCGGACCCGGTCTTCAGCGCCCGCAGATCTGCGTGCAGAGGCTGCGGCAGGCGTCACGCAGGTGTCCGCTCATGCGGTCGCAGGCGCCGTGGCAGCCCGCGCAGTCCTGTTGCGACAGACCGGGCCGCAACCGCATCGGGCTGATGGAAGTCCTCCGGAGCAATGGATCGGTCTGCTGCGGCAGCCGGATCAGGCTGCGGCGCTCGTTCGTCCTTCTGCGCTTCGTTCTGGTGGCCATCGTCACGCCCTCCGGGTCCAGCTGCGCACCGTGCCGATGGTGACGGGCACGACGTCGCTGACGTCGACGGTGAAGCGGTAGATGCGGCTGGCGACGTTGGTGTTGTCGGGATTGAAGAATGCGATCTCGACGTCGTAGCAGTCGGAGTCAGGGCGGCAGACCGGGCTCTTCTTGACCATGATGGTATCGAGGTCGAGCGACTGCCGCGTCGTGCTCTCGATCACGGTCGCGATCTGCACGGCGTTGGTGGCCGAGTAGTTCAGCGCGCGCTCCTCGCCGGTGACGCCGAGATTGCGCAGGTCGTAGTAGACGCGGCTGAGGAAGTTCCCCAGTCCGCTGGAGAACCGGTCGTAGGTTGCCTGCTCCGCCGCGGCCTGCGGCCGGGCTCCGAGCACGCTCTCAACCAGGGCGGCAGGCTTCCAGCAGTAGATCCCGCGCAACGCAGGGACGATCAGCGGCACCACCTGGCCGGATTCCAGCGTGCGCGTCCCGGCGATCAGGCCCGGTATCGAGACGAGGTCGGCCCCTTCCCGTTCCTGCGCCGCGAGCGCCTCGCGCAGCATCTCGTAGCCCTTCTCGGCATAGGGACCCGCGGGCTGGATGGCATAGATCGGGGTGGCATCGAGGTTGAGCGTCCAGATCGCCGACGGGGCCTCGTAGGGCGACCCGTCGAGATAGGCGAGCCAGGGCTCGGTGGCCATCGGATTGGCTCCCATGGCCTGGGCGATCGAGTCGCGCCGCGCCTCCGTGCCGAAGTCGTAGCCGATCCGGCCGAGCGCATAGACGAGCTGAGGCTTCGCAGGCGCGCCGCCGCATCCGCATCCGGCTTCCGTCTTGCCCTTGCCGCCGCATCCGCACCCGCAGTCGGAGGGGCCGATGGCGTCGGCCGAGCCCGCTCGGGCCTGGTGCGAGGCCGCGGTCGCGCCGACGCCGGCGTCGGGCGCGGCTTCGGCCGACGGAAGGATGGACGCTCTTGCGCCGCCGGCGGTCGCGTCCGCCTCCCGGGGAGGGAGCGGAAGTCCCGCGATCGGGCCGGCGCGGACGATGGCGTCGGGGATTGGCTGCTCGAAGTAGTCCGACATGACGAGTCCCCCTTGGACCTTTGCTGTTGCTGCGTTGACGTCGATGCGGCCGGCGAGGAAGCGCTGGCAGTCGGCTCCCGCCTCGTCCGGACACGGGATGGCGCTGGCGAGCAGCACGTCGCCGATGCCGCGCGGATCGGGCGCGCGCCCGGCCTGCACCTGCAGCGCCGCCAGCCGCGCGGCCTGACCGGTGACGTGGGGCGCCGCATAGCTGGTGCCGCTGCGCCTGACGGTTCCGCCGCCGGGCAGCGCACCGACGATGTCCTTGCCCGGGGCGAGGAGCCCCTGCCGGCCATAGCGGGCGCCCCAGTTGCTCGACGGCAGCGGCGCGCCGGTCTCGTCCATTGCGCCGACGGCGAGCACGTTGGGGGCCGCCGCGGGTACGTGGAGGCAGTCGCAGCCGTCGTTTCCGGCCGCAGCCACGATCAGCACGTTGCGCGCCGCGCAGCGGGCGATCGCGTCGGCCAGGAAAGGCTCCGGCGCGCCCGACGGCGACAGCTGTCCGCCGCTGACGTTGATGAAGTCGGCGCCGTTCTCCACCGCCACCAGGATCGCGCGGGCGAGATCGAGCTGCGAGGCGCCAAGCCGTCCGCCCCGGTCGTGGAAGATCGGCACGATCAGGGCGCGGCAGCCTGCGGCCAGTCCCTCGACCGCGCTTCCCGGCCGGCCGAACAGCAGGCTCGCCACATGGGTGCCGTGCTGGGTGGCCGGCGATGCGGGGTCGGGTGTCGGCTGGCCGAGGGGCAGCACCAGTCCGGCGCCTTCGAAGCAGGGGTGGGCGAGATCCACCGGCCCGTCCAGAACCGCCACGGTCACCCGGCGAACTGCTCCCGTCTGGATCGGCCTGACCACCATGACGCAACCTCCGAATGCATTATGCGCAAGATGCAACCTTAGGTCAAGAGGTCCGGTGCCGGAGGCGGAAATGCAACCTGAAGTAAATATTCCGTGGCGGAGGCACCGGGAGGCCCGGACGCGAGTCAGCCAGGGTCGCGGCCGCTTGAATTCCGCGGCCCCCGCCGCATCTTCGGCGCAGAAATCCGGTTTGGCGTTTTGCTCCGGAATGCTCTATACGGCCGGCCCATGACCCCTTTGAAGAACATCCGCAACTTCTCGATCGTCGCCCATATCGACCATGGCAAGTCGACGCTCGCCGACCGCCTGATCCAGATGACCGGCTCCCTGGAGGAGCGCGAGATGAAGGAGCAGGTGCTCGATTCCATGGACATCGAGCGCGAGCGCGGCATCACCATCAAGGCCAACACCGTCCGGCTCGAGTACAGGGGCCGGGACGGCGTGGACTACGTGCTGAACCTGATCGACACGCCCGGCCACGTCGACTTCGCCTACGAGGTGTCGCGGTCGCTGCGGGCCTGCGAGGGCTCGCTGCTGGTCGTCGACGCCAGCCAGGGCGTCGAGGCGCAGACGCTGGCCAATGTCTACCAGGCGCTCGACGCCGACCACGAGATCGTGGTGGTGCTGAACAAGGTCGACCTGCCCGCCGCCGAGCCCGACCGCATCCGCGAGCAGGTGGAGGAGGTGATCGGTCTCGACGCGTCCGACGCCGTGCTGATCTCGGCCAAGACAGGGCTCGGCGTCGACGAGGTGCTGGAGGCGATCGTCAAGCGGCTGCCGGCACCCAAGGAAGGCGACCGCGACGCGCCGCTGAAGGCCATGCTGGTCGATTCCTGGTACGACGCCTATCTCGGCGTCATCGTGCTGGTGCGCATCATCGACGGCGAGCTGAAGAAGGGCCAGACCGTGCGCATGATGGGCACGGGCGCCAAGTACACGATCGACCGCGTCGGCGTCATCACGCCCAAGATGGTGACGGTCGAGGCGCTGGGCCCCGGCGAGATCGGCTTCATCACCGCCTCGATCAAGGAGGTGGCCGACACCCGCGTCGGCGACACCATCACCGAGGACCGGCGCCCGACCGCCGAGATGCTGCCGGGCTTCAAGCCGGCGCAGCCGGTGGTGTTCTGCGGCCTGTTCCCGGTCGACGCCGCCGACTTCGAGGACCTGCGCGCCGCCATGGGCAAGCTGCGGCTCAACGACGCCTCCTTCTCCTTCGAGATGGAGACCTCGGCCGCGCTCGGCTTCGGCTTCCGCTGCGGCTTCCTCGGACTTCTCCACCTGGAGATCATCCAGGAGCGGCTGGAGCGCGAGTTCGACCTCGACCTGATCGCCACGGCACCCTCGGTCGTCTACCACCTGAAGATGACCGACGGCACGGTGAAGGAGCTGCACAATCCGGCCGACATGCCCGACGTGGTGCGGATCGCCGAGATCGAGGAGCCGTGGATCCGCGCCACCATCCTCACCCCCGACGACTATCTCGGAGCGATCCTGAAGCTCTGCCAGGAGCGCCGCGGTGTGCAGATCGACCTGTCCTATGTCGGCAAGCGCGCCATGGCGACCTACGAACTGCCGCTCAACGAGGTGGTGTTCGATTTCTACGACCGGCTGAAATCGATCTCGAAGGGCTACGCGTCCTTCGACTATCAGTTGAGGGACTACAAGGAGGGCGACCTCGTCAAGATGTCGATCCTCGTCAACGACGAGCCGGTCGACGCTCTGTCGATGCTGGTCCACCGCTCGGCGGCCGAGAAGCGCGGCCGCGCCATGTGCGAGAAGCTGAAGGACCTGATCCCGAAGCACATGTTCAAGATCCCGATCCAGGCCGCCATCGGCGGCAAGGTCATCGCCCGCGAGACCATCTCGGCACTCCGCAAGGACGTCACCGCCAAGTGCTATGGCGGCGACGCCACCCGCAAGCGCAAGCTCCTGGAGAAGCAGAAGGAGGGCAAGAAGCGGATGCGCCAGTTCGGCAAGGTCGAAATCCCGCAGGCCGCCTTCATCGAGGCGCTGAAGATGGGCGAGAGCTGAGGCGGACGCGCGGTATTTTGGCGCCTCTAGATCCTCCCCCGTTTACGGGGGAGGG
>Ga0208243_1000466_pt1 | contig 22766 bp, 22 predicted proteins | sample Subbio2Aug_QV12A_FD_184826 | JGI IMG/M metagenome (GOLD analysis project Ga0208243, IMG submission 184826) | Serpentinite rock and fluid subsurface biosphere microbial communities from McLaughlin Reserve, California, USA - CR12Aug_QV12A (SPAdes) | ecosystem: Environmental > Terrestrial > Deep... | reverse complement strand
GGGTGATGCCGCCTGCGCCGACTTGGCTTCTGGATTTCCATCGAAAGTGTCCACCATCGTTTTTAAAGGGACACGATCTTCAAGGTCTAACGCGTCAATTTACAGATGGGTTTGCCGGGCGCTTACGATTACGCATCAGATATCGTTCTGCGATTGCGGCGCAGTATGCGGAGGCTTCGAGAATAGCTCTGATCCTGTTGTTTGGAGTCGGAGGTGACGCATGCATCTGCTTGAGTCTGGTTTCAATGGAAACCAACCATGCATTGATAGCGGCGAGCCCATCAGGTACGGCTCCAAAATCCGATACCAATCGTTTCCTCATTCGAACGATATTCTGTAATTGCGACGCTTGGCTTGACCACCAATTCCGGTGATGAACTGCATTGCTTGGGTGAACCAACGGCGAGGAATACTCAAGTGGTTGTAGGCAGTCGGTAGCGAATTCTCGTATGTAATCGACTACCAGCGGAAAAGATGGTGGGACACTTAAGGAATCACGATCGATAAGTCGAGTGATTGCCGAACGAATACAGTCACAACCAAGGATAACTAGTTCAGAGTTGTGCTCGCGTAAGCCAAGGGCAATATCGACGCTGCTTGCAAAGATCTCACGCGATGTTGAATGATGTTCTGGAAAGTTCCTTGGTGAATGGGATGAAAGCGGACTCAGCCGTGCGCCTATGTAGGCTGCAAGTAGTACACGGCGGTTTGCACCGTTGGGGGTTACGGAATAGGTGTGCGGTAGCGCTCCACTAGAATCAAGTACTGCCTTTAAGAGCGCTTCATCACCATCACGAAAAAGCAAAGTGCTTGTTGCGGGGTCGATGCTTGTCCCCGGGGTCCAAATTTCAGCCGATATCGCCATTGCTCAGCAAACTTTCTGTGGTTACTTTTAGCTGATTGGCGAGTTCATCCAGTGCATCCTTCGTGCGAGCCTCCGCCCTTTTTCGAATTGCATTCTCGAATTCTTTTCGGTCGGACGCATTGGAAGAGTTTTTGAGCGCTTGCAATTGCGCAGCTTTCTCATCACCGAAGAAGTCAACCAAAGATTGCTTAGTTTCCTTTGTCAATTCCTCTTGGAGCCGTGCTCCGTAATCAGAGAAGTATCGCCTCCCCAGTGCGGCGAGGGACGACTCAATCTCACCTTCCTGTGTTGACGTAACATTCATATTCTTTTTGATGCCACCAATTACTTCACTTCGGACGTCCGTGCGAAGTAGTGATGTGCCGACCAGGTCAGCCCAAGCTGTCTTTGCCCATGATGATCCGAAATTGACGTTTTCGTTTCTCCACAGTGTTCGGCGCGTATACTTTCGGTCGGCCCCCAAATATCTGTCTGCCTGAGAAAAAACAAGTTTCTCAAGAGCTGCTACGGCAAGACTAGAGCAGGTTTTTGCATCTACTCCGAAAGGCTTTAGAACCGCTGAGAGCTTTAGCCAAAATCGCAGCAAGGCCTGCTGAAATACCGCTAAGAGGTAAATCTTGTCATTTGGGTCTGTGTCTATCCAACGTTTGAAATCGATGTATGCTCCAAGGGTGCTTTCTTCGAATATTTCATCTTCTCGATATATATATGCAGCCAAGACTGCCTTCACGCCCATAAACGAGCTGTTATTTTCCGAAACCTTCTCATGAAGCTTGTTGAAAGCTTGCCCTAGTGCCATCTCTAGACGTGCATATGGTGTCGGTGTTCTGAGTAGAGTGTCGAGTGCGGGGATGAGAATATCGTCTATATGTTGCTTAACCAGAGTGTCGACTTTCGTCTTTTGAGTCTTGTCTACCAATCCATCCCAAGCGAACTCCGAATCAACTTCTTCGAATTTCGATGAGCTTTGATCAAGTCGAAGAACTTCTGGCGCCGCGCCGGCCGAAAACAAATGATCGTCCAGCACTTTGGCAATGATCGAAACAGTGGTGATGGAGAAATCTCGCGTTCTGACATCGGCGCGTTCGTCCTCACGTGTGTTCCACTCAAGCAAATGTAGTCTGCTCCACGACCCTGGTTGTTCGATTGCCTTCCATCTGTCAGCAAGACGACGGACTGCCATTGCTGAGTAGCTGTCGTCTTTCAGCAAAGTTATGAAATGGCCACTTACTTTTCGTGGCTCTGAGTTAACTCTTACAAAGAGCTCGCGGAAGTCTTGGGTGATATTTTCGGCTGCTGCTTGAGCCGCAATAGCCTCGGGGGCCCAAACAATACATACAGGAACTTCCAGGCCAGAAACAATCGCCTGCTGATCTGGATTCTTCTTTAGTAGGCGCAGGGCTTCTAAGCGGTGTTGTCCATCCAATACTACGAGCTTGGCGCGTTTTGGATTAAGCTTCAAGGATGTGGCGAACTCGTATATATAGCGGCTGGCACCTTGCCAGGTTATGCTTCTTTCGGACGATTCAGCGTCAGCTACGGGAAGATCGAGTTGAAAACCATCTTTTTCCCAAGTTGTTCTCAGTATTGACTCATCATCGCCATCCAAAATTGTTTCATGGTTAATTTCGGAATACTGCTTAATTAGACTCCCGTCGTTTCCAATTAGCAGTACGCACGCCAGCAGCGGTGGAAAAAATATAACCCGCCCTTGTCCTTGGCTTAAGTAATCGTTGGCAATTTTTCGGACGCGACTATGATCGATGTCGCGTTGGATGAGTTCTTCAAATTCAATCTTGTCGGCGCCAAATAGTTCTGATGCTGTTGAGAGATCTCCTACGTCGTCGATAGGAATGCTCGTGCTTAAATAATAGAGCTGATAGCTATGGTCGGTCTTGAATCGACCAAATGATCCTCGTAACTCTCTGGTAAATTTATTTAGCTTTTTGGTTCCTGGAACAGTCGGCATTTCGTTCGCTCCTCGAATATGTTCTTGACGTTTGCGTTATTTATTCAGCGACAGCTTTCATCATTTTCTGATACCGCGCGACTTGATGCGCAATGCGATCAAGAATAGGAGTGAGATGTTCCTGTTGCGAGAGAAGGGTATCTACCTTTAGGTCTTGAAGGGCCTTCAGCAAGGAAGTGAGGGCATCAATTGGTGTTCTCTGCGTCTTGTGTTGGAGGAATTCAGCCTCGATCACTCCAATGGGTCTTGCTTCGTCGGGCGAGTTGACGTCGAGCTGCTTGGCGAAGTTCGTTCCGCACTTGCCATCGTAGGTTGCCATCTGGTTCCAGAGGCGCACGCTTTCGGCCTTGTAGAAGATGTTCTCGTTGTCCTCTTCCTTGCCGGAGCGCGGTTTCGAAAATGCCCACTGAAATAGAACCTCTTCCGATTCCTTGGGGAGCCGCAGGGAATCTTTGTTCACGTTGAACTGTTCCTTCGGGTATGCGTTCTGAAGAATCAGCTCGAAGAAATAGTGGTCTTCATCGGACAACGCTTCGCCCTCTGGCAACCGATCTTCATAGTCGCGTTTGAAGTGGGTGAACGCAGAGGCGGCTTGGATGTTCCGCCTGGCCTTGGTGCCACCAAGCGACACCATGGATGCGACCTCGTTTACCAAATCGTCTTCAAGGCGCAATGCAACCTTGTCTCCATGCCGGGCGCGGAACAGGCGTTCGTACAAGGACAGGATGTAGAGGTTCGTTGCATAGGGTTTCCATTCGCGAGCATGGCTGATGTGTCGTACGCCGAGCAAACGAGGCAGGATTGCTTGGAGTTCATCGACGGATTTTGCGGCTACAGGGAAGACGCGTAGCTGGTCGGTTTGGCTGGCAATATTCTCCAGGCGATCAACCAGATCCTGCTGAACACGCAATTCCTCTTCGAAGCGGCTTGGAGTTTTCTTCAGCTTCTCTAGCTTCTTCCGCTCACGTTCTAGGCGGCTGCCACGCAGTGTGCGTAGTGCCACTGTCCGTGTGTTCCCTTCAACTACGATGTAATGCCCTGGGCGATGCGAATGCTCCCATACGATGATCGAGTCGATGGGAACCCAGCCATGCGCAAGGATTGAGTCCTCCAGATTCGCGACGTCGTAAACAGCGCGAACCCGCTCTTCGAGCGTCTGCTGGAGGTCTTCGGCGAACAGGGCGTTGTCATCAAGATAGCCGGGAGGGCTCTCGGGAGCGATGCGGGGATTATTGGGGTCGAGGTGAATCTTATCGAAGGGAACCAACTTGGCATCTTGCAAGTCGTTGATGGGGGTGTGATGGTTATTCATTGTTGTGCTCCTTTGCAGTATCGAGATTGGGGGTGTCGGTAAGCGCCAAGACGCGTGCTGCGCGCGCTGTTGGGTCGACCAAAAATTCACTTCGGTGCAGCAGTCGGGCCGGGATTTGCAGTTGGCTTGAGCTGGCCAGGTATGAAGCAAGCGCGCCGAACTGTTCTGCTGGAGCGGCTTGGGCAAGTTGTTGCCTGAGGTTGTTTAGCCCGGCAGTTAGTTCGCTCGTCGCGCTCGCGTTGAGCAGAAATGCTTCCGATCCTGCCAGGGGCAACGGTACCTTGACCGCTGTTGCATATTGCAGCGGCGTTTCGAGATAGATGGCTTCGATTTGTGCGGCGTTGTGGCAATCACGAAGGAATTCGCTGAGGGCGGGAGGAACGGCAGGTCGGAAGGTAAAGGAAACATACCTGAGCCAGGTTGTTGCTCCATGGGGCTTAAAAGGCCGGCTTCCCATGGTGTCGATCGGGGAGGGGCCGTGTACTTCGCGCTTGGCAAAGTACGATGCGGTCAGCAACCCAGTCAGTTCCAACCAGCGACTGCCGGCACTAAGGTCTTTTGCTAGACCGTAAGCGGTGCCGTCTCGTAGAAGGAAATCAGAGGGGTCCGACAGATCTGCGCCTAGCGAACAGAAGGCGTTGAATACGCCGCGCAGCATCGCTGATGTATCTGCGGTTTCCAGAGAAACGCCCCAACTCGATTCCGTCTCAAACTGATCGGCGGAGCCGAAGTAGGGGAGTCCATAAAGGAAGAGCCGGCAGGTTTCGCCTGGCATCAATGTCTTGATGCGGGCGAGCGAACGCTGTGCTTGCTTTTCCTCGACGCGGTGCTGCTCTAGCAAGAGCTTGGCCTTCTCATAAAGATCGCCGTGACTCACATACTCAATATCGACGAGTTGTGGCCGCAAGAAGTCGTCGATCTCCTGATAGAGCCACCTCTGGTCGAAGTGATAGGCGATAGAGTCGTTTCTGGCTTGAACCACATAGGCCGCGCGCTTGTCGGGAGCATATCGCACGCATCGGCCTGCGGCTTGCATCAAGCGGATGACACTGGTTGACGGATAGGTGAGTACGACCGCGTTGATGCTCGGATCGTCAAAACCCTCCAGTAGCAACTGAGCCGAAATCAGTACGGCGCGTGGCTTGTTGCCGAAGCGGGCAAGGAAGTCCTCGTTATCGATGCCAAGAGAGTTGGCTGCTCCGTGGACAAAACCGATATCTTCGACCTCTAGCGGATGATCGTCAGGCAACCGGTCAAGCAGCGCCACGTAAAACTCTTCGACCCGATCGATACGGGGTGCGAGCACTAATACCTTGGTGAAATCCGTTGAGGTTCTATCGACGATGTAGTCCGCTAGATCGTCTATGGCCTCGGGGGACCAGTCGAAGTTTTCGACAGGGAAGTCCAGGAACTTCGGGGTGAGAACGGCCCGGCGTTCAGCAAGCTCACGGTACGTGATCGTGAAGGCGATCTCATCGATGCCGATAGGCAGACGGTCGCTTCGGTTAGGTGTGGCGGTGAGCAGCAGCACCGGGGCGGCCCAGGGGTTGGCGAAAACGGGCTGGTATGAAGGTGCGGCAGCGTGGTGCGCTTCATCGACGATGATCAGTGCCGGCCGGGTTGCAGCGCCTTCGAGCAGCGGTGTTAGGTCGCTGACCATGACGAACTTGATTCGGTTGGCAAGCTCAGCCAGTTTCTCGCCTTCCTGGCGATCATCTTGCATAGCGATGAGCTTTTGCAGCTCTCTGTAAGCTTGTTCGCGGAGATTGCGTCGATGTGTCACCCAATACGCTGGCGCCTTGGTGTCGAGACTCTTGCCTAGCATGGTCAGGACAATGCGCAAGGCCGTACGAGTCTTGCCCGCGCCGGTTGGCAATACGAGACCGACTCGGCCAGCGGGTCGTCTACTAAAGGCGTCTACGCACCTTGCGACGGCGGTATCTTGGTAGCTCCAGTCGGGTGGCTCATGCCGAACGGTGATCGCGCCAGTGGGGTGCGATGCTCCAGTCGTTCCTGTGCCAGTGGTGCCAGGCGCTTCGTCAAGCAGTCGAGCTGCGAGCGCCAGAGGAATGGATAGGCGTTCTGCTATTTCATCCAAGGAGTCGGCTGAGAACGCGCGCAGCTTGAGGGCTTCAGCTTGGAGTGTTTTCAGTGCTACAGAAGCCCGATCAGCAACAGTTCGATCGGCTTCGAGCGCCGCGCGGGCAGCCTGTTCAGTAAGGTCCACGGTCGCTTCGTTTAGCGATCTGGTCACGTCGTTCGATAGCAGGGCGTGCAATCGGTTAGGGTGTAGCCTTCCTTCGGTACCCGAGTCTTGAAGGGTGTCATTCAGGAGTTTGGTCAGCGCTGCGACGTTGCCGGCAGCCAAAAACAACGGCAGGACTTGGGTGTCCACCAAATGTTTGACCCGTTCGCTCTGGATGCTTAGTCGTGCCATTTCGGTTGCTCCGTTTCTTCTTGGTAAAATTCTCTAATAACGGAATGGTGAAGTCAAGTTCCAAAATAACGGAATTATATGCAGTACTTGATCGTCGTTGCGGTATGTAACTCTATGCTGCACGATAACTTTGGCTTTGTTATCGTGCATTTGTGTGTTATAAAGAAAACATGGAACCGCTCGACATTGTCGTTAAGGAGTATCTGACTGAGGTCCTACCCATCCGGGAGGTTGAGATTCGCCCCTACGCCGGAGTGGAGTCGCTGCCTTACTTTCTCAGAGATGCCTACGATGTCCGAGAGCTCAGCTTGCGAGGCACACGCTTGGTGATGGCAATTCAGCGTGCTGGTGAGAAGCCTTCTTTGGCGAACGTGCGAACTCAGCTTCAAAAAATGGAGGCGATCACTGGATTGCCAGTGGTCTACGTTGTTCTCTCGATGGCTTCATATGAGCGCAAACGCTTGATCGAGCATCATGTGCCTTTTCTTGTTCCGGGCAACCAGCTCTATTTGCCGGACTTGGGTCTTGATCTCCGGGAGCACTTCCGAAAACCGCACCTGGCGGATGAAGAGGCCCTAAGTCCTTCGGCGCAGGCCATCGTGATAGCTGCTTTGGTGCAGCGCTCGTGGCGTGATGGATTCGGAGCAATCGAGTCGGCGGAGCCGCTGGGCTACACCGCGATGACTTGGTCGCGAGCCACCAGAGAGATCGCCGGAACTGGTATTGCAGATGTTCAGGTCGCGGGTCGTTCGCGGCAATTGAAGTTCGTTCAAGGACCACGGGAAACTTGGGAGCGCATTCGTCCCAGACTCCGGTCGCCGGTCAAGCGGACGGTATGGGCGTTGCCGCCTGCGCCTGAGCAAACTCCCTTGGCCAGGCAGGCGGGGCTGAGTGCGTTGGCCGCACAATCTATGTTAACTGCACCTCGAACCACCAGCTACGCCTTAGACTTGGCTGGGTGGAAAGCCGCGCTTCACAGGGGATGGAAGGAACTCCCGGGGCCTGATACCGGCGCAAGCGAGGTGCAAATATGGGCCTACAACCCAGGCATTCTGGAAAGCAGCCCCTACGTCGACCCGTTGTCGCTATGGCTCAGTTTGCAAGCCACGAGCGATGAACGGGTTCAGTCAGCGCTCGATGAATTGATGGAGACATTGCCATGGTGAAGGGACTGGACGTGTTCCAGAACTGGTTCGCGGACCACGCTGATCAGTACGTGCTGATCGGAGGGACCGCGGCGAGTCTCACCATGGAGGACGCGGGGCTGGATTTCCGCGCGACCAAGGATCTCGACATTGTGTTGCACGTGGAGGCGCTGACACCTCAGTTTGGGCAGACTTTCTGGCGCTTTGTTGAGGCGGGTGGGTACGGCATCCGTCAGGTGAGTGATACAGGCAAGCCAGTTTTCTATCGATTCCAGAAGCCGGCTGACCCGAGCTTTCCTTTTATGGTGGAACTATTTGCGCGAACACCTGATGGACTCGAAATCGCCGAGGGTAGCCAGTTGACGCCCATCCCTCTGGATGAGGCGGTGTCCAGTCTGTCCGCGATCCTGTTGGATACCGACTACTACGACTTCATCATGGCAGGACGGCGCATCGTGGCCGGTCTGCCATGGGTTGGAGAGGATCGCCTGATCCCGTTGAAAGCCGTCGCCTGGCTGGAGCTTTCCGCAAGGAAAGATGAAGGGGAGGCCGTGGACTCGAAAGACGTGCGGAAGCACCTCAACGATGTGCTTCGCCTGTCGCAACTGCTTGCGCAAGACACGCGCATCGAAGTGACCGCACGGATCGCCGATGACCTCTCGCGTTTTCTCGAAGCGCTCAGGGCCGATGACTCCATCGACCCAAGGACGCTCAAGCTTGGGGATGTTACTGTTGCAGACTTGGCTGCTCGTATCGCGCGTGCGTATGGTCTGGCTTGAATTTGATTCAGTTCGTCGTAGTTGGGCTACGATTCGATGAGTTTTTTCAAAGCAAACGCCTTCGCAGGTGGTAGTGATAGTTGACGATAGATGGGCTGGAATAGCTGCCGCGCAAGCCGAGTCCATCTCCCGCGCCAACAAAAGCGTTTATTTTTTGACGGTATAAGTGACGGTAAAGTGTGATGATCAGAGCAGAGAAAGCTAGTCCCCATGCGGGTTTTAAGACCTCGGAAACAATCGAGTGGGAGTGATCCCGCGATAGATAAAAAAACGCCCCTGGATCCCAGGGGCGTTTTTCGTTAACTGTTGGCTGGTGGCAGTTTTTCGCTGTTGCGGACAAAGCTGACGATCAGGGTGATCACTGTCAGCGGCAGCACGTAGCCGAGCATGGTGGAGGAGAATGCGGCCAGGCTGTCGTGCTGGGTGGCGGCCAGTACGAGGTAGGCCGTATAGGCGACGTAATACGCGATGAACACACCGCCTTCCCAGCGGGCGATCTCGCGGCCGGTTACGACGATGGGCAGGCAGGCGAAAGCGACGGCCAGCATGACCCACAGGTCGAAGTTGCGCGCCGCTTCGGAAACGATGATGCCGCCGTCGGCGATGAGGCTGGAGAATCCGAGAACGGCAAGTATGTTGAAAATGTTGCTGCCGACCACATTGCCGACGGCAATATCGCGTTCGCCGCGCCAGGCGGCAACCAGGGAGGTGGCGATTTCCGGCATCGAGGTACCGACCGCGACGACGGTCAGGCCGATGACGAGATCACTGACGCCAAATATCTTTGCGACCGCGACGGCCGAATCGACCAGCCAGTCGGCACCGATGACCAGCAAGCCCAGTCCGCCGATCACCAGCAGGGCCTGCACGCTCCAGTGGGCATCCCAGCGGCTGCTGGTGTCCGGCATTTCATCGGCGAACTCGGCTTCGGTTTCCTTGCTTGCGCGGCGCGACTGCGTGACCAGGAAGACCGTGTAGACGATGACCAGCGCGAAGAGCAGGGCGCCTTCGCCGCGGCCAATGTTGCCATCCATGGCAAAAACCACGAACAGCAGACAGGTACCGATCATGATCGGAATTTCCTGGCGGATGAGCTGTTCATTGACTGCCAGCGGGACGATCAAGGCCGACAAACCAAGGATCAGCAGAATATTGGCGATATTGCTGCCGACCACGTTGCCGATTGCCAGGTCGCCACTACCGTTGAGCGCAGCGCCTGCAGAAACGGCCATTTCCGGCGCGCTGGTACCGAAGGCGACAATGGTCAGGCCAATGACCAGCGGTGAAATGCCGAAAGTCAGCGCCAGACGGGCTGCGCCGCGCACCAGGAGTTCGGCGCCCAGGGTCAGGGCGGCGAGGCCGAGGATAAACATCAGAATGTGTTCGAACATGATCGCAATACGAAAGCGTTGGGAGGAAGTGCTTTTCAGGGCTGCGGTATACTACGCCTCCGCTTCGCTCGCCACATCGAATAATGACTTCGGAAAATACTGTTGATATCCAGCCGTCAGGTTTGAGCGACGAATATTTCATGCGCGAGGCCATTTCTTTGGCGCGGGCGGCGGAATGCCTTGGCGAAGTTCCGGTTGGCGCCATCGTCGTGCTCGACGGAGAAATCGTCGGTCGGGGCTTCAATTCGCCGATCGGCGAGCACGATCCAACCGCGCATGCTGAAATTGCAGCCTTGCGCGACGCAGCCAGGACACTGGGCAACTACCGTTTGCCAGGCTGCGAACTGTACGTGACGCTCGAACCCTGCGCGATGTGCGCCGGTGCGATCATGCATGCGAGAATCAGCCGGGTCATTTACGGCGCGCGCGATCCGAAAACCGGGGTTCATGGCAGCGTGGTCGATCTGTTCGGGGTTCAGCGACTGAATCATCATGCCAGCGTCGAAGGCGGCATTCTCGCCGACGAATGCAGCCAGTTGCTGTCCGCCTTCTTTGCCGGGCGGCGCCGGAAAACGACATGAAACTCATGATCTCGGTCGCCCGTCAGCGTCTGCAAGTGGTGGACGACGATGGCGCGCTCCTGAAGGAATACGCCGTGTCGACCGCCAAGGCCGGGGTCGGCGAACAGTCGGGCAGTTACCGGACGCCACGCGGATTGCACATCATCCGTGCCAAGATCGGTGCCGGTCAGGCTGCCAACACCGTATTCGTCCGCCGCCGGCCGACCGGGGAAATCTGGACGCCGGAACTGGCTGAGCAATTTCCCGGACGCGACTGGATCCTGACGCGCATCCTCTGGTTGTCGGGCTGCGAAACCGGCCACAATCGCCTTGGTTGCGTCGATACGATGCGCCGCTACGTCTATATCCACGGCTCGCCGGATACGGCGCAAATGGGTATGCCCGGTTCGCATGGCTGCGTACGCATGCGCAACGCCGACATCATCGAGTTGTTCGACCAGGTGCCGTGCTATACGGCCGTCGAAATCCGCGAAGACTGAGTTTCGCTGCCGTCGGCGGCAAAGCTTTTCTCATGCAACACCATGTCGCCGGCCGCATTGCGCAGCAGCAGCGTTGAGGCGCGCGTGCCGTAATCAGGCGATTGCACGAAAACTGCCGACAGCAGCCTTTCCCAGGCCAGCGGCACACCGGTATCCGGCAGGCGGTCGTCGGCTTCGATGCTACGGTCAGCCAGGAGTTCGAAGAAGGCGTTTTCATCGGGTAGCCGATCGAGCGCCCGGGAAAAGCTCTCGCGCGCCTTGAGCAGCTTCGGCCAGGGCGTGTCCAGCCGGTGGTTGGATAATCCATAAATACCCGGCTGCAAGCTGCGGTGGCCGGGATCGCGATTGGAGGCGTAAACCAGCGTTTCACGGTCGGCAAGCAACAGGTTGAAGCCTGAGTAATTGCCCGGCATCAGCGCTTCGGCGTAGGTCTGGGCCGCTTGCTGATTGAGCAGGAAACGCGCCGTGAGTTCGCCGCGCGAGCACTTTCCCTTGGCTGCGCCGGGCTCGCGCACATTGGTGACGGCCGCGAAGCGACCGTCGCGGGTGGCGCCCAGCCAGGTGCCGCCGGCTTCGAGATCGCGCCCAGCAAACACCCGCGCATCTTCTTCCCAGAAGGCGGCCGGCGCCGTCGGCCGGGCATGAAACTCATCGCGGTTGGCGGCGACCACCAGCGGGTAAGCCGGATGGACCTGCCAGCCGACCAGGATCAGGCACATCGATCCCGGTCAGGCCGGATTGACCGCGCTGGCTGTCACTTCCTGGCCGTCCCGGCTGCCGAGGCGCAGGTTGCCGGCGTAGTTGGACTGAACTACCGCCAGCGCCACGTGACCACCGGCCGGCGAGGGCGCACCCAGCATGATCTTGCCGCTGGCCTGCTCCAGGTTGTCGGGCGAATAAAGATCGGCACCGGCAGCCAGCGGGATGTCAGCACTCAGTCGGTAGAGATGGCGCTTGACCTTGCCCAGGTACTGCGTGCGAGCGACGATCTCCTGGCCCGGGTAGCAGCCCTTGTTGAAACTGACGCCACCGATCTTCTCGAAATCCGCCATCTGCGGCACGAACTCTTCCTTGGTGGCCAGGCTGACCAAGGGGAAGGCAGCCTGCACATCCAGCCAGCGCCAGGCCGGCAAGCCGGCCGGCCGGGCCTTGACGCCGAGCTTCTGCCAGAGGGCAGGCAAGGCGGTCACCGGGGCAGCCAGGACGTAGCGTTGCGCGTCGATATGAATGATGCTGGTGCCGTCACCGCTGCTCGATGCGCGCATGACGCTCTCGGGAATCGGCAGCCCGGCATCGGCCAACGCTTCGGTAGCTTTCGGGCCGGCCAGGCCGAGCAGGATCGTCTCGCTTTCCACCTGCAGCTTGACCTTGGCGCGCAGGATGAACATCTGCAGGCGCTTGGCGGTGGCTTCGAGTAGATCGGCTGCCAGCAACATCCGGTAGCATTCGTTCTCGTGCCAGACGACAAAGCTGGCCTGCATCCGTCCCTTGGCCGTACACCAGCCGGCATGCTGGGCAGCGCCCTGGACGAGATGATTGACGTCACTGGTCAGTTGGCCGTGCAGGAAAGTTTTGGCCTCGTCGCCGCTGGCGGTGATGCTCGCAAGATGCGTCAACGGCACGAGGACAGTTTGCCGGCTGGCTGCCAGCAATTCCGCCTGAGCGTCGCCGAAGTGCAGGACTTCCGGAACATCTGCGGCAAAGCAGGCGTCGGTCGATTCGAGAAAGCTGCGCCAATGGGGATTCATGAGGGCTCCTTGAGGTTTGGGCTATTATATCGCCCGTTTCGGTGCACGCTTTCGTGCGCACATCCATGCTCGTTCCGACGGGCAAGACCAGCCAAAGCGTCACGAGTTCCCATGCGTCTTGTTTTTCGTCTTGTTGCCCTGTTGTTGATTGCCGCCATCGGTTTGGCCGCCTGCTTCGTCTGGTGGACCCAGCAGCCGATCGAGGTTTCCGAAAATGCGCTTGAATTCCGCGTCATGCCGGGCAGCAGCCTGCGGGCAGCGGTCAGGCAGATGAACGAGGCCGGCTTGTCGGTCGATGCCGACCTGTTCGTCCTGCTCGCCCGCTGGCAAGGGAAAAGCGGCGCAATCAAGCCGGGTACCTACGGCACTTCGGTCGGCGAAACACCGCTCAGCCTGCTCGAAAAACTGGCCAGCGGCAAAGTCATCCAGGCCAGCATCACGCTGGTCGAGGGCTGGACTTTCCGCCAGTTCCGCGCCCGGCTCGATGCCCATCCGGCGTTGCGCCACGATACGCTGGGCATGAGCGAAGCGCAGATCATCGCCCGTCTGGGATTGCCGCTAAGCAGCCTGGAAGGCAGGCTGTTTCCGGATACTTACCTGTTCGACAAGGAATCGAGCGATCTCGAACTGATCGCCCGGGCAGTTGCCTCGATGCAGGCGCGACTGGACGAAACCTGGTCGCAACGTCCAGCAGGCCTGCCGTACGAGAAGGCAGACGATGTCCTGACCATGGCCTCGATCATCGAGAAGGAAACCGGGCGTGAGGAAGACCGCGCCCATGTCGCTGCCGTCTTCGTCAACCGACTGCGCATCGGCATGCGCCTGCAGACCGATCCGACGGTCATCTACGGCCTGGGCGAGGCTTTCGACGGCAATCTGCGCAAGATTCACCTGCAGACCGATACGCCCTACAACACCTATACGCGCGCTGGCCTGCCGCCGACGCCGATCGCCATGCCGGGGCTGGCCTCGTTGCGTGCGGCAATTTCACCGGCTGACAGCAATGCCATCTATTTCGTCGCGCGCGGCGACGGCACCAGCCAGTTTTCACGAACACTCGACGAGCACAACCGTGCCGTGAACCGTTACCAGAGAGGCGGAAAATGAGAGGCAAATTCATCACTTTCGAAGGCATCGACGGGGCCGGCAAGAGCAGCCATGTCGAGTGGCTGGCCGAGACCCTGCGCGGTCGCGGTCTCACGGTCCTGGTCACGCGTGAGCCGGGTGGTACCCCGTTGGGTGAAAAGCTGCGTGAGTTGCTGCTCAATGAATCGATGCACCTGGAAACGGAAACCTTATTGATGTTCGCCGCCCGCCGGGAACACCTGGCCCAGCATATCGAACCGGCGCTGGCGCGGGGAGAGTGGGTCATCTGCGATCGTTTCAGCGATGCCACCTGGGCCTACCAGGGTGGCGGGCGCGGCCTCGACAAGGCCAAGTTCCTGGCGCTCGAACACTGGGTCCATGAACATCTGCAGCCGGATCTGACCCTGCTGTTCGACCTGCCGCTCGAAGTTGCGCGGGAGCGCATCGTTCTGGCCAACCGCGTGCTCGACAAATTCGAGCAGGAGCGCGCCGATTTTCATCACCGCGTCCGCCAGGCCTACCTGGATCGCGCCCAGGCCAGCCCGTCGAGAATTCGCACGGTGGCTGCCGAAAATAGCATCGAGCAAATTCGCAAACAACTTGAAGTTATCGTTTCAAGTATCTGTTAATGAAAATTTTAGAGATACATTCCGACGCCTGGGCAAGCCTGCAGTCCCGGCGGGAACGCTTGCCGCATGCCCTGTTGCTGATCGGTCAGAAAGGCCTGGGTAAATTCGCGCTGGCCCGCGAGTTCGCCGCCTCTCTTTTGTGTGAGAGCCGCAGCATCGACGGCACGGCCTGTGGTCATTGCCTGGCTTGCAACTGGTTTGCCCAGGGTAACCATCCGGATTTCCGCTTGCTGCAACCGGAAGCGCTTGCCGCAGCAAGCGAGGTGGAAGAGGGCAAGAAAAAGCCCAGCCAGCAGATCACCATTGACCAGATTCGCAGCCTTGACGAATTCCTGGGAGTTGGCAGTCACCGTGGCGGACTCAGTATCGTATTGATCAATCCGGCCGAAGCAATGAACCGGAACGCCGCGAACTCTATCTTGAAAATACTTGAAGAGCCGCCGCCAAATATATTGTTTTTATTGGTTTCTGGCGAGCCGTCCGGCTTGCTGCCGACGATACGCAGCCGCTGCCAGACCCTGGCCGTGGCAACGCCGCCGCAACAGGTTTCGGTGGCTGCGCTCAAGGCATCCGGCATTGCCGACGCTGAGCGCTGGCTGGCGCTCAGCGGGGGGGCACCGCGCTTTGCCGAGGAAATGGCTGCCGCCGGGCAGGGGAGTTGGCTCGATATCCTGATCGCTCGTCTGCAGGAAGGGCGCAACGTGTCACCGCTGCAAATGGCCGGCGATCTGGAAAAAGCGATCAAGGACAGCAAGGGCAATCTGCAACTCAAACAGGTTGTCGAGGCCATGCAGAAGTGGCTGGTAGACCTCAATCTGAGCAAGAATGGCCTGACGGCGAGATATTTTCTGGCCCAACAAGCCAAAATCGGCATGCTGGCTGATATGATTCCCTCCGTTCGACTGATTACTTTCTATCGAAACATGAACCTGCGTCGCCAGGAAGCAGAGCAACCGCTGAATGCGCGGCTCTTCCTGGAAAGCATTTTTCTGGACTACCGAGCACTGTTTTCCGCAGATCGAGGATGAGCGAAGCCAAAACCGCCCCGCAGCGCCCCAGCGTCCTGTCGCTGAACATCAACTCGAAATCCGCCCTCTACGCGGCCTTCATGCCGCACCTCCGCCATGGCGGGATCTTCATCCCGACCACACGCGGCTATACCCTGGGCGATGAAGTCTTCATGCTGCTGTCCCTGATGGACGACCCGACCAAGCTGCCGATTGCCGGCACCGTGATCTGGGTGACGCCGGCCGGCGCCCAGAACGGTCGCGCGCAGGGGATCGGTGTGCATTTCAACGACGACGAGAGCGGCCAGGAAGCACGCCGCAAGATCGAAGGGCTGCTCGGCGGCGTACTGCAGTCGGCCCGCCCAACGCACACGCTCTGAGCCAGCCGATGCTGGTCGACTCGCACTGTCATCTCGATTTCCCGGGGCTTGCCGAGCGCTTGCCGGACGTCCTTGCCGCCATGCAGGCCAATGATGTCGGCGCCGCGCTGTGCATCGGCGTCAACCTCGAAGATTTTCCCCGGGTTCTGGCGGTTGCCGAACAATCGCCGATTCTCTACGCGACGGTGGGGGTTCACCCAGAATACACCGACGCCGAAGAGCCGGACGAGGACCGTCTGCTGGCGCTAGCCAGCCATCCCAAAGTCCTCGGCATCGGTGAAACCGGGCTGGACTACTACTGGCACAAGGATAAACCCGAGTGGCAGCGGGCCCGTTTCCGTACCCACATCCGCGCCGCCTTGCGCTGCGGCAAGCCGCTGGTCGTGCATACCCGGGAGTCGGCTGAAGACACCATCCGAATTTTGCGCGAGGAGGGGGCTTCGGCGGTCGGCGGGGTCATGCATTGCTTCACCGAGAACTGGGAAATCGCCAAACAGGCGCTGGACATCGGCTTTCATCTCTCCTTTTCCGGCATTGTCACGTTCAAGAATGCGCACATTGTCAAGGATGTGGCGCGTCAATGCCCGCTCGATCGCCTGCTGGTCGAAACCGACGCGCCGTATCTGGCGCCCACCCCGTATCGTGGCAAATCGAACGAACCGGCTTACGTGCGCTACGTTGCCGAAGAGATCGCCAGGCTGCGCGAGCTGCCGTTTGCAAGCATCGCCGCCGCGAGTACCGAGAACTTCAGGCGTCTGTTCCGGCCGGAGACATGAAAATGCTGAAAAAGAAACTGATCACGGTTTTGTTCGCTGCAGCCTTGCCGTTTTTTGCCCAGGGCAGCACCTATGACGACCTGATCCAGGGGGCCAGACTGGGCGACAGCAGCAGCATCGGCCGGCTGCTTGCCCGTGGGGCATCGGCGGACACGACGGACATCGAAGGCAATACGCTGTTGATGCTGGCCGCCCGCGACGGCCATGCGCAGCTGGCCGAATTGCTGGTCAGCTACCGCGCCAAGCTCAATGCCCGTAACGCCGCCGGCGATACGGCGCTGGCCCTGGCGGCATTGCGAGGGCACCAGCGCGTTGTCGAGATTCTGGTGGCGGCAGGTGCTTCCCAGGAAGTCCCGGGCTGGCCACCGCTCGTCTATGCAGCGTTTGGCGGCCATCTGGACATTGTTGCCTTCCTTTTGCGTCAAGGCGCCAACGTCGATGCCGTCAGCGAAACCGGGATGTCTGCACTGATGGCGGCGGCACGGGGAGGTTTTCGACCTATCGTCAACGCCTTGCTTGAAGCAAAGGCGAACACTGAACTGCGAACCGACCGAGGTGAGTCGGCGCTGGATATTGCGCTTCGCTTCAACAATACGGATATCGCCGAACGCCTGCGCGCCGTGTCAGCTGAACAAGCAAAGCAACCGACTCAGTAAGCGCACGGCAATGCATCTAATAGCGGGAGATAAAGGGCGGCGGGAAAACACCTTTTCTTGCGCCTACTCAACTTCGTATAATTTGTATTATGTAAAATTCGCAAGCACAGCGGCATGCTAAAACAAGGCCAATTGTCGGGGGCCATTTCTGAATTCTTCAAGCGCATACAAAAAGCGCTGCTGTCGCTTCTGACAGTTCGGACGCCTGAGATGCAGACCATATAGGCGCATCAATTCCTGAGGTATCCCAAGGCCCGCTAGTCGGGCCTTTTCTTTTCTGGCCAGCCGGTACCACTTGCGCCGCCGGTTCGTCTGACGCTCATAACGAAGACGCCAGTAAGCCCCTCTAAAACCTGAAGTCAGCAAATCGAATTCATCATCGGACATGCCCCGGATTGTAGCTGCCACAAGGGTTTCGAGGTTTCCCGTTTCCAAAGTGTCCCATAGTACAAGTTTAAGGCGCGGCTTCGCCGCGCCGGTCGGCAAATGCGCCCGGCGGGGCCAAACCGCGCCCTTTGGTGTCACCTGGTAGATCCTCGATCGGAAATCCTGTCACCAATATTGGTGACAGGTTTCAAGATCCTGGCGCAGCTCGACGGCACCATTCATAGCCTACGGCTTGCCTACGGCAAATTTGCGGTGCGTTGCACCTATGTTTTCCGGAAAACCGTTTGCAGCCGTCGCCCGCCTTGGTTTCCGTCCTGACACCCCGTCGCTAACCCGCCGACCTGTACCACGGCGACCACTGCGACAAGGGCCGGGCTGCGCCCTCAAATCCTCACCCGGTCCCTACGGGCTGCGGCTTCCGGTTTGTCCCTTGTCTCCGTTTTCCTCGCCGTGGTCCATGACGGCAAGCGACGGGCTCTCAGGACGGATCATCAACCAAGGAGGTACCACTATGACCACTGCAAACAATCCGGAAAACCAGAACAGCAAGGCGGCTCAGGGATCAGGCCAGATCAGCAAAAACATGAAGCGTTACAGAGTTGCTCTGTTGGTACGCGATAAATCGGGAAAGGAATTTAGAGCAGTCACGGACGTAAAAGCGCAAAGCTCATGCGCGGCCGGCCATGCTGCGCAGCGCGTGCTATCTAAACGAGGAGCGATTGCTTTCATCCGACATTATTCAACGGTACAGCTATGAAAACAGACGCCCTCACCGCCGAACTGCCGGGACTACCCTGCCCGCCTGCCAAGCGCGGCAGAAAACCGACCGGGAATGCTCTGACGAACGCCGAACGGCAAGCCAGATTCCGAGCGAAACGACAACAGATTGACACCGGGGAACGCATGGCGGCAACCATTCGGAAACTTGCGGCCGACTTTGACCTAACCACTGACGAGGTTACGCGGCATCTGTTGCGTTTCGCGTTATGTAACCGTAATTGGGCGCAGACCGGATTCCCAACGATGAAGGATTGATCATGAACGAATTGGTGACAGATTACTTCGACCTGGTTGCACCTGGTTGCACCAATTGTGACGACACCGCCAGCGGCTGCCAATCATAGAAAATGCCGTTATCAACGACATTGCGACAAAAGGTCTGAGAAGCCGCATAACGGTTGCCCTGTTGATCGATACAGAGGGTCGGCCGGGAATCATGAAAAAATCCCCGTTTATTCTCTAAGCTGCTGATTCGGCTTCGAGAATCCGAAAGCCGTCCGCCAAGACCTCAACCTTTCGACGGAAATCAAGAACATAGTCGCCGAAGCGATTGATGTGTTCCAGGCGGTATGGCGCCAAACCGGCCAGGACTTCCTGATTGATCAGCGCACCCTCGGCCTGTAGCTGCTTCAATACCCGACTCATCCCGACTACGTTGTGCAGGATCACCATATTGGCGACGAGATGGTTGTACTTGATAACCTTGCGTTGCTCGTGGCGCAGGTTCTCAGCGATCTCCCCTTCTCCGCCGAAGAACAGCTTCTTGGCGAAGCCATTGAACTGTTCTGACTTGTTGGTTTCGGAATGGATGAGTTTGCGTAGCTCGACATCGCCGACGTATTTCAGCAAGAACATGGTCCGCACGACCTTGCCCAATTCCTTGAAGGCGAAATACAGTTTGTTCTTGCGGCTGTAGGTTCCCAGACGGCGCAGGATGGCCGAGGCCGAGATTTTGCCGAGCTTGATGGAGACGGCCACCCGCAACATATCCGGCAAATGCGTTTCGATTAGTTGCCAGTTGATGTCGTCAGTGAATAGCCGGTCAATGTGCGCGAACTTTTTACCGCTCTCTGGACGATGGAATACCAGATCCTTGATGCCACGGATACGGGGCATCAGCTTGATTCCAAGCAGATGCGACAAGGCAAAAACCGTGTAGCTCTGGGCTTGCGTATCACCATGAATGGTGTCCGGTCGGATGTCCGAGGTATTGGTCATCAAGCCGTCGAGGATGTGCGTTCCCTCGTAGGTGCCACAGGAAATAAAGTGGCTGAACAAGGCAATGAACTTGTCGGAGACGTGGTAGTAGCCGATGCCGCCGTAGCCACCGTAACGGATGTGATGCTCGGAAATCAGGTTCTGCTCGTAGAGGTTCCATTTCGTACCATCGGCTGAGGCATGTTTTCCTGACCCCCAGTAGCTGGGCAATTCAAACTTGTTGTAGGCATTGATCACTTTGACGATGGCTTGTTCCAGCGCCTCTTCCGTGACGTACTTGATGTTGAGCCAGGCGACCTGTTTTCGGCTCATGCCGCGAATCGAGCGCGCAGTCTGGGTGGGGCCAAGATTGCAGCCGTAACAGAATAAGGTACTGATCACTCTTGGGCGCAATTCCTCGATCCGGCTTTCGGTTCCCATCAAGGGCCGGAACAACTTATGCAGTTGCAGCCAGCGCTCTGTATCGATCAGCACGTCAACGATGCTGACGTTCTCCATGTGCTCCGTGATCAGATGATCGATCTGGCGGATGCCGGGTAGCAGTTCGCTGGCCGGTGGTTTTTTCAGGATCAGACGGCCGTCAACGATTTCGGCGTGGGCATTTTCCGGGAACACGGCATCGACGGCTTCAGCGGTTTCTAACAATGCAACTTTCAGTGCCTGGGTGAACGCCTTGGGACCGGTTTCGATCCCCGTCACCTGTCCATATTCAGTCAGTTCGCGAGCCAGGGTTGCATCGTCAACCAACTGTTCGCGATAGTCGTCGTAGCGCTCGCCGTGCTGGATAAAGAGATCGCCTGACTTGAGCTCATCGCGAATGGCGTACAGGACTGCCAGTTCAAAGTAGCGGCGGTTTATTGTGGCAATTCGCCCATCGGTGCGCTCCGTGACAACCAGCTTGCGCCAAGCGCTGGGCAGCCATTGGAGATCTTGTTCTGCATCCAGTTCGAGTAAAGAAATCGGCACCATTTCGTGACGCGTGCTGCGCAGCCCCTGCAATACCTTCATCATCCGGATCAAGGTATCGTCCTCGCTACTGCTCTGTGGATTGATGATTTCGATACAATTGAGTAGTTGGGCGCGAACGGCCTTGTAGGGTTGAATGAGGAACGGCAGATGATTGCGGCCAGCATAGGCCATATGTTCGTCGCAGATGGCCACCAAATCGTCTACGTCCGCGATCAGGCTGGAGCCGATGGCTTCGACTCGCTGCTGGTCGGTGCCATTGATCTGATAGGCCAGCAGCACCTCCTTCAATTGTCCGATCAGGCGATCCGTTCGCTGCTGATGTTCCTGCTGGTACTCCCCCAATTTGTTGCGTGCTTGGTTATCCAGGTTCTGAAGCATGCGCATGAACAGGTCTGCTGCATCATCGAGCGTCTGGGCAAACTGTGCACGGATATAAATGACCGCCAGCGCGTAACGCTTCTGCGGTTTCAGTTCCGCCATCTCGCTGGCATTCAGAGAGCGAGCGATGTAGCGATATTGCTTGAGTTTAGGAACGGGAATGTAAGGCTGGGGCAATTGCTCAACTAGTAATTGCAACCGCCGGATGTGTTGCAGGTAAGAGCGGGTTTCCTTATTGGTTGGCTTTTTCGGTTCCCGTTTGAGCATGTTCCAGGTTGTGCTGGATTCATCCCGGCTGACCTTGAACAGGCTGTCGATCCGTTCCTTCACCTTGCCATCAAGTTGGTTGGCGATCCCCGCAAAATGCACTTCGTGAATCTTCTCGCGAGCATGGATGGCCAATCGATCCAGGACCGTGAAACCGGGCAACTCATAGCGATGATGGACCAGTTCCTCCAGCATCACGTTGATGATATCGGCTACGACGTGGCGGTTGTCAGCGGCTGTCTCGGCGATGTGCTGTAACCAGGCCCGGCCGTCCTGGTTTAATGGCCGGACATTCAGGTATCGACGCAGCGATTCGACTAACCGTTCGCGTCCGGTCGATCGATCGAATTGCAACAACTCGTCCAGCCTCGGCGGGCGAGCGAATCCCGTTTGGGCGACAATGTGCTGACGGATAGCGCTCGGCACATCCTTGAGACGGATAAAGTAACCCAACCGCTGAAACAGCTTCAGGTAGAGAAAAGCTACCGTGCGGGCGGTCGGCCGTTTGACGGTTTGGTCGATGAACGTAATTTCATCGGGTGTCAGGGTATAAATCTCGTCGAGATCCTGTGCCGATGGGTCCGCTTTCAGCCGGGGATACGCGGTCTCGTGAACCTGGGTCATGCCTGCATCACTCCCAGTGCCTGCCGGTTGCAGGGTCGCGGCAGACCGCCTCCAGGAAGCACTCACGGGCATCGGCAATACGATGGATTTCGTCGAGCAAAGTGTAGAGATGATCGTCAAGCATGTCGGTCGATGGTGTCGGGACGGAAAGTTGATATCGTCGTCCGTCCAGATCCATGGGGTGTGCCTGGAACCGTGCAAGGCAAGTGTTCGTCATGTCCCGCAAGGCATTGGCGACACCCCGTCGGCTGCCGTTGAAGGCAGACAAATCTATGGAAATCTCGATCATGGTGAGTGGAACCTCAGGCAAGCTGGGCAACTGCGCGGTCGAGTCAATTGCTGTTTCCGGCAGCGCTCGATCCAGCCCCTGCTCGAATCGCGCTTTCTGGTTAGGGCTAACCCCATCCAGATAGCGCATCGCAGCCTTCACGTCGCGCCAACCCACGTATTTCATCAACTCACGGATATCCCAGCCGCTCATGCCAGCCCACTGGGCGAACCCACGGCGTAGCGAGTGACTACTGAAAGACTCGGCATCAGCGATGCCGGCCTGGCTGAGCAATTTTCGCAGCACGGGAATGATGCTGCTTGGGGTCATTTCAGCCTCGGACAGATGCCCCCAGCGGTCGACCTTGCGAAATAGCGGTCCCGCTGTCAGTTTGGATAAAGCCAGCCAGTCTTCGACTGCCTCGACCGGACATAGTCGTGATAGCGCTGGACAGGAGTAACTTCGGCCATCCAGGTTGCGATCCCCTTTGCTACGGGGCAAGAAACAGGGGGTATCCGGATTTTCCGGTGGACGAACGGGGTTAACGGCCTAAAACTGCCCTGAGTCGAAAAGTGCCTCCAGGGTGGACAGGTCAGCTCCGAGGTTGCCCTGCCGGGTCTGAATCCGTACTTCGT